>Cebus_capucinus_imitator_PRJNA485217_SSR098__coassemble_2300_pt1 | contig 10806 bp, 11 predicted proteins | sample Cebus_capucinus_imitator_PRJNA485217_SSR098__metabat2_high_PE_014 | metagenome-assembled genome bin Cebus_capucinus_imitator_PRJNA485217_SSR098 | reverse complement strand
GATAAGTACACCCTAACACTTTTATATAGTGAGCTAAAGCTTGTTCGCTACCGGTACACACCCGGGATACATGACACATTGTTATGAGTTTTCTGAGGTCAGTTTTATCTCAGAGTGAGCGCCAGAAGCGTATAGAGAGCAATGTAATACAAGACAAATATCTAAGGGTGCCCTAAGATAGATAAGGACTAACAATCACCGGCACTGCCCGCTTCCAACGACGGACAGCACGCCGCCGATAGAGAAAGATGCAACACACATGGCACTACCGGCAATCGCCCCCTACCACTACACCGACAACGAACACGCCAACCGCGTCACCTGGCCCGTAGACCCCTCCCGCGCCGTGCTGCTCGTACACGATATGCAGGAACACTTCGTACGCGCCTTTAGCCGAACCGATGAGCAGGGCGAACCCCTAGAGAACGCACAAATCAATATCGCCATCGCCAATACCCGCCGCCTGCTGGACGCAGCCCACGCAGCCTCAATCCCCGTCTACTACACCGCCCAGCCTCCCCGTCAGGACCCGGCGGACCGCCGTCTGCTCATCGATTTCTGGGGCGACGGTATGCAGGACGACGAAGGCGCACAGATCCTACCCGCCATTGCCCCCGAAGAGGGCGACACCGTGCTGACCAAGTGGCGCTACTCCGCCTTCGTGCGTTCTGATTTTGAGCAGCGTCTCAAGGACTCCGGCCGTGATCAGCTGATTATCGTGGGCGTGTACGCGCACATTGGCTGCCTGACCACCGCCCTGGAGGCCTTTATGCGCGATATTCAGCCCTTTATGGTTGCCGATGGTCTGGCTGACTTTAGCGAAGAAGAGCACCGCATGGCGTGCGAGTACGCCTCGGGCCGTTGCGCTCGCGTGCTCTCCACCGATGAGGTGCTTGCCGATATTGCTTCCTTTGCCACTCAGGAGGCGTAAATGAGCTGGGTTATCGTTACCGGTGCTAATGGTGGTATTGGTGCCGCCACCGTGCACCAGCTGATTCGTGATGGATACAGCGTGTACGGCGCCGATATGGCGGATGCACCGGCAGATTCTTTTGCCTCCTACGGGGATGCGTCCTTCCGATACCGACAGGTGGATGTCACGAGCGAGGAATCCGTGGTGGCGCTCGCCAATAGCGTAGCGGCACTGGAGGAAGAGATTCAGGGCGCCGTACTGGCTGCCGGTATTGCGCACAGCCAGTCTCTGCTGGAGACCTCCTTTGAGACCTGGAAAAAGCTGCAGGCGGTTAACGCCGATGGTGTGTTCCTATGCCTGCGCGAATTCGCTCGCATTATGATTGCTCAGGCAGAGAGCGACCCCAGCAATTCCCGCTCCCTGGTGACCATTGCCTCCAACGCTGCACGCACCCCGCGTGCCGAATTCGGTGCCTACGGTGCCTCCAAGGCGGCGGCTCTGCGCGTATCCACCAGCTTCGGCCTGCAGCTTGCTAAGCACGGTATTCGCGTGAACGTTATCTGCCCGGGTACTACCCGCACCCCCATGGTCACCGGCGCCTGGGAGGGCGAGGATAAGAGTGCTCTGCCCATTGCCGGCAACCCGGAGACCTTCCGTCTGGGTATCCCCCTGGGTCGTATTGCTGACCCGGAAGATATTGCCCGCGTGAATTCCTTTGTGATTAGTCCCTCATCTCGCCATATGACCATGCAGGAGCTGGTCGTTGATGGCGGCGCAACCCTCTAGGAGATATCTATGAGCCTTCCCGCTTTTAGCTTTGCCGTTGGCGAGCGCTTGATCCGCTCCGCCGGCGAGATTACCCCCGTGACCGAAGAGAACGCCTTTGAGGTGGCGCGCGCCAAGGGTAGTGCCGTCATGGGTTTGATCCCCTTTGACCCCTCCCGACCGGCGCATCTTTTTGTACCCGATAGCATGGAGATTATTGACTCTCCGGTGCCGCAAGAGAGCGTTGACCTGGCGCAGCCGGTGACCATTGCCGGCCGCGATAACCTGGGTTTCCGCCGCGCGGTATCCACCGCAGTGGAACGCATGAAGGCAGGTCAGCTGCGCAAAATTGTGCTCTCCCGTCTGCTCTTTGCGCACTATGAGCCCGGCGCTCTGAATCTGGATGCCCTATACAATAATCTGCGCGCCCAGCAGCGCAATGCTTTTATCTTTAGCGTGCAGCTGCCCGAGGGCGAGCGCGGTATGGAGCACTCTTATTTGATGGGTGCCTCCCCGGAGCTGATTTTCGGTACTGAGGGTTCTGCTTTTAAGACTCACCCTCTGGCGGGTTCCGCGCCGCGTATTGCTGTGCCCGATAGCGAAGAGGATATTGCTATTGGCGAGTTCCTGATGATTTCGCCCAAGGATCGCGGTGAGCACAAGACCGTGATTGACGATATTCGTGCGCGCCTGACCCCGATCTCTGAGGAGCTGAATATCCCGGATGCTCCCTCCCTGTTGAAGACTCCGCAGCTATGGCATTTGGGCACCCCGATTTCCGGTGTGCTCAAGGAGGGGCTGAATTGCTTGGACGGTGCGCGCGCTATTCACCCGACCCCGGCTATTTGCGGCACCCCGACCGATACGGCTCGTGAGATGATTAGCGAGCTGGAAGACTTTGACCGTTCCTTCTTTGGCGGTTTGGTGGGCTATATGGATGCCGAGGGTAACGGCCAGTGGGCGCTGGTTCTGCGCTGTGCTCAGGTGGATGAACAGACCGCTGTTCTTTATGCCGGTGCCGGTATTGTGGCTGAGTCCGACCCGGTGCTTGAGCACACCGAGACCGGTACTAAGCTGGGTAGCTTTGGTAAGGCTCTGGGTATTGATACTCTGCCGGAGCGTAAGGCTTAATAGGTCTTTAGCTTGGTATGCCTAGAATACGGGCAATATCTTTGGGCACGGTGACCGGGTAGATATCCGGCGCCGTGCCTTGCTTTTCTTCGGGCACATCGGGCAGGTCAGGCAGGCGTGAAGTGCGCAGAGCCACAAAGGCCTCGGGTACACTCACCGGGCGCGCCAGGGCAGCGTAGAAGTATTCCGCCTGAGCTTGGGCAGGGTCTTGGGAAGCGGCCACGCTTGAGGAATCGGCGGCAGCGAGATACAGGGCATAGAACTGAATATAAAATGAGCATTCTACATTATGCGCTTCGGTCTGCGAATCACCCACAGGCGCCGGTAACGCCGTATTCACGCGCAGAGTATCAATAGGCTCCCAGAGTAGCTGAGATACGCTACCGCCCAGTGACTCACTCTCGGCAGCACGGCGCGCGTCAATGCGCTCGCATGCCTCCAGAGCTTGCTGCTGCAGCGTATCCAAACCGGACAGAGCAATACGCGCGGGGGAGTAGGATAGCCCATGCCCAAAGACCTTGAGCACCGCCTCCTTCGCCACCCACGCCAGGGTTCCGGCGCGCTGCTGAGCCTGAGCATCCAAGCTCTCGTAGAGACTCTTCTCCGGAGCTGAAAGAGCAACCCGGCTAAATCCGGGAAAGAGCCGAGCCGCGGCGGATTCTACATCCAGGCCGATAGGCACAGTATCAGAGCTCAGAGCACCCAGCACCAGGGAAGATGTCTGAGACATGGAAAAATTCAGTCCGGCAATACGGGGCTTGCCGTGTCTTTTGCCCGAGGTGCAGAGCGAACAGCTGCGATCCACCTCAATATCACCGGCGGCGGTCGGGCTAACATTTAGCTGGGTAGCAGCCAGAGCCCTCATCAGAGCCTGAGTGGCAAGGTAACTCACCGCCGTGGTGCGCGAAGGAGCCGAAGCAGCGCGCTCATGCTCGGCATACCCCAAATAGCTCAACCAGCTAAAACGAGTGCTTGAATACAGGGCACGCGTGGGCAGGGCAAAAATTTTAGTCGAGCTCATATGTTCTAGAATACCCTCGCACAGAGGGCACTCACAGCAGGATAGGGTAAAGTCAAAGACATGATTGAGATTATTGCAGCAGCAGACGGTTCGGCGCTGGGCAACCCCGGCCCGGCAGGCTGGGCCTGGTACATTGACGAGAACACCTGGGCTGCCGGTGGCTGGGAGCACGGCACCAATAACATGGGTGAAATTAAAGCCGTGCTGGACCTGTTTGAATCCACCGCGCACCTGCCGGCGCACCGTCTGAAAGTGCTCTGCGATAGCCAGTATGTGATTAATTCCGTAACCAAGTGGATGGCGGGCTGGAAGAAGAAGGGCTGGAAGAAGTCCGACGGTAAGCCCGTGCTCAATCGTGAGCTCTGGGAGCAGCTGGACGCCGCCATTACGGGGCGCACCTATGAGTTTTCCTGGGTTAAGGGCCACTCCGGTCACGAGCTCAATGAGGCGGCTGATTCCCGTGCCAATGCGGCGGCTCAAGCCTATAAGGCGGGTGAGGAGCCGGAGGCGGGCCCGGGTCTGAGCGAGACTTTTGTACGCTCTTTGGGCCTTGAGCCGGAAGGCTTGGAGGAGGAGACTGAGATTCAGGAGCTGGCAGACGAGCCTCAGGAGTCTAATACGCACATCGAAAAAACTCTTGAAGCCACCGCTGCTCCAGTAGCCGAGAGTGCACCTGAGGACGCCACCTTGAGCACCCACGACTATAGCGAGGATGAGATCAGTCAGGCGCGCCGCAGTCTGGATGCCTTGCGCGCCTCGGGTCTGCTGGGCTCGGGGGCAAAGATCGCTGTGCCCGATGAGCAGGAGGTGCGCGAACGCAAGGCAAAATTTGCTGAGCTAGAAGAGCAGCGCGCCAAGGCTGAGGGGCAGGCAGCAGCCCGTGCAGAGGATGAGCTAGAAGCTAAATCCGTGCAGGCAAATGAGGAGGAAACCTCAGATCTTCCCCAGGGTGATGATGAGGACTATGATCCGCTCGAAGAGTTCTATGAGCAGGAGAATGAGCAGAACACTGAGCAGGGCGCTCAGCAGGCTGTAGAGCCCACTCAACAGCAGCCTGTTCAGGCTCAAGAGCCCGTAGCGGCAGAAGAAATCGCGCAGCCCTCGCGTATTCTGCCTCCTCCGGCACAGGACGATATGGAACCCCTAGGCCCCTGGGAAGATGATCCGCAGAGCGTGCCCACACAGCCTCAAAATGCACCTGCACAGCAGCCCCAGAATATGCAGCAGCAGAGTACTGACCCGTGGGCTGACACGCAGGCCGCACAGCCTCAGGCATCGGCAACTCCCGCACCGAACCCCGATGACGCCGTCCGAGCCGATATGTACTTAGCTCAGCACGGCACGAGCCTGGACGATAATACCCTAACGATCCTGTTGCATGAGCGTCTGGTCTGGGCGACCGTGGCGGGTAAAACGGTTACCCGAGCTTCGGCCCTTGCCTACCGCACGGCGGCTTTTGCTCAGGCGGGTGCGCCCATTAAACAGAGCGCTCAGCAGGTGGATGAGTCCAATGTGCTGGTTTTTGCTCAGATTCAGGTGCCCGGCCGCGGCACGGTGAACCGCTCGAGCCTATGGCACTATGACGCCGCTACCGCTCGCTGGTCCCTGCGTTTTAGGCAGGATACCCTGGTACCCGCCGTCTAAGCGTCTATATAAAGCCATGCGCGACCCTCGCTATGTGCGGGGGTCGCGTATCTTTAAACGGGTGCAGAGATGAGAACCAACTCAAGAGTGCCCGTCATAAAACGTCATATAGCGCGTCATACTTCGGTTAGTTCAGTACTCAAAGCCCTTAAAACAATCATTAAGCATGTGGATAACTCAATCTTTGATAGAAATGCTCCACTTTATCCACAGATTTTCAAAAAGCACCAAAATCTATCAAAAAATCTCCATAGAGTTAAACCATGCACCGCACGGTGCAGAAAGAAACGAAACACCCCGCACGGGGACTAACTCAAGGAGAAAAACAATGGCTCAGTTTACCGTAGATTCCGAAATCATTGCCGCCAAGAGCGCCCAGGCACGCGCCCAGGTCGAGGCAATCTCCAGCGAAGTCACCGCCATGACCGCCTCCCTGCAGGATCTGCAGAGCTCCTGGACCGGTAGCGCATCGGCGAACTTCCAGAGCGTGCTGGATAATTGGCACGGCACCCAGCGCCGCGTCGAAGAATCCATTGCCCAGATTAACCTGGCTCTGGATAAAGCAGGCACCACCTATTCCGATACCGAAATGAGCAATGCGTCCATGTTCGTTGGCTAAAGAGCCTTCAATGATCTAAAGTAACGATGGATAGGGTGATACACGTCCACTGCACCTGGGCTCACCGAGACTATCACAAGGTTGCCGTCAGGAGTTACGCGTAAGCGTTCATGGTTCAACCATAAAAGAGGCGAGGCTCTAAGCCCCGCCTCTTTTTAGTATCTCTTCTACCTCGCACCGACCTCGACAACAGATTCTAGAAAGTACCCGGTGCCGGCGCCGGAGCCATAGACTCAGCAACCTGTGGGGGCAACTGGGGCGGTACAAAGGGCAGAGAAATCACAAAGGTAGCACCACCACCGGGAGTCTCCTCAATATGAATACTGCCCTCATGCTGCTCAATAATCGCCGCAGCAATACTCAGACCCAGGCCGGTACCGCCGGTCTGGCGCGAACGAGAAGCATCGGTACGGTAGAAACGCTCAAAAACGCGCTCGCGGTCTTCCCCGTGAATACCCGGGCCGTGATCGCGCACCTGAATCACCGAACGCACGCCCAGGGGCGCCTCCTGACGCACACCCACCGCGATTTCCAGGGGAGTACCCTCGGGGGTGTAGCGCATGGCATTGGTAATTAGGTTCGCAATTACCTGGCGCATGCGCTGCTCATCGCCCAGCACGGTTGCCTGAGTCGGAGGCTCGGCGGGGGTCAGACCCATTAGGGTCACGGCGCGATCGGGTGAGGTTGCGTAGGCGTCATTGGTGGCATCCACCGCCAGATTGAACAGGTCAAAGGGCGCCAGCTGGGATTCACGGCGCTCATCAATACGCGCCAGGGTCAGCAGATCCTCCACCAGCTGACCCATACGCTTGGATTCAGACTCAATACGATCCATTGCCATCGCCACGGCATCCGCATTGGGCAGCGCTCCCTGACGGTAAAGCTCCGCGTAGCCGCGAATACTCACCAGGGGCGTGCGCAGCTCATGGGAGGCGTCTCCCACAAAGCGACGCATTTTCGCCTCGCTGCGCGCCTGAGCTTTAAAGGAGGCCTCAATTTGGGTCAGCATGGTGTTTAGCGAGGTGGAGAGATGGCCGATCTCATTATTGGGGTTGTAGTCCTCAATACGCTGGGAGAGGTCACCGGCAGCAATTTTCGCGGCGGTTTGTTCCACCCGCGCCAGGGGCTCAAAGGTGCGCGTGACCAGCACCCAGGTCATGGCAATAGCCGAAATGAGCGTGGCAACACCAAAGGCAAAGGTCAGAACACCCACCAGTGCCACCACCTGGTTGGTTTGTTTTAGCGGCACGGCAATAATCACCGAGGTTGCCGGTCCTAAGGCACTATCGGTGCCGGAATTATCCAGAGCAATGGGCAGAATACGCCAATCGCTCGAGCCGGGTCCACCATTGACCGTGGCGCCGCTCAGAGAATTCTTAGAGACCTTATCGGCGCTCCAGCCGCTAATATCCGGGCCGCTCTCTCCGGGGGTTTGCTGCTCGGAGCTTGCCTGATAAAGCACCGTGCCGTCTTTATCCAGCAGGTAGGCGCGATAGGATCCCAGGGAGGCATTGCGTTCGGAGTTGCGCGTGGTCATCAGGGTGGTAATGGTGCTGGAGCTGGCGCGCATTTCTTCATCCAGCTGCTGCACCATTTGGGAACGCAGCGCCGAAATAGCCACCAGGGAGGTCACGGCAATTGCCAGGGCAATCAAAAAGGAGGTGACCAGCACCAGCTGGGTACGCAGGGATAGCGCCTGGGTAAAGCGGCGGGAACGGGAGATTTTTTCACCCGTCTCGGGTTCAATAGTTACCCCTGGAATACCCGGCATGGAGCCGGGGGAGGGCATGAGGGAGGCGGTCAGCTCGCCGGTGGGCATATCATCCGCATCCGGCAGGGGTGCATTGGCGTGAGGTTCGGAGGTCATAGCAGGGCTCTCTTTGTGCCTGAAATGGCAGGGTAGGGGGTAAAGAGACGCGCCCGCAGGCGTGGACTTAAAGTCGCGGGGCGTGCGGGCGCGTGGATTCTTTAGGCGCGGGAGCCTCGAACCATGTATCCAACACCGCGCTTGGTGTGAATCAGGGGTTCCTTATCCGGGCGCTGGGCGTCAATCTTACGGCGCAGGTAGGAGATATAGGATTCCACAATGGAGGAATCGCCATTGAAGTCGTATTCCCACACGTGGTCGAGAATTTGAGCCTTAGAGAGCACTCGGTTTGCGTTGAGCATCAGGTAGTGCAGCAGGTTGAACTCGGTGGGGGAGAGGTCGATTTCGGTCTCACCCAGGAACACTTCGTGGGTGTCAATATTCAGGGAGAGGTCGTCCACGCGCAGGATCGCGTCGTCCTGGCCTTCAGCCGATCGGGAGCGGCGTAGAATAGCGCGAATGCGGGCAATGACCTCGTCCAGGGAGAAGGGCTTGGTCACGTAGTCGTCGCCACCGGCGCCCAGACCTGCCACTTTGTCTTCCACTGCGTCTTTGGCGGTCAGGAAGAGCACGGGGTAGGTGCGTCCTGCATCGCGCAGTCGGCGGGTGACCTCAAAGCCGTCCATACCGGGCATCATCACGTCCAGCAGAATCAGATCGGGCTGTTCGCGTTCTGCAGCTTCTAGGGCTTCGCGGCCATTGCCTGCGGTGACAACCTCAAAACCGGCAAAGCGCAGGGAGGTTGCCAAGAGTTCAAGAATATTGAACTCGTCATCGACGACGAGCAGTTTAGCTTCGGCAGTCATCTATCTCTTTCGGTGGTAGTGTTAGCTGGCGCGGCGGCGGCGAACCGCCAGGTAGATTGCCGCCATGAGGAGCATAAAAGCAACCGGTAGCAGAACCAGCGGGATCTGGCTCATGAGGGCGGGTACTTCTTTTTCTGCTGATTTCATCAAGAGCATGATTACTCCGGAAAGTACGCATAGGATTGCCAGGGCGCCACCGCCAAAGCCCAACCAGCGAATAGCTGAGGTGTAGGGTAGCGGCGTATCGGTCTTGATGTCTTCTTCACTCATAGCACTACACTAGCACCGTATGCGCCTAAATCACTGCACGCGAGCGGAATTTAGGGCTAAAAGCACCCCTAAAACACTTAATGTTCAGGCTATACGTGCACTGTTTGTGTCCTGCGGCGTGGTCATCAATGGGTCTGAGTGGGGAAAATTTGGTTTAATGGAGGTATGTCGCAACAGGTAGAGAATCAGCAGCACAGTCTTCAGGATCCTTTCGCCCCGGTGGCTGAGGAAGATCAGCAGCTGGAGGCTACCCTCGGCGTACCCTTTAAAGCTCGACGCACCTCCAAGGTAGATGAGGTACTGGCAGAGGCTAAGGATATCGCCCTGCTGGGTGTTCAAGGTATCGCCCCGAAGAACTCGATTGGTCTGCTGCACCATGTGCGCGCCGAAGAGGAACGACTGACCACCCATCTTTTTGAGTGCACTCTGCCCGGATACCGCGGCTGGTTCTGGTTCGCTACCCTCACCCGTGCACCTCGCGCGAAGAAGGCAACTATTTGTGAGGTTGGCCTGCTGCCCGGTGATGACGCTCTGCTGGCTCCCGCCTGGGTGCCCTGGGCTGAGCGCCTGCGCCCGGAGGATATTGAGGCAGAAGATCTGCAGGGTGAGGTGGCGGAAGTTGCCGCTGCCAATATTGACCCGGATGCAGATGAGTCTGAAGAAGCAGAGCCTGCCGCACTGAGTGACGAAGAGATTGCTCGCGAGATTGAAGAAGCGGAAGCAGCGGATGCTCAGAAGAAGGCTGCTCGCCGTAAGGGCCGCTATAAGGGTCGTAAGTACTCGCGTAAAGCAAAGGCTGAATAGCTTTAAAACACCCTCGTTTGCTGCTTATAGACGGTAAACGGGGGTGTTTTACGTGCCTTGAGTGAAAACTCCGTGTCTGACAGTGTGTCAGTCGTGGCAAATTTAGGTAAAAAGGTACATAATAGGTAATCAGTAAAGTTCTAACTTAGGAAAAGCTATCTTTTCCCTGGCGTGAACAGAATTTGTGGACCACTGGATTGAAGGAAAGAGCCGGATATGACCGACCTCATCGATACTACTGAGATGTATCTGCGTACCATCCTGGAGCTGGAAGAAGAAGGCATTGTGCCCATGCGTGCGCGCATTGCTGAGCGTCTGGAGCACTCCGGCCCCACCGTTTCTCAGACCGTTGCGCGTATGGAAAAGCACGGCCTGCTGGTGGTACAGCCCGACCGTCACCTCTCGCTGACCGAAGAAGGTCGTCAGAAGGCTGTTGAGGTTATGCGCAAGCACCGCCTGGCTGAGCGTTTGCTGGCAGACGTGATTGGCCTGGATATTGAGTACGTGCACGACGAGGCATGCCGCTGGGAGCATGTGATGAGCGACCGCGTGGAGAAGCGCATCCTGGGTATGCTCAACACCCCCAAGTTCTCCCCCTACGGTAACGCTATTCCCGGCTTGGAAGAGCTGGGCGTGGAGAGTGCACACAATGATGAGCGCACCGTCTCTATGTCCATTGTGGCTCGCGATTCCCGCCCCGAGGATCGCTTCACCATTTCTCGTTTCCCCGAGTCCATTCAGACTGATATTGAGCTGCTCAAGCTGCTGGCGGATGCCGGTATTGTGTACGGCGCTACCGTGTCTGTGGTGGCGGGTACCGAGGACGATGTGATTGTTCGCGCCGATGGCGAGGATACCGCACTGTCCCTGGATAATGACGTTGCTAACGCTATTGTGGTCAAGCGCTCCTAAGCGTTACACTTTGTGTGAGTGAAACTCACAGATAGACCTCGAGCTCCCGCTCGC
>Cebus_capucinus_imitator_PRJNA485217_SSR098__coassemble_2280_pt1 | contig 10997 bp, 8 predicted proteins | sample Cebus_capucinus_imitator_PRJNA485217_SSR098__metabat2_high_PE_014 | metagenome-assembled genome bin Cebus_capucinus_imitator_PRJNA485217_SSR098 | reverse complement strand
CAGACGTTAAAAAAGAACCGGTCATGCATCCTCACATGACCGGTTCTTTGACACCCAAAGGTATCTATCACTCACTCAAACACAAGCAAATTTAGATTCTCACATCTGCTGTTCACTTGCTAATACAAGTCTATCGCATCAGAAGAGGGCATTTTGGCTCGAAAATCGAGTCACTTTCACATAACGACACTCTGTAATCGTATCGTTAGATTTCTAGGCACTTAAAGGGGTGAATTTAAGTACCAATCCATATTTTGCCACTCTTAACTATGGTGTATTTCACAGGGGTTTCTCTATGTGTCCAACACTCTCTCGGCACCCCGAACGACCCCTTTCCGACAGACCTAATAGGCAGTAAAACCCCGTAATATCAAGGAAGTAGTGGCATGCAGGCACCACTCAACCTAAGCGATCTATGACAGCTCTTGTCTTCTGTACGGCACCGAAACGACTCAGAAAGGCGCTCACAAGCCGATTGGAGTGGTACTTTTTGGGCTCCGAATCTAACGAAAATAACGCTTTTCTAACGATTTCCGTTAGATTTTGAGAGAAAAGACCCCCTAAACAAGTAAAAACACCCCTCAGAGGTTGTATTCTACACGCGAACACTCGAGGTGCATGCCACAGAAATAGCTCACACTCCCTTGTTGAATTTACCTAAAACACCTAGTCAGAGCCTTAAAAGAACACTATAGTCCTCAATCATCACGCGCGCACGCCCTTAAACAGCCCCGAGCACAGGATTTTTAAGAATTAAGCAGTGGTACGCACCTGAAGGTGAGTCGTTTTAAGCCCTCACGCTGCCACATAGAGCCCAAAACGCTAGAAACTCTCCGTCACGCCGGGCTATCTCCCCTACTGATACTCGCACTACCTCCTGAGCAGAAAGAACCGGGTACAAACCGCCAGCATATAAAAGAACCGGGGCGCGCATCCTTGAAGATCCACCGTAGAATCCCAAGAACACGCACCCCGGCGTTTCAACGCTTAGCGTAGAGTGCTAGAGACTAGCTCAGACCAACCATGGTGCCGTTCTCATCGAAACCAATACGCTCAGCCGCGGGGCTCTTGCTCAGACCCGGCATGGTGCGCATAGTGCCGCAGATAGCGTACACATAGCCAGCACCGGCAGCCAGACGAACCTCACGCACCGGCAAAGTCCAACCGGTCGGAGCGCCCTTGAGCGATGCATCCGAAGAGATCGACAGGTGAGTCTTCGCAATCACCACGGGTCGCCGCGAGTACGTGGGCTTCACCGCGCAGATGGTGCAGCACATGATCGACCGGTGAGTCTTCGCAATAACCACCGGCAGGTGACCATAGCCCAGCTCAGCAAAACGCTTGAGCTGCTTCGCCGCAGCCGGAGCAATAGTAATGCCGTCCGCACCGTAAACCTTGGTAGCGACCTTCTCCAGCTTGGTCTCCAGGGAGTCCTCCAGCTCGTAGGTGTAGCGCAGCTCGGAAACATCATCGCATGCCTCAACCACAGCCTGAGCCAGCTCAACGGTACCCTTACCACCCTCAGCCACGCCGCGGTGAATAGCCACGCGAGCGCCAGCCTCCTGAGCAATACGGCGAATGGTATCGTGCTCGGACTCGAAGTCGCTCGGGAACGCGTTAATAGCAACCACGGGCTGCACACCGAAATCACGCACAATCTGAATGTGCTTAATCAGGTTTGCTGCGCCCGCCTCGACATCGCTGGGGCTCTCCTGCAGCATGCCCTCGGGCAGGGGCTTGCCGGGCACAATCTTATACAGACCGGAGTGGGACTTCAGGGAGCGCACGGTCACGACCAGCACAGCGGCGTGGGGCTTCAGACCCGAGACGCGGCACTTGACGTTGAAGAAACGCTCCGCACCCATATCGGCGCCGAAACCAGCCTCGGTAATAACATAGTCGGAGTACTGCAGACCGACATAGTCAGCCACAACCGATGAGTTACCGGTGGCGATATTGCCAAAGGGACCGGCGTGAATCAGGGCGGGGGTGTGCTCCAGAGTCTGTAGCAGGTTCGGGTTAATGGCGTCTGCAAGGATCACAGCCATGGCGCCGTCAGCCTTCAAATCTGCTGCGGTGACTGCTTCACCGTCGTAGTTCAGACCGATCACGATCTTTGCCAAGCGCTCACGCAGATCCTCAAAGCTGGTTGCCAGGGAGAGGATCACCATGATTTCAGAGGCGCTGGTAATATCGAAACCGGTTTCGCGCACCACGCCATCCATGCGTTCACCCAGGCCGATTACGATATTGCGCAGGGAGCGGTCGTTAATGTCGATCACGCGGCGCCACTCAATGGCACGCGGGTCAATGCGCAGCTCATTGCCGTGGTGCAGGTGGTTATCGATCATGGCAGCCAGCAGGTTGTGCGCTGCGGTCACGGCGTGGAAGTCGCCGGTCAGGTGCAGGTTCAGCTTCTCCATGGGGACGATCTGGGAGTAGCCACCACCTGCAGCGCCACCCTTAATGCCGAAAGTGGGGCCCATGGCGGGCTGACGCAGTGCCAGGGTTGCCTTCTTACCAATCTGAGCGAAGCCCTGAGCCAGGGAGACGGAGGTTGCGGTCTTGCCCTCGCCCAGCGGGGTGGGGGTCACGGCGGTAACCACAATGTACTTGGAGCCGCGCTTGGCGGCGGTTTCGGCGTTGGTGTTATCGTCCAGCAGCACCTTGGCGACGTACTTGCCGTAGGGTTCGAGGCGCTCCTGGTCAATGCCGTTCTGCGCGGCAATCTGCGCGATCGGTTCCAGGGTTGCTGCCTGGGCGATTTCCAAATCGGAGGGGAAAGGCTTGGTCATCATTGTCCTTTTCAGGTTGTGCCGATAATTCCTCTCTCAGTCTATCCTGTGGTTATGGACTAGCTCACGCATTACACGCCCTTTGGGAATATTTTACGGTTTTTGAGAAAAGCCTTGTCTTTTCAGGTTCGACTGGTTTAGCAGCGGGTTAGTTAGCACCGGACTACAGACAGATACACCAATGCAGGCAGATACAAAGAATCACGCGGACGATACTCTCTGTACCGTCCGCGTGATTCGTAAATATAGGGGTCCCCATAGGGGGCTACTCCCCCATCGTTTCTGAGCTCAAAAGAGCCGTTAGAAGGTCAGCATGACCTTGGTCGCCACACGCTCATCCATTGCCTTGTAACCCTCGGCAGCCTGCTCAATGGGCAGAACCTTATCGAAGACCTTACCCGGCTCAATCTCACCGGCGTAAATCAGCTCAATGAGCTTGGGCAGGTAGCGGCGCACCGGAGCCGGGCCGCCCTCCAGACGAACCTGCTTGCCGAAGAGTGCACCCAGATCCACGCTCACACCGTGAGGCACACCCACCGAACCAATGCGACCCGCCGGGCGCACGCAACCGAGCGCCTGGTCGAAGGACTGCTGGGTGCCCACTGCCTCGGCAACACCGTCTGCGCCCTTACCGTCGGTCAGCTCGAGCACCTTAGCAATGCCCTCTTCGCCGCGCTCAGCCACAATATGGGTTGCGCCAAACTCACGCGCCAGAGCCTGACGCTCGGGGTTGCGGGACATAACAATAATCTTCTCAGCACCCAGCTGCTTAGCACCAATCACAGCGCCCAGGCCGACCGCGCCGTCACCAACAACCACAATGGACTTGCCGGGTGCTGCGCCCGCTGCATCGGCTGCGTACCAGCCGGTACCGAGCACATCGGAGGCTGCCAGCAGGTGAGGCAGCTGCTCAGCGGTGGGGTGTGCGGGGGTCTTGACCAGGGTGCCGTCAGCCCAGGGAATACGTGCGTACTCAGCCTGGGTGCCGGTCTCATCGCCTACGCCCACGAAGGTTGCGTTTTCGCAGCGGGAAGGGTAACCGGAGCGGCAGGTTTCGCATTCGCCACAGGAAATGCAGAATGAACCGACCACAAAATCGCCGGGCTGCACGGTCTTAACATCGGAGCCAACTTCAACGACCTCGCCAATGTACTCGTGGCCCATACCCGAGTGGTGCTGTACCGGCTGCAGGCCGCGGTAGGGCCACAGATCGGAGCCGCAAATGCAGCTTGCAGCGAGCTTAATGATCGCGTCGGTGCTTTCCTTCAATTCCGGGCGGGCAACCTCTTCAACGGTGACTTCGCCGGGAGCGTTCATAAATACAGCGCGCATGTCTGTCCTTTCATCTGTGCTATCTCTCTTAGCTTAGGCGTTATAGGCATGCCCGGCTAGTCTTTTCAGCTGAAAGTATAAACATTTCTTGATATATCGGTGTTTAGGTGTGGCTTATAGCTTCAGGAAGTTCTAACGCACGTCCACCGGCACAGCACACGGACGCAGCAAAGCCGCGCTCCCCCGCCTCTATAACACGGGGAAACGCGGCTTGAGCGATGTTACCCTAAGCTACTAGCCTACGCGGCGCATCAGAGGACGGGGTTTAGAAATCCCAGTCCTCATCCTCGGTGTTCACAGCCTTACCAATCACATAGGACGAGCCGGAACCGGAGAAGAAGTCGTGGTTCTCGTCAGAGTTCGGGGACAGAGCCGAAAGGATCGCCGGGGACACATTGGTCACGCTAGCCGGGAACATCGCCTCATAGCCCAGGTTCATCAGAGCCTTGTTTGCATTGTAGTGCAGGAACTTCTTCACGTCCTCGCTCCAACCCACACCGTCATAGAGGGAGTGAGTGTACGCAACTTCGTTCTCGTAGAGCTCGTACAGCAGGTTGAAGGTGTAATCCTTCAGCTCTGCCTGACGCTCCGGAGTCTCCTTCTCCAGACCGCGCTGATACTTGTAGCCAATGTAGTAGCCGTGCACAGCCTCATCGCGGATAATCAGGCGGATCAAGTCAGCGGTGTTCGTCAGCTTTGCGCGGGACGACCAGTACATGGGCAGGTAGAAACCCGAGTAGAACAGGAAGGACTCCAGCATGGTGGAGGCAACCTTCTTCTTCAGCGGGTCGTCACCGGTGTAGTAGGACAGAACGATCTGTGCCTTCTTCTGCAGGTACTCGTTCTCTGCGGACCAGCGGAACACCTCGTCAATTTCCTTGGTGGAGGCAAGGGTCGAGAAGATCGAGGAGAAGGACTTTGCGTGCACGGACTCCATGAACGCAATATTGGTGTACACAGCCTCTTCGTGTGCGGTCACGGCATCCGGCAGCAGGGAGACAGCGCCCACGGTGCCCTGAATGGTGTCCAGCAGGGTCAGACCGGTGAAGACGCGCATGGTCAGCTGCTTCTCTTCCTCGGTCAGGGTCTTCCAGGAGGGCACGTCATTGCTCAGCGGCACCTTCTCGGGCAGCCAGAAGTTAGCGGTCAGACGCTCCCAAACCTCAAGGTCCTTTTCGTCCTCAATGCGGTTCCAGTTGATAGCCTCAACGTGGTTGACGAGCTTTACTTTTTCACTCATTGTCCAGTCCTTTGTGTGTGCACGCCCGTGGGTGATAGACGGGCGCCAAAGCAGCCGCGCGAAACGCGCGACGATAATCCTAATCCATCATAGAGCATGATGCGCAAACGCCGGGCACGGGGTGGGGGTCCACGCCCGCACCCGGCGAACACTTCTCAGCTCAGCTGTGCACGCTTAGAGCATGCAGGAAACGCAACCTTCAACCTCGGTGCCCTCAAGAGCCATCTGACGCAAACGGATGTAGTAGATGGTCTTAATACCCTTACGCCATGCGTAAATCTGGGCACGGTTAATATCGCGAGTGGTCGCAGTATCGTGGAAGAACAGAGTCAGAGACAGACCCTGATCCACATGCTGGGTTGCAACCGCGTAGGTGTCGATAATCTTCTCGTAACCGATCTCGTAGGAGTCCTGGTAGTACTCCAGGTTATCGTTATCCATAAAGGGTGCCGGGTAGTATACGCGACCCAGCTTACCTTCCTTGCGGATCTCAATCTTCGAAGCAATCGGGTGAATCGAGGAGGTCGAACCGTTAATGTACGAGATGGAACCGGTCGGAGGCACAGCCTGCAGGTTCTGGTTGTACATGCCGTACTGCGCCACATCGGCAGCCAGCTGAATCCAGTCCTCGCGAGTGGGGATGTGGTGCTTAGCGAACATTTCGCGCACGCGCTCGGTCTCCGGAGCCCATTCCTTCTCAATGTACTTAGCGAAGAATTCGCCGGATGCGTACTTAGAGTTCTCGAAGTTCACAAAGCGCTCGCCGCGTTCCTTAGCCAGCAGCATGGAGGCGCGAATCGCGTGGTAGGTCACGGTGTAGAAGTAGATATTGGTGAAGTCCAGTGCCTCTTCAGAACCGTAGTACACGTGCTCGCGAGCCAGGTAACCGTGCAAGTTCATCTGACCCAGACCCACAGCGTGGCTCATAGCGTTACCGCGCTCAATGGAGGGCACGGAGCGAATATCGGACTGATCCGAGACGGAGGTCAGGGAGCGGATCGCGGTTTCCACGGTCTTACCCAGGTCATCGCCGTCCATGGTCAGCGCAATGTTCAGCGAACCGAGGTTGCAGGAAATATCCTTACCGACCTCTTCGTAGTTAATATCCGCGTGGTACTTGGAGGGCTGGGAAACCTGCAGAATCTCCGAGCAGAGGTTAGACATAATAATCTTGCCCTCGATCGGGTTCGCGCGGTTAACGGTGTCCTCAAACATCACGTAGGGGTAACCGGACTCGAACTGAACCTCAGCGATGGTCTGGAAGAACTCACGCGCATTGATCTTGGTCTTGCGGATGCGCGCATCGTCGACCATTTCGTAGTACTTCTCGGAAACGTTAATATCCGAGAAAGGTACGCCGTAGACACGCTCAACATCGTAGGGCGAGAAGAGGTACATATCCTCGTTCTTCTTCGCCAGTTCGAAGGTGATATCGGGGATCACAACGCCCAGGGAGAGGGTCTTAATACGAACCTTCTCATCAGCGTTTTCGCGCTTGGTGTCCAGGAATGCGTAAATATCGGGGTGGTGTGCGTGCAGGTACACGGCACCGGCACCCTGACGAGCACCCAGCTGGTTTGCGTAGGAGAAGGAGTCCTCCAGCAGCTTCATCACGGGAATCACGCCCGAAGACTGGTTTTCAATCTTCTTAATGGGTGCGCCCGCCTCGCGCAGGTTGGTCAGGGCGAATGCCACGCCGCCGCCGCGCTTGGACAGCTGCAGTGCGGAGTTAATGGAGCGACCGATGGACTCCATATTGTCCTCAATACGCAGCAGGAAGCAGGAAACCAGTTCGCCGCGCTGCTTCTTGCCCGCGTTCAGGAAGGTGGGGGTTGCCGGCTGGAAACGACCGGAAATGATCTCGTCCACGATGGACTGAGCCAGTTCCTCATTGCCCTCTGCCAGCAGCAGAGCCACCATGCACACGCGGTCCTCGAAGCGCTCCAGGAAACGCTGGCCGTCGAAGGTCTTCAGTGCGTAGGAGGTGTAGAACTTGAAGGCGCCCAGGAAGGTCGGGAAGCGGAACTTCACGGCGTAGGCACGCTTGAACAGGGACTTCACGAAGGAGAAGGAGTACTTCTCGAAGAGCTCAGACTCGTAGTACTGGTTCTCAATCAGGTACTCAATCTTCTCTTCCAGATCGTGGAAGAACACGGTGTTGTTGTTTACGTGCTGCAGGAAGTACTGGCGCGCTGCCTCACGGTCGGCGTCGAACTGAATCTTGCCGTCCTCATCGTACAGGTTCAGCAGAGCGTTCAACTCGTGGTAGCTCAGGCCCTGAAACTTTTCGGGCAGCTTCTTGGCGCTAGCGCCCAGGGTTTCTAGCGCTGAAGGGAGTTTTGCGTCCAAAATTCTTCCAATCCTTCGTTTACTTTTTCAACATCTGCGGGGGTGCCCATCAACTCAAATTTGAAGAGCACCGGGACATCGCACTTGCGGGAGACGATATCGGCGGCAATACCAAAGAGCGGACCGAAGTTCGTATTGCCCGCCCCGATCACGCCGCGCAGCTGAGCGCGGTTTTCGGGGTTGTTCAGGAACTTCACGACCTGCGGAGGCACATTGCCCGCGCCATCCGGCTTGCCGTAGGTGGGCACAATCAGCACGAAAGGCTCGGTGACCGTCGGGGATTCCTCTTTGGTGTGCAGGGGCAGGCGCACCAGGCGTGCGCGCAGCTTCTGTACGAATTTGTGCGTATTGCCCGAAATGGAGGAGAAATATACCACCAGGGGCGAGTCATCGCTGACGGTCGCTCGGCTCACGGTCGCGTCGCGTGCGTCCAGGATAATCTGGCGAATCTGCGCGTTTTCGTCCGTGGCGGGTGCGGTACCGTGTGCGGTGCTCACGTTTACTCCTTGTGTTCTCTCTTTCCGGGCTCTACCGGGTTACGCTGCGAGGGCGTTAATCTTATCGGGCTGGAAACCGCTCCAGTGCTCGTCACCGGCGACAACAACCGGTGCCTGCATGTAGCCCAGGGACTGAACCATTTCCAGTGCCTGTGCATCCTGGGTGACGTCAACCGTGGTGTATTCGATACCCTTAGCGTCCAGCGCGCGGTAAGTCATATTGCACTGTACGCACTGCGGCTTGGTGTACACCGTAACTGCCATCGTAGTTTCTCCTCGTAATGCCCGTGGGGGCGTTTTTCGCGCCCGGTAGGGCGTATTGTGAATGATCGTTGTGCGGCGGAAAGTGCCTAGTGCGCTTCCGCCTTACTAATACTACATCTAGTGGTGGGGATTTTTCTAACCACTAGATGATGTGGTGAAACAGTCACTCGAGTCGAACAAAACCCACATAGACCCACTCTGTTAAGGGCACTCACGCATTTAATCCACAGCCCAGTTTGGCGGAATTCCGGCGAAAGGGCGGGCTTAATCCACAGGTGGGTTCGGGTGTTTGACAAATAGGCTTATCTCTTAACTCCCCCGGCTCTGTTCGCTACGGGGGCCAGAGCTTGCATTGTGAGATTTAAATCAGTTCGAAAAGAGCCGCAGAGCTTGATTTTAAGAGCGGGAGTGTACTCGCCCGGAATGGCGCGGGAGGCGGCGGGCGTTTCAGGAGCCGCCACCGCATCAAGCGGAAAAATTTCTACCCGGCGGGAGGTACAGGGCACATTTAAAGCTCTCCTTACCGCGGCGCGTGAAAAATTTGCCGTCCTGTGTATCGCGGGAGTGTCGCGCCCTTAATGTGGTTAACCGGCCACCAAACCCCAAAACCCACATTAAGATGCTCCCACTAGGGATAATGGGCTGTGGTCTCCAAGAGAACGCGAGCTGTCTTCTCGGTACTCTGAAGGCAGTCAACCGGCAGAGGCTGAGCGGGCGTAAGGACTTAGCACACAGCCACACCGCATGCAGATAGAGCAAAGCCGGGTGTGCATCCTTATCCCAAGAATGCACACCCGGCGTCAGGGCTATACAAGCCTCTATATATACAGTAGGCGTCCAGGCTAGTAGTCCAACAGCCCACGCTCACGCAGGGCACGGCTGAGCGTATCACCATCGTTCGCCTCAACCCACCACTCGGAGCGGGTCAGCTGCTCGGCTCGTTTATCACCCCAGCGGCGCGTAGGATCAGAAAGCACACTCTCACCCACCGTCAGATTACGAATCACCACAGCCGCCGTGTTCTGCGGGTAGCGCAGGGCAAAACCGTTATAAATCTCCGGGTCATGCTGACCATCATCGCCAATCATAATCCAGCGCATCTGCGGGAACTCAGCAGCCAGGCGCTTGAGCGACTCCACCTTATGCTTGCGACCCGAACGGAACCAACGATCCGGAGTCGGCCCCCAATCGGTCAGCAGGAAGGTACCGCGCGGGTAACCATTACGGGTAAGGAAACGGCGCAGGGTCGGCGTAATATTCCAGGCGCCCGTGGACAGGTACATAAAGGGTGCCTGCGGGTGCGAGCGCTGAATACGGTCCATGAGCACCGACATGCCCGGGGTGGGGATACGCGCGTGCTCGTTAAGGACAAAGGAGTTCCAGGCGGCAAGTAGCGGGCGGGGCAGCATGGTGACCATGACCGTGTCGTCCACATCGCAGATGACACCAATGCGCTGGTCCTGCGGCACTACATATACATTGGTTGCCACGGCGCGGCCACCGGGCACATACATAACCACCTCGTGCATACCGGCGGGCAGGTCAATGTCGAGTTTTACATCCAGCACGCCGCCGGCATCGGTGTAATACTCATAGGTTTTACCGGCGATCACAATGGTCACCGGTGCGGCGGACATTGCCACGGAGGTGAAAGCACGCCAGCCGCGCATGGGGTTGGCGGTATCCTGAGTGCCCTCAACCACCTGCAGCAGGCTATCGAGTACATCGTTTTTATACAGGGCACGCCCCAGAATGCGCACCCAGCCGGGCTTATCCTCGGTAGCAACCGAACCGTAGCCTTCGGAGGGTACAAAAATCGGTTCGGCATCGCGTGCCTCGGCACGGCGAATACGCCAGCGGTGAATGGCGGAGCCAACACGGTAGCCGAGGTTGACTGCCTCATCAGCTACCTCGGTGACCGCCGTGCGGATGTCCTGCGCGCCTAAAGTTTCCATAGCTTCTATCTTCCCATAGATTCGCCGCCGCGGGGCAGTTTTAAGGGCTGGGGCGCTCAAACTCACGCTCTCACGCCCTTTATATAGGTATAGTGAGTGACACTCTCAACGGCATGGCGGGCGGTGTGTCTGATAACAACGTAGTCTTGGGCACATCGACTCTTTTTGCGTGACGTCATATAACGGTTTATATGTACCGAGCCGGTATGATGGAAAGGTCCCACCCGTGCACCGAGAAGGACTTTCCTATGACCAATCCCCTGAACCCTCAGGATTTGAGCCGACGCACCCTGCTGATCGGTTCCCTGCCGTTGCTGCTTGCTGCCTGCTCGTCGAGCAATGCCAGTACCGCAGAAAGCAGCGCTAGTGCGAGCGTAACGGAAAGTGCCAGTGCCTCGGCGAGCGCGAGTGTTGCACCATCGGTTAGCGCTACTCCGAGTAAGATTCCGGTCAGCCGCAACCCCATTACTAAGCGCACCCCCTGGCCCGGCACCATTCACTACACCCTGCCCGGTGAGGGTAACTATGTCGCCTGGACCGTGGATGACGGCGCAAGCCCCGAATG
>Cebus_capucinus_imitator_PRJNA485217_SSR098__coassemble_2247_pt1 | contig 11450 bp, 12 predicted proteins | sample Cebus_capucinus_imitator_PRJNA485217_SSR098__metabat2_high_PE_014 | metagenome-assembled genome bin Cebus_capucinus_imitator_PRJNA485217_SSR098 | reverse complement strand
TTACTGTATGCCCGCCGAAGGACTGCAGTGGCTACCCAAAGATAATCTGCTCTCCGCCGAAGAAATCATTCGCCTGGCAGATGTAGCCATTAGCCAGCTGGGAGTAGAAGAAATCCGCTTTACCGGTGGTGAGCCCCTGGTCCGAGCAGACCTCGTCGATATTATTGCCGGCATTCACGCCCTACACCCCGATGTGCCCCTGGCAATGACCACCAACGGTATCGGTCTGGAAAAACGAGCCCAGGCACTGGTGGATGCTGGCATGACCCGCATTAATGTCTCCCTGGACACCATCTGCCCTGAAACCTTCGCCAAGCTCACCCGTAGAGATAAGCTCGCCTCGGTGCTGCGCGGAGTTGAAGGAGCAGCCGCAGCGGGACTTTCCCCCGTGAAAATCAACGCGGTGCTCATGCCCGGAGTCAATGACACCCAAGCACCCGAGCTGCTCGACTGGGCGCTTGCGGGCGGCTACCAGCTGCGCTTTATTGAGCAGATGCCGCTGGATGCCGACAATAATTGGACCCGCGAAGGCACAATTACCGCAGCTCAAATTCGTGCCCTGCTCTCCGAGCGTTTCGTGCTGGGAGCCACCAGCATTGAACGAGGCGACTCCCCCGCCCAGCTCTGGGAAGTCTACCCGCTGGGTACCGAGCTGAACGACAACGGTTTCCCGGTAGATGGTCGCGAGTCTCTGGGACAGGTGGGCATTATTGCCTCCGTAACCGAGCCCTTCTGCGGCGCCTGCACCCGCACTCGCCTAACCGCAGACGGCAAGATCCGCTCTTGTCTCTTCTCCCAGACCGAAACGGATCTGATGGCTCTGCTCCGTTCGGGAGCCAGCGATGACGAGCTCGCTCTGCGCTGGCGTGAAGGCATGTGGTTCAAGCCCCGCGCCCACGGCAAGAATAGCGATAGTTTTGAGATTGAAGAATTCGCCAAGGCAAGCCGCTCTATGAGCGCCATTGGTGGCTAACCAAGGACTACTATATGCAGGTTCATTTCTTTGCTGCTGCACGCGCTGCAGCAGGCACCGCCCAAACAACGGTTCAATTGCAGGCGCTGCCCGCAGCAACCCTGCAGGCTCTCATTGACTACCTGGGTGAGCATCATACCGGAACCACCCCCTCGGGGCTGAACCTGGCGCAGGTTATGGAGCAGTGCTCCTTCCTTGTCAATGGTCAGCGTGCCGAGCGCACCGCGACGTTAGAAGCTGACGATCTGCGTGTGGATGTACTCCCGCCCTTTGCCGGTGGATAACCCCAGAGTATCTGATAAAGTCAGTGAGCCCCTATGCAGATACGGGGCTCCTGAGCTTTAATAAGGGCTATGGACTTTAGCGCGCTCATTCTTGCCGGCGGTAAATCATCCCGTCTGGAGCACACCCCCAAAGCAGGGCTCTCCAATGGAGAAAACACTCTCCTGGATTGTGCCTTGGCAGCAAGCGCCGCAGCACGCACTCAGGTTGTGGTTGGCCCCGGCACTCTACCCTTACCGGCGAATGTGCTGCACACCCGCGAAGACCCGCCCTTTAGTGGTCCGGCAGCCGGCATTCACGCAGGTCTGGAGGTGCTGGCGGCACACTATCGTGCCGCAGGTCAGGAACCCGCCCCATGGTGCCTGATTCTGAGCGTAGACACTCCCCTGGTCGCCCCCGCCGTTCAGCTGCTGCTAGAGCACGCTAAGCGGGCACCGGCAGAGCACATTGGATTCTGGGGTATCTCCGAGGGAATCTATCAGCCTCTGATCGGCATCTATCGTTTTGAGCCCCTACGCGGGTGCTTTGCCGCCGGTACTACCGATGCTTCCGTGCGCCGATTCCTACGCCGTCTAGAGCCCGAAGCCGTTGAGCTGCCCGCAGGTTCTACCCGCGATGTGGACACCTGGGAACAAGCCCACGCGCTTGGCTTTACCCAGCCGGCATGGACCGAGTATCTCTAAGTATCCCGGTGCTTTATTCCCTATCATTCACGCACAGATCCCCCGAAGAAACGCAGTTATGTCTCATGATCATCCCCCGGCGCTGAGCTGGGATAACGCACGCGCAACTCTCTATGACGCTGGTCAGCGCCTCTACAGCCAACCTATCCGTCACCTCCCCCTGCGCCGAGCCATTGGCAGTACCCTGGCAAAGAACCTGCGCGCCATGCTGCCCATCCCCCACTATGACTCCTCCGCGATGGATGGCTACGCCATTGCAGGAGCCCCGCCCTGGCGCCTGATTGTACCCGAATACCCGGATGATTCCCGCGCTAATATTCACCGCGTGACCCTACCGCTCTCCGCGGGCCAGGCGACCCCCATCTACACCGGCGGTCTGCTGCCCGAGGGCGCCGAATCCATTGTGCGTACCGAGCACTCCGCCAGCTACACCGAGGGTGCCGACACCTTTATCATCATGGCTGATGACCGTCCCGTACCCGCAGCCGGCGCCGATATGCGCTTTACCGGTAGCGAGTTGAACACCGGTGAACTACTGGCTGAACGAGGCACCCTCATTACCCCGCGCATGGCGGCATTTTTAAGCGTCAACGGTTTTGATGAGCTGCCGATTTTCACACCCCCGACCGTGCAATTTGCTTTCACCGGCAATGAGGTCATTACTAGCGGTCTGCCCGGCCCCGGTCAGGTGCGTGACGCCTTCGGTTCCTATATGGAAGCCATGGTGGACTCCGCAGGTTTTAGCGCTCTGGATGCGGTGCGCCTACCCGATGACCCGCACCGCGTGGACGAGTTCCTTGCTACCTCCTACGCCGATATTATGATCTTCACAGGTGGCTCCTCCACCAGTGGCGTGGACCAGGTGCGTACAGCCCTGGCGCGCGCCAATGCCACCTACCTTTTCGAATCGGTGGATATCCGCCCCGGTCACCCGGCGCTCGCTGCTGTGCTGCCTGCCCCGGCTAATAGCCTGGGTGCCGGTCACGGCGGTGTTGTTATCGGTCTACCGGGTAATCCCCTGGCAGCCTATACAGCGTTGTGCTCCTACCTGCCGCCTCTGCTGGCGGGTATGTACGGTAAGTCCATGCCGCAGCTAGAAACTATGCCGCTCTCCACCCCCATTGCGCCCTTTAAGAAGGCGAAGGCGCGTACCTTCCAGCGTCTGGTGCCCGTAGCGGCTAGCGACGGTGCGGTGGGGGCGCTGCCCAAGCACGCCTCCCATATGCTCTCTTCCTTTGCGCGTAGCACTCACCTGGCGCTGCTGGGTCCGGGCGAATACTCCCCCGGTCAGAGTGTGCCGGTGCTACCGGTGCTCTAGAGCTTAAACACTGCAAGGGGCTGTGTATCCTAGTGATACACAGCCCCTTGCGAGTATGTGGATTCAGCGCGCTGAGCCTTTTAGGATCGCTTGGGCATAGCCGCAGGATAAAACATCGCTGTCCCCGGGAACTTCTTGCCGTAACCGCCCACCGGCACAAAACCGTGACGGGCATAGAGCGCCGCGCTATCGGGAGTCGAGGCTTCCAGATAGGCTGCAACGCCGTCCAGACGGTCAATGCCGTGATGTAGCAGGGCCGTGCCCACACCCAGGCCGCGAGCCGAGGCAGACACACCGATCATATTCAAATACCAGTGCTCAAACTTCGGGTGGTAGTGCAGCAGAGTCAGTTCCTGAAAGGCTCCGCGCAAGAATCGGCGCGGACCCAGTAGACGCATAAAGCTGCCCACATTTTTCAGATCCTCAGCTAAACTACCCGGTCGGTTCGGTGCCTCCCACATGGCAACGCCCAGAATCTCACCGGTATTATTCACCGCCAGGTCAATAGCGCCATTATCGCCGCTATTGAGATCGAGCTGCATGCTGATATAGGCGTTGAGGGTACCTTCAGCATTTTTAAAAACGTACTGGAGCATGGGGTCGTTTTTGAAGGCCTCAGTCAGGACAGCGGCGGTTGCTGCCTTATCGGCTGGAGTATATGAGCGAATGATGATATCAGTCATGGCTTCTATTCTACGTCTCTCTCTGACTCTATAACACGCTTGTCGTGCAATGATGATATCCCTCTAGCTATTGTGCTTAGTGTGGGTGGAGAGTAAAGACCCGGTTTAAATGCCGCAAGGCGGCACCGTAAACGGTGCCGCCTTGACGGAAAGAATCGAGAAGAAGTCGATTACTTGAGGGTAACGGTTGCGCCTGCGCCCTCGAGCTGCTCCTTAGCCTTCTCTGCGTCTTCCTTGGAAACGCCCTCGAGGATCGGCTTGGGTGCGCCGTCAACCAGGTCCTTAGCTTCCTTCAGACCCAGGGAGGTCAGGGCACGTACTTCCTTGATCACTGCGATCTTCTTGTCGCCAGCGGACTCGAGGATAACGTCGAACTCGGACTTCTCTTCTGCAGCTTCACCTGCAGCGCCGCCTGCTACAACAGCAACCGGAGCAGCTGCGGTAACGTCGAACTCTTCCTCGAAAGCCTTGACGAACTCGGAAACCTCAACCAGGGAGAGTTCCTTGAAAGCATCAATCAGTTCTGCGATGGACAGCTTAGCCATTTGTGGCTCCTTACATGTCAGTGCGGAAAACCCGCGTTCTGGTTTTGTAGAACTCGCGTTATGGAACGTGAGCCAAAATTATGGGGTGTACCCGTGGGGTACTCGCTATATGAGCGGGAGAGAAGCTTATGCTTCTTCGGTCTCCTCGGCAGCAGCGGGTGCGCCTTCCTGCTCTTCCAGCTTGATACGCAGAGCGTCGACTGCACGTGCAACCTTTGCGATTGCACCCTTTGCGCCGCCTGCAACCTTGGACAGCAGAACCTCGCGGGATTCCAGGTCAGCGTAACGCTTGACGTCGTCCTCGGTCAGAGCAGCACCTTCGTAGTAACCGCTCTTAACGATCAGCTGGGGGTTAGCCTTGGCAAAGTCACGCAGACCCTTAGCAGCATCGATCATGTCACCCTTGATGAATGCCAATGCGCTGGGACCCTGGAGCTGGCCCTCGAACGCGTCGATGCCGGACTCCTTAGCTGCGATTGCAGCCAGCGTGTTCTTCACCACGGCGTATTCGGTCTCTGCACCGAGTGCACGACGCAGCTCCTTGAGCTGTGCAACAGTGAGACCGCGGTATTCGGTCAGGATGACTGCGTTCGAAGCTTCGAAGAGTTCCTTCAGCTCCGCTACTGCAGCGATTTTTTCCTGAGTCGCCATGGTATTCCTTCTTCCGATTCTTGTAAGTCGCCGGTACCGCGAGACATAAAAAATGCCTCTGCACGTAAGTGAAGAGGCACATGACAACACACTGCGGGCGTGAACCTGCAGGGGTTATTCAGTTCTATCTCACCTACGCGGGTGGTGATTTCTTCCTGGGAAGTATTCACTCTTATCAGAACTGCGCCTGCAGAGTATCTGTAGACATAGTTCTAGACCGGCGGTCTTTGGTCTAATTATCATCCCATGCTTAGCCCCCTTAAGCAAGTTAAAGGGGGCTTAAGCGCGGTTAATCACTTAATTCTTTAGCGAGCAGACATCCTCAGTGATTAACGCTTCTCTATTAGATATGCTCGACGATGCCCGTCAGCATCAAAAATAAAGCAATCTCGAGGTGCCACAGATACACGTACCTGCTGGCTGTGCTCGTAGATAACGGGCTCGTAGGCGCTGGGCTCGTAGACCTGCAGGCGCTGGGCGGGCAGGGTGATTTCTTCACCACTATCAATGGTCAGACGCTGTCCTTCCGGCAGCTCCAGTTCGTAGAGCATGCCACCAATACGCGCAGTCGCTTCGCGCACGGTGCCCTGCAGTACGTTCTCGGTGCTCTCCCCGGCTCGCTGGAAAGCCGTGGCGCGAATTGCCAGGGTGTGCTGACTCTCTGCCATGCGCAGCTCGTTCAGAGCCGGTGCTGCGGTCAGACGCGCCGCCTGAATACTGGCGGGGTTGGCGAGGATCTTACGCGGAGTGTCCACCTGCACCACTACACCGGAGTCCATTACCGCCACGCGGTGGCCCAGTTGCAGAGCCTCATTCTGATCGTGCGTGACGTAGAGTGCGGTAAAGCCAAACTCGCGGTGCAGGCGCACAATATCGGCGCGGATACTCGCACTCATCTCTTCATCCACACTCGCCAGAGGCTCATCAAAGAGCACCAGCGGAGTCTTACGGATCAGCGCTCGGGCAATACCCACTCGCTGCTGCTGACCACCGGAAAGTTCGGCGGGCTTACGATCTTCCAAACCTTCCAGCTTGAGGATACTCAACAGCTGAGCAAGGTATTCTTCGTCCACTTCTCCCTCAAAGCCTTTCAGGCGCACGGGGAAGAGAATATTATCGCGCACACTCAAATGCGGGTAGAGGATAGCCTTCTGGAAAACGAAACCAACCTGGCCGGGGCGCAGCAGCTGACCGTCATAGCGGATGGTCCCGGCTGTGGGCGCATCCAGGGCAGCAATCAAGCGCAGCAGAGTGGATTTACCGGTGCCGGAGGTACCCATAATGGTAATGAGTTCGCCCGGCTCTGCGTGCAGGTCAATATCGCGCAGAACGGTCGTGGATTTGCCGAAGGTTTTGGCTACACCGCGAATCCACAGGCCGGTATTTTCGGTAGGCTTAGTGAGTGACAAAGTGCTCATGCACCCTATTATGACCTAAAATAGACGCCTTATTGGACACGAAAGATATGAGGGGCTCCAAAAGGTATTTTAGGCACTTTTGAGGCTATATTCTCTGCCTGCAGAAGATAAACACCCCTAGCCCTTCGCCAGCAATCTACCGCGCAGTGCCAAAACAACCACACCAACCCATAGCGCAGCGAGCAAAGCGGAGGAAAGGAACACCAGCACCCATCCCAGCTGTACCAGCACAGCAGCGTGCACCAGATGCCAGCCCACCGACACGCTCGCACCCAGCCCAAAGGAATAACCCCATAGACTCATGGTATAGCCAGCGCTCAGAGTCCAGGGCAACAAGCGTGCCAGGAAGAGAAATTGCAGGGCACCGTACCCTGTCAGAATCATGAAGAGAGTATCCACCTCTCCACCATTGGACAGGATATAGGCGTTACCGCCCACAAAGGGCGGAGCGAGTAGAATACCCCACACACCGCGCATGGGAGCCGGCAGAGATGCCAGGGTGCGCATACGGCTTAGGACCGCCGCCTCCAGCGCAATCCAGGAGAAAAGCCCAGCGCCGAAAAAGAGCATGCCCCAATCCCGCCAGCCCGCGCTCGCAAGAGCAGCCGAAGAGGCGAAATTAGCCGCCACGGTCGGCAGATATAGCACCGCGGTGGTCGCCGGCAGGCTGTGGGTTCCGCGCCATAGAGAGGGCACACGATACATGGCAAAGGCGAGCTGGCCAATCACAGCCGAAATAATCACTATCTGCCCCAGCAGGCGGGCGTAGGGCAGCAGGCTCACACCCAGTTCAATAGTGGTAATGGGAATCAGAGAGAGAAAACAGCATTGAATCGCATCCTCTAGTTCCGCACGCACAGCATCTGGGCGTAGAAAAACCTTCGCGATAAACACCGCTACCAGCGCCAGCCAGAGCGCAGACGCCACAGCCACAATGCCTTCCCCCGCCCAGGCAGGAGCAGCCCATACCGACGCAGTATAACGCCAGGAGAGCCCCAGAGCAAAAGTACCCAGCACCACCGAAAAATAGGAGGTGGGGACCGGCCAGGGGCGCGTGGGCGCCACGGAGGGTGCGGCGGGCAGGGGCGCTGAACTCATGGGCAATTCATCTTTCATCAAACACGACAGATACGGGGCTTCTCTAAGCTCAAGAATATCAACCGCGATATTCCATTATTCATTCCCACGCCCATCGACCCGCCCATCACCTCGAAAGTGCCGAGCAGATACAAAGAACCTCCCGCACGGATAAACCGTACGGGAGGTTCTTCTAAGTTATCTACGCTTTAAGCTACTGCTTATGCAGCTACGTCAGCGGGGTCCACAGCAATGCCGGGGCCGAAGGTGGTAGCAACGGTAGCCTTGGAAATGTAGCGACCCTTCGAAGAAGAGGGCTTGAGGCGGTTAACCTCTTCCAGAGCTGCGTTGAAGTTCTCCTCCAGAGCTTCCTGAGAGAAGGAAGCCTTACCGATGATGAAGTGCAGGTTGGAGTGCTTGTCAACGCGGAAGTCAATCTTACCGCCCTTGATGTCAGCAACAGCCTTTGCAACATCCATGGTCACGGTGCCGGTCTTGGGGTTCGGCATCAGGTTACGGGGACCCAGGATCTTACCCAGGCGGCCAACCTTACCCATCATGTCGGGGGTAGCCACTGCTGCGTCGAAGTCGGTCCAACCGCCAGCGATCTTAGCGATCAGCTCATCGGAACCAACGAAGTCTGCGCCAGCTGCCTCAGCTGCTGCAGCCTTATCGCCTGCAGCAATAACAACCACGCGAGCGGTCTTACCGGTGCCGTTGGGCAGGTTCACGGTACCGCGAACCATCTGGTCAGCCTTACGGGGGTCAACGGACAGACGCAGAGCAACCTCAACGGTTGCGTCGGTCTTGGTGGAAGAGGTTTCCTTCGCCAGGGCAATTGCCTCTGCGGGGGTGTAGAGCTTACCCTCTTCAATCTTGGCTACAGCTGCCTTGTACGCCTTGCTGCGCTTTGCCATCTGCTTATCTCCTTGTGCAGTTGTGGTCTATGAGCCGCGCTTGACTCTGCCACATCCCGTAATTCTCAGTGGAATAACGGGCATTTACATGTCTTGGTGCGGATACTCTCCGCGTGAGGAAACCCTCGAGAACCCTAGTGGGTATTACTCGACGGTGATACCCATGGAACGAGCGGTACCAGCAATAATCTTTGCTGCTGCCTCGATGTCGTTCGCGTTCAGGTCGGGCATCTTGGTCTCTGCGATCTCACGAACCTGAGCCTCGGTCAGGGAGCCAACCTTGGTGGTGTGAGGAACAGCGGAACCCTTAGCAACGCCTGCAGCCTTCTTGATCAGCTCAGCAGCCGGAGGGGTCTTGGTGATGAAGGTGAAGGAACGATCCTCGTAAACGGTAATCTCAACGGGGATCACGTTACCGCGCTGCGACTCGGTTGCAGCGTTGTACGCCTTGCAGAACTCCATGATGTTAACACCGTGGGAACCCAGTGCGGGGCCGACGGGGGGAGCCGGGTTAGCGGCGCCTGCCTGGATCTGCAGCTTAATAAGGCCGGTGACCTTCTTCTTGGGAGCCAATGTTAGGTCCTTTTCTTAGCTGGGAACCGACGCACAGGAGCGTGACGCCGGCGGGTGGTAGTCGTGGCGCGACTACCCGTGTCACACACGAAAGCGTGTCGTGCGTACACACAAACAAACATTCTAGCGTTAATACTCGTCTTAATCCACTATTCCCACTTTTAAGTTTATGATGCTGAGGATGCAGATGTTTGGTAACGCGGGTAGAGCACGCTGCACGCTTGAAACTTCGCCGGTGCTCAAACGATGAAAAGCCTCGGCCTATGAATCGCGGGATAACAGGCGTGTAGGTATGCCGAGGCTTTTCATAACTGCGCGCCTGGCCTCGTTTCAGCCCTCCGCTCGGGCAGCCTATGGTTCCCTGCTAAGCACATCCAAAGGAGTATAAAAATATCCGCCCCGGAAAACCGGAGCGGATGTTTTTGAATGAATCAGTCTTAGATCTTCTCAATCTGAGAGAACTCAAGAGTCACGGGGGTGTCGCGCTCAAAGACGGAAATCAGGGTGACAACCTGGCGAGATTCAGCCTTAATCTCAGAAATGGTTGCATCCATGCCCTCGAAGGGACCGGACTTCACGCGGACGTTCTCGCCCACCTGGTAATCAGACTCAACCACGGGCTGAGCAACAGGCAGACCCTGCTTCTGACGCTCTTCTTCATAGACCGGCAGCAGCATATCGTAGACTTCCTCCATGCGCAGAGGAACCGGGTTGTAGGCATCCTGGCCCACGAAACCGGTCACGCCGGGAGTGTGGCGCACAACGCCCCAGGAGTGGTCGGTCATTTCCATGCGAACCAGCACGTAGCCGGGCACGCGCACGCGGCGGAAAGTCTTTTCCTTCTGACCCTTGTACTCGGTCACGGTCTCGGTCGGGACCTGAACCTCGTAAATCTCGTCGTCAGCTTCAAGGTTGACCATACGGGTTTCAATACCGGTCTTAACCTTGTTCTCGTAACCGGAGTAGGTGTGCACCACGTACCAGTCACCGATCTGACGACGCAGCTTGGACTTGAACTCCTCCAGGGGGTCCAGTTCTTCTACAGCTTCCTCTGCTGCTTCTTCAGCCTCAGACTCTTCTGCGGATTCTTCCTCGTTCAGCTCGAAGATATCCTCGTCAAGCTCAACCTGCTCGGCGCCGGGGAGGGCCTCGGCCTCGAGTTCTTCAATTTCGGTTGCCAGTTCCTGCTCGGACACAATGCACCTACTTTCTAATCGTTACCGTAGAACCTCCCGCTGCGGGAGACTCGAACTTAGCTTTCAAGAGTGCCGTTGCCGAAGATCCAGAACGCGCCCTGACCGAACACATAATCCAGACCGGAAATCAACAGCAGCATAAAAATCACAAACACCAGAACGCCCACGAAGTAGGCAATGAGTTCCTTGCCGGTGGGGGCGGTGACCTTCTTCAGCTCCGCAATTACCTGACGCAGGTAGAGCATAATGCGGGCGAAGAAACCCAGGTCCTTGGCGTCCTGGCCTTCTGCGGCTTCAAGAGCACCAGTATCAACAGTAGTCGCCTTGGCCATCAGCCTAGCTCCTTCCCTGTAATCCGATGTACACATGTACACACTCAAAGTTCGCTATACAACATACGCCCCGATAAAACCGGGGCGTATGGCGCTTCATTGAGGCTAAAAGCAGGGCGGACAGGACTCGAACCTGCAACCTGCGGTTTTGGAGACCGCTGCTCTACCAATTGAGCCACCACCCTATGGAAATTACTTTCCGTGGCGTTTGCGCCGTTGCCAGTGCAAACTAAAACACCCTAGTGGGTGCATACACAACTCTAGCGCATATAAAAGAACGAATGCAAGCCGGCGCAGTAAAAAAGTTAAAAATTTTTTGTGACGCTCTCCCACAGCCGACCCGCCGCGCACTCACAGTTACATGCCGTGCGGGCGTCGAGTGTGAGAAATTCCCCTGATAAAAAGAGTCTAAAAAGCACCCTCACGCTTTTCTGAACACCCTTAAGCGGGATAGACTTAAAGACGGCTTGATGCCACACGCACCCCGAACCACCAGTTGAAAGCGAGTGCACCATGACTCGAATCTCCCGCCGCATCGGCGCCATCGCCCCCTCCGCAACCCTGATTGTGGATGCCAAAGCGAAGGCACTCAAAGCTGAAGGAAAGCCCGTTATTGGCTTCGGCGCGGGCGAGCCGGACTTCGCAACCCCCGACTACATTGTCGAGGCAGCACGCGAAGCACTCAATGACCCCAGCAACTTCCGTTACACCCCCGCATCCGGTCTGCTGCCTCTGAAGCAGGCTATCGCAGCCAAGACTCTGCGCGACTCCGGTGTAGAAATCGATCCCTCCCAGGTACTTA
>Cebus_capucinus_imitator_PRJNA485217_SSR098__coassemble_2238_pt1 | contig 11562 bp, 7 predicted proteins | sample Cebus_capucinus_imitator_PRJNA485217_SSR098__metabat2_high_PE_014 | metagenome-assembled genome bin Cebus_capucinus_imitator_PRJNA485217_SSR098 | reverse complement strand
CCAGCATGGAGACATTGCGGTCGGAGATGGAGAGCAGTCGGTCGTTGGGGATAACGATCAAGGTGTCGACCTCGTCGCGCAGTGCTGCAATACCGGTCTCTGCCTGGTTGGAGCGGCGACGGCCTTCGAAGGTGAAGGGGCGGGTCACAACACCGATGGTCAGTGCACCCAGGGAGCGCGCGATACGTGCAACGACGGGTGCGCCACCGGTACCGGTGCCGCCGCCTTCGCCTGCGGTCACGAAGACCATGTCTGCGCCCTTGAGGACTTCCTCAATTTCCTGTGCGTGGTCTTCTGCTGCCTGACGGCCAACCTCGGGGTTAGCGCCTGCACCCAGGCCGCGGGTCAGTTCGCGTCCAACGTCCAGCTTGACGTCTGCATCGGACATGAGCAGAGCCTGAGCGTCGGTGTTAATAGCAATGAATTCAACGCCGCGCAGACCAACCTCAATCATTCGGTTGACTGCGTTCACGCCGCCGCCGCCGATGCCGACGACCTTGATCACTGCCAAGTAGTTCTGGGGAGTTGCGTCCAAGATTTATCCCTCGATTAGTTGTATCGTGCGAACGAAGCCTAAAGCTCAGATTGAACCTTAGGAGTTCCATAGTTAATATACTCTACCCCATAGGATAGCAATAACGGGGCAAAAATTCCTAGTTCATCACGCGGTGCACCCAAAGATTTTTGTGAAATTTTTGGGTGTTTTTCACCGCGAAACTAACCCTAAGCCTTAGCTTGAGAGGTGCGAATAACGGGGAAATTCGGTGCCGAAACATCGTAAATAACCCCGGATTCTCGCGCAATAGCACTCGAAGCACCCTGATCCTTCCGCGAGGCGGTGGCGGTCAATAACGAAGATAAAACCTTAGCTTTAACTTCATTATCAGTCGCCGTGCCCCAGAGAACATTCACATTGTCCTTGAGGGTAAAGCTAATGCTCGAAGAGTTCTGAGCCTGAGCACTTTTCATCTGCTCCAGCATGCTCACCGGAATAGCCGATAGTGCCGTGGCGATGGTCTTGAACTTCTCCGATTCGGCGGGCTTAACCCCGTCCGTATCGATCAGCGGCACGCGCGCATCCTCAGCCTTAGCCACAGTGCGCAGCATAGCGCCGTGAGAATCCACAATGGAGTACTGCTCCCCCACCTTGACCACAGCAACCGGCACGCGTTCCTGAATGGTCACCACCAGCTCATGCGGCGGGCGGATCTGCACGTGCACACCCTGCAGGGCGTTATCCTCGCCCATAATATCCAGAATGCGCTGCTCATTAATACGCGCCAGGGGCACGCCCTTGAGCTGCTGCAGCTGGGATGCCACCTGAGTATTATCCAGCAGGGAGCCGCCACGCACCGTAATGGTCTGCACCGCAATCAGGGGCGAGAAGAAAACCACGCCAACAAAGATAGCGGCAGCCACCAGCAGAGTCAGGGAACCGTAGAGCCAACGACGCCAGGTGGGTGCCAGGCTACGGGCACGCGTGGCGCCTCGAGAGGAGACGGAGGCGCCCTCTTCCGCGCGCAGACCCTCCAGAGCGGGGTCTTCCAGCACGGCACGGCGGCGGTTCTCCCGCTCGGCAATCTGCTGCTCGCGCTCAATTTCTGCCTCGCGCACGCGTTCACGCTCGGCACGCCAGCGGGCAAAACGCCCCTTGGATTCGGGCGCTTCGGGACTCTCAAGGCTCTGCTCTACGCCCTCAGTCTCGGGGAGTTCTTTGTCCGGCTGACCATTCTCCGGGCGGTTCTTTTCAGAAGCAGCCACTAGTGCTGACCTTCCGCAGAACCTTCAACGCCCTCACCGTGGCGCTCACGCAGAGCCTGCAGCATATCGGCACCCAAAGCGGTCACGCTACCGGCACCCACAGTCATGACAATATCACCGGGAACAGCGCACATTGCAATATCCTCAATAGCTGCGCTCACCTCGGGAGCGTAACGCACCTCGGAGAAGCCAGCGCCAGTAATCAGCTCACTGGTCACACCCGGCATCGGTTCCTCACGCGCGGGGTAAATATCCATTACCCAGCTGCGATCCGCCAGAGCCAGGGACTGAGCGAACTCCTGAGCGAATTCGCGAGTGCGGGAGAAAAGATGCGGCTGGAAGATTACGTACACGCTATGGCCGTCAGCCACGGTACGCGCGGTTTCCAGCGTACGGAACACCTCAGTCGGGTGGTGGGCGTAATCATCAAAGACGGAAATGCCGCCCTCAATACCGCGCAGGGTAAAGCGACGATCCGCACCCACAAAGGTACCCAGACCGTCAGCAATAGCCTGCGGTGCAGCATCCGCCAAGAGAGCAGAAATAAAACCCGCGGCAGCATTGAGCTGATTGTGAATACCGGGAACCTGCAGTTCCAGCAGCTGGCTACCCTCATAGTGGGCGCCATTGGCCTCAAAATCCCAGGTGAGGGTTGCGCTCGAGCGTGCGCCGGAGCTGGTCAGCTCGCTAATGCGCAGATCCGCGCCTTCCTCCAGACCGTAGGTCACCACCGGAACACCGGCGGCACGGGAACGCTCCGCTAGGCTGCGAGCGCCTTCATCATCCCAGCAGGTGACCAGCACGCCGCCGGGAGCCAGGGATGCAATAAAACGGTTGAATGCCTCGTACACGCGCTCGGCAGTGCCGTAGAAATCCAGGTGATCCGGTTCCATATTGGTCACCACAGCAATGGCGGGACGGTAGCGGACAAAGGAGCCGTCGGATTCATCGGCCTCGGCAACAAACCAGGAGTCCGGTCCCTGAGCGCCCAGGTGAGCGTTAGTACCATGACCGGCGATAACAGTACCCACAGCGAAAGAAGGATCAAGCTGCAGGTGATCAAAGAGCACCGAAATCATGGAGGAGGTAGTGCTCTTACCGTGGGTGCCCGCCACAGCAATGGCTCGGGAGGTGCCCATAACGGCTGCCAGCGCCTGAGAACGGTGCAGTACGGGCAGGTTTGCCGCGCGTGCTGCGGCAAGTTCGGGGTTATCTTCGCGAATCGCGGTGGAGATAACCACTGTGTCAACATTGGCAATGTTTTCTGCTGCCTGGGGTACGAAAACGGTAGCACCGGCTTCACGCAGAGCCTGCACGGTGGCAGAGTCGGCGCGATCAGAGCCGGAGACGCTCATACCCGCCTGCAGCATCAGGGAAGCAATGGCGCTCATACCGGCGCCGCCAATACCGATAAAGTGTACGCGACCCAGGGATTCCAGCGGGGTGCGCTCCTCAAAGGGAGGGTTCAGAGGAGCGGGCAGCTCAATATTCAGGTTCATCAATTCAGCGCTCATGAGTGCTCCTTTAAGAGTTCTTTCGGGTGTTAGTAGTCTGTCGGGCTTCGTGAGAGTCGCGAGCAGCACGATGCTCACGCGCCAGCTCCAGAATCTTAGCCGCCATAACCTGGGCAGCATCGCGAATACCCAGCTCATAGGCGCGGGCAGCCATAGCCTCCAGACGCTGCGGGTCATTCATCAGAGCCGGAATGGTCTGCGCGAACCACTCACCGGTCACCTGCGAGTCTTCAACCAGCAGGGCTGCACCTGCATCGACCAGGGTTGCGGCGTTTAGGCCCTGCTCACCATTGCCGTGGGGCAGCGGCACGAAGACGGCGGGCAGACCCACCGCTGCAATTTCGCTGACAGTAGCGGCACCGGAGCGAACCATGAGCAGATCGGCTGCGGCGTAAACATCCTGCATGCCATTACTAAATTCAATCTGGACGTAGTTCGGGGCGCTCACGGGCTGGCCGTTATCATCCAGGATTGCCTTGGTCTTACCGGTAATATGCAGCACCTGGAAATTCGCCTGCGCGAAGGAGTCAATATTTTCAGCCACTGCCTTATTCAGGCTGGCGGCGCCCAGGGAACCACCGGTAACAATCAGGGTGGGCTTTTCGGGGTCAAGCCCCAGGCGCAGACGAGCCTCACGGCGCTGCGCCGCGCGATCTAAGTGAGCAATTTCTTCCTTCATGGGCATACCCACCAGCTGGGCGCCCTTGAAGGGAGTATTAGCAAAAGCCACGCCACTAAAAGCAGCGAAGCGACCGCCGAGCTTATTGGCCCAGCCGGGGCGCGCATTGGCCTCGTGAATGACAATGGGTACCTTCGCCTGAGCGGCAGCCAGGTACAGGGGCGAGCACACATAACCGCCCACACCCACGGCAACATCGGCTTCACGCTCACGCAGCAGGGTTGCTACGCGCTTAATGCCGCCCACCAGCTTTGCCGGGAAGCTCAGCGCATCTTTGGAGAGCGATCGCGGCATGGGGGCGCGCGGAATGAACTCAATCTCAAATCCTGCGGCGGGAACCAGTTCCGCCTCCATCTTATCGGCGGTACCCAGGGTTAGAATCCGCACATTCGGTTCGAGCTCGCGTAGCGCACGCGCAATGGCGAGCATCGGGTTAATATGACCGGCGGTGCCACCGCCAGCAAAGACCACAGAGGGTGCCTTCGTCATGATTCATCTCCCTATAGACATACTCACCCCAATTTTACGCCATAAATGCCCCGGAGCGACTTTCGAGAGCGCCTGAACACTGAGATACGAGTCTACTACCGGGTACAACACACCCCGCAGACTCTGTAAATAGTTGAGAGCCTACGGGGCGTGCACAGGATTTAGCGATCCTTGGGGCGCTGCTTCTGCTGAGCTCGAATCTCCTGCACCGGGCGCAAACCCGCCGGCAGCGAGGAGGATCGAGTACGAGCGCGAGAAGCTGCACTACGCGAGGATCCGGAGGCACCCGAGGGTCGAGGCGTTGCCTTGCGCTGCTCTGCCTTCGGCTGCGTAGCCTTGGGCTGAGCTGCCTTAGCCTGTCCGGATTTAGCGTGTCCGGATTTAGTCTGCCCAGCGCGAGCCGGAGCCTGACGCACGGTCTGAGCCTTAGCCACACTCGCCTTGGCATGAGATGCCTTAGCGGTACCGCTCTTAGGAGCCGTTGCCTTAGCAGGAGCATTCTTAGAGCCAGCAGCCTGAGACTTCTTCACAGCCGCCAGGCGCGAGGTGCGAGGACCGGTCGCCGCTGAGCTGCTCTTAGGCGAAGACTTCTTTACCGCGGTCGTGTTGGACGCCGCCGGGGACTGAACCCGGGCGCGAGAAGCACTATGGCGCGAAGCGTGACGGGAAAGCACCTCGGAACCCGCACTGGGAGCGGGCTTCTGAGCCTTCTCACCCCAGCCGAACCATGCCAGCATGCGATCCATCACGGCGGGGAAATTACCCTCGCGTGCCGTAATCTTCGCGTTCTCCTCGGTGAGCATCTGCTCATAGGCGGAACGACGATCCAGCAGCTTATTATTACGCGCCACTTGACGCGCGCTACTATCGGCGGGCATATTCCACGCCACGCGCCACACCGACGTATTGCGAGCAAAAGCAAGCAGCACACCGGCAGCCATGAGCGATGAAATGAGCGAAGAACCACCGTAGGAAATAAAGGGCAGGGGCACACCAATCACCGGCAGCACACCGGCAACCATAAACATATTAATCAGCGCCTGAGAGCCCAACCAGATAGTAATACCGCCGGTTGCCATACGCACAAAAGTATCGGAAGTGCGCACCATAATCTGTACAGCCAGCACAATCAAGAAGGCATACATGACCAGCACTGCCAGGGTACCCACCAGACCCAGTTCCTCACCAATCACGGCAAAAATATAGTCGGTGTGGGCCTCGGGCAGGTAGCTATACTTCTGGCGGGACTGGCCGAGCATAACGCCCCAAATACCACCGGTCGCAAGAGCCGTCACACCAGCATTACTCTGATCGCACATGGAACCTTCGCATTGCCCGAAAAGAGCCATAATGCGCTGAATACGGTTGCTGCTGCTAAAGTTACCCACTACGGCACCCAGCACAGCCGCCAACACGGTCCAGCGCAGTACCGATGTAGAAATACCCGAAAGCCAGAGCATACCCACAAAGATAATGCCGTAAATGGTCAGCGTACCCATATCGTGACCCCAAAGAATCAGACCACCCAGCACGCCTAAACCGGCTCCCGTGACTGTCAGTACCTTCCAGCTATAGCGCTCAATATACTCGCCGCGGCGAGAAATAATAAACGCCATCCACAGAATAAAGAAAAGCTTGGAAAACTCAGCCGGCTGAATCGCAATGGGACCAAGAGAGAGCCAGTTCCTATTACCGTTGACCTCTCGACCGGCAACGGCAACCAGCGCCTGCAAAGCAATAGCGATCCCGAAGCCCAGGTGAATCACCACGGGGTTAGAGCGCCACAATTTCACGGGAATAAAGGCGATACCCAGCATAAGCGCAATACCGATACCCGCGAACATAATCTGGGAGTTTACCTGGCCAAAAGCACTACGACCGCTAGAAATCAGCGCCACGGAAGAGGCCGAAAGCACCATAATCACGCCGAAGAAAACCAGCGCCAGAACCACCAGCAGAATACGCGTAAAGCTACCGTGCAGCTCACTATGCCACACGCGCTGGAAGGCATTGTTATAGTGCCTGCGCACAAAGCTGCGAGTGCGGCTCACAAAGCCCGGGGCGGGAGAAGAATCGAGAGAAGAACTCATCGGCACCCCACCTAGGCGCCCAGCAGACGACGAACCTCACGGGCAAAAGCATCACCGCGTTCGGTATAGGCGCGGAACTGATCCTGAGAAGCAGACGCCGGAGCCAGCAGCACGGTATCGCCCGCCTGCGCCACTGCGGCAGCCTGCTGCACTGCGGCAACCATGACAGCCTGACCGTCACGAGAATCCTCCACGGTACCGGTCATCATATGCACCGGAACATGAGGCGCGAACTTGGATAGGGAAGCGCGCAGACCCGAGGTATCGGTACCAATCACCACTACCTGCTTCAGGCGCGGCGCATGGGTAGAAACCAGCTCATCATAGCTCACGCCCTTAGACTGACCACCGGCAATCCACACCACCGAGGGGTAAGCGCTCAGGGAAGCGTTGGCAGCGTGAGGATTGGTAGCCTTGGAGTCATTGACCCACAGAATATCATCCTGATGAGCCACAATCTCATTGCGGTGAGGAGCCACCTTGAAAGAGATCAGACCGGCACGCACAGCCTCCGGATCAATACCGGCAGCACGGGTCAGAGCGGCAGCAGCCAGAGCATTCTCAGCCGTGTGCTTAGCCGGCCACTTACCCGGAATCGGAGAGAGATCGGTAGCCTCCGCCAGGAAAATCGCTTCATTGTAGCGATTCTTCAAAAAGGCGCGGTCAACCATGAGTTCCTCGGCAAAACCGAGCATGGAAATCTGCGGCACCTGGGAGGTGGTAATAGCAATAGCGCGAGCGCCCTCCTGCACATCGGCCTCTTCAACCATGGCAAGAACATCCTCATGCGCCAGGTTAAAAATGCACGCCACCTGCGTATTGCGGTAAATGCGCGCCTTATCGGCTGAGTAGGCCTCGAAGCTGCCGTGCCAATTCAGATGATCGGGAGCCACATTAAGCACAATAGATGCCACAGGCGCCAGGGAGTAGGTCCAGTGCAGCTGGTAGCTGGAGAGCTCCACAGCAAAGAAATCATAGTCAATCTCGGGGTTGGCAACCTCGTACACCGCCGGGTTACCCACATTGCCCACCTGCACGGATTTCTTGCCCGCAGCCTTGAGAATGGAATCAACCATACCCACGGTGGTGGTCTTGCCATTAGTACCGGTTAGGCACAGCCAGCCGGGCGCCGGGCGGGAGGCGCGCTCATTCAAGCGCCACGCCAGCTCAATATCGCCCCACACCTGAATCTGACGCTCATAGCAATCCAGCAGCCAGCTCTTAAAGGGCGCAATACCGGGAGAAACCACCACAACATCGGGCTCAGCGCCCTCAACCAGGGGCACGGAGGCAGCCGCCTCGCCACTCAGGCCGCTCACGCTACCGGGGTTGGTTTCGTTGAGCATGGCAATGTCCTCGAGCTTTTCATCGCTCAGGGAGCCGTCGAGCACCACAATATGTGCGCCCAGCTGAGAGAGCACATCGGCGCAGGCACGACCGGACTCGCCGTAACCGAGCACCACCACGCGCAGACCCGCCCAGCCGGGAGCATCCCAGCTGCTCAGTGCCTGCAGCTTCTCATTCTCGTAGACGGGGTTGACGGCAATCGCCTGCTCCAGACGAGCAGCACGCTCGCGCTGCTCGGCGGGAATCTGAGCGAGAATAACATCAGAAAGCATTAGTGAATCACTCCGGAAGTCTGAGAGAACCAATTACCCAGGAAGAGAGCAAGAGCAACCAGCACGCACAGGGCGTTAATAACCCACAGGCGGAACACGGAGTTCACCTCGCCGCTGGAGACGCTACCGGGTGCCAAGCCGCGCTTATCAATGGAGTAGCGGCCATTCGCGCCGGTCTTTTCCATATGGTGGTGGAAGGGGGTCATACGGAAGAAACGGTAAGCGTGGCGCACCTCATCCCCGCGCGCTACAGATGCCTTACGGCTCTGCTTGAAGACCAGCTTCTGCACAATCACGGAGAAAACCTCAAGCACCGGAATCAGAGCAATAACCAGCAGCAGCAGCTCGGTACGGGTAAAGATCGCGAAAGCAACCATTGCGCCGCCCAGAGCCAGGGAACCGGAGTCACCCATAAAGATCTGCGCCTTGGACACGTTCCAGAAGAGGAAACCGCCCAGGGAACCCACCAGAGCCGCAGCAATGAGCACCAGCGAACCCGGGTCGCGCACCTCATAGCAGGCGGTTGCTGCGCCCGATGCGCAGGAGTGCACGAACTGCCAGAGGGAAATGCCCAGGTAGCCGGTGAAAATAGTCATGGTCACGCCACCGGCAAGACCGTCCAAACCATCGGTAAAGTTCACCGCATTGGTGCCGGAGAGGGAAATCAGGCTCAGCCAGGCAATCATCAAAATAGTGCCAATGACAGGTCCCCATGCCATCAGGTCAATGGGCAGATCGCGCACAAAGGAAATAGCGGTGGATGCCGGGGTCACGCCCGCAGCATTGGGGAACTGGAAAGCGAGGAATGCAAAAGGCAGGGTGACCGCCAGCAGACCCACGGTCTTCTGCATTTCGGTCAGACCCTCATTGCCCTTCTTGCGGAACTTCATAATATCGTCCGCAGCGCCCACGCCCAGCATACCCAGAGTAAAGCCCAGCACCAGCAGAGCGGTCGCGCTGGGCACAATGGAGGTGCCATATAGTACCGAGCTAATGAGCAAGGTCAGCAGGTAGGCGATCACTGCAGCCGGGATAAAGACCAGGCCACCCATGGTGGGGGTGCCCGCCTTATGCTGGTGAGCGGCGGGGCCCTCCTCACGAATCAGCTGGCCCATTTTCAGAGCCTTCATCTGGCGGATAAACACCGGCAGCGCGGCAAAAGAGAGCACAAAGCCCAACATGCCTGCAATCAGCACAGTAACCACTTAGCGTGCACCTTCCTCATTCTGCTGTTCAAAAATTTTCGTCATATCCGTCAGCTCCACAAAGTCGCCGGCGCTCAACCAGGTCGGTGCCTGATCCTCCGCGCTGCCATAGGCTTCAGGGGCAAAAGCAATCTCATCACCCAGCGGACCCAGGCGGGCGCCATTGGAAGACTTGAAGAGCACAATATCGCCCGGTTCCAGCTCGGCGCGCAGAATCTGGGCGGCTTCCTCGGTGGTTTCCACCCAGGTGGCCTCATTACCCCAGGAGCCTTCCAGATGTGCGGCATTATAGATCGGCTTGGCGATATCGCCCACGGCAATCAGCTTGGAAATATTCATACGCACCACGAAACGGCCAATGCGGTCGTGCTCGTCCACGCTCGCCTCTCCCAGCTCCAGCATGGCGCCCAGAACAGCCCAGGTACGGCGTGCGGGCACGCCTCGACCCAGCTGAGCCAGGGTCTGCAAGGCAGCGACCATGGATTCGGGGTTGGCGTTATAGGCGTCGTTGATAACGCTCACGCCATCTTCACGGTCGGTGCGCGCCATACGCCACTTAGAGACCGCACCCACGCTATTCATCGACTCGGCAATAGAAGCAGCGGATACACCCGCCAGCAGCGCCAGGGAGGCGGCAGCCAGCAGATTGTAGACGTGGTGCTCACCAATTAGGCGAGCGGAAATCTCGTACTCTTCATGCACACCCGCCGGGTTCAGCAAGGCGGGCACGCGCAGAGTAAATTCGGGGCAGCCCTGCTCGTTCACGCGTAGATTCAGCGCCGCCAGGGTGCGCTCAGCGTCGGCTTTTTCCGGCTCGGAGGCGCTAAAGTACTGTACCGGCACGCTCGCGCGCGAGGACATGCGCAGCACGCGCTCATCATCGGCATTAAGCACAATGGCGGAGGATACGCCCTCGACCAATTCGCCCTTGGTGCGCTCAATATTATCCACGCCGCCAAACTCGCCCGCGTGAGCGGTGCCCACCTTAAGCACGGCACCAAAATCAGGGCCGGTCATCTCGGCAAGATAGCGGATATTACCCACGCGATCAGCGCCCATTTCAATAACCAAGAAACGGGTGTTTTCATCGGCGCGGAAAACGGTCAGCGGCACGCCAACCTCGCTATTATAGGAGCCCACGGGAGCCACGGTTTCGCCGGAGGCACGCAGCATAGCCGCTAGGGCATCTTTGGTGGTGGTCTTACCGGCAGAACCGGTAATACCGAAAACGCGCAGGGGCTCTTCGTCGCGCTCAGCGCGTACCGCGCGAATCTTAGCGATAACAGCGCTCGCCAGCTTGCCCATAGCGATCACAACATCGTCCACGAGCACGCTCGGATACAGCTGACCGGATTCATCGCGCACTTCGCGCTCCACCAGAGCCAGGGACGCACCGGCGTCAAAAGCAACGGGCACAAACTTGTGACCGTCAGTAACCTCGCCGGGCTTAGCCACAAAGAGAGTACCGGGAACAACCTCACGAGAATCGGTGGTAGCGAAGGTTGTGCCCAGGGTGTCCATCTGCGAAGGATCCACTCCCAGGGGCGCACCGCCGGTTGCCGCAGCGATTTCGGCAACACTCATAAAAATCATGCTTTTCTCCCCTAGTTCGTATTCTTTGTAGCGTTTTCAACCATGGCGGCGTAATCGGGCAGCACGCTATAGCCATTAGCCAGCAGGGCGCGGGCGGTTTCCAGACGGTCGTCCAGGGCGATATTGGTGCCGTCGACCTCCTGCACGGTTTCGTGACCGCGACCGGCAATCAAAATCGAGTCCGCTGCACCGGCCAAACGCACAGCCTGAGCAATGGCATCTTCACGCGGAGAAATATTCAGAATCTCAGCCGCGCGAGCGCCCTCTGCCTGTGCAGCCTGGGCGCCGTCAACAACCTGCTCACGAATCGGAGCCGGATCCTCACCGTGCGGGTCGTCATCGGTCACAATGACAATATCGGCGTGGCGGGCAGCAATCTCACCCATAATGGGGCGCTTGAGCTGGTCCCTCTCACCGGTGGCGCCAAAGACAATGATTACGCGACCGGCGCCGGGGCGATCCATAGCTTCCAGGGCGCGGGTCAGGCCGTCCGGGTTGTGGGCAAAGTCCACAATGGCGTGAGGCGCGGTGGAAATAAGCTGCATGCGTCCGGGAACCACGGGGGTTAGTGCCGAGCCGTCAGCCAGGGCTGCGCGCAATGCCGGGCGCTGT
>Cebus_capucinus_imitator_PRJNA485217_SSR098__coassemble_2229_pt1 | contig 11679 bp, 11 predicted proteins | sample Cebus_capucinus_imitator_PRJNA485217_SSR098__metabat2_high_PE_014 | metagenome-assembled genome bin Cebus_capucinus_imitator_PRJNA485217_SSR098 | reverse complement strand
GTACAGGCGGTGCAGCATGTCCGAATCCACGCCCACCTACCCGAGCCAGGGCGAATATATTGCGCGCGATTCCCTGCGCGAGCTGCTGCCCAATGGCTACACCCCCAAGGGCGCGCGCCTGCTCTTTGTCCACGCGCACCCCGATGACGAATCCTCCTCCACCGGTGCCGCCATGGCGTACTATGCCTCCGCAGGAGCGGAAGTGTACCTGCTGACCGCAACCCGCGGCGAAATGGGCGAGGTTATCCCCGAGGAGTTGCAGCACCTGGAGGTGGGCAAGCCCGGAAATGCCGATAATGGTGAGGCGCTGGGCGCCTATCGCGAAAAGGAACTGGCTGCAGCCTGTAAGGTACTGGGTGTACACCAGCAATTCTTCCTGGGGCAGGAACCTGCCGTAGCCCCGGGTGCACTGAGTGTATACCGTGACTCCGGTATGGCGTGGGGACCTGCCGGAACTCCCGTACCCAATGAGCGTGCCGCTGCCGATTCTCTGACCGCTCAGCCTCTGGAACCACAGGCAGCCGCTGTGGCAGCAGCTATCGAGGCTATCCGCCCAGATGTGGTCATTACCTATGATGCCGACGGTGGTTACGGGCACCCCGATCACCGTCGCGTGCACGAGATCGTCATGCGCGCTGTGCAGCTGGTGCAGGGTACTCCGGCTGAACCTCTGCTGGTCTGGGGTCTGGATAGCTCCGCTGAACCTGAAAAAGACATGCGTACCCAGGCTGCGGTGTACGGTGACGGCACCGCTAAGCGCGAGGCGATGCGTGCCCACGCCACCCAGCTGGTGATTACCGGTCCGAAGACTTTTGAATATTCCAATAAGGTTCCGCAGAAAATCTCCGCTGTTGAGACCTACCGTGTGCTTGCTGGGGATGCGCGCCGCCTGGTGCCCAGTGCTCCGGAACCTGCAGGGTGGATGAGCACCAGCCTGGTGGGTGTGATTCTGGGTGTACTGTCCGGTGTCGCTGGTTCTCTCTACCACGCCTGGGTAGTCTATGCGGGGGATACTCCGATTCCGGTAGGTCTGGCATTGGCTGTGCTGACGGTGCTCAGCGCGAGCCTGTGGACTGCACTATCTCATCATCGTCCTTTTGGTGCTCTGGTGACCGGCGGTATTGCGGCTGTCACAGTGCACTGGTTGGCGTACGGTCGTGCGGATTCCCCGTTTGTGCTGGTGAACCCGGATGTGTATATCGGTCAGGTAGGTACCTGGTGGTATTTCTTGGCTCCTATATCGGCACTGGTTGCCTATCTGTGGGCTCGTCGTCGGGTGGGTAAGGACGCCGAATTTTACGGTCCGCGCGCTATGCATGAGCGTGCTCGTCAGGGGCGTAAGTAGATAGAAATAGCGGATAAAAATCTGAGCTTATCTCGTAAATGGGGCGTTTGGTGACGGATTGTCACCGAATGCCCCGTTCTGTGATAAAGCTCATTTTGGGTAGCTGTGACCCAAAGGAAAACTCTCTGACTAGGGAAAATAGTTGCTCAAAACAGGATAGTCTTGCCTAAAAATCGCCCCGTGTGTGCGAGAGAGGCACTATTTCTTAGGTCACTATAATATTCCCTTCGCTCATTCCGGGGATAAAATGGAACCTGGCTTAAACATCTGACGCATGATGAAAGCGCGTGTGTACGCCACAAGCGGCACCGCATTCTGCACCCACCCGGTGCTAAGCGTCAGGAAATTTTTCAGAAAGGTAGCTACAAGCTCATGACCTACGTCATCGCTCTGCCCTGTGTAGACGTCAAGGACCGCGCATGCGTTGAAGAATGCCCCGTTGACTGCATCTACGAGGGTGACCGCACCCTGTACATTCACCCCGATGAATGCGTTGACTGCGGCGCCTGCGAACCGGTCTGCCCCGTTGAAGCTATCTACTATGAAGACGACGTTCCCGAGGAGTGGAGCGAATACATTAGCGCCAATGCTGACTTCTTCGATGATCTGGGCTCCCCCGGTGGCGCTGCTAAGCTCGGCCCGACCGGCAAGGACGTTCCCTTTATTGAGGCACTGCCCCCGCGCGGCTAATACATTAGGCTTTTTCTGAAATACTTCGCGAGCCTGCTCGCCAAACACCCCGTACCTTTTCGTGCGGGGTGTTTGCTTTTGTGCTCTACCGTGCTGCTTCGGGGTTGTCTCTAGGGCGGACGGGGTGCGCCGGGTACAATGGGGGAGTACTAACCGCGCACCGAGCCTAAGCACACGGAGGAACACAATGCACGAATACGGTCTCGATTTGCCCGACTACCCCTGGGATACCCTGGCGCCCTACCGCAAGCTCGCCGCTGAGCACCCCGGTGGAGTGGCTGACCTATCCATTGGCACCCCCGTTGACCCCACCCCGCAGCTGATTCGTGATGCCCTGGCGGAAGCCTCCGATGCGCACGGCTACCCGACCACTCACGGTACTGTTGAACTGCGCCAGGCAATTGTTGATTGGTTTGCGCGCCGCCGCAATGTCCACGGCCTGGATATTGCCCAGGTGATGCCCACTGTGGGCTCTAAGGAACTGGTCGCATGGCTGCCCTTCCTGCTGGGTCTGCGCGCAGGGGATGTGGTGGTGTACCCGAAGATCGCATACCCCACCTATGAGATTGGTGCTCGTCTTGCCGGTGCCGATTTCGTGGCTGCTGACTCTTTGACTGAGCTGGATGAAGATGTACGCTCCCGCGTGCGCCTGGTATGGGTAAACTCCCCGGCAAACCCGAACGGTATTGTGCGCGATATTGACGAGCTGGCTGCCCTGGTGGCGGATGCTCGTTCCCTGGGTGCTGTGGTGGCTAGCGATGAGTGCTATGCGGAGCTCGGTTGGGGTCGCTGGGATGAAGCTCAGGGTGGTCAGCCCGTGCCTTCGATTCTGGATGCTCGCGTGTGCGGTGATAGCTTCGACAAGGTGCTGGCTGTCTACTCCCTGTCTAAGCAGTCGAATCTTGCCGGCTACCGCGCTTCTTTTATTGCGGGCGATGCGCAGATTATGAAGAATCTGGTGAACTCCCGCAAGCATGCCGGTATGATTGTGCCCTTCCCCGTGCAGAATGCTCTGCGTGTGGCTCTGGGGGATAATGAGCATGTGCAGGCGCAGAAGGATCTTTATCGTGCGCGCCGCGACAAGCTGGTTGAGGCTATCCAGGCTGCAGGCGGCCGTATTGAGGGCTCGGAGGCTGGTCTCTACCTGTGGACTAGCTTTGGTGAGAGCACCTGGGAGTCTGTGGAGCGCCTGGCAAAGCTCGGTATTATTTGTGGCCCGGGTGTGTTCTACGGTGAGGCTGGCGAGGGCTATGTGCGTCTGGCTATTACCGCCACCGATGAGGCGATTGATGCTGCGGCTGCTCGCCTGCACGCTAGCGTTGCGTAAATAACTATATAGTGTGGGGCTTTTGTGTTTGACGAAGTCCTATGGGAGATACCCCTGTGTTCTGATGCGGAATACGGGGGTATTTTCTATTGTGAGGGGTTCGTGGGTGTAGTGAAAATGAGGTGTATAGCAATACATGAGGTGGGTGCCAGTCTGTAATATTTTGGGGATTCTTTGACATATTTTCCCTGGTGGGTGCATATTGGGTGTATAGTGTTAGCTAGTTCATAGATGTACATCATATGAAATGGCTCTGTGTGGGCGTCGGTATCCACGGCGGTACAGGCGCCTGAACACACAACGCTACACGGTACTAACCCAACGAAGGAGACACACCATGAGCGACAACGCACTCGTACAGCTGCGCGATGTCAATAAATTCTTCGGCGAGCACCACGTGCTCAAAAACATCAACCTATCCGTAGGCGCGGGCGAAGTCATTATCCTGCTCGGCCCCTCCGGATCCGGAAAATCAACCCTCTGCCGCACCATCAACCGCCTGGAAACCATCTCCAGTGGATCCATCCAGATTGACGGCAAAGAACTACCCCAAGAAGGCAAAGAACTCGCCCGCCTGCGCGCAGAAGTCGGCATGGTCTTCCAATCCTTCAATCTCTTCGCCCACCGCTCCATCCTGGACAATGTAACCCTCGGCCCGCGCAAAGTCCGCGGACTATCCAAAGCCCAAGCAGAAGAAGAAGCCATGGCGCTACTGCGCAAAGTCGGCGTGGACTCCCAAGCCCACAAAATGCCCGCCCAGCTCTCGGGCGGTCAGCAGCAGCGTGTAGCCATCGCCCGCGCGCTCGCGATGAAACCCAAAGTGCTGCTCTTCGACGAACCCACCAGCGCACTGGACCCCGAAATGGTCAACGAAGTGCTCGACACCATGGTCTCCCTCGCCAAAGAAGGCATGACCATGATCGTCGTAACCCACGAAATGGGCTTCGCGCGCAAGGCAGCCGACCGCATTGTCTTCCTAGCCGACGGGGAAATCGTGGAAGAAACCGACCCCGAGTCCTTCTTTACCAACCCCCAAAGTGCACGCGCCAAGGACTTCTTGGCAAAGATCCTCGACCACTAAGACACACCGCAAAGGCAGAAAGAGATACAAGGATGAAACTCTTCACACGCCGCGCGGGCACACCGCACAGGATGCGCCGCGCACTGAGCCTACCGCTCATCGCCTGCCTGGGGCTCAGCCTGTCCCTGACCGGCTGCTCCAGCAGCGATAACGGACATAAAATTCGCATCGGCATTAAATACGACCAGCCCGGCATGGGATACCAAGACGGCAAAGAATTCACCGGCTTCGACGTGGATGTGGCCCGCTATGTCGCCAAGAAACTCGGCTACTCCGAGGACCAAATTGAATTCGTAGAATCGCCCAGCGCCAACCGCGAAAATATGCTCGCCAACGGTCAGGTGGATATGATCTTTGCGACCTACTCGATTACCGATAGCCGCAAAAAGACCATTGATTTTGCCGGTCCGTACTATGTCGCCGGTCAGGATCTGCTGGTGCGCGCCGATGAAAAAGATATCACCGGCCCCGACACTCTCAACGGCAAAAACCTATGCTCGGTTACCGGCTCCACCAGTGCCAAAAAGATTCAGGATAAATTTGCTAAGCAGGTGAACCTGGTCAATCAGAATAGCTACTCGGATTGCGTGGTCGCCCTCAATGGCGGCGTGGTGGATGCTGTCACCACTGACGATATTATTCTCGCCGGTCTTGCCTCCACCAAAGCCAACCGCGGCAAGCTCAAACTGGTCGGTAAAACCTTCACCACCGAAAAATACGGTGTGGGTCTGCCCAAGGGAAGCGATAAATGCGAAGCCATTAATAAAGCCATTAACGAGATGGTAGAAGATGGCACCTGGCAGAAACTCGTGGAGAAAAATACCGCCGGTACCGGCTATAGCTACGATGCCTCCAAGAACCCGCCAAAGCCCACCGGCGGCTGCGCCTAGAAAAGGAGATGAACCGTGACTTTCTTTGATCAACTCGGTGCGCTCTTTGCCAAATACGATGTGCTCGGCGCGTTCTGGGTCAATATTCAGCTGACCTTCTGGGCGGGGCTCGGTGCCTTTGTTCTTGGCTCCGTGTTGGCGCTCATGCGCATTAGCCCCGTGCCTTCCCTACGTTTTGTGGGTACCGCCTATGTGCACACGGTGCGTAACACTCCGCTGACCATTCTGATGACCCTGGCGATTCTGGGCGTCTGGACCCAATTCCAGCTCTCCTTCTCCACGAATTTTGAGACGAACTTCTTTGTCTACGCGGTTTTCGTGCTTGCCTTCTACCACGCGGCATTTGTCTGTGAAGCCATTCGAAGCGGCGTGAACACTGTGCCCGTCGGCCAGGCGGAGGCAGCACGAGCCATCGGTCTAGGATTCTTTGCCAGCGCACGCCTGATTATCTTCCCCCAGGCTTTGCGCGGCTCCATCACCCCTCTGGGCAATACCCTCATTGCATTGGCGAAGAACACGACCGTGGCGACCGTTGCCTCCGTGGCGGAATCCTCCGGTCTGATGAAATCCATGATCGAGTTCGACCCAAATATGGTCCTGGCGATCTTCTTTATCTTCGCCATGGGCTTTGTGATTATTGTGGTGCCTCTGGGCGTTGCAACCACCCGATTCTCCCGTAAATTGGCGGTGAAACGATGAAACTCTTCACAACCTCATCCGATACCAGCACCAGCGTGCTCTTTGACGCACCGGGTCCGCGCACCCGAGCCCTTACCCGCTGGTTCAACCTGGGTGCTATCGCCCTGCTGGCACTCTTTATGATCTATGTCCTCTCGGTCATGGGTGCCAAGGGGCAGCTGGAAGCGGAAAAATGGACTGATCTATTCACCGCCAAAGCATGGAGTGCCTACTACCTGCCCGGTCTGGTTTCTACCCTGAGTGCCGCTGCCATTTCGGTCATTACTTCCATTATTTTCGGTACGATTTTCGGTATGGCTCGACTGGCGCAGTCCAGACTAATCCGCTGGGTGGGCACCGTAGTCGTGGAGTTCTTCCGCGCCGTACCCGTGCTGATGATGATGATTTTCTTCTGGCTGTTCTTGGGTAAATTCAGCGCCTTTAGCCCCAGCCAGCTGCCCTTTATTGCGGTGGTTGCCGGTCTAACCCTGTACAACGGTTCGGTCATTGCCGAGCTGCTGCGCTCGGGCGTGAAGCAGCTGCCGCGAGGCCAGGGCGAGGCGGGTCTTGCCATTGGTCTGACCCCCGGGCAGACCCTGCGGTCCATTTTGATCCCGCAGGCAATGAACGCCATGATGCCCGCCCTGCTCAGCCAGTTCGTGGTGATTCTTAAAGACACCGCCCTGGGTTACATTATTTCCTACCCGGAGCTGCTGGCATCGGCACGCCGTATTGGCTCCGGTGACGGTAATGTGCTGCAGACCCTGCTGCTGGCAGCGATTATCTTCATTGCGGTGAATTTCTCCCTGACCTCCCTGGCAGGATGGCTGTCCACCTTCATGTCTTCGCGCACCAGCGCCCCGAAGAAGAAACTACACCACCTGCCCGGTGAAGTGGATGACCCGAACCCGCCGACCATGCAAATGTTCGTGCTACCCGGGTACCGCAAGTAGCGATTATTCCGGCGCAGAGATAAAGAATCTGGCGGTCTTGAATTCATCATTCAAGACCGCCAGATTCTTTAGTCTATGTATTAGCTATTAGCCGTTGTAACCATTGGGATTAGACTTCTGCCAATTCCAGTGATCGCGCACCATGGTGTCAATATCGCGGGTAGCGCTCCACCCCAGGTCCGCAAGAGCTGCGGAGGGGTCAGCGTAGGAAACCGCAACGTCACCGGGGCGACGAGCCACAATCTTATAGGGCAGTTCCTTACCGGCAGCGCGCTCGAAGGCGTGCAGCACCTCCAGCACGGAGTAGCCATTACCGGTACCCAGGTTCCAGGTGTGCAGACCACCGTTAGAAGCAATGAAGTCCAGAGCCTTCAAGTGGCCGTCAGCCAGGTCAACCACGTGAATGTAGTCGCGCACGCCGGTGCCGTCAACGGTGGGGTAGTCATTGCCGAAGACATTCAGGTGCTCGCGGCGACCCACAGCAACCTGAGCAATGAAGGGCACCAGGTTGTTCGGGATACCCGCCGGGTCCTCACCGATACGACCGGACTCGTGAGCGCCCACGGGGTTGAAGTAGCGCAGCAGAGCAATATTCCAGCGCGGATCGGAAGCGGCCAGGTCAACAAGCATATCCTCAATATGCTCCTTGGTGCGGCCGTAGCAGGACTGAGCGTCCATGTTGATTTTCTCGACAAGGGGCATGGACTCGGGCTCGCCGTACACGGTAGCAGAGGAGGAGAAGACGATAGTGCGGCAATCCACCTCTTCCATGGCGTAGAGCAGGTTCAGAGTACCGGCAACATTGGTCTGGTAGTACCACAGGGGCTTCTCAGCGGACTCGCCCACAGCCTTCAGACCCGCAAAGTGAATCACAGCCTCGGGGCGAACCTGGCGGAAAAGCTCCTTCATGCCCTCAGCATCGAGCAGATCCACCTTGTGGAACTCGGGTGCGCGGCCGGCAAGCTCTGCCACGCGCTCCAGAGCGATCTCGGAAGAGTTCGCCAGGTTATCCATGACGACAACTTCGTGGCCTGCGTTCAGCAGCTGCAGTACGGTGTGGGAACCGATATAACCGGCACCGCCGGTCACCAGAATCTTCATAGTAACTCCTTCTATACCCGCACTATTGAGCGCGGATACTAACGATCAGATAGAGAGTTGAGTGAAGCGCATTGTTCATGCGCGAAGCTTAGATAGAACAGAGCTTAGTTAGCGTGCAGGGCTTCGTTCAGCTCCACAGTATTGGTCGCACGAGGCAGCACCTCAATAGCACCGGAGACCGAATTGCGGCGGAAGAGCAGGTTCGAAACACCCGAGAGCTCAGCAGCCTTAACTACGCGAGGCTCCTCACCGGGCAGCAGCACGCTCACGCGGGAACCGGCGGTCACGTATAGACCCGCCTCAACCACGCAGTCGTCACCAATAGCAATGCCAATACCGGACTCAGCGCCTAGCAGGGAGCGCTCGCCAATAGCCACGCGCTCGGTACCGCCACCGGAAAGAGTGCCCATGGTGGATGCGCCGCCGCCAATATCGGAGCCGTCGCCAACCACAACGCCCTGAGAAATACGACCTTCCACCATGGAAGCGCCCAGGGTACCGGCGTTGAAGTTCACGAAACCCTCGTGCATTACGGTGGTGCCGGATGCCAGGTGAGCACCCAGACGCAGGCGGTCACCGTCACCAATACGCACGCCGGCGGGGATAACATAGTCCACCATGCGCGGGAACTTATCCACATGGGACACGCTCAGATGACCCAGCTTGCGCAGGCCGATTGCCAGGCGGTTGAACTCGGCAGCCAGCACCGGGCCGTGGTTAGTCCACGCAACGTTGGCGAGCTGACCGAATAGACCCTCAAGGTTCAGGTCATTGGGGCGAACCAGAGTGTGGGAGAGCAGGTGCAGGCGCAGGTATGCGTCCAGTGCATCCTCGGGTGCCTTATCCAGATCGATAACCACCGAGCGTACCTCGGTGCGTGCATTGCGCTCCGGGTACGAGGCAACAAGGTCTTCCAGATCGTCGGCAATGGACAGATCGGGGTGGTAGCTCAGCGCCGGAGCGGGGAACCACGCGTCCAGCACAGTACCGGCGTGTTCACCGGCAGCCACAATATTCACAAGAGCAACGCCCGAGGCGTAACGTACGGTATTTTCAGACATGCTACTAGTGTACCGTGATAGACCCGGATACACCGGGCGAGAATGGGATAAAGTTAAAGAGAGTATGCCCGATAGAGAGAAAGAACGCATGAGCAGCCTTGACCTTCGCGTCTCCATGCCTGAACTGACCCGCGCCCTGCTGGATATTGAATCCGTCAGCGGCAATGAAAAGAACCTCGCCGACGCCGTAGAACAAGCATTGAGTGCCTACCCGCACCTGCACTTGACCCGCGACGGTGACTCCATTATCGCCCGCACCGAATTCGCCCCGGTCAACGGTCAGGAACGTACCCGCATTATTCTTGCCGGCCACCTGGACACCGTGCCCCTGCCCACCGTGCCCGACTCCCTGGGTACCGTACCCGCCACTGTGCGCGAAGAGGACGAAGGCACCATTCTCTACGGTCGAGGCGCCACCGATATGAAGGGCGGTGTGGCGGTTCAGCTCAAGCTTGCCGCAGAGCTGACCGAGCGCGACACCGACTATAACCTGACCTATATTTTCTACGATAACGAAGAGGTTGCCAGCGAAAAGTCCGGTCTGGGTCGCCTGATCCGCAACCACCCCGAGAAGATTAAGGACGCCTCCTTTGGTGTGCTGCTCGAACCCACCGACGGCACCATTGAGGGCGGCTGCAATGGCACCATGCGTTTTTATATTCGCACCACCGGTTTGGCGGCGCATTCGGCGCGCGCTTGGAAGGGTGAGAACGCCATTCACAAGCTCGCCGAGGCTCTGCGTATTCTCTCCGAGTATGAGCCGGCAAGCCACGAGGTGGAGGGTCTGGTCTATCGCGAAGGTCTGAATGCCGTTCAGGCGTTCGGCGGTGTGGCGGGCAATGTGATTCCCGATAGCGCCAGCCTGCACGTAAACTACCGTTTTGCTCCTTCCAAGAGCCTGGAGCAGGCTCGCGCCCACATGGAGGATCTCTTTGCTGGCTACGAGCTGGACTTTGTAGATCTTTCCCCGGCGGCACGCCCCGGTCTGGATACGCCCCTGGCTGCCTCCCTGATTGCCTCGGTGGGTCAGGAGCCCAAGCCCAAGTACGGGTGGACCGATGTGGCGCGCCTATCCGAGATTGGCATTCCCGCCGTGAATTTCGGTCCGGGCGATGCTCTGCTGGCGCACACCGATAATGAGCACGTGAGCTTTAGCGAATTGACCCGTTGCCATGCTGATCTGCGCTCCTGGCTGCTGAGCGATAGCGATGAGGAGGACTAAATGAGCCTGATTTTTACTCTGATTGCCGTGATCCTGCTGCTGGGCGCCGCCCTAGCGTGGATTGCTCTGAGCAGTGACCGTCTTGTGCCTTTCCGCCCCGTGCTGGAATATATTGCCGCCGATGGTACCGGTATTGCTGATGATGCGAAGCCCCAGGCTATTGTGGCTGCCGCTAGTGCTACTTCTGAGAGTAGCCCCTCTAAAGACAGCGATGAGACCCCGCAGGAAGCGGGGGATAAGAGCTAATGCTCGATTCTTTCTATACCCGCACCTATTTCTGGGTGCGGGATAGAGCGCGTGAGTTTTTAACCCTGCCCGCCTGGCTGATTGTCCTGGCGATCTACGGCGCGAGTCGCCTGTGGAATTTTGCGGTCTTTAGCGCCGTGGGTAAGCAGCAGCTTGCCGGTCCCTGGGGTGGGCCGCTGGGCTACCAGGATTTTATTTCCACCTGGGATGCCGGCTGGTATGAGCAGATTGCCCGCAGCGGCTACCCGGATGTGCTGCCGGTGGACTATATAGGCACGGTTATGGAGAATCCCTGGGCTTTTTACCCGGTCTTTCCTTACCTCGCCGATATGCTCAGCCGTATAACGGGGATGAGTTATTATCCGGCGGCATCGCTTGTGGCTCTGGGTAGTGGTTTTGCTGCTGCCGTGGTGATTTATTATCTCTTTGAAAGTTCGGTGCTACTCCTATCACGTGCACGTGGGCATAGGGAAGGTGACTCCGCAGAAAGGGGAGAGAGCGAGAACCAGCAGCACGCCCGCACCCTTGCCCTCTGGGGCGTGGCGCTGGTTGCATTCCTACCGATCGCCCCGGTGCTACAGGTACCCTACGCCGAGGCAACCGGTCTGCTTTTCCTGGCAGCCACCCTGCTGGCACTGGTACGAGGCGCCTGGGGACGAGCCGTGCTCTGGGCAATTATCGCCTGCCTTTCCCGCCCGATCGGTGTGCCTCTGGGAGCCGCCGCCGGACTGTGGTGGGCGATCTCTACGCTGCTGAAGCTACGCGCCAATGCGCGGGTCGAAAACGGCCAGAAGAAAAAGCCCGGAGCGATTATTGCCTCCAGCATTCCCCAGCTGCTCTCGGCTCTGGGAATCTGCGCCGCGGCTCTGCTCTGGCCAGCCATCGCCTGGATACGCACCGGCAGAATGGACGCCTATACCGCCACGGAAACCGCCTGGCGTGGTAAGCATTTGGCGCCCTTTGAACCGTGGATTCACCAGGCTTATGCCTATTTGGGCCCCTGGGGTCTGCCTCTGCTCGTAGTGCTGCTGACCGCCTATGTGATCTGGTCCTTGAGCCCCGTGGTGCGTTCAACCCTGCACCCG
>Cebus_capucinus_imitator_PRJNA485217_SSR098__coassemble_2208_pt1 | contig 11876 bp, 9 predicted proteins | sample Cebus_capucinus_imitator_PRJNA485217_SSR098__metabat2_high_PE_014 | metagenome-assembled genome bin Cebus_capucinus_imitator_PRJNA485217_SSR098 | reverse complement strand
ACACGATTTAGCACCGAATACATAAAAGCCCCGCGGGTATTTACTACCCGCGGGGCTTTGTGTGTTTGGAGGATATGCTCCGATAACTTGACAAGAAGTTTCGGGGGGGGTACTCTTCAAAGACAATGTCACACATGGCGTGGCATGTACACACTCAAACAGCGATTTTCTAGATAATTCGTTATCTGGACTTATGAGAGGAATATTCCTTGTCTCAACGGACTACTGCCACCGCGAAGAAGCCTTTTTACAAGCGCTGGTGGTTCATTACTCTTGTTGTACTCTTTGTACTTGGTGCATTGAGCAATATTGCCAGTGGTGGTAAGAGTTCTTCTTCGAACACTGCATCTAATACGGCGACCACTAAGACAGCGACTGCGAGTGTGGCGGTAGAGCAGAGCACCGCAGCAGCTGAGACTGCGGCTGTAGTACCGGCTGAAACTAAGGCTCCTGAGACTAAAGAAACCAAGACAACTGCTGCAGCAAAGGAAGCCGTTCCTACCGAGTACAAGTCTGCGTTGCGTAAGGCAGAGTCCTACTCCAAGAATCTCCATATGTCTAAGCAGGGTATTTACAATCAGCTGACTAGTGAGTTTGAAAAATTTAGCCCAGAAGCTGCCCAGTACGCTATCGATAATATAAAGGCAGACTGGAATAAGAACGCCTTGGAAAAGGCTAAGAGCTACCAGAAGCACATGAATATGTCTCCCGAAGGCATCCGTGACCAGCTGGTTAGCTTTGCTGAAGGATTTACTGAGGAAGAAGCTGATTACGCTATTCAGCATTTGAACGACTAACATATCGTGATTTAGAGGTCTTAGGGGGCGCCCCCTAAGACCTCTAATTTGTGCCATATGTTGTGGTAGGATCGATCGCGTTGTGTGCCGGTTTTCCTGTAGTGGGAGCCAAATCGGCAGGGGTGAGCGGTATTGAGAGGTAGGGGAGTATGGCTATTTTTAGGGTGGAGATTACCGAGATATTGAGTCGGACGGTTGAGGTTGAAGCGAACTCTGCAGATGAGGCTCTTGCTTTTGTTGAATCAGCCTACGCGACCGAAAACATTATCCTCGACTCTAGCGACTACTCCGACACCACCTTTAGTGTTGTCGATTGTTAAAAGAGCGTGGCTCGGTAGATAATCCTACCGAGCCACACTGCACACGCAGAGACTAAGGAAATATTACTTACCCTCAAGCTCCGCAAGACGCTTGAGCAGCAGCTCATTCTTCTTATCCGCATACAGAGCCTTCACCTTGCTAGTAACCTGCTCATATGCGCTAGCGCCCTTACCGACCTTCTGCGGATCGAAATTCACATCCTTGATATTGCCCATAATGCTACCGACAATCTCATTCAGATTCTCGCGGTAGAACTCGTGCGGGTCAACACTCCACACAAGCTTACCCTCAGAATCAACCTCAATCAGCTCACGCAGACCGTAAATGACGGGCATAATGTAGCCAAGCGGCGGAATCGACGCATCATCAGCAAGCTCCTTACGACCAAAAGGAGTAATACGGTTCTTGCGTTGACGACTCTCATTCTTCACCGCATCGATACCGCCAAAACGACCCTTATTCGAGTTATACGCATTCGCGTAATTCTCGTAGACGTAGTCGTAAATATCCAAGACATCAGGAACCATATCGATAGCTGACTTCACCAGAGAATTAGTAATAACCCACTCATTCTTCTGACCATCGACGTCCTTGTACGCAACGGCGCTCTTATTGGTCTCTTCACCATTCTTACCGGTAATCAGATCCTTAAAACGCTTAACCGATTCTGACTTGGAACTGTACGCGGTGGTTCCGGAAAGGGGAGTAATACCAATATTCTCAGAAATATCAGCAAAATTGATTGCACCCAGGGGAATCCACACCAGGGAAATCAAATGAGGTAGAGCAATACTACCCTCAGAGTTAGTCTTCCAGATAACCTCCTGCGCAACAACAGGCTTCTTGTCTTCCAACACACCCTTCAGGTACTCGAAAACACCGTCCTGGTTAGCCAAAGTTTCCTGCTTGAGCTGCACATTATTATTACGTGCTGCGCAAATAAGCAGAATATTATTCAGGAAGGAATCAACCTCAACAGTATCGCTGGGAACCAGCAGCTCCAAGGGGACATATGCATCATGGGAAGGAGTAGCCTTATGACGCAAACCCTCAATCTGAGGCAGCAACTCATTCCACAGCTCCTTCATCTGAGCCCAGGTCTTTACGCGCTTGAGCTTACGCTGATACTCATTAATAGCCTTAGAATCCTCGAAAGTCAGAATTGCTTCAGACATCAGGTACAGAGCAATGGCCAGGGTATTATGGCCACCGTCGAGAATACCTTCAGAAGTACGGTTCTTAAAGGTCAAACCGAAAACCTGACGACTGCCCTGTGCGCCTTCTTCCTTAGTCTGCGCACCGTAGGTTGAAGTACCCAAAAGAATGCCCTTGGACTTGAAGGGGTAAAGCTTCGGGGTGCTGTGAATGGTATCGATAATTTCATCGGTCACAGAAGAACGCTTAGCGCTACGAGGGTTAGCATCGAGATCGAGAGCGGTAATGATATCGATCATTTCGCGTACCTTCACAAAGCCAGAGAAACGGCGGATACCGTCCAGAACGCGTTCCTCCGGGTCGGTAATTGCGACCGTAGTTTCATATACATTCGGCAAAGTATGGGACATTATGTCAACCCTTTCGTTGAGTGTGCGTTGAAAAGCGTTATTGCTTCTCTAACAATGAGTCCAGACTACACCAAAACATTAGAGGCATGCCTGCTATTTCGTCACGTACGGGTGTAGGGCAAAGATTTTTATCAAGAATAGAGTTATACCTTTAGTTCAAATTCAGAGAGTGCTCAATCCAGAGTAGAATGGGGGTACCGATAGATACGGTGTGTCACACGCCGATTCCCACCCAACCACGAAGGGACACTATGTCCACCCCCACCAGCATGAGCGCGCCCGCGCAGCAACACAGCCTTAACGCACCCCGCAGCATCGAACACGCAACCGGGCGAGCACAAAACAGCACCGACGCATCCGCATCCAACACGAACCGCGCGCAGCACGCGGTCACCCGCCGCCACGCACTCACCGCGAGCCTTGCAACCCTGACCCTGGCAGCACTCACCGCGTGCTCCAGCGACACCACCAAACCCCTACCCGAACGCGACAGCTACGCCGGACCCGTCGACCTGAGCGTTATCAGCTACGAAAACACCGGCGACTACGAACCCGCCACCGCCGAACACCCCACCCGCAACGCACCCAAACCCCAAGCCCCCGCAGCCCTCACCAACCAGAGCATGGAAGGCAGCTACCGCGCGTTCGCATACTTCATTGCCACCGTCAACTACGGCATGCTCAGCGGTAGCGTCGAACCCCTACAAGAAATCACGCTCAAAGACTGGGCGCCCGGCTCCGACGCCTTCGAAAAAGACATAGAAACCCTCGGGGAGAGCAACTGGGTGACCGGCTTCAACTACAGCGTGAGCATCACCGCCGACAAGCCCGAAAAACTCGCCGACGACCAGTATCGCTGGCCCCTGACTCAAACCACGCACATGGAGGGGCGGATGCGCGCCGGCACCTACACCGCCCGACCTGCCGCCGATACAACACCCAGCCCTAGTGTGAGCGCTAGTGCCGCTGCCAGCCCTAGTGTGAGCGCGCCTGCCTCTGCTTCGCCTGTCTCAAGTATCGTGCCGGAGAGTCAGAGTGCCCTGATGGTCTTTAGTAATGGGTCGTGGAAACTCAAAAGCATAGGGTAGAGGTGTTTCGTGGGGCTCATCGGGCGCTGAGTCCCGCATTACCTCTTTCCTCATCGTCAGGCGCTCGCGCATGAATCATCTAAACAGGGCTCTGAAAAATAGTACTTCCGGCTTCTTGAGGCAGAGTCCCCGGTAGCTCTATGTGTGCGTCTAGCGCAGCTGCAATGATGTAGTCGCACCGTGAGCATCACGGCTCCCGAATGTTACAGCCAGACGTAACAATTGGTAAACTTAGTATTAATTGGTAAAGAAGCGTAGCAATATCACGCCAGCACCCCAAAGCAAGTAAAGTAGGATTTGTGAGTACTAATTCCCATCTGCGCCTGTTCACCAGCGAATCGGTGACCGAAGGCCATCCCGACAAGATTTGTGACCAGATTTCCGACGCGATCCTTGACGGCATTATCGCCCAGGATCCCCAGGCAAACGTCGCCGTAGAGACCATGGTAACCACCGGTCAGGTGCACGTCGCCGGCGAGGTGACCACCAGCAGCTACGTGGAAATCCCCGCCCTCGTGCGTGAGACCATCCTCGGCATCGGCTACGACTCCTCCACTCGCGGCTTCGACGGCGAGTTCTGCGGCGTGTCCGTATCCATCGGCGAGCAGTCTCCCGACATTAACTCCGGCGTGTACGAATCCCTCGAAACCCGCCAGGGCATCGCACAGGACGAATTCGACCGCCAGGGTGCAGGCGACCAGGGCATCATGTTCGGCTACGCATCCAACGAAACCAACGTGCTCATGCCCGCACCCATCTGGCTGGCACACCGCCTCTCCGAGCGCCTGACCAACGTGCGTAAGGACGGCACCCTGACCGAACTGCGCCCCGACGGCAAGACCCAGGTGACCCTCGGCTACGACGGCGATAAGCCCGTCTCCGTAGACACCGTGGTCGTCTCCACCCAGCACACCGCACAGTACGATTTGGCTGATCTCGCCGCTGACGTGAAGAAGCACGTGATCAGCCCCGTACTCGACGGCCTGGATCTGGACACCTCCAATACCAAGTTCATCATCAACCCCGCCGGTCGTTTCGTACAGGGTGGCCCCGTGGGCGACGCCGGTCTGACCGGCCGCAAGATCATTGTGGACACCTACGGCGGTATGGCACGTCACGGCGGTGGCGCGTTCTCCGGTAAGGACCCCTCGAAGGTGGACCGCTCCGCAGCCTACGCAATGCGCTGGGTTGCAAAGAACGTGGTCGCAGCAGGCCTGGCAGACCGTGTAGAGGTTCAGGTTGCCTACGCTATCGGTCAGGCAGCCCCCGTTGGCCTGTACGTTGAAACCTTCGGCACCGAGCACGTTGACCCGGTCAAGATTGAGCAGGCAATCCGCGAGGTCTTCGACCTGCGCCCGCTGGCAATCATCACCGACCTGGATCTGCGCCGCCCCATCTACAAGAAGACCGCAGCTCACGGCCACTTCGGCCGCACCGAGCCGGAATTCACTTGGGAGCGCCTGGACCGTGTCGAGGCTCTGAAGTCTGCGGTGTCCGCTTCCTAAATGACTCAGGTGTCGAGCAACCCGCCCGAACATACTCAGCAGGAATCCCTGCAACAGCCCGATCTGTTGCAGGGATTTCCTGCCCTTGAGGCTACCCTGGATGCGCAACGACTACCCCTTTCGGGCGGTACTGCTGGCGCTGGGACTGGTGGTGCCGGGGATGCAGCAGCGGGGGAGAACGCTGCTGGTTCTGGTGTGCCTGGCTCTAATGGCGTGGCTCGCACTGGAGCTCAGCCGCCCCTTGCCGGTAGCTCTCGTGGTGGTTCGTCGCGCCGCCGCTCTTCGCGCGCCCGAGGCCACGCCGGAGTAGACGGCGCCGACATTCCCGACCCCAACGCCCTGCTAGCGGCAAGCGGTGTACCCAACCCCGTGGCGCGAATCTGTGTGGACACCACCGTGCCTCACCTGGATCGACCCTTCGATTACGCGGTGCCGCCCGAGCTGAGCGAACAGGCGGTTATTGGTGCGCGCGTGCGTGTGGCATTTGGCCCGCAGCGAGTCACCGGTTATATTCTCGAGCGTGTGGAGCGCACCGACTACGCCAAGCCCTTAGCCCCCATCCTTTCTGTGCTCTCCGCTTTCCCAGTGGTGGCGCCCGAAACCTTTGAACTGGCAGAGGATGTTGCTGCCCGCTTCGCCTCTACGCGCGCAAATGTGCTGCGCCTGGCGCTCACCCCGCGTATTGCCGGAGTGGAGAAAAAATACGCTGCGGCATTCCCTGGCTATAGCGAGTATATGGGTCTGACTAGGGGAAATACTGACGGTGATTTAGAAAATGAGTCACCCAAGAGTGTGATTGAAAAAATCAATCACACTGATTTGGATTCTGACAATGGTTCGGAAAACCAATCACTGGTATCGGGTGGTTCTCATAGTGAATCACCGACCGAATTTGCTACCGTTACCGAACCCGAGACCCAATCTGAAATAGACGAACCCGCAGTAGAAACGAACCCGAAACTTAGTCGAACCGACGAAGCCATCCGCTCCTACCTGCTCGGAGGATTCGCCCCCTTTACCCTCAACCCACACGTACCCGCACCCGATACCAGCGCCTACGCGCCCTATATCAACGGCAGCGAATTCCTCGAAGACCTCGCCGCCGGGTACGCCGCCCGCGCCGTCATGAGTGTGCTGCCCTCCACCCCCGACACCAGCTGGGCAGACCTGCTCGCCATCGCCCTGGCACAAGCCGCCGCCCACGGCAGGGGAGCCATCGCCGTGGTGCCCGACTCCAAATCCCTCGACCTGCTCGAAGAAGCCCTACGCGAGCGCGTGAGTGAAAGCGACTACGCGCGCATCTCCTCCGACCAGAAACCCTATAGCCGCTACCACGGTTACCTCAAAGCCCGTCTGGGACTGGTGCCCATCGTGATTGGCACGCGCGCCGCCGCCTACGCGCCCGTCGCCAACCTCGGATTCATAGCCTGCTGGGACGACGGCGACAGCAACCTGATCGAGCGCCGCGCACCCTATTGCCATGTGCGCGATGTACTACTGCTACGCGCCCAAAAAACCAAAGCCGCCGCGCTCTTCGCCGGCTACTTTATGAGCATTGAAACCGCGCGTCTGATCAACACCGGCTGGGCAAGCTATGTGCACGCCGACCGTGCCACCGTGCGCGCCTTCACCCCGCAGGTGCTCTCCACGGGCGACGACTACCAGCTGGCACGCGACCCCCTGGCACGCATCGCCCGCATCCCGCAGCTTGCTTTTATTCAGGCACGTAAAGCGCTCGCCACCGGTCCCGTGCTGGTACAGGTGGCCCGCGGAGGCTACCTACCAAGCCTGCGATGCCAACGCTGTTTCATGCCCGCCCGATGCACCGAATGCCGCGGCCCGCTCGAGATCACCGCCGGCTCCTCACTGCCCAGTTGCGCCTGGTGCGGTCATCTGGCGAGTACCTGGTCATGCTCCGAATGCGGCAATCGCACCTGGCGTGCCGGTACCATCGGTGCCACGCGAACCGCTGAAGAGCTCGGTCGAGCCTTCCCGAATGTGCCCGTGATTTCCTCCTCGGGCGATCATGTGCGCGCCCAGATTGGCCCCGAACCCGCGCTGGTTATTGCAACCCCCGGTGCTGAGCCGCGCGTGCCCGGTGGATACGCAGCCGCTCTGCTACTGGATGCCGACTCCATGCTGCGTTTTGACTCCCTGCGAGCGCCCGAAGCCGCCCTGCGACGCTGGATGAATGCCGCTGCCCTGGTGCGTAGCGCCTCGGTAGGGGGTGTGGTTGTGACGACCGCCAGCTACTCGCCCGTGGAGCAGGCGCTGGTTCGTTGGGACCCGGGCTGGTTCGCGCGCTACGAGCTGGATCAGCGTTTTGAGGTGGGTCTTCCGCCGGCGGTGCGCAGCGCCGCTATTACCGGTGCCCGCGAGGATGTTCAAGCGTTTATTGACGCCTGCTCACTGCCCGAAACGGTGCGTATTTCAGGTCCTATTCCGGTCAGTGCGCACGGGCTGAACGAGCTGGATTATGAGGAAGACCCGCAGATTGTGGCGGGAGATTGGCGCGTGCTGCTTTTCTTTGGCTACCCGGTGGCGGCGCAGGTGACGGCGGAGTTGCGTGCAGTGCGGGCTGCTCATTCGGCAATGCGTTCGCGCGGGCACGTGCAGGTGCTCTGCGATGGGTTGGATATTATTTAGGGCTCTTTTGTGTGTTTCTAGCCGGATATGTGCTGGCGTTGCATGCCCTGCGGAGGGGTTTGGGGTGTAACTCCCTGAATACGGTTTTATATGCTTAGCCGGTTGCTGTCTGTGTGGGATCTTGAGTGTTGAATGTTCCGCAGGGGATGATGCTCTTTAGCTTCGGTAGGGCTGGAACGCATATGAACTCTGGAACGTAACTTCCCGGGCATTGTCCCATGCGCCCTGTTTCTGGGGAAATGTGATGTCTAAAGCGTGTAAAACACTATCAAAATACATCAAATACCTATAATAAAAGTATGGATCTACCCAACCTGCTAGAAAATGCTCTCACAATGTACGCTGCCGAGCGTGCACGCTCGCACCGTGGCGGTGCGCACGAGTCTGTCCGTAGCAGTCTTGGTGCTGTTGGTGTGAGTGCTACCGGTGTAGGAGGTATTGAACTCAGCGACGGCTCACTCTACCCGGGAGGCGCCCCCGCACTCATCTGGCGTGATCTGCACTGGGTAGACCGCCGACCCGTACTCGAGCTAGAGCCGGTCATTCTCAAATTCGGTGCTTCTAATGGCTCTGAACCTAGCGAATCTGACACAGCCAATACAGACTCGAAACAGTCCACCCAGAGTCCTAATCGTTACCCCGAAGAGATTATTCTGAGCGGTCGGCGCATGCGCATTCCGCTAACTCCCGGTGCTTTTCTGGGTGCTCGCGTGCTGCGCGATAGCAGCGGGGATCCCTATACATTGTGTGGCGGATTCAGTATTGCGATAGGTAATGCGCAGGGTAGCACTGAGAGCAATACCAATCCGAATAGCCCGCAAAGAGCGAATAACCAGGCGCCCGCGCAGCATGTCAACGACCACCTTTATCTAGCGCCCGAAAGCATCACTGCTGCAACCCATGCACAGGAACGAGCGGCGCATCGAGCCGCACACGGGGCGCGCATCCAGCGTATACCCTGCCCTGAAAATACGCGCATCACCCGCGGTAAACAGTGCGAGCGGTGCGCTGCCCGCGATGAATTTACCGCCATTCACGGGGTGCATCGTGGGGCGACTCTCAGCGCCGGAATGCGCGCCTACGCCGCCCAGGAGCACAGTCTGTATGTGGCGACGTTCCCTGACGGCAGCTCCAAGGTGGGCACCGTGAGTGCGCGATCAAACCCGCGCCGATTGGACGAGCAGGCGGTCGCCACCGCAACCCTGATCGCACGCGCCGCTAACGGCTCTGATATTCGTCGCGCCGAGGATGCCGTCAGTGAGAATACCGAGCTGGTTCAGGTTAAGCAGCTGGCGTCGAAGTATCGTGCCTGGCTCAATCCGCTACCGGGTGCTTCGCTACGTGCCGCTCATGAGCAGGCGGTTATTGTCGCCCGTGAAGCACTGCTAAATTCCGGGCTGATGGGTGCTGTGGGTGAATCCCGCACGGCACGCGCAGCGGATGTAGGTGGTTCGGGTAGCGGGGCTCAGAATGGGGTGACTATCGGATCTCTTAGTGGACATATATCGACTATCTCTACCGATGAATCCCAGCAGGTGCAGGGGAGTGTTGGCGCTGAATCTGCTGCACTCAATGATGGTGTGGATGGGTCGTATATAACCGGTTCTTATGTGCTGGAGCCATTGGAACAGCCGTGGATTCCTTCGCCTGCCATGACTCGACCCTATGCTTCATTACGTGCGAATTCGCCCGAGCCATTGGGGGAGTTCCCGTCGCTGATGAGTGCGGAAGGTTTTGGGTTTTTCTGCACCGGAGCTACGGGTAAATTCCTGAGCGTGCACACCGGAGACGCCGACGCCGCCCTGCTTGCCAATGCCGGGGTGCTGGCGAATAAACTACTGGTGCTTGAAGGTTCGCTCAGCAGTGTGGAAACTCAGGCGGCGCTCTTTTGAGTCGGTCTTTGAGGGGTGCTAGTGAGGGGTGCGTTGGGTGAGCGCTGATCATCTGTGCCGGTTTCCTATGACTTACTATCCTATGACTGCTAGATGTAGCTAGGATGGGAATCCTGGTTGTTTCTTAAGGTGTCTATAGTGAGTCGCTTATTGGTCTGCTGGTGGTTTCGCTACTCTTATTTGTGTGTTTGAGGCGCTCGTCTGGGAGATTTCACACCTACTGCCTAAGTAGTGAATCTTATCACTCATATTTTCTGAGTTGCCATTAAGTAACCTGTTCAGGTTGTCTAATTGGCGCTCGCGCTCGGCAAGCACGTAATATTTTCGTAAATAGCTATATCGAATTGATATATAAACAATCCTTTATGTATGGTGAGGTTATGGACAAGAGTTCGCCGCAAGCAACCCCGGAACAGGCCATCCAGGTCGACGAAAGCAAAGACTGGGCCCAAGAATTTGGTCCCTCCGTCGAAATCTTTACCGCCCTGGCGCATCCGCTCCGCCTGGCGCTCGCATACCACCTCATGGACCGCGAGCACAGCGTGAGTGAACTGCACACCTGCCTGGGGATCTCACAGCCGCTCGCCTCGCACCACCTGCGCATCCTGCTGGACGCCAACGTGGTCGAACGCGAAACGCACGGGCGAGTGAACGTCTACCGACTCAAAGACCACCACATTAGCCACATCATCGCTGATGTTTATACCCATACAAAGGAGCACTAAATGAGCACCCACGTACACTCCGAGGCACACGCCCACACCCACGGTCCCTCCTGCGGTCACCCCGCGATCATTCACCTGGACCACGTGGACTACCTGCACGACGGCCACGCACACCGCGAACACGACGGCCACTACGACGAATGCACCACCTGCTCCTGCGGCGACTGCAACGACCTGTGCGTAAACTGCGCATGCGAGTCCTGCACCTGCCCCACCTGCAACCACGCCGTGTGCCAGTGCGAGCACTGCAGCGACTCCTGCGCTAACTGTGCATGCGACACCTGCACCTGCGCAACCTGCCAGCACGCAGCCTAATATTCATACCCGAGTCCGGCGCTCGCTGCAGGGCGCCGGGTCTGGTATAGGCCTCTTTCACAACGCCGGTTGATCTACAGCTATGAGGGTATGAGCTCGCTCTTCCGGGATCATACTGATGTTGTGGGAGTGCCTGGCACCAATAGGGGATGAACAAGACATATTGCGCCCCCAGTATCTCAAGTATGTGCAGCGCGCCCTGTGTAAAGGGTGAGAATAATTTGTTGAGCACAGCCTGACACATACCAGGAGATATACAGCGCATAAGCGGAGGGTATCACTCTACATCGAGTGATACCCTCCGCTTTTCTATACCCTATGCACCTCGTATCCATTGTGGTTCCAAGCTCTTGCTCCTTACCCCTAAAAACACCCCCTCTACTCACTCTCTCCGCATACCCCTTCCGCGTCGCGAATAGTATTTTTCGTCGCGAGGGAAGACACCCCTCGCGACGAAAAATACTATTCGCAACGCGAGGAGAGCTGAGGAGTTTGGCCAGTACTGTGGCAACTCTGAGGAGAAATTTGTGTTGGACACTTGCGGCTTGCACCCTGAGGGTTTTCCTGTGTGAACCCAGTTCATCAAGGTATGTATACTAGTCAGAACGTTATTTGAGTCTTGAGAAGTAACTCAGAGGCTAGACGATAACCAGGAGTGTCAAAGAAAAAACCGAAATGTTACGTAACATTTCGGTCAGTACTTGGAACTTTCGCGTATATGCGCTTTAATAGTTATGTGCGGTTGACAGAACGTTTTTACGTTCTAAAAACTCCTGACGGCGACCGCACACGGAAAGAGCCTCCGGGGGAATCCTTCTTGGTTCCCCCGGAAGTGCTTAACAAAGATGACCCGCAGGTTGAGGTGCAAGTCCCTGCGGGTCATCTCCGTTTAACGCTCCAATTTCTACACTCCGCACTAACCCCTATGTTTCACCCGGGGTCTTTCTCACAGTTTCCCCTTCGCCTCGCGAATAGTATTTTTCATCGCGAGGGGTGTCTTCCCTCGCAACGAAAAATACTAT
>Cebus_capucinus_imitator_PRJNA485217_SSR098__coassemble_2182_pt1 | contig 12360 bp, 9 predicted proteins | sample Cebus_capucinus_imitator_PRJNA485217_SSR098__metabat2_high_PE_014 | metagenome-assembled genome bin Cebus_capucinus_imitator_PRJNA485217_SSR098 | reverse complement strand
CCGTTGCCATGACCGTATTCGGTGACCTGGACGTCTCAGTACTGGATCAGCTACCTGCAGGCCGTCAGAAAATCACCACCCATGTGGTGCCCCTGGCTGAAAAACCTGCCTGGGCCTCTCGCCTGTGGCAGCGCGCTCGGGAGGAAATCGATGCCGGTCACCAGGTCTATGTTGTGGTGCCCAAAATCGGTGATGATGAAGATTCCTGGGAAGAAGGCGCTCAGCTTTTCGGTGCCGCCGGAACCGCTCTGGATAGTGCCGGGCGTAGCGGAGCCGGTGCCAGCGACGGGCGAGTTCAGCTGACTAGCGTGGCGGGCATGTACCGCTATGTGCAGCAGCAGCCTGCCCTTGACGGCTGTCGAATTGCCTCTCTACACGGGCGAATGGACCCGGAGGAAAAATCTCGCGTGATGGCTGAATTCGCGGCAGGCGAGATAGATCTGCTGGTCTGCACCACCGTGATTGAGGTGGGTGTGAACGTGCCCAATGCGACCCTCATGATGATTATGGACGCAGACCGATTCGGTATCTCCGGTCTGCACCAGTTACGCGGTCGCGTGGGACGAGGGCAACATGCCGGAACCTGCCTGCTCATTACCCGCCAGGGTGCAGAGGGCGCATCCAGAGCACGACTGGACGCGGTCGCTAGCACCACGGACGGCTTCGAGCTTTCCCGTATTGACCTGGAACAGCGCCGAGAAGGAGATATTCTGGGAGCTGCGCAGTCCGGTACCAAGAGCACCCTGCGCTTTTTGCGTGCCCTGGCGGACGCCACCATTATTGAGCGTGCCCGCGAGGATGCTCGCTCGGTGGTTGCCAGCGACCCGACCCTTGCCAAGCACCCGAATTTGGCGCGTACCATTGACCGAGCCCTGGATGCCGACCGCGAAGCATTCCTGGGTAGGGGATAATAGAGAGGCACTCGGAGTCTCTGATTGCCCTAGAGACCACTATTTGAGAGAAAAGAGAGAGTATGAGCCGTATTATTGCCGGTGCCGCCGGTGGTCTGCGTCTGGCATCCGTACCGGGAGACGCCACACGCCCGACCACCGACCGCGTGAAAGAATCTCTTTTCTCCAAGCTGGAAAGCTACGATATGCTGCGCGGCGCTCGCGTGCTGGATGCCTACGCCGGTTCCGGTGCCTTGGGCTGCGAGGCGGCTTCTCGCGGCGCCTCTACCGTGCTGCTGAGCGATAAAGCACCCAAAGCTGTGACCGTCTGCCGTAAGAATGCCTCCGCGGTGCAGCATGCGCTGGGCGGTTCCGGCACGATCACGGTTCAGCAAAGCTCTGCACGCGTAGCGTTGAACTCCGGCACCTGGGATCTGGTATTTATTGACCCTCCCTACGCTCTGGAGAATGAACAGATTATTGACGATATGCTTGCCGTGCAGCCTCACCTGGCACCCGGGGCTATTGTGGTGGTCGAGCGTGCCAGCCGCGATGATGAACCCGCATGGCCTGCCGGGTACCACCGCTTTGCTCTCAAAAAGCACGGTGAGACGGTGCTGTACTATGTGGAACCCGACCCGGAAGCCGATAGCGATGACAACAATAGCAGCGTAGAGACCACAGAAAGCGAAGGATAGCCCATGCGCGTTGTATGCCCCGGATCTTTCGACCCGATTCATAAGGGTCATATGGAAGTGATTGCCCGCGCCGCCGCACTCTTTGACGAGGTGATTGTGGGAGTGGCTCATAACTACTCCAAGAAGTACCTCTTTAGCTTGGAAGAGCGCCTGGAATTGGTGCGTGCCGCCGCTGCAGAACTGAACCTAGAGAATGTGAATGTTGAGGTCATCGAACCCGGTGTGTTGCTCTCTGCATGGGCTCATGAGTGTGGGGCAGCCGCCTTGGTCAAGGGTCTGCGCAGCGGCAAGGACTATGAGTACGAGGCGCCCATGGCGAGCATGAATCGCCATGTGCGCCCGGTGGAGACCCTCTTCCTTTCCGGTGAAGACCGATATACGGGTATTTCTTCCACGATTATTCGTGAGGTTGCCTCCCTGGGCGGGGACGTCTCCGCTTTTGTGCCCGCTGCTGTGGCGCAGGCGCTGGGGGAGAAGTTCGCCTCTGCCTCCGCCGCTTAAAGCCCAGGTATTTAAAGCGCGGGGCGTGTTTAAGTGCTTAAAACCTCTTAAAGAGCTTCTGTGACTTTAAATTCTTGATTAAGAGCTCTGCAGGGGCTACACTGGGACTTTGGTTTAAACATTTCGTAAGGAGATACGTCATTTCACGTAAAGACTCATCGGAGCTGGTGTTTTCGGTAACTAACCTGATGCACCGCCCGGGCAGCATGGAGACCATCGACGAGGTCGTGCCGGCACCGGCCGATCTTGGTAATACCCTCATTGGGGTACCCGAGGGATCCAACATTGATCTCAATGTGCGTTTGGAGTCCGTGGTAGATGGTATCCTAGTAACTGGTGAAACCACTGTGGATGTACACGGTGAGTGCAGCCTGTGCCTAGATCCGATTGATTTCGAGATGTCGGCAACCATACAAGAGCTTTTCGTCTTTGAGAAGGCGCCCGAGGGCGGCCCCGAAGACGAAGTAGATGAGCAGTATGCCGTGGACGGGGATTCTATTGACCTGGAACCGGCTCTGCGGGACGCAGTGATCCTTCAGCTGCCGTTCCAGCCCGTGTGCAGTGATACTTGTCAGGGTCTGTGCTCCGAATGCGGAGTGCGCCTGGAAGATAACCCCGGGCATCATCACGAGGTGTTGGATCCGCGCTGGTCGGCGCTTGCCGGTCTTTTGGCTGCGGATACCGAAAACTAAATTGTCATTACGAGAGATTGAGAGATAGCTGTGGCTGTTCCCAAGCGCAAGATGTCCCGCGCTAACACCCGCGCACGCCGTTCCCAGTGGAAGGCATCCGTGCCCCAGCTGGTGAAGACCGTTGAGAACGGTCGCGTCACCTACAGCCTGCCCCACCAGGCTAAGGTTGTTACCGACGCTGCAGGCAACGCCCTGTTCCTGGAGTACAAGGGCCGTAAGGTAGCGGACGCTTAAGTCTAAGCGGTATATCTTATGAGTGAACCTAGCGTCAAAGATGCTAGGGAACTTCAGAAACGTCTCGGCGTCGATATCGATGCCGAGACGTTTTTGCTTTCCCTCACGCATCGCTCCTATGCTTTTGAACACGGCGAAATAGCCCATAACGAGCGCCTGGAATTCGTGGGCGACTCGGTGCTTTCTCTAGCCATCGCTGAGGAAGTCTACCGACGTTTCCCTGAACTGCCCGAGGGCGAGCTGGTGCGCCTGCATCACGCCGTGGTGTCCACCGTGGCTCTGGCGAAGATTGCGCGAACCCTGCACCTGGGCGATTATATTCTGCTGGGCAAGGGCGAGCGCATGACCGGCGGCGCGAATAAAGACTCCATTCTGGCTGATACTATGGAGGCTATTTTTGGTGCCGTGTACCTGACCCTGGGTCGTGAACGTGCGCGTGAAGTGGTGCTGCAATTCATTAGCCCTCTGCTGGATGATGAGGCGTTCCTGGATTCCGGTCGTGACTGGAAGACTGAGCTGTACAATCTGGCGTTTGCACATTCCTGGGGTGATATTCGTTATGAGGTGACCGGTGAGGGACCGGATCACGCGCGTCTGTACACCGCGGTGGCTTTTGTTGCCAATCAGCAGGTGGCGCGTGGCTCTCAGGCGACCACGAAGAAGGAAGCGGAGCGTTCTGCTGCTCAGGCTGCCTTTAGGGTGCTGGCGAAGGATTAGCCGGTCATCTCCTAGGGCTTTGCGGACATATGGCGGGGCGGGTAGTATTTACCCGTCCCGCCATGTCTTTAAAGATTCCATGCACTGTTCAAGATATAGAGTGTGGCTCTGGCGACTGCTAATATACTGAATGTCAAGTACGTATCCTCCCGCCGCTCTGCTGCATAGAGTCTAAAAGCTGAAATATACAGTGTGCGTATAGCTAAGACGTAAGCGGAGAAACACTTTCTAAGGGGCATGAATTCATAGGATTCATGCCCCTTAGCTTATGTGAAGGGCGCACTTTCTAAACTCTGTTCATTTCTCACTGAGGTATTTTCCCTAGTCAGAGCTCTGAAGGGCAATATATTTTGCATGTAAAATGTTTGTTTTCAAGCTCACTAGCTCTTGCGGAGAAATATTTGCCAAAATCTGCTTAACCCTTGAGTTGAGCATATATACTTGATACGCGCTGTGCCAATATGCATGCAGTGCATAACAATCACTCATACTAAACTCATCACAGATGGTTGCCCTAGATCGGCAACCCGATAGATTTTCAAGGACTAATGACTTCTCGTATTTCTCGTCGAGCCCTGGTTCAGGGCGGCGCTTGGGCAGCTCCCGTAGTGTTGGCTTCCGCTGCCATTCCTGCGTATGCGGCTTCTCCCACCGCTGCATGTATCTCTTTTAAAGACAGTGTAGATACCGCTGTGGTTGCAGGGGATGGCACCATGACCACCTCCGAAATCACTGTTCCCGACGGCGTATTCCGTGTTGAATTCAGCATTACCGGTGGCGGTGGTGGCATGTCCCATACCTCTGCCCCCGGCGGCTCCGGTGCAACCATTACCGGTGTGGTCAAGGTGCTGCCCGGTCAAAAACTCAAGTTTTATGGTGGCAGCGGCGGTATTGGCTACGGTACTGCACCCGCAGAAGGCGGGAAAGGATTCAATAACGGCGGATCCGCGTTGGAATCTGCTATGCCTGATTACCCCACCAACTGGACTTTCCTGGGCAAGACCTACGATCTGACCGATATTTTCACCTCTCACTCCGCGACCGTACTTGAGCGCTATGGTGCATCTGGCGGCGGTTCTTCGGCTGTCACCCTGGTGGATGCCAGCGGTAAGGAAACCGTCGTGGCTATTGCTGGCGGCGGCGGAGGCGGTGGCTACGGCGAGAATATCGCCCAGGTTGCCACCGGATCCTCCGATAACCTGGACGCCCAGTGGAACCCAACTAACGACGCCCCCTCGGGCGGCAATGCAGGCAATACCGCTCAGAACGGTGAACCGGTTCGATTCACCTATAAGAATTTCCCTGCCGTTAGCGCAAATGTGACCGGTGGTAAGGGTGCAGGCGTGCGCGGTACCGTGGGTACCGCTGCAAGTGCAGCTCAGCCATCAGGTGGTATCGGTCTGAATACGACCACTGACTGGGAATATGCCACCCAGTTCAAACTCGGTCAGGGCGTAATCGGCAAGACCAGCAGCACTGTACCCAGCGCCTCCAACCCGGGCGGTCAGGGCGCTGATGGTGCCGGTGCATGGTCCTGGTCCATGCCCTATCGCGGCACTGAAGATTTGGTGACTGCTGATATGCAGGCTGATCACTATCGCCGCGGCCGTATGGTTGGTTCCGGCGGTGGCGGAGGCTACGGTGGTGGCGGTTCCGGCGCAGCTGTGGTGACTACCCCGCACCGTGTGAATGGCGGCTTCTACGAAGGCAAGAAGAGCAAACTGGCGTACTCCAGCATTACCGTTGCCTCCGGTGGTGGCGGTGCCGGTGGCAGCTATGTGAATACCGATCTGCTGGATGCAACTCAGCCGGTGACCGTGAGCACCAGCGGCAATGGTGCAACCGCCGTGGGTGTACGTGCAACGGCAACCCGCAATACCTACGCACTCTGCGAAAAGTAAAGACTAACGCTAAAGACCCGAACCATTCGGTTCGGGTCTTTTACATAATAAGCGTCAGAAGAGAGCCTAGCGGTGCGATACCCTTAAAGGTAGAGAAAACACCGATGGAAGGAACCCCATGCATTTGGCGTCGCTAACCCTGCGCGGCTTCAAGTCATTCGCCTCCGCCACCACCTTCGAATTCAGCCCCGGCATGAACGCCGTGGTCGGCCCCAACGGCTCCGGAAAATCCAATATTCTGGATGCGCTCGCCTGGGTCATGGGCTCCCAAACCCCCAAAGACCTGCGCGGCGCCAATATGCAAGACGTTATCTTCTCCGGTTCCGGCGCACAGGACGGCAAGACGCAGCTCGGTCGCGCCAAAGTCACCCTTACCTTCGACAATAGCGACGGCACACTGAGCATACCCACCCCACTGGTGTCCATCTCGCGCACCATGTTCCGCGCCGGCGGTAGCGAATACGATATTAACGGTCAGAGTGCACGCCTGAGCGATATTCACGATCTGCTGGCTGAAGCCGGTCTGGGCACCGACCTGCACGTGCTGGTCGGGCAGGGACGCCTGGACTCGGTACTGCACGCCAGCTCCTCCCAGCGCCGCGATATTATCGAACAAGCGGCAGGCATAGAAAAATATCGCCGCCGTCAGTCAAAAACCGAACGTAAACTGGCTGATCTGGGTGCAAATCTCACCCGACTCAACGATGTAGCGGCAGAGCTCTCCCACCAACTCGAGCCCCTGGGTGAGCAGGCGGAGGCGGCCTCGCGCGCCCGCGAACTCCAGGCTCGTATTCGTCAGGTTCGAGGCATGATTGCCGTGCGTGAAGCCCTCGAGATTAATGAGCGCCTGGAAGATAACGCCAGGGCTCGCGGGCGTGAAGAAGAACTGCTGAACGCGCGCACCGCAGCAGCAGCTCGACATGCCGAAGAAGTTGCTCAGCGCGCAACCGGGCGCGAGGAACTTAGTCAGCAGGCACAGAGTATAGTTGAAGTCTTCTCTCAGATTCAGCAGGCTCTAACCCGTGCGCGCAGTGCAGCAACCATTGCACGCCATCAGCAAGCCGGCGGCGCTGAGGACATGACGCCCTTTGAGCAGGAGCTGGAGAGCGTTACTGCGCGTATGCGCGAAGAGGAACATCAGCTGGATTGTGCTACGGTGCGCCTAGAAGCGAGCCAACGCGCCCGCGAGGTCATTGAAGCGAATCTTGCTCAGGCTCAGCAACTGCTGGAAGAATCCCGCACCATGGCTGAGAACCTGGAGCAGGATGTTCAGCGCGCCCGACAAGAACGCGTGGATATTACCGAGCGCGTGGCTCTAAGTCGTGCGGCGCTCGAGCGCGCTCAGGAAGCCCACGCCGAGGCTGAAAAGGAATTGGAGAGCCGTACCTCACATGCTCAGCAGTTTGAATCTGAGCATGTGCAGGCGCTGGCTGCTGTAGAGACCGCCCAGGCTCAGGAACAGAGCCACACCCAGGCGGTGGCCGTGGCACGCGTGAATCGTGAAGAGGCTGACAAAGCACACGATATAGCTCGAGAAGAGTCTGCTCGGTCGGCACAGGCGGCCGCGGTAGCAACCGAGCGTGTTCAGGCCCTGTCTCTTATGGTTTCTGAATCTTTGGGGGACTTTGAGAGCCCGGATAAGGCTCTGCGTATTGCCAGTGTTATTGAGCCCGTTGAAGGCTGGGATTTGGCTCTATCGCAGCTATTGGGATCCGCCGTACGTGCCAAGATTTCAAGTGACTATAAGCCGAGTCTCAAGGGCGCACAGGGCATATCTACTGCAGAAGAAAGCACTCTATATTCCAGTGCCCTGGAATTCTCCGAAAGCTCTCAGAATGCGCACAATACCCTGGATAATTCTTTGCGTTCTTCTCTGCCTGCCGGTAGCCGCATGGCTCTCGATGCTGTGAGCATCTCGGAATCTGAGAGTCTCACTGAGCGTGAACTGAGCACTCTGCGAGCCGCTTTAGAGGAGCTATGCTCCGCTGTGGTCTTTATCCCTGCGGGGGATAGTGCCGCTGCCTATTCTGCCCTGGAGGCGGGTGCCCGCTGCGCTATTGATGCTCGCGGTTTTGCGTACTTCCGTTCTCTGGTTCTTGCTCCCGAGTCTGGCAATAATACGCTGGTGGTTGCTCAGCAGTTGCGTGAAGCCCAGGCTCTAGCGCAATCGGCAGATAAGGCAGCTCAGCAGGCTGAAGCAAACTATCAGCGGGCAATGGCCGAGTATGAGCAGGCTCGTGAGCGTGAGCGTGCTCTTTCGCGTGTACTGGGTGAGTCTCAGGCTGAGTTGGCTCAGTCCCGTGTGGCTCTTGAATCGGTGCTGGTGCGTATAAACAGCGCCGGTACCGAGATTGAGCGTGCCCGCGAGCGCCTCGAGAGCCTGACAACTCGACTGGAAAATGCCCGCAGCGAGTACGCTCAACAGCTTGCCGATCTTGAGAAGAGCGAGGAAAACCTGGAGCACGCGCTGCAGGCACTGGCAGCGGATACGAGTGACAGTGAATCGAGTAACTCAGCTGCAGATAATGAGCAGAATAGTTCCGACTTTATTCCTGAAAGCCTGCCCGAACGCATTAGCCGACTAAATAAACAGGTTGAAAAATATACTACGGAGCTCTCCGAAGCCCAGCAGACTCAGGTGCGTGCTGAAAGCGCCCGCGACCTGATTCTGGGTACTCTGCAGCGTACCTATGAAGACCACGGCCGCGCGAGCTTCCAGCTGGAGCAGGCAAAGGAACGTCGCGATAGCCTGCATGAGCGTGCCGCACGAGCCGCCTCCGTGCAGAAGTGTGCCTTCGCCCTGGTAGAGAAGCTCGATGAAGCTCTCACGCAGGCAGAGAGTGAACGCACCCGAGCTCACACAGAACTGGTAGCCCATCGTGAGCGTCAGAGCGCCGATGAGCAGAATACTCGCGCGCTGACTGCCGCAGTCGAAGCATCCCAGGCACTCATAGCCTCCCTGGAGATGGAGCGCACCCGCACGGAATCTTCCCTGGATTCCCTGCAGGAGCGCGCCCTGACCCACACCGGAGATAGCCTGGAAACCCTCGCAGCAGCCTACCCCGTAGACGAGGATGAAGATCGCGCCGAGGTGCGTGCCGCTCTGAGTGCGCGCCTGAGCGCAACGCAGAAAGACCTCGAAAAACTGGGCGTGACCAACCCCCTGGCGCTGCAGGAATATGAGGCTCTGCAGGAGCGCTATAGCTACCTGAGCCGCCAAATCGCCGATGTGCAATCCAGCCGCGAGGATCTGCGCACCGTTATGGACGAGGTCACCGCCCGTATGGGGCAGGCCTTTATGCAGGCTTTTGAGGATATTAACGGTCACTATCAGCGCATTATCGAGGTGCTTTTCCCCGGTGGTGAGGGTAGCTTGAGCCTGAGTGATCCTCAGGATGTGCTCGGTAGCGGTGTGGAGATTAGCGTGCGCCCGGCGGGTAAGAAGGTCAAGCGCCTCTCCCTGCTATCGGGCGGTGAGCGCTCCCTGGCATCTCTGGCGCTGTTGATTGCGATTTTCATGGCGCGCCCTTCGCCCTTCTACGCCCTGGATGAGGTCGAAGCGGCTCTGGATGATAGGAACCTGGGTCGCCTGCTACAGGTGTTGGAAGAGCTGAGTGAGTCCTCGCAGCTGCTCATGATTACCCACCAGCAGCGCACTATGGAGCGTGCCGATGTGCTCTACGGTATTTCCATGCGCGATGGTGTCTCCGCGGTGATTTCGCAGGATATGCAGCAGTTGCGCGAGTTGCTGGACTAGCGCTTGAGCATCCTGAACATCTTGAGAGCATAGAGAAAAGCCCTCCGCTTCTCCCGAATACTAGGGGAGAAACGGAGGGCTTTGCGCATAAGCTGCGCTTTTCGGTTTAGTGACCAGTTGAGCAACCGGATTAGCGACCGGTGTAGCCTTCTTCAGCCAGCTCCGGGTCGAACGTCGGCTTGACCCAGGGAAGCCAGCCCAGGGAAGCCAGCAGCAGCACCGCAGAGCAGAGCATAAAGGCGGGCATAAAGCCAAAAGCATCCGCTACCAGACCGGCAAAGAGCGGACCGAGAATCAGACCCAAATCGGAGCTCATCTGGTAGATAGCCAGCACGCGACCGCCATCGCGTTGAGTGCCAATCACATCCGACACGGCAGCCTGCAGGGAGGGACCCATGACCGCAGCACCCACACCCAGGAATACAGCGGCGGTAATAAAGACCCACACAATATGCACGGTGCCCATGAGCGCAGTCACGGCAGCAGCCATAAGCAGACCAATGAAGAGCAGAATACGGCGACCCACCTTATCCGAAAGGGAACCGGAGAGGCTCTGGGTAATAGCATTGCCCAGGGCGTAGGCGGTCATTGCGGTGGAGGCAAGCACAGTACCGCCGGCAATATTGTTCGGGTCGCTTGCCAGGATCAGGGATGCTGCCAGCAGCGGAATCAGTGAGGACTGCACGCCGAAAATCGCCCATCCATTGGCGAAACTGGTCACCAGGGCCGAACGATAATTGCTAAAAGTCATTGCCTGTTTGAAGGTCATGGACTCCTGCGCGGGCTTGGGCTCATCGGACGCCGGGGCGGGCTCATGACCGTCCATAGCGTCACGTTCACGCTCCAGCTCGGCGGTGGAAGGCATCATAAACCACACAATCGCGCCGGCAATCAGCAACGCCACACCGTAAATTACAAAGGGCAGGCGCATGCCAAAGGGTGAGAGCAGACCGCCCAGCACCGGACCCAGAATATTACCGAGCATAAAGGCGGTAGCATACATACCCGAAATACGGCCGCGCATATGGGCGGGGGAGAGGCGCACCAGCAGACCCATTGCCGAGACGGTAAACATGACCGAACCGATACCGGCAAAAGCGCGGGAGGCCAGCAACACCCAATAATCCCAGGCGGCAGCATTAATAAAGGAAGAGATCGCCACAATGAGCATGCCCAGGGTATAGATTGGGCGCTCGCCGTAGCGGCTAATGAGCTGGCCGCTGGTGGGTGCAAAGAGCAGACGGGTTAGCGCCAGAGCCGAAACCACCATGGTGGTTGCAGCGACACCCACATCGAAACTGCGAGCGTAGCTGGGTAGCACGGGTGCAACCAGTCCGTAGCCCAGGGCAATCATAAAGGAGGCGGCAATGAGCACCCACAGGCCGGTGGGGATACGCTGCTTAGTTTTAGTCGCCGGCTGCGCGTGTTGCGGCTCGGGACGGGAATATACAGTCTTTTCGCCCGACTCGTTTTCAATGGTGGTGCTCGCCAGTGCGTCCGCGCCGGGGGTAATAATGGGAATAGCACCTGTGGCGGTGCTGGGGTGTTTATCCTGACTCATAAATCTAGCTCTTCTGCGAGTAGTGAATAATCTGTTATCTCAAAGTGAACTTATCCAGTCTACTCTTTTCGTCCGTGGTGTGCGTGCTTCTCGCTGTGCCCACGGTGAACACGCTAAGCTAGAGGGGTGGATACTACGTTGTTAATTATTTGTGCCTGCGTGCTTGGCGTGGGTGTGCTGGCGGGCTTGATTATCGCCTTTGTGCGCAAGCCCAAGGCACCTCGCGGGGGATATGCCTCCACCCGCGATGAAAATGACCTGCCGGATAGCGACGGCGAATCAGCTGAGGAAGAGAGCGGGGAGAACGCGCCGTCCCTGGATGTGCCCGCCCCGACCGCCGGTCGCCTGGTGCGTCTTCGTGCTCGACTGGCTCGCTCGAACTCTATGCTCGGCAAGGGTCTGCTGGCTCTGCTTTCCCGCGATAAGATCGATCAGGATACCTGGGACGAGATTGAAGAGACCCTGCTGCTTGCCGACCTGGGGTCCGAGCCGACCACTCGCCTGGTCGAGGCTCTGCAGCAGCGCGTTCGTGTTGAGGGTACCGATGACCCGGTAGCGGTTAAGCGCATGCTGCGCGAAGAACTGCTCAAGATTATTCGCCCCGAGATGGATCGCTCCCTGGCAACCGAGGGGACCGACGGTAACCCCGGCGTAGTGCTGGTTGTGGGTGTGAACGGTGTGGGTAAGACCACCACTGTGGGTAAGATTGCCCGCGTGATGGTTGCCGATGGACACACTCTCATGCTGGGTGCTGCCGATACCTTCCGTGCCGCAGCCGCCGAGCAGCTGACCACCTGGGGCGATCGCGTGGGTGTGCGTACCGTGCGCAGCGAGAAAGAAGGCGCCGACCCTGCCTCAGTCGCCTATGATGCTGTCACCACCGGTCGCGCTGAGGGCGTGGAGACCGTGCTGGTTGATACCGCCGGACGCCTGCAGAATAAGGCGGGTCTGATGGATCAGCTGGGCAAGATTAAGCGCGTGATTGAGAAGGAAATGCCGGTTACCGAGGTGCTGCTGGTTATTGACGCCACCACCGGTCAGAACGGCATGATTCAGGCGAAGGTCTTCAGCGAGATTGTGGACGTGACCGGTATTGTGCTCACCAAGCTGGACGGCACCGCAAAGGGCGGCATTATTGTTGCTATTCAGGAAGAGCTGAACGTGCCGGTCAAGCTGGTTGGTCTGGGTGAGGGGCCGGATGACCTGGCTCCCTTTGAGCCGGAGAGTTTCGTGGACGCTCTGCTGGACTAATCACAGTATGCCCGCGGTGTGACCCTGGGTAATAGACTGGATGTGATGCGAGACGCTCGCTATGCACTCTAAAAGAGTGCATAGCGAGCGTCTCTTGTGTATAGGGCAATACGGGCTGCTTTGCTCTTCCTGTTCGCGTCGTACGAGTGTTTAAGACC
>Cebus_capucinus_imitator_PRJNA485217_SSR098__coassemble_2158_pt1 | contig 12771 bp, 9 predicted proteins | sample Cebus_capucinus_imitator_PRJNA485217_SSR098__metabat2_high_PE_014 | metagenome-assembled genome bin Cebus_capucinus_imitator_PRJNA485217_SSR098 | reverse complement strand
TCTGGGGCCGCTTGCCTTCCAGCCCTTCCGGGGTTGAAGAGCATCATCCCATGCGTGTGTTTTAGCCACGGTCCTACTGAAATGCCAGAGGCTCATCCCATGCGGGAAGTCAGGCACTTGACCGCAACCTTGCCGGATTGCCTGCCACAACCTTGCCGGATTGGGAATCATTCCATGCGGAAAGTCAGACATTAAAGACTGGGAATAAATCGAGTCACAGTGCGTTATAGAGTGCGTAGATAATACACATTCGATAAGAAAGAAGATAAGTACCTATGCGTATTGATATTTGGTCTGATGTTGTGTGCCCGTTCTGCTACTTGGGTAAGCGCAATCTTGAGTTGGCGTTGGCTCAGTTTGAGCATCGCGATCAGGTTGAGGTGGTCTGGCATAGTTTTGAGCTGGATACGACCGCTCATGAGGATCCCGAGATGTCCCTGGCTCAGAAGGTCGCCTCGAAGTATGGCATGAGCTTGGAGCAGGCTGAGGAGAGCCAGCGCGATATTGCGCGCCGTTCGGCTGAGGTTGGCTTGGAGTTCAACTGGGAGATTGCTAAGTACGGTAATACTTTTGATGCTCATCGTTTGATTCATTTGGCGACGAGCCAGGGTTTGGCGTCGCAGGCTCAGGAGGCTTTTAAGAAGGCGTATTTCACGCAGGGTCGTTCGGTTGAGGACCGTGATTCTTTGCGTGAGATTGCTTCTGAGATTGGCTTGGCGAGCGCGGATGTTGAGCGTGTGCTTGCTAGCGATGAGTTTGCGGATGCTGTGCGTGCTGATGAGCGTACTGCGCGTGAGCTGGGTATTAATGGTGTGCCGTTCTTCCTGCTGGAGTACAAGTGGGCGATTAATGGTGCTCAGCCGGTGGACTCGATTCTTGCGGCGTTGAAGCAGGTGTGGGATGAGTTGCATCCTGCGCAGCGTTTTATGAAGCCTGTGGTGATTCCGCCGGTTCCGGGTAGTGAGGATGCTTCCGCCTGTGGTCCGGAGGGTTGCGAACCCGCCGCGTCCTAGTACGCCGCCTCTTATCCCGCTGCTTAGTGTAGGGAAGCCCCGGTACCGCCGTGTAGGTGCCGGGGCTTTTTCGCGCCTGTGTGTAGCTGGCGTGCTGACCACGGTGGGTAGTGATGAAGCGATACAATACCTATATGTCTATTGATGAGTCGCGCGCGAACCGCCATGTCACCCTGGCGGGTACTGAACCCTATGAGAATCTATTGGAGATTAAGCGCAGCGAGTTCATTGGGCATGTTAAGCGCGTGAGTTCGCAGGAGGAGGCTCGTGCGTATATTGAGTCGCTGCGTAAGACCTATCATGATGCGCGTCATGTGTGTTCGGCGTTTATTGTGGGTGCTGATCGTGATGTGCAGCGTTCTAGTGATGATGGCGAGCCTGCGGGTACTGCGGGTATTCCGATGTTGCAGGCGCTGTTGGCGCGCCAGAGCCGCGAGGATGGCACTGCGGATCTGAGCGATATTGTGGCTGTTGTGGTGCGTTATTTTGGCGGTATTAAGTTGGGTGCGGGCGGTTTGGTGCGTGCTTATACGGATGCTGTGGTGCAGACCTTGGATGCCGCGTCTTTTGTCTCACGCGAGCGTTTACGTGTGGGTGTGATTGGAGTATCTCACGCCCAGGCGGGTCGTTTGGAAAATGATATTCGTACCGCAGGATTGCAGGTTTTGGGTACGGAATATGCGGATCAGGCTCTTATTTCGGTGGGTGTTTTTGACCGCCCGGAGAGTCTAAAAGAAGCTGAAGAAATAATTACGTCAATAACTTCCGGTGCTGGTTCTATTGTGTGGGGCGGTACCGAGTGGGTGGATATTCCGTTATAGGTGTGAAACCCTTATGGACATCTAAAGGTCGGAGCGCAGCGGGGGAGAAATGCCCTATGCCCGCCTTACCCAGTGCGCGCCCGGCGACCCGTCATATGCGTATTGTCTAGAGGTCACTGACACCCTGTCGACTGCTATTTGACACATTAAGAATTTGCTCCACCCATATCCTGATGTGAGCTTAACAGCACTTTAAAATTCTCTAACTCTCAGTGCACCGCTGCGAGCAGACACGTCCCGGGCAATACAGCCCATAATCTACGCCTAGGCGTTGATTAAAACTCGTGCTGAACAGTGTGCCCTCAGCACGCACCTCAAGCACCCCTTGAGAGTTTACTGAGGCACTCCATGAAACCTTGAATAGAGACTGTGTCACGCGTATTTTCCCCGGTCAGCGCGTGCGATAATTGAAATATCTCGCTACGGCAGCGGGGTATCCACTCAAATACAAAAACTCTATATAAGGACATTAATTCTCATGTTGCGCGATCTTGCACCCGCAATGCCGGGTGTCCCCTCGGCATCCACTTCTGGCGCCTTCGACCTGACGGCACCGACCCCGGAGCTACCCTCCTTCAATCAGCCCCTGCGCGTTGAGCACTCCGGCGGCACTATTGTTCCCGTCCCCGTTTCGGCTCGCGGTGCTGACGCTCTGCTGGTTCAGCTTTCCCTACGCCATTCCTCTCAGACTCTGGGTAATCAGTTTGCTCGCTCCGGCCAGGAGCTACCCGCCTCCGACGGCATGGTTATTCCTGCGAATACTTCTGTGCGTATTGTGGTTCAGCAGCGCTCGGGCTCCATTCTGTACTCCGAATCTGCTCAGGGGGCTAAGCTGCCCGTGCTGCAGCTTTCCGACGAGTCCCTCTGCTCCATCCAGTCCCGCGTTGAGCGCGTGGCTGAACTGGATGGCTTTGCTGGCGAGGAGCTCTTTAACGGTACCGGTTACCCGGCGTGGCAGTGGCGTGTGGTTACTTCCCGTGCTCTGGGTTCTGTTCAGGCGTTGGCTCAGCTGCGTTTTGCGCTGCGTTCTGCCCTGGGTGTGAAGGATCCTTCTGCTTCCTATGTGGTGACTTTTGAGTCTAGCTGGGGTACTGTGGTTCACTCTGTGCAGCTCTAGCGGCTCATAACCACGGTATATAAAGCTCTATACCGGCTGGTGCTCAATATTGACTATTCATAGCTAAATATAGTGCCGGGTGGTGCGCGATAGACAATCACGTGCCACCCGGCACTGTAGTATATGCACCCTATGTATAACGTTTTGATAACGATTTATAGGAGAGCTGGACATCACACTAATCTATTCGATAGGGTGGAAGTACCCCTTCTTCAAGGGGAACAGTTGACTGCTTTGCAACTATATTCACAGCAACATATTCACCCCAACCACACCCAAGCTGCAGCCCGACGCCCGCAAGCGCGTCGGGCTGCTTTTATATCTGCCGGGCTTCCCGCCTGTTGCACGCCCATAACGAAAAACGCCCCGCGCATCCACCCCGACAACAGAGCCCGGGATACACTTAAATCTATGAGTCACGCACCGCAGATTAACCGAACCGTTGCCCCTTTTGAAGTCATTAGCCCCTATCAGCCCGCCGGCGATCAGCCCAAGGCCATTGCCGAGCTGAGCGAGCGCATCCTCAATGGTGAAAAAGATGTGGTGCTCATGGGTGCCACCGGTACCGGTAAGTCCGCGACCAGTGCCTGGCTGATTGAGAAGCTGCAGCGCCCTACCCTGGTCATGGTGCAGAATAAGACCCTGGCGGCTCAGCTTGCTAATGAGCTGCGCGAACTGCTACCCAATAATGCGGTGGAGTATTTCGTCTCCTACTACGACTACTACCAGCCCGAGGCGTATGTGCCGCAGACCGATACCTTTATTGAAAAGGACTCCTCGATTAATGAGGAGGTGGAGCGTCTGCGCCACTCGGCGACGAACTCCCTGCTGACCCGCCGCGATGTGGTGGTGGTTGCGACCGTGTCCTGTATTTATGGTCTGGGCACGCCCGAAGAGTATATTGAGCAGATGGTGACGGTGCGCCGCGGCGAGGAGATTGACCGCGATAAAATGCTGCGCCGTTTTGTGAATATGCAGTACGCCCGCAATGATGTGGATTTCCATCGTGGCACCTTCCGCGTGCGTGGCGATACCGTGGAAATTATCCCCATGTATGAGGAACACGCGGTGCGTATCGAGTTCTTCGGTGACGAGATTGAGGCGATTTATACGCTGCATCCGCTCACGGGCGAGATTATCCGTGAGGAAGAGGAAATGTATATTTTCCCCGCCAGCCACTATGTTGCCGGCCCCGAGCGTATGGCAAAGGCGATTGAGTCTATTGAGGATGAGCTGCAGCATCGCCTGGAGAATCTGGAGGCGCAGGGTAAGCTGTTGGAGGCGCAGCGCCTGCGTATGCGCACCACCTACGACCTTGAGATGATGCAGCAGATGGGTTTCTGCAATGGCATTGAGAACTACTCGCGCCATATTGACGGCCGTGCGCCCGGTAGTGCCCCGCACTGTCTGCTGGATTATTTCCCGGATGATTTTCTGCTGATTATTGACGAATCCCATGTGACCGTGCCGCAGATTGGCGCCATGTATGAGGGTGACGCCTCCCGTAAGCGCACCCTGGTTGAGCACGGTTTCCGCCTGCCCAGCGCCCTGGATAACCGACCCTTGAAGTGGGAGGAATTTCTGGATCGTATCGGCCAGACCGTGTACCTGTCGGCAACCCCGGGCAAGTATGAGCTAGCCCAATCTGATGGTGTGGTGGAGCAGATTATTCGCCCGACCGGCCTGGTGGACCCGGAGATTATTGTTAAGCCTACGAAGGGTCAGATTGATGATCTGCTGGAGGAGATTCGTCTGCGCGTGGAGCGCGATGAGCGTGTGCTGGTTACGACCTTGACCAAGCGCATGGCGGAGGATTTGACGGAGTACCTGCTGCAGCACGGCGTGAAAGTTCAGTATCTGCATTCGGATGTGGATACTCTGCGCCGTGTGGAGCTGTTGAGTGAGTTGCGCATGGGCACTTTTGATGTGCTGGTGGGTATTAACCTGCTGCGTGAGGGCCTGGACCTACCCGAGGTGTCCCTGGTGGCGATCTTGGATGCCGATAAGGAGGGCTTCCTGCGCTCGACGACTTCCCTGATTCAGACCATTGGTCGTGCTGCGCGTAATGTCTCCGGTCAGGTGCACATGTACGCCGATAAGATTACGGATTCTATGCGCGTGGCGATTGATGAGACGAACCGCCGCCGCGAGATTCAGCAGGCCTATAATGCTGAGCACGGTATTGATCCGCAGCCTCTGCGTAAGAAAATTGCCGATATTACCGATGTGCTGGCGCGTGAGGAAGAAGACACCCGCCAGCTGCTGGCTCAGCGTAATGCGGCGCATCGTAAGAGCGGAAAGAAGGGTACGAAGAGCCTGGATGGTTCGCGGGCCGCTGCCTCTAGCCCGGAGGCGGAGGCTGTGCTTGCTGCTGCTGCGGCTCGTTCCCGTGAGGATGGTTTGACCGCTGAACCGGCTCAGGATTTGGAGGAGCTGATTGAGCAGTTGAGTGAGCAGATGCGCTCGGCTGCGGAGAATCTGCAATTTGAGTTGGCGGCTCGTTTGCGTGATGAGTTGGCTGATTTGAAGAAGGAGTTGCGCGCTATGCGCGAAGCGACCTCTTAAATGTGTTCTTGAGTACGAGCTGTGAGCCCAGTGGGCTGAATTATTCTCATTGATAGATGTGATGTGCGCGGTATGTATCCTGTGGTGGTGCGTACCGCGCACGTCATATATGCGCAGATTTGCACTTTTCGCGTTGTGACTTGGGCAAATGCCGTATAATTATCATCGTAAAGTTTTTGCGCCGACTGGGAATAACCACTCAGCTCGGTGCGTTATACTGTATCAGCACCCACCGGTGCGACTCACTCATCCTGCCTGAATCTCAGGCAGTTTTTACCCGGAGGATAAACATCTGTGAACGATACCCCGCGCGTTAGCCGCCGCTCCCTGGCAAAGGGCGCCGCTTGGGCTGCACCTGCCGTGGTCGTATCTGGCGTTGTACCCGCGTATGCGGCTTCGCCTGCTTGTGAGCCTATTGAGCCTCGCCCTTTTAATGAGCCGAATGCCTGGACTATTGAGAGTCCGGTGACCGGTAAGTTGGTCAAGGCCTCCAGTAACCGCGCCATTGGTCTGAAGGGTGGCGAGCTCTGGTGGTCTATGACCAGTGCTATTGATGGGGACGCAACCCTGCGTCTATCTGCCGTGTACGAGGCACGCGAGGGTGCGGGTGCATCCTTTGATACTCGTTGCGGCCTGAAGAACGGTAAGAGCCGTTATAAGATGCGCGTTGGTCTGTCCTCCCTGCAGAGTAAGTCGAATACTGCTGCCGGCGGTAAGCCGATTGATGTTTTTGCTGTCATGCGCGTGTATGATCCGGACGGTAAGCCGTACCAGTTCAGCTTTAAGAGTGGCGATGCCGGTAAGGGTCCCGCTATTGGTTCGAACCGCGGCTCTTATAAGGCTGTTCCCTACGCGAAGAGCACTGCGGATGCGCCGACTGCGTACCAGGATTGGGAGTTTGAGATTACTCCGGGTGCGTGGCGTTTTGTGGTGGATTATTATATTCCTTCCAGCGGCACCTCGGCGGATGTGTCGAAGTTCCCGGCGAATGGTTTGGCGTTTACCGCTCCGACCTTTACCCCTGTGAGCTAATAATATACAGCTGTGGGTCTCTCCTTCTAGGAGAGACCCACAGCTGTTTTAACGTACGATATCCGGGGATTTTTATTGTTTGAGCTGGAGCGTGATATCGGTCTAAGGGCTCGAAACGAAACCTTGCCTCAAAAACTCAACTCACATCACTTAAACTCAATCTCTACTTCTCTTCACCCTCAACATATTCAACCGTATCAAAAGCACCGGTTTCAGCCTCGGGCTCATGCTCGGTATCTTCAGCATCGTCTTCGTAGTCGAGGTAGTCTTCGTCATCCAGGCCGAGCAGCTGGCGACCGTAGTAGACGGTGACCATAAGTAGCGCGGCACCGGCTACGGCGATGAGGATACCCAGGAAGGGCATGAAGAAGATCAGCGCGATACCGACGAGCAGTACCAGGGCACTGACGACCTTGAGCAGAGTGAGTACTCGCTGGCTTTCGTCGGGAATATCGGAGGAGGGCAGCAGCTCTTCAGCTTCGTGTGCGACGGGGGAATCGTGACGTTCCGCCTCAGCCTGCTCCTGCTTGTCTTGCTTTTCTGCCTTGTCGCCTCCGCCGAACATGCCGGCGATAATGCCGCGCTTGCGCACGGGTGCAGGCTGTTCATCGCGGTGTTCTTCGGCGACGGTGGGGGAGAATGCGTTGGGCACCTCGTATTCCTCGGCGACCGGCAGCAGTTCGGGTACGTTATTGGGTAGGGTCTGATACCATTCCTGCGGGATCTCGTCGGCGCGTACTGCCTGTACGGTCAGGGAGAGTTCCAGGCGGTTGCCTCGGATGGTGCCCCATGCACTGGTCAGGCGGTTTTGCGCGAAAGCGTAGCGGATTACGGGCGCGAGCTGCTGGGACATTTGGGTGCTCAGGCGACCCACGAGCTTACGGTCGTGCAGCACATCCACGGAGTCAACGACGGTGCCGTCGGAGAGCTTCGCCTGGTTTGCTTCGAGGGTGAGGATCACTCGACCTTCGCCGCTGGGCGGCAGGATGCTGTGCAGGTATTCGGAGTGGTGCTTTTCGTCGAGCACCTTCATGGAGGCGCCCTGGGGTAGCAGGGTTGCCTGGGTGGGTGCGTTATTCAGCGGGAAGAGGGAGCCGGGGGCGGAGAGGGAGAGTTTGCCGTGGCTTTCGATGTAGCTACCGTTCTCTCCGCGGCGTGCAGTGGCCGAGAGTTGCAGGTTGGCTACGGGTACGTAACCGGAGGCGACCACGCGAGTGATGGCGTTCCAGTAGGCAGCGGAGTCTTCGGGAGACATGCGGCCGATTTTGAATTCGTCAATGTAGACGGCGATGCTGCGAGGCTCATAGGGATTGTCGGGTTCGGGAACCAGGTGTGCCGGTCCGTACCAGATGCGCTCGCGGTCGATTTGGAGTTCTTCAAAGACCTGCAGGGTCTCTGCTTCGTAGTAGTCGTCCGTGATGATGTCGACGCTACCGCGGTCGCCTAGCGCGTAATCAGCCATAGAATAACTCCTTGAGTCCGCCAAAAAAGTCGTCTTTTCTATTCTCTCATGCTTTGGGGTGTGCCGCGAACCAAAACGGCGTGATATTACACTGTGTGACATGAGTCTAGAGGGTAAAGTTTAGCCCGGCCAAACTCAGCTGACCGGGCTAAACATCCGTGATATACGGGGTCTACACCCTGATTCTAAAGGGCTTAGAGGGATGCGTTGTATACCTGAGCTACCAGGGCACGACGGGCGTGATCTGCCAGTTCAAGCATCAGGCGGCGCAGCGCGCTCGGTGCCTGCTCGTGCTCATCCAACCAGGCTTGTGCGGCACGCAGCACGGGATGGGAGGCAATATCCTCACCCTGAGCCTGCACGCTGGGGAACAGGCCGCGCACCACACGCGATGCCATACCGATTGAACGTTCAGCCCAGATACGCTCCAGGGCCTCAAAATAGGGTTCGGTGTACGCCTCGTGCAGCTGAACGCCGCCGCGCTGGAAACCGCCCGCGGTGGAGGAAAGCACATCATTGGACAGGCTGGTATCGTTCATGACCTGCTCAAAAGCGAGCGCCTTCGCCTCAGGGGTGGGCAGTGCAGCGGCGGCAAAAGCGAAACCATTGGAGGAAATGGAGGAGGGGCTGTAGGCAGCTGCGCGCTCCAGATCCGCCAGGGTTACGTGGGCGCGGGATGCCAGGGAGCCCAGAGCCGCCCAGCCAAGGTTCTGGTCGTAGGAGATGCCGGTAGCATCGGCAATATCGCCGGTGGTGTCTTCAAAAGCACCGCGGGAAATATCCTGGCACAGCTCCATACCCGAATCGGTATGAGCCGAAACGGAAATCAGGGCGCGCAGCAGAATCAGCTGCTGGTCGCTACCGGGTGCCGCGGTGGACAGCGCCGCGCTAAAGGCGGAGTAGAGGGTCTCGTAGAGATCCTCACGCTGAGAAGCAGCGGCAAAGTGAGCGGTTGCGTACTGCGCATTGGAGACCATAGAACTGAGCAGGGATGCGCTGGGTTCCAGACCCACATTGCGTGCCACGGCATCCACAAAGGTGGTTACGGGCAGGCGGGCATCGCGCACGCTATCCCAGAGGGAGCCCCAAATCAGACCGCGAGATAGAGCGGACTTGACGGTGGAAACACCTGCAATAGCTGCCTGCAGACCGTCCGCCTCACCCAGGCGAACCTTGGCGTAGGTGTGGTCTTCTGCATTGAGCAGCAGCAGGTCGGCTTCGCCCACCAGGCGGCGCTGCTCCTCATCCAGTGGAACGGTGTAGGAGGGTACGGGCTCGCTCGGGTACTCCAGAGAAATCAGACCGGTGGAAACCAACTGATCACCCATGAGCTTGAAGGTCTCCAGCTTGAGCTGGTGCGGGCGACCCAGACCCTCGGGCAGACCCACGGGTAGTTCCTGAACCAGCTTGAGCTCCTTGAGCTGACCGGCGTCATCGTAGAGGCGCTCGGTGCCCAGAGAGGACAGACCGGAGGTCTGCAACCAGGCGCGAGACCACGCCTGCATATCGCGACCGGATGCTTCGGAGAGAACCGCAAGGAAATCATCCAGGGTGGTGTTACCCCAGGCGTGACGCTTGAAGTACAGGCGCGCAGCCTCAATAAAGGTGTCAAAACCAACGTAGGCAACCAGCTGCTTGAGTGCCGATGCACCCTTGGCGTAGGTAATGCCGTCGAAGTTCTGGCTTGCCGCCTCCAGGTGGGGGATATCGGCAACAATGGGGTGGGTGGTGGGCAGCTGATCCTGCAGGTACGCCCAGGCCTTGCGGCGGTTCGCGAAGGTCACCCAGGAGTCCTGGAAATTATTGGCTTCGATTGCGCCCAGGGAACCCATGAAATCGGCGAAGGATTCCTTCAGCCACAGATCATCCCACCACTTCATGGTCACCAGGTCACCGAACCACATATGAGCCATTTCGTGGCAGATGGTGTTGGCGCGACCCTCCAGGTCGCTATCGGTGGCACCGGAGACGAAAATGAAGTCCTCGGTGAAGGTCACCAGACCGGGGTTTTCCATTGCGCCCAGGTTGTACTCGGGCACGAATGCCTGCTCGTACTTGGGGTAGGGGTAGGCGTAATCGAAGAGATCCTGGAAGAAATCCAAGCCGTTCTTGGTTACGGTGAAAATATTGTCGTAGTCAAAGTGCTGCTTGAGCGAATGGCGGCAGTAGGCGACCAGGGGAATATTGCCCGAGTTGACCTTTGCACGAGGCATGTAGGTGTCGGTTGCCACGAAGTATTCACCGGCAAGAATTGCGGTGATATAGGTGGAGATACGCTCAGTGGGGCCGAAGACACGCTTGGTAATGGAGGAGTCGCTTGGGTCGGTAATGGTATCTACCAGCACGCCATTGGAGCTAACAGCCCAGTCCTTGGGTGCGGTCACACGGAAGTTAAAGACGGCTTTGAGATCCGGCTGCTCAAAGTTCGGGAAGACACGGCGGCAATCGGCGGGCTCGTACTGGGTGTACAGGTACACGCGGCCGTCGCTGGGGTCGAAGTAGCGGTGCAGACCCTCACCCGAGCGGGAGTAGATGGAAGAGCCGTGAATGGTCAGCTCGTTATATGCCTGCAGATTGGGCAGCAGGATGCGCGAGCCCTCTACGACCTCGGACAGGGGTAGCTGGGTTCCATTGAGCTTTACGCGATCCACCGAGTGGTGAATGTAATCAATGAAGGTGGATGCACCCTCGGTGGCGGAAAAGCGGACGGTGGTGACAGTGGGGTAGGAAGAGCGTGCAGAGTCTTTTGCATGCGTCAGATCGATGTGCACATCGTAGCTATCGACCGAAATCAGAGCTGATCGTTCAGCTGCTTCTTCGCGGGTTAGGTTCTCGTTGTTCATACTCTTAAGTTTACGCGTGTGCGGGAGTTTTATCCTCTCAAAGGCGGAATATGGTTCTTTGTGACGGATAATGACATGAGGGGTCGGATTGTGACGCTCTTTCGACTCTTCGGGGAGGGATTTTAGAAGGAGTTATGTGTCAAGGAACACTCTCGCATGGTTTGCACTGAAGGCGTGGAGCCCGTATAGTAGTACCTGTTGCTTCGAATGAAACACTTCGAAAGTCACCTGCGCGGGTGGCGGAATAGGCAGACGCGCTAGCTTGAGGTGCTAGTCCTCGCATTTAGAGGGTGGGGGTTCAAGTCCCCCTCCGCGCACAGACAACCCCGGTTCTTCATGAACCGGGGTTTTTCGTATATACGCAGCGTGTCGTATCGAAAATTATTCGAAAATATGTTTAGAATATGGTGTACGAATTAGCAACGATGCATACCTTCCGGAGGAATTATGAGTACACCGAATGTTTATATACCCGACCCGAGCCCCGCAGTTGAGCCTGTGCTTGACCAGCAGGAGGTATCGACTCCGCTACCGGCACGCCGTCGTCGTACCGGGCGTATTATCCTCGCCCTGGGGCTTCTTGTAGCCGGCATTGCTTTGTGTGTCTGGATGTTCTTCTGGGATACCGGAGCCTGGGCATTGGCAGGGGATACAGCGCGCAATAGCGCTGGAATCCTAGCTATTATTGCCGCCTATTTCACCATACGAGTCAGCACCCAAACCAATCAGGCACGTACGAGGGAAGCTATACGCAGTAATTTTCGTGATCGCATAGCTTGGGCAGCAGGCCATTTCGACAGTTCTAATCCTTTGGAACGCGAGCTATCACGCCAGATTCTATATCGCTATCAGGATGACCCGGAGCTTGAAGAATCTGAGCAAGAGATAGCGGTTAACGTTATGTCTGAGTATCTTTATCTGCAGGATGCGGACATGGTTGACCCCGGGAACATGAACCGGGATAATCAAACCAATACAGAAGAAAACGAGGAAGAACGATGAGTGTGAATACATCAGCACCGCGTCAATACCATCTCTGGGATACCCCCGAAGAACGAGAGCGAAGCATTGCCGAGGGGCGTATTGCTCTGGAGCGTATGCAGGCGCGACTTGCTGAAACACGCAAAGTCAACGCCATGACCCCCTGGCAGCGCTGGCTTTATAAGACCTTTAATATTGAGCCCAAGCTCAAGAACCGTTCCCGCTAATAATGCAGACGGAATACATAGCGGGTAGGGCCAAATAGAGCACTGCCCGCACGGAAACCCGCGCGGGCAGTAGCTTCAGTATTCATACAAGCAAAGCGGTGACTTTACCAGCCGCGCTCGCCCCACTCCTCCAAATGCGGGCGCTCAGCACCCAGAGTCGTGGACAGACCGTGACCGGGCAGCACAATCGCCTCATCATCAAAAGCACCGAAGAGCTTCTCCAACACATTGGCAAAAAGCTCACCGAACTGCTCACGAGATTCCGTCTTACCCACACCACCGGGGAAGAGAGAATCACCGGTAAAGAGCAGGGTGACCGGAGAGCCATCATCCCAGGTGCTCTGTAGGGCAAATACCATAGATCCGGGAGTGTGACCGGGCAGCGAAATAGCGCGCAGCACCGTATCGGAGGCATAGAAATCGAACTCTTCGCCACCGTGCAGAGCGTGCTCAACTTCCACGCCCTGCTGCTCGGCAATAGCGTCAACATCAGCGGCACCCGCATAGGTAATAGCGCCGGTAAATGCCTCCAAGCCGGGCAGGGCACGAATATGATCCCAATGACCGTGAGTGGTCACCAGGGCGGTCACGCCCAGGGCACGCTGACGGATACCCTCAAAATCGGACTCGGATTCAATAATGCGCACGCGACGATCCGCCTCATCGGTTAGCTCCAGATGCGGGCAATCCTGCAGCAGGGCATCCAGGGT
>Cebus_capucinus_imitator_PRJNA485217_SSR098__coassemble_2118_pt1 | contig 13325 bp, 13 predicted proteins | sample Cebus_capucinus_imitator_PRJNA485217_SSR098__metabat2_high_PE_014 | metagenome-assembled genome bin Cebus_capucinus_imitator_PRJNA485217_SSR098 | reverse complement strand
CAGGTCGTGCGCGAATGCCTTTTCCTCGAACCGTGACCTAAGATTCAGGAACGTGACCGTAGCCTTGCCGGATTGCGTGCCACAGCCTTGCCGGATAGCCAGCCGTAGCCTTGCCGGATAGCCGACCGTAGCCTTGCCGGATTGCGTGCCGTAGCCTTGCCGGATAGCCAGCCGTAGCCTTGCCGGATTCGGGAATAAATGTAGTGGATATGGATAGGTGTTAAAGCGCATACTGGATATAACACATAAGACAGATGTATAGCGGGTTTCGCTGTCCTTACCATGGGACTAAGATTCACTGCGGGGATAAAATGATTCGAATCCTCGTGGAGAAGAGACCTACCCATAGGTATCGGGAAACTAACGCTGTATGTAGAGTATGCGAGGTTTAGGGTTTATGCGTCTTGGGGTTTTGGATGTTGGGTCGAATACTGTTCATCTTTTGTTGATTGATGGTCATCCGGGCGCGCGCCCTGAACCCTATGCTTCTCATAAGACTCAGCTGCAGCTGGTTCAGTATCTGGATGATCAGGGTAATATTAGCGACGCGGGTCGTGACGCGCTGACTGATTTTGTGGCATCTGCCCGCGATTTTGCGGTGGAGCATGGCGCTGAGGATATGCTGGCTTTTGCCACGAGCGCTATTCGCGAGTCGGGTAATGGTGCCGAGGTCCTGGCGCATGTGCATCAGTCTACAGGTGTTCAGCTGCGTGAGCTCACGGGCGAGCAGGAGGCGTCGATTACTTATTTTGCGGTGCGTCGTTGGCAGGGTTGGGGTGCCGGCCGTATTTTGAATTTTGATATTGGCGGCGGTTCTTTTGAGATTAGTACGGGTGTGGATGCTTTGCCGGATCGCGCGATTTCTGTGCCTTTGGGTGCGGGTCGACTAACGCGTGAATTTTTGAGTGAGCAGCCGCCGAGCCCGGCACAGGTGAAGGCGCTGCGTAAGTATGTGCGTGAGATGTTGCAGCCGGTTGCTGATGAGTTGCTGGCTTTTGGCACGCCTCATATGACGGTGGGTACCTCGAAGACGTTCCGTTCTTTGGCGCGTGTGTGTGGTGCCGCTCCCTATTCGGCGGGTCCTCATGTCAAGCGTGAGATGTCGTTGACTGATGTGCGCCTGTGGGCTCGTCGTATGGAGGCGATGGATCCGGTTCAGCGTGCTGATATGCCGGGTGTGACTGTCACTCGTGCGGCGCAGATTCTTGCGGGTGCGATTGTGGCTGAGATTGCGATGGAGCTTTTTGGTGTTGAGTCTATGCGTGTGTGCCCGTGGGCTATGCGTGAGGGTTTGATTTTGCGTCGTTTGGAGATGCTGGCTGAGGGGTCGTCGACTCCTTTGGATCCGAAGACGTTCCGCGCCTCGGGTGCCTAAGTGCCGGTGCGTATAGTGTGCGTATGATGCGGTGTTCGTTTGTTGCTTTGGTGGCAGACGGGCACCGTTTTTCTGTGCTGTGTGATTCGAGTTGCGCTTCTGAGAGGGGAAGAAAGAGATAAATATATTAGGTGGTCACACGCCTCGTAATATATGTGTTTTATAGCATATGGGTGGTAGAGTGAGGGTACCGATAAATATATATTGTGATTCAAGGAGCATTCTATGTCTTCTGCACTTCATTCTTCCGTTTCCAGCCCAACCAATCCGTCTAACTCAACCGCTCCAAGCGCTTCTGCTCATGCGAGCGCTTCTTCTGTACCGGTGCATCCGCACGGGCCGGCGGTGACGTCTGTACCTTCTGAGCCTGCACCGAAGTCTAAGGGATCGTTCTTGCTGCGTCTGGTTGTAACCGTTGTGGCTTTTGCCTGTGCCTATGCGGTGATGAAGTTCGCCATTCCTGCGGCTCTTGGCGCGTCTCCTTCGGAGAGCGATATGCGCGGTAGTTTTGTGAGCACCACCCAGTATGAGGGGAGGGAAGTGCTCATGAATTTGACGTTGAGTGATGAGGGCCGGTGTACTTTTGATGTGCACACTGCCGGAGTATCGTCGCCGACGAGCGTCTGCGCCTGGTCTATGAAGGATAAGCGTATTAGTGTGATCATTAAGAGCGATTCGGGTACCCAGAACCTGGGCGAGTTGAGCGTTGAGTCTAAGGACCGTATGGTCTCTCTTGATGCACAGACTCGAGAAGAAATCGTCTTTAAGCGCCGCTCCTAACTTGAGAAGGAGGTAAAAGTCTCTAGGTTCTGCTCAGGATGGGACGTAGAGACTTTATATATAAAAGCTGGTGGTTATATCGATAAGCTATCCAGCGCAATAATTAACCTTCTAATTTAAGTATACGGTTGTTTTTTCGGGGGGGGGAGTTATATACTACCCTAGATTCTCACATTTTGATGCTCTCGCTATAGAGAGTAAAACCTCTAAACATGTCAGTGCTCTGAATACACTGAAAGAGGAAGATATAGCACTCACATACAGGAGATACATCATGATTGAACAGGCACCGCGCGAGCCTAGCATTGGTTCGGCACCTCAGGTAGCAACCGCACCGGCGCGTTTGGATCGTTCGGCAACTATTGACCTGGTCAAGCGTGAAACCGCAGCTCCCGTTCAGAGCACCATTGACCATGAAGCCGATAGCCTGGCTATTGCCCTGAACGAGACCGATCTGAACTCGCCCACCCTCATGGACACCCTGGAAAACACCATTTCCGTGTACGGTGCGGATACTTTTAGGGGCGTGGATCGCGTGACCCAGCGCTTGCTGGATCTGCAAGAGTACGAGATGCAGCCCGATTCTCCGCAGTCTAAAGCCTCTAAGAACCTTGCCGAATTGCGCGCCCTGATCAACTCCCTGGATTACAGCGCGATTGACGGCACCCCGGGTAAGAAGGGCGTCATGAAGCGTTTCTTTGGTTCTCAGAAGTCCAAAGTGGATAAGTTCTTCTACCAGTACGCCTCGGTGAATAAGAATATTGAGGGTATTCAGAAGAGCCTGAATAAGTCCACTGACGCCCTGGTGCTGCAGCAGAGCGAGCTGGCTAAGCTGCGCGAGGGCCTCAAGGAGGGCATGGCTGAGCTGAACGAGAAGGTTGCCGTGCTGCAGCAATTCTCCGCGATGGTTCGCCAGGCAGCGGACGATACCGAGGCAGAGGGCGATCCCGATACCGCGCGTATCTACCGCGAGAAGGTTCTCTATGTGACCGAGCAGCGCATTAGTGATCTGCTGACCAAGCTGGAGATTGCAGGTCAGGCGTATTTGACCAGTGAGATTGTCTCGAGCAATGGCAAAGAGCTGATTCGCGGTATTCGCCGTGCGGAAGATACCACCCTGTGGGCGTATAAGATGACTGCATATATTGCGCGTTCTTTGGGCATGCAGGAGGCGGTGCTGCGCCAGCTCGGTGCCCTGAAGGAAACCACGGAAAACGCTATTATGCGCAATGCCGAGATGCTCTCTTCCCAGGCGACCCGCATTCAGCAGATGGCATCCCAGCCCGCTATTGATCCTTCCGTGCTGGCTACCGCTCACGGCAAGGTGCTCTCGGCTCTGGATGAGGTGACGAACTTCCGCCAGGGAGCTATTGATGCTTTCGCTGCCTCGAACCAGATGCTGCGTGAAATGAGCAATGAGTCCATGCGCCGCATTGAAAACCGCGCTTCGGAGCGTGCCTAGTGGCTCTTTTCTCTCGCCGTTCTTCTGCTCGGGAATCTGAACAGGCTGCCGCCGAAATTCAGCAGATTCTGCAGGTGCAACAGGAACAGGCTGAGTACGAGCAGCAGAGCACCGCTCGGGCTTTGGAACAGTTGCGGGATTCGGTGGCGACGTTGAGCCTTTTTGCTCAGTCGGTGCCACCGCATCTGCTGATTCCCGGTTTTGAGTGTGCCGAGCTTTTCCGCCGTATGCTGCTGGAGTCTGAGCGAGGTCTGCATAAGGAGCTGCCCTATTCGGCTCTCTATACTTTCCAGACTGCGCTGAGCGAGTACCTGCCCACCACCTACCGCGCCTATGCGGCGTTGGCGACTTCGAGTACCGAGAGCGAAGCGCAGGAGCAGGCGCTGCTGCAGAGCATAATCGCCCTGCGTGATCGTTTTGCTCAGGCTCTGGATGAGGTGCGCGAGTCTGCACGTTTTGGGCGGGAGCTGCACCTGGAGACGCATATTGATTTTATGCACGCGAGGATGTCTGTATGATCGAGCTAAAACTTGGTGAAAATGTGAACCTGAGCGCTGAAGCGCCGCATCTGAGCCATCTGCTGATCGGTATTCAGGCGCGCACTTCCGAGCCTATGTTGCAGGATTATGTGGAGAGCGGCGTGGTGCTCACGCGCGACGGTTCCCTGGTGCGCGATGAGGATTTCGTTTTTGAACATCAGGTGGTGGATTCTTCCTCCTCGGTGTATCGCCGCGAGTATATGGAGCAGGATACCGTGCAATATATGGTGTCTCTGGCTGATATCCCGCAGGATATTGATTCCCTGGAGATCATGATTTTTGTTAATGGTACCCAGTCTATTCGCCTGAATCGCCTGGATTCTTTGAGGGTTCGTCTGATTAATCCTGCTGACGGTCGCACTGTATTGACCACTCCGCTGCTGGATGCCGGTCGTAGCCTGGTGTTGCGATGCCTGCAGATTTATCGTCACCGAGGGGATTGGAAGATCCGCGCGGTGCACGATGAGTGGGATTCTTTGGAAGCCATGATGAAGGGCTTTGGACGATGAGCACTCACCCTGCTTTTAGCTTTCTTAAAGCCTATCGGCCTCAAGGGCAGGAGCGTGCCGGTGTGACGGGGCAGAAAGAGCAATCGATAGAGCCCAAAACCTCTACTCAGAATGCACCTTCTGTGTTGCCGGATGGTTCGGCTCCCGTACGTAAGGTGGAATGGAAGCCCCCAGCGCAGGTGGAGCAGAAAGTACCGGCAGCACCGACGTCCGGATCTGAGCCTGCGCATCCGCCCGTACGTAAAGTGCAGTGGATCCCTAGCGCCTCCGCCAGCTCGGTGCCTGCAACTAAAGCACCGTCTCTGGCCCGGAATTCCGGCTCGGCGAGTGCACCGGCACCGGCGCGCACTCCACAGAATATTGCGATTGCTTTTGACCCGCCGGTGAAAATTTCGCCTACAAAGTCAGAAGTAGTCGATACTCTACAGTCATCCCCACCGGGGGCAATCCTCTACAGGCTTACCAGCCTGCAGAGCGCACTGGGTGGGATAGAAATCATCGGTGAAAATATCTTCACCGCTGCAAGCTTTTGGAATGAACCTCTGGGCGCTGCCCGCCCCCTGGACTCCACCGTCCGGGCGGATAGCCCCAGCGTGAACCCGGCTCGTACCGAGCTGTTCATTCCGCCGCGATCTTTAGCGAATCTTCGTTCGCTGCGGATTAGCGGACAGAATCTAAGAATCAGAAATACTGCCCTGAGCCTGGTTACTGAACCGGCGCAGGAATTGCTGATTCTTAGCGATCAACACCAGACCGCCTGCACGGTGGTCGTCATCCACTAAGGAGATAACACAATGGCTGCTATTAAGCTCTCGAAGGGCACCCCCATCAACCTGAGCAAGGAAGCACCCGGTCTGAAGAACCTGACCATCGGTCTGGGCTGGGATCTCTCCATTGCCGGTGGTGGCTACGACCTGGATGCATCGGTTATGCTCACCGATGAGAACGACAAGAATCTGGGCGATGATTCCCTGATCTTCTACAACAACATGGTCAGCGCTGACGGTGCCGTGACCCACACCGGCGATAACCGCACCGGTGAGGGCGACGGCGACGACGAGACCATTATCGTGAACCTGGATAAGGTTGATCCTCGCGTACACCGCCTGCACATTCTCGCCTCCATTCACGAGGGTGAGATCTCCGGTAAGAACTTTGGACTTGTGCGCAACGCATATGTGCGTATTGTTAATGACGATACGAACGAAGAAATCGCGCGCTACGACCTCTCCGAGGATAGCGCTACCGTTCCGTCCGTACTCTTCGCGCAGGTTTACCGCCACAATGGCGAATGGCGCTTCAAGGCAGTTGAGGAGCCCTTCAGCGGTGGTCTGCCGCATATTCTGACCTCTTACGGTTTCACCGTCTAAGAGATACATTCCTTATCTAGGAGAACACACAGCTTTATGGAACTTCTGAAATTCTTCAGGGTTGACTTTATTATTACCGCCATTGCGCTGGTTATCGCTTTCCTTTACGGTGGCGTACCCGGTGCCGTGTCGGCAGCTATCCTGATTGTCTTGGAGATCGTTTTCTCCTTCGACAATGCGGGTGTTAACGCTAAATACCTGGCAAAAATGAGCCACGCCTGGCGCCGTATCTTCCTGACGGTCGGTGTGCTGGTCGCAGTCTTCGGTATGCGACTGGTCTTCCCTTTCTTGATCGTGTGCCTGGCGGGTAATGTCGGCCCGGTCGAGGCGTGGAATCTGGCAATGGCTCAGGGCGACCCGCATACCCCGGGCACCTACGGCTTTATTCTCAACTCGGCTCACGCGACTATTGCCTCCTTCGGCGGCATGTTCCTGCTGATGCTCTTCCTCTCCTTCCTCTTCGAGTCGGAGAAGGAAAGCCACTGGCTGCGCTGGATTGAGAAGCCCCTGGCAAAGGCGGGTCACTTTGATTCCATGCCGGTGCTGGTTGCCGGTGCGATTCTGATTGTGGCGTCCCAGTGGTTTGGCGCTGAGCACCACAAGGAGTACGAGATTCTGCTCTCGGGCTTCTTGGGCATGCTGACCTTCCTGGCAACTAACGGCCTGGCGACCTTTATGGAGGACCGCCAGGAGGAGCGCGAGGAGTCTCTTGCTGATGTAGCTATGCTGACCGGCAAGGCTGCATTCTCCATGTTCCTCTTCCTTGAGGTGCTGGATGCATCTTTCAGCTTCGACGGCGTGCTGGGCGCGTTCGCGGTGACCAGCGACCCGATTATTATCGCTCTGGGTCTGGGCGTGGGTGCACTCTTCGTGCGTTCCATGACCATCTACCTGGTTGAGAAGGGTACCCTGCAGGAGCTGCGCTACCTGGATCACGGTGCTCACTGGGCGATTGGTGTGCTGGCGATTATGCTGCTGCTGACCCTGAAGTTCGAAATTCCGGACGCTGTGATTGGCCTTTCCGGCATTGTCTTTATCGGCGCATCCATTTGGTCCTCGCGCCGAGCAAATGAGGCAGAAGCTCGCGAAGCTGCAGAAAGCATTGAGGCAAGCGAAAAGGGTAGCTACACCGTCTAGGTGTACCCGCGGCTTTGGCTCCTGTGCTAAAGCATGAAGCATAACGCGGGTCGGTCACCGTGCTGGCCCGCGTTATGTGTACCCACATACCCCTAAATTCACCGAAAATTCACCGAAAGTAGGAAAAACTCATGGCTATTAACCTCTCCAAGGGTCAGAAGATCAACCTGGCAAAGAGCAATGGTAACGCGCTGAGCGCTATTCGTCTGGGTCTGGGCTGGGATCCGATTAAGACCCGCGGTTTCTTCGGGTTCACCAAGGAAAAGGCAGTGGATCTGGACGCTTCGGTTATCTTCTACTCGGGCAACCAGGCTGTTGATATTGTCTTCTACGGCAAGCTGAACGACCCGGCGAACTCGGTCTTCCATCACGGCGATAACCTGACCGGTCAGGGCGATGGAGACGATGAGATTATCGATGTGAACCTGGCTGCTGTTCCGGTACAGGTGACCTCCCTGGCACTGGTGATTACCTCGTACTCGCAGGATCGTTTCGATACTATTGAAAACGCCTTTGTGCGCGTTGAGGATGTATCGACCCGCAGCGAGATTGCTCGTTTTACCGTCTCGGATAAGGGATCTCATACCGGTCTGCTGGTGGCTGTGCTCTCCCGCGGCCCGCAGGGTTGGGAGTTCAAGGCAAGCGGTGCGCCGCTGCTGGGTGCGGCTCGTACCCCGCGTGATGTTATCCAGACCGTGGCAACCATGCTCTAAAGTCGGGTCTCTACTACAGAGCCTTCCTATAACTTAATACTGACGGTGTCGGGCTTAACCCTACACGTCGCGAGCACTAATTGCCGTCGCGAGCGTTAACAGCGCTCGCGACGGCAATTAGTGCTCGCGAGGCGGGAGAGTGCAAAAGAGCTTTGTAATATTTGCGTCATATATTCCAAAGTATTGTGTTCCGTGCCATACTGAAACTATGAGTAATGAAGCACATCACCCCGAAACTATTCTCACCGCCGAAGAATGCTGGAAACTGACCCGCGCCGCGCGCTACGCCCGCCTGGGTACCTTGAGCGATAGCGGAGAGATTCACATTAACCCAGTCAATATCCTGGTGCACAATGAGAAGATCTACTTCCGCACCGCACTGGGAGCTAAGTACACCAATCTGCTGCTGCACGAACAGGTGACCATCGCCTTTGACCGTATTGACGAAAATATTGCCTACTCGGTCAATCTTTTCGGTATTGCCCGTCCGGTAACCGGCAGCACAATCCGCAGAGAAATAGAGGAGATCGGCCTGCACACCTGGGTGGATACACCCAAGCTAGAGCTGGTCGAGATCACCCCGGTCTCCCTAACCGGTCGCCGGTTTAAGCTCAGTTAGTAGAAGGAAACGGCAGAGTATCCCGCTCGAGAGCACCTATTAAAGCTCTCGAGCGGGTACACTCTGCCTGCAAAGGTGCCAGGCGTTACAATAAGAGAAATAACTCATAGCTGATAACCACTAGGAAAGGGACAAGGATGACCACCCCCCATATTGCCTTTTTGGGCACCGGTTCCATGAACGGCTCCATTGCTGCCGGCCTAATCGCCAGCGGCTACCCCGGCGAGGCAATCCGCGCCACCGTGCGTAGCGAAGCCTCCATGAATAGCCTGCGTGAAAAGCTCGGTCATGGCGCGGGCGATGCCGTGATTATTGGCTGCGAGCTCAAGCCCGAGGGTAACCTGGAAGCTGTTGAGGGCGCCTCCGTGGTGCTGCTGGGTGTTAAGCCCTACGGCATTGTGGAATTGGCTCGGGAGATTTCCCCCACTCTGGCACCGGACGCCCTGGTGATTTCCGTGGCCGCGGGCGTCACCCTTGAGACTCTGCAGGCTTCTCTGCCCACAAACCAGCCGGTGATTCGCTGCATGCCCAATACCCCCTCGAGTGTGGGTCGCGGCGTGCTAGCTATCTCGGTGTCCGAATCGGTGACCGAGCAGCAGCTGGAACTGGCGAAGAAGGTGCTCGGTGCTGTGGGCCAGGTAGTGGTCGTTCGTGAGGATCAGATGGATGCTGTGACTGCCGTATCCGGCTCCGGCCCGGCATACGCTTTCCTGCTGGCTGAGACCATGGCGGCTGCCGGTGTAAAGCTCGGCCTGGACGAAGAGACCGCCCGTACCCTGGCGTCTGCAACTGTTGCCGGTGCCGGTGCCCTGCTGGATACCAACCCGGATGCTGCTGCCCTGCGTAAGGCGGTGACCAGCCCGAACGGTACCACCGAGCGTGCCATTAATACCTATATTGATAAGGGTCTATTCCAGCTGACTGAAGACGCTATGCGTGCGTGCGCTGAGCGTTCGGCTGAAATGAGCCGTATGTACACCGCTGACTAATAGTCAGGTAGTCAAAGCTAATGCCCCGTATCGTGACTGATACGGGGCATTAACTTTAGGTATGTAGATTTTAGGGGCGAGCAGCGAAACGCTCAATCAGATCCACATGCCCGGAGACAATCAAAATATCGCGGGAGTGAATCACCGTCTCAGCATCGGCATAGGTGAAATCTTCACCCGGGGATTTAATACCCACCACCGAAATACCGTACTTGGAACGAATATCGGACTCCGCCAGGGTAAAGCCGTGGGTTTCGCGCGGCGGGTGCATTTTCGCAATCGCGAAATCATCGTCGAACTCAATATAGTCCAGCAGGCGGCCGGAAACCAGATGCGCGGCACGGCGACCGGCGTCCGCCTCGGGGTACACCACATGGTGCGCACCAATACGTTCCAGAATCTTACCGTGGGAGGGGGTAATGGCCTTAGCCCAGATACGCTCCACTCCCAGGTCCACCAGGTTGGCGGTAATCAGCACGGAGGCTTCCAGAGAGGTACCCACACCCACCACGGCGGAACCAAAGTCCCCGGCACCCAGCTGGCGCAGAGTATCAATATCGCGGGCGTCGGCGGCAACCACATGGGTTAGAATACCCGACCATTTTTGAACCAGCTCGGGGTCCTTTTCAATGGCGAGTACTTCTTTGTTCAGGGAGCGCAGCTGCGCGGCGGTGGCGGCGCCAAAACGACCCAGACCAATCACGAGCACGGGTGCATTATGAGTATTAGCCAATGATGGGCCTTTCTTCAGGGAAACGATAGAGGCGGCGGCGTGAGCGCAGTGCCAGACCGGTAGCCGCGGTAATGGTACCAATACGACCGATGAACATCAGTGCTGTGAGCACATAAATACCGGCGGGAGGTAGCTCCGCGGAGAGCCCGTCCGAGAGCCCGCAGGTGGCGTAGGCTGAAATCGTCTCAAAGAGCACGCGGGAGAGCGGCTGCTCGCTAATAACCAGCAGAGCACCGGCACCCACTATAATAACGCCGAAACTCATCGCCATCACAGAAATTGCGATGCGCAGGGTCGCTTCGGGAATAGTGCGGTTGAAGGCGACCACAAATTGGTCACCTCGAGCTTCGGCAGCAATAGCCAGCAGAATCACGGCAAAGGTGGTGACCTTAATACCGCCGGCGGTGGATGCCGAACCGCCACCAATAAACATGAGAATATCGGTAATCAGGCCGGTAACCGGCTTAATATCGTTCATATCCACCAGGTTGAACCCACCCGAGCGGGTCATGACCGAGGCAAAAACAGAGTGCAGAATCTTATCCCCGGTGGAGTGATCCCCAATAGTTCGGGGGTTATTCCACTCGGCAGCACCCCAAGCAATAGCTCCCAGCACGAGCAGCGCGGTGGTGGTGACCAGGGTGATTTTTGCGGTCAGGGACCAGCGAGCAGGCTTGAGCGGATTCTGCTGCATGGAGAGAATCACGGGGAAACCCATGGAGCCGAGAAAAACCGCCAGGCAGATGGGAATCAGCAGCAGCACATCGTGGCCGTAGGGCACAATGCCGTCAGAATGCGGGGTGAAACCGGCGTTATTAAAGGCGGAGACAGAGTAGAACACACCGTGCCACATGCTGGTCAGGGGGTCTTCACCCAGAAAGAGAAAACGTGGGGTAAGCACCAGGGCAATAGCGCCTTCAATGGTAATAGAGGAGAAGGCCACCACGCGCAGCACGCTACCGACCTCGCCCAGGCGGCCAATATTGAGCTCCCCCTGGGTCATGAGCTTGGTACGCAAACCCATTTTGCGACCCACAGCAAGAGCCAGCAGGGAGGTCATGGTCAGAGTACCCAAACCGCCAATCTGACAGGCGAGCAGAATAACTCCCTGGCCGAAGGGCGACCATTGAGCAGCCGTGGAGACGGTGGTTAGACCTGTAACGGTTACGGCGCTGGTGGCGGTAAAGAAGGCATGGTGAAACTCCACCATCTGCCCATTGCGCGAAGAAAAGGGTAGGGAAAGCAGCAGGGTGAAGACAATAATCACCAGGGCAAAGACCGCAATAGCGGTGCGGGAGGGGGAGGAGAAGACCCGGTGGTCGATTTCTTCCCAGAGGCGCGCGTAGCGGCGGGGGTTGAGAATACCAGCACGGATAACCTGTTCGCCCAGGTGCGGGTCGCTGCGTGACATATCTGAGGCAATGGAACGCAGCGCCTGATAATTGGGGGCGTTATTACGCGAGGCATAGGGCGAGCGGCGCGATGATTCAAAGCGCGCCAGGCGACTGTCAAGATCGCTTCGGGTGAGGGTGGTGCGCTCTTGAGTTTCCTGGGGCTTGGGGGAGCGCTTGGATTTTTTGGCTCGCGTGGTACTTAGAGTAAAGCGGGATCGAGGGGCACTCTCTGCACCCGGCAAATCCGTGTTGGGCAGGGCGCTAGAGCGCAGGGAGGAGTAGCGGAAGAGATCGCGGTGTGCGCGTTCGCGTTCGCGTTCAATGGTGCGTTTGCGACGGGTTGCTTGAAGTTTACGTTTGGTTTTGCCCAGACCCACGGTTCTTCCTCCTTCTCTGCTCTCGATACTGCTTTTATCTGTATATAGTGTATCGCTGTTTGCTGCTTCTCTTAGTGTGGTGTGCGCGTACCTTGGGCTTAAAGAGAGCGACCTGGCGGCAGCGATTGAAAACAAGGCATCGGCAGCTAAGAGATGGAAAAGTATAATATTAGTAATCTAGCTATATAGATAGATTAGTATATTTAAATACAATCCTGAAAGGTTGTTTTAAGGCTAAATCTCGGGAAAATTTTGGATATATACGAGTGTTGCTATGAAATGCAGAGAGCTATATGACATAATCGCAATATGCAAGCAGATGTTTTTTCAGTAATTGCGGACCCCACTCGCCGCCGCATTATGCACCTATTGGCAGAGCAGACCCACACCGTGGGCGCCCTGGTTGAAAAGCTGGACGTTAGCCAGCCGACCATTTCCAAGCATCTGAAAATCCTGCGCGAATTCGAGTACGTATCCGTTGACATTGAAGGTCAGCGTCGACTCTACTCCCTGGATCTCAAAGCTTTTGAAGAGCTCAGCGCCTGGATTAACGAACTGACCGCCCTGGTTAAGGCAGCCCGTGAACAGGGCGAAGTTGCACTGCCCGGTGGCGTGAGCGTGCCCGCCGCAGCACCCGCACAGAATATTCGCGTGGTCAACTCCCGTGCCGCTGAAGCAACTGAGAGCACTCCGGCTACTGACCAGGCTCCGGCAGAGAAGAGTGCTCCTGCAGAACAGCCCGCCGCTGCCGAGACTCCCGCAGCCACCGCTCAGCAGAGCGCAGCTGAGGAAGAAACCGTACTGCACGATTCCTTCGCCGTGCCGGCAGCACCGGCGGTAGCAACTGTGGGCGCCTCCGCACCGCAGACTGCACAGAGTGAAGAGACCTACGGCGTGGGCATGGCAAAGGCAAGTGCCAAGGCAGAAGACGAATCGGAAGATGACGCTCTGCTGGCTGAGTCCACCCCGCTGCGCCCCTTCACCCCCGGCTCCTATGGTATTGATAGCGCTTCTTCTGCATCTACCGCGGTAGAGGAGAAGAGCGCAGCCTCCAGCCTGCCCGCACCCGTAGCGGCTGTTCCCGCACCGGTTGCCGCTGTATCCGCTGCGGATCAGAAGTCCAGTGAGGATAAGAGCGAAGAGAACACCGCAGAAGCACCCGCTCTCCAGGCTCCCGTTACTCAGACTCCGGCAGCTGAAAGCGCGCCCGCCTATGTCACCTCGCCCAAGACCGCAGCCGTTGCGGATAACGCCGTGGTGACCACTCAGAGCGTATCGGCTTCCGCTACCTCCCTGCCCGAAGCAGCTATTGCAACCGTGGCGGTTGA
>Cebus_capucinus_imitator_PRJNA485217_SSR098__coassemble_2094_pt1 | contig 13744 bp, 8 predicted proteins | sample Cebus_capucinus_imitator_PRJNA485217_SSR098__metabat2_high_PE_014 | metagenome-assembled genome bin Cebus_capucinus_imitator_PRJNA485217_SSR098 | reverse complement strand
GCCCCTCTTTCACCGCAAGGCTACGCTGAATTACAGCCCCGAAAAAGTCGCCGGGCGTGATGTCGGCTCCCCGCGCATGGTCTTTTCTGCGGATACTGGGGGTTTGCCGAGTACGTACATCACGAGAATAGTTCATCGCTCCCCCTATACCGTGACTAGAGGGCGCAGCAGATTCATGGTCGCCGGGCCAATACCGGGCACAGAGTCCAGCTCTTCCACACTGGAAAAGCCGCCGTGCTCGGTACGCCAATCAATAATGCGCTGAGCCAGTGCCGGCCCAACCTTGGGCAGAGTTTGCAGCTCCTCTAAGGTGGCAGTATTCAGGTTGACTTTGCCGTTTTGGATACCCGATGAGCCCTGCGCACCGGATCCACCCTGAGCCTGGGATTGAGCGCCGTTCTGTGCCTTTGAGCCCTGCGCACCGCCCTGGCTGCCATTGCCCTGTGCGCCAGCTTGAGCAGCAGGAATAGCCTCCCCTTGAGCCGGGATATATAGCTGCATGCCGTCACTGAGCGGAGCAGCGAGATTAACCCTGTTCAAATCAGCCTCCTCGCGGGCACCACCGGCAGCAATGAGCGCGTCCTGAGCGCGCGCATCGGCAGGCAGAGAATACACACCGGGAGCCTGCACCGACCCGGCAACATGCACGCGTATACTCGCCGTGCTGGAGGCAGAGGCGCTCGCCTTCGCCCCGCTACTCGGCTCTACGCTCGGCTCCGTGCTGGCGTGCGCACCCGGCGCGGGCATGGTTTGGGCGGGTTCAGCGTGCGGGGAGCCCAGGAGTGCCCAGAGCAGAATCAACCCACCGATCAGACAGAGCGCCATCACCGCACGCGGGTTAATACGCCAGCGCAGCGAGCGCAGACCGCGCCCAGTGGGTTTATCCTCCCAGAACTCGGGGATGTGTTCACGGCGCAGGCTGCCGGGTTTCTCCCCTGCCCTATACGAGCCGGTTCTATATGAACCGGCATGCAAGCGCCTCTCGGTCTCTTCCACGTCATCCTCGATAGTGTCATCGAAGTCTTCATCCAATGCTAGAGCGGCAGAGCGAATATCTTTCAGTCGCCGAGCGCGTAACTGATGCGCCAGAACCTGCCCCATATCCTCGCGCAGAATCTGGGTATCCGGCTGAGGCTCAGGTTCTGAACCAATGTTCACTTCAGATTCGCTTAATACAGGATTACCAAAGCCGTCTTCACGCACTTCTCCCTGTATATCCGCTGAGCCTATGAACGAATCACCGCTATCTATAGCGTGCAGGGGCACCGTGGGGTCATTATCGTAGGCCTCATAGCCGTAGCCGCTGGAGTGTTCCCGCAGGATCTCGGGGCTATCAGATTGCAGGCTATCAGGGCGCGAATCTTCGGGAGTCGGACTCTCAGGCAGGTATTCCGGAGGGTACTCATAGAGTTCAGCCTTCGGATCATTGAATACTGTGTTAGCGGGTAGTTCTTTCATGGCTTTAGGGTAGGCTCTTTAGCCAACGCCCCGCAGAGGTTAAAGACAAAACTGTGGATAAGTGCGGTGAAAACTATCAAACCGCTACTTATCCACAGTTAGCCGCGACAAGGCACCCAAAATATCACCCGTTTAAGGTTGATATTGCCAGTCTATAGACCCTTAGAATTTGTCATATTCCGGCTACTTACCGGAATATGACAAAGCCCAATAACCGCTAATACACGACCACAGCCAGAGCACCCAGCCCCGCGTGAGCACTCAGTACAGGCGGCAGAGCCGAAAAACTCGCGCTCTCAGCAATAGCGCCCAGCGCATCCTGCAGTTCATAGGCCTCACGCTCAGTGGCGCTATGGTGAATAGCCACCACCTTGCCGGTGGGCACCAGAGTATCCAGCAGTTCGGGAGCAAAAGAGCCGAGATTCGCATGATCCGCACTTGCCTGACGGCTCAACTCCACCAGGCGCTCCTTAGCGCGCGCGGTCGTGCGGGGACGGTCCACATAGGTCAGCGTACCCTCGGGAGTCACCGTGCCAATGGGGCGAATGCGGAACATTTGCCCCACCATCGCCAACGCCGGGGAAACGCGCCCGCCACGGCGCAGCGCATCCAGAGTAGGAATCATAAAGTAAATTGTCGTCTGCTCCGCCATGGCTCGGGCGTACTCCACCAGCTGCTGGGCTTCATACTCCCCCGTTACGGCCAGCTCGTGAAGCTTCATCACAATATGCCCGTAGGCGCCCGCTACCGTGCGGGAATCTATCACACTCACCGGCACACTCACCAGGCGGGATGCGGCACGAGCCGACTCCACCGTGCCCGAAAGAGCACCGGAGAGGTGAATGGAAATAATATGCTCATAGCCCTCGTCAGCCAGCTGTGTGTACACCTGCGCAAAGGATCCGGGTGCGGGGCTGGAGGTGCCCACCGTATGACCCATCACGTGGGCAATGGTAATATCGCGGTCAATCTCATCGGCACTCAGGCCCAGCAGTTCACGGTCGCCGCTGCCGTCATTAATGCGGACGGGCATGGGGACAATGGCGAACCCGCCCATCTGCTCTGCCGTCTGTGCGTCATCGGGGGCGATAGCTGCGGCGCTATCGGTGACAATGGCTATACGCATATTATTCCTTCCGTCCCCTCCAGTCTATATGATGCGCTGCTGAGTGTGCCGTATAACAGTAATACAGAGGCAGCGCAGCAGGAAACGAGCGTCGGCGCGCAGTTTTGCGCAGCTCACCTATTCTGCCAACGCAAAGACACCTCGAGAACGAGTGAGCGGAGCAATATTTGAGCACCCGCGAAGTTTCCATGTGCGGCTGCCCCACCCTGTATACGCGACGCCCAGATACACCAACGACCCCGCTGTACATTCATACAACGGGGTCGTCGGTCACTATAGTAAAACGGTATTCAACTATCTAACGGTATACAACCGATTAGATAACGAAGTTCACCAGCTTGGGCGCACGCACAATCACCTTACGGATCTCGGCATCGCCCAGGGCACGCTGCACATCAGCATTGCCGCGAGCAGCTGCCTCCAGATCGGCTTCGCTAATGTCCTTAGCGACCTCCAGGCGAGCCTTAACCTTGCCCTTAATCTGAACAATGGCGGTGACGGTATCATCCACCAGCAGAGCGGCATCTGCCTCGGGGAAGCCCGCCGCGAGCACCGGCTGGTCGTAGCCGAGGGTGTGCCACATATCCTCTGCGGTGTAGGGCGCGTACAGGGAGAGCAGAATCGCGATGGTCTCTGCCGCCTGGCGCACAGCCGGGTCGTCCGCACCCGCGCCGGAGTCAATAGCCTTGCGGGTTGCGTTGACCAGCTCCATGGTCTTTGCGACGACCACGTTGAACTTGCCGTTATCCAGCAGCTGCTTGACCTCGTGCACGGTGCGTGCGACGAGCTTCTGCATGTCCAGATCGCCTGCGGTTGCATCTGCACCGGGTGCGCTGGTGATGTCCTGGGCGATGCGCCATGCGCGTGCCAGGAACTTCTGCGCGCCCGCGGGGGACACGTCAGCCCAGTCCACATCATCTTCCGGGGGACCAGCGAAAATCATGGTGGTTCGAATCGCATCAACACCGTATTCGTCCAGCTGCTCACCCAGGTTCACACCATTACCCAGCGACTTAGACATAGCCTTGCCGCCGTTGAGCACCTGACCCTGGTTCATCAGAGCCTTGAAAGGCTCATCGTGTTCAATCAGGCCCAGATCGCGCACAACCTTGGTGAAGAAACGAGCGTAGAGCAGGTGCAAAATAGCGTGCTCAACACCGCCGACGTACATGTCCACGGCGCCCCATTCCTTCATAGCCTCCGGGTCGAAGGGACCCTCGGTGTAGTTGGGGGAAACATAGCGCAGGAAGTACCAGGAGGAATCCACGAAGGTATCCATGGTATCCGAGTCGCGGCGTGCCTGCTTGCCACACTGCGGGCAGGGCACAATCGCCCAATCATCAGCGGCTGCCAGAGGCGACTGACCCTTAGGAGCCAGCTGCTCACCGCGCAGGTTATCGGGCAGCAGTACCGGCAGCTGATCCTCGGGAACCAGCACCTCGCCACAATCCTCACAGTGGATTACGGGGATGGGGGTACCCCAGAAACGCTGGCGGGAAAGCAGCCAGTCACGCAGACGGTAGATGACCTTACCCTCACCGGTGCCGGCAGCCTCAACCATCTCAATGGCCTTCTTCATAGCCTCAGCCTTGGGCAGGCCGGTCAGCTCACCGGAGTTAATCAGAGTGCCGTCGCCAGCAGCTGCAATACCGGTCTCGACCGGATCCTCAGCGCCTTCAACATCGAGCACCTGGATAATGGGCAGATCGAACTTCTTTGCGAAATCCATATCGCGCTGATCGTGCGCGGGCACAGCCATAATCGCGCCGGTACCGTAGTCGGAGAGCACGTAGTCAGATGCCCACACGGGAATCTGCTGACCGGTCAGCGGGTTAATCGCGTAACGACCGGTGAACACGCCGGACTTCTCACGCTCGGAGGACTGGCGATCAATATCGGAAAGCGCCTTAATCTCTTCGCGGTAGTCAGCCAGAGCCGCAGCCTGCTCCTCGGTGACAATCTCAGCCGCCAGGGCTGCGTCTGCAGCAACCACAATAAAGGTCGCGCCGAACAGGGTGTCGGGGCGGGTGGTGAACACGGTGAAGGAACGAGCGTCCTGGGTGTCGGTTGCGGTGATCTCGAAGCGCACCTCGGCACCTTCGGAACGGCCGATCCAGTTGCGCTGCATCAGCAGCACACGCTCGGGCCAGGAGCCTTCCAGCTGGCTCATATCGTCCAGCAGCTGCTGCGCGTAGTCGGTGATCTTAAAGTACCACTGGTTCAGGGACTTCTTGGTCACGGTGGTGCCGCAACGCTCGCAGGCGCCGTTGACGACCTGCTCATTTGCCAGCACGGTCTGGTCCTTGGGGCACCAGTTCACGGGCGAGTCCTTGCGGTACGCCAGGCCCTTCTTGTAGAACTGCTCAAAGAGCCACTGGGTCCACTTGTAGTACTCCGGGTCGGAGGTGTGCAGGCGGCGGGACCAGTCGGCAGCGATACCGTAGCGCTTGAAGGACTGCGCCTGGGTCTCGATGTTCTTGTAGGTCCATTCCTTGGGGTGGGTGTCGTTCTTAATCGCAGCGTTTTCTGCGGGCAGACCGAAGGAGTCCCAGCCGATGGGGTGCAGCACATCGTAGCCGCTCTGCTTGAAGTAGCGTGCGTTCATGTCGCCAATTGCGAATGCCTCGGCGTGACCCATGTGCAGGTCACCCGAGGGGTAGGGGAACATGTCCAGCACGTAGCGACGGCCCTTGGGTGCGTTGCCGGTGGGCTCGAAGATTTTGGTTTCTTCCCAGTAGGGTGCCCATTTGGCTTCCATGGCGCGGAAGTCGTACACCTTCTCGTTGTTTTCCTCAGTGGACACTGCGGTTTCCTTCGGTTTGCTTAAACTGTGCGGTTTGGGTGTTCCTATCCCGCTTTCCCATAGGCTGGAGGCGTCAGGCGCCGTGCGCTCTAGGGCTGGCGCGGGTGCTCGCGGGGTGCGGCGGGTAGAATTCACCCAGTGTGTAACCTATCCAGTGTACCGTGTTTAAGCTGGCAATACATAAAGACAGATGCATATTTCTCAGCTGATGGAGCTCGTGCTCTTCGGGGTGATGGGTGTGTAATTCTCAGCGCATATACAGGCTCAGAGGGTACTCTAGATATAGTCCGCTCTCATAGTTTAAGTTCCTAGAGCTTGCGTATTCTAGAGTTTGCGTGCGGGCTGACGTAACTAACGCACCTTAGCGAAAGGTTTTCAATGTCCTCTATTCTTGAGACGGTTCCTCAGCGCGTGAATCCCGGCTACGCTCATGCGGGTTCTTTCGCGGGTGTGAATACGGCGTATTGGCATTATGGTGCCGGTGAATCCCTCCCGGTTTTTCCTGAGAAGTGTTTCGAGTCTCAGGGGCTTTCGGGCGATTCTCCGGCCATTATTTTAGTACACGGTTTCCGCGGTGATCACCACGGTCTGGAACTTATTGCTAACCACCTGCTGCAGGAAATTCCCGGTGCCCATATTATGATTCCGGATGTGCCCGGTTTTGGTTCCAGTGATACTCTGCCCGGCAATGTCACCATTGATGCCTATACCAGCTGGTTGCATGAATTTATTGCGCAGGTGAGTAATTATAGGAATTCACAGGTGCTGGTTGTCGGCCACTCTTTTGGCTCTATTGTGTGCTCGGCATATGCCGCACGTTTTAGTGCTTCTCTGGCGGCGCTGAGCCTGATTAACCCCATTAGTGAACCGGCACTGAAGGGCAAGCAGCGCGTGGGTTCCCTGCTTGCTTCGGGCTACTATGCTCTGGGTGCGGCACTGCCGGAAAACCTGGGCTATCCCCTGCTGCGCTCCCAGGCGGTTACGCGCGTAACCTCCGAGTTTATGATGCGCACCAAGGATCGCGAGCTGCGCCGCTTTATTAACGGTCAGCACGCCTCCTATTTCGGGTCTTTTAGCTCTCGTCGCGCGGTGCTGCAGGCATATAAGGTATCCATTGAGCGCACCGCCGCGGAGTTTGCTCCCGAGGTGAGGGTGCCGACTCAGATGCTGGTTGCCGCCAAGGATGATTTGGGTACTGTTGGTACCGCGAGCGCCATGTACGCTGCCCTGGGTTCTCATTCTGCCGGTCAGGTTGCTCGCATGGATATTATTCCGGAGGTGGGTCATCTGATTCACTATGAAACCCCGCGCTATGCGGCGTATCTGCTGCGCTCTTTTATGGATCAACTGGCTTTTGTTGAGCGTCATCAGTAAAAGAAACGAGGATAGTATGAAACTTTTTATTGATGCCCGCTATACCCGTATTGGTTTTCACGATGGTATTAGCCGCTATACTGCCTCTCTGATTGCGGAATTAGCGAGGTTGATAGACGAGTCACATCCGGCTGTTCGCGATATTGAACTCACTCAAATTATTAGCGATGAGCGCCAGCTAGAGATGCTCCCCGATGTACCGCACGTAAAGATTTCCTCCCCCACCGGCCCATTGGAACCCACCGCGGCTCTGCAGCTGAATAAGTTCTCCCCGGATGTGGTCTTCTCCCCCATGCAGACCATCGGTTCGGTGGGGCGTACATTCAAGCTGATTCTGACCCTGCACGACCTGATTTATTATGCGCACCCGACCCCGCCGGGCTTTTTGCCCGCACCGGTGCGTTTTGGCTGGCGCCTATTCCACACCTCGTACACTCCGCAGCGCCTGTTGCTTAACCGTGCCGATGCGGTGGTCACTGTTTCCGAGACTACCGCGCACCTGATGCGTGAGCACCGCCTGACCCACAAGCCTCTGCATGTGGTGCCCAATGCGCCTCAGCCGGGCACTATTGTCTCTGCCGATACGGCGCTGGCTCGCGACGCGGTTCGTCAGAAGGCGTGGGATGGCGGGGCTCCGCGAGACCTAGTGTATATGGGTTCCTTTATGCCCTATAAGAATGTGGAGACCCTGCTGCACGCTATGCGTTCCCTACCCGGGTACCGCCTGCACCTGCTCTCGAAAATGCCGGAGGGTCGCTACGCAGAGCTGAAATCTGCTTCTCTGCTGGGCGAGAATATTGTGGTGCACAATGGCACCAGCGATGAGGAATACGCATCCCTACTGGAGAGCGCCCATGCACTGGTAACCGCTTCTCGCGCCGAGGGCTACGGTCTGCCGGTGGTTGAAGGCCAGGCGGCAGGTACTCCGGTGGTACTCAGCGATATTGAGATTTTCCGTGAGATTGCACCGCACGCTTCTTTTGCCCCGGTTTCCGGTACCCCTGAGCAGGATGCGCCCGCCTGGGTTCAAGCTATCCTCGCTCTAGAGGATCCTGCTGAGCGTTGCACGCATTTTCTGCAGGGTTTGGGCGATGCCTCCCACTACTCATGGCGTGACTCGGCTCTCAAGCTTGTGAGCATTGTGAAGGGCCTGTAATTGAATATTTCTTTAGGAAAAACTATGGGGAAAAAACGAGCGGATACATCTCCCGGTCGCGGTATTTTCAGCCACCGACCCGTTGCTTTTTATGCCGGGCTTTTGGGTGCGCTGCTAATCTTTATATCCTCGGCATGGGGCAGTTATCTATTTACCGGGCCAATCTTTATTGACTACCTGGTCTATTACGCCGGTGGCGCTGCGGTCAATCCTCTGATTGATTATCCGCATGCCCTCTACGACACGGATATGATTAGCACCCTGAGTCTAAACCTAGGCTACGGCTATGTCATGAATCAAAACGGGGATTGGCTTTATTTCACCTATCCCCCCTTTGCGGCTCTGCTCTTTTCCCCCGCAGCTCTCTTTAACCACGATCTGGCACGCTATGTTTTTATTGGTGTCTACTATGCGCTTAGCGTGTATTGTGCATGGGTGACCTCGAAGGCGCTTGCGCAGATATCGCCGCGCTATGCGCGTGTGCACGCTCAAGCGGGAGCCATTGCGGCACTGCTCATTGCGGCACTGATGATGTGGAGTAATGCATGGGCTCACGGCGCCTTTTACGCCCAGATTAACCCCTATATTCTGACGCTTGTACTCTACGATCTAACCCGCCCGGCAACCAAAATACCGCGCGGTGTGTTCATTGGTATTGCCGCAGGTATTAAGCTCACTCCCCTGGCGGTTATGCTGCTCTGGCTGGTGCGCAGGGATTGGCGCTCTATTATCACGGCGCTGGCTTCTTTTGCTGGAACTATTGCCCTGGGCTTTATTCTGCTACCGAGTGAAAGCATTATTTTCTGGACGTCGGCACTATGGGATTCATCCCGCGTGGGCTTTACGGATATTTTGAACAATATATCCCTCAAGGGCTTTGTGGCACACTCCCATACTCCCGCGTCTTGGCATTCTCCGCTATGGATGCTGCTGGTTCTGGTATGTATTGCTGTCATAGCGTATCTGCTCTATCAGCTGGATAAAAAATACCCCGGTTCTCATGCGGCGCAGGCACTGATTGTATCGGCTCTGCCGGTGTATATTTCCCCGATTTCTTGGGATCACCACGCCATTATGGCTCTACCGGTTTTTATACTCTGCTGCGCTGCTGCCTATTCAATCTACCGTTCATCGAAAATGCGAGGCATGCTAGCATTCGCACTGGTAATTCCCTCGATTATATGGGCTATGGATAATTACGGTGTTATCACCCAGGATTTGATTCGCTGGGCTGATTCAACGGGTATCTATACTCTCGCCGATTACTCCGATGATTACATCTGGCGCTTCTCGAATGAAAGCCTTGTGGGTACCGCCATGTATATCCCCTCGCTGCTTTTGATTGGGTTCTGGGCTCTTTGGGCCAGGGAGCTGCAGCGGGAATCCTCTCCTGTGGAGAGTCTATCCCCTCAATAAGTATCAGAATATAGTCAAAACGCCGCGTGTATCATCCTGTATAACAGGAGACACACGCGGCGTTTTAGTTTATCCTAATCCACTACCGGCAATACCGGCGCACATTTAAGATTAGAAACCCAAAGAGTTCAGGGAAGAACGAATGGCCTCAGCAGAAGCGTGCAGCTGAGCCAACTCAGACTCATTCATCGGAACCTCAAGCACACGAGAAATACCCGAACGGTTCACAATGGTCGGCAGAGACAGAGCCACGTCCTTCAGACCGTACAGGCTACCGTCCATAATCGTGGAAACCGGAAGAACCGCATTCTGACCCTGCAGGAACGCCTCAGCAATACGAGAAGCCGACACACCAATCGCGTAGTTGGTCGAGCCCTTACCCTCAATCACTTTGTAGGCGGCGCGCATCGCCTCATGAGCCAGCTCAGCGCGAACATCCTCAGTAAAGAGCAGCTTGCCGTCCTGCTGCCACTCGGTCAGCGGAACCATACCAATATTCGCCGCCGACCACACCGGGAACTCGGAATCGCCGTGCTCGCCCACCACATTCGCGTGCACGCTCTTCATCGACACACCCGCCTTGCGCGCAATCAACCAGCGCAAACGCGAAGAATCCAGCACGGTACCCGAAGAAAGTACGCGGTTACTGGGCAGACCGGTAATCTTCTGAGCGACCACGGTCAGCACATCGCAGGGGTTGGTAACCAGCATATAAATCGCGTTCGGGGAAACGGACATCAGGTTCGGCAGCAGCTTCTCCAGGATGCGCACATTCGCACCAGCCAGAGCCAGACGGGGCTGACCCGGTTCCTGGCGCGCGCCGGCGGTAATAATGATCATGTCGCAATCGCGCAGCAGCTCAATATCATCGCCGCCGACCACATTCGCTTCGGAGGCAAACATGGTGCCGTGGGCGATATCCAGAGCCTCCGCCTCGGCGCGCTTGCCGTCAATATCGTAGAGCACGATTTCGTTGGCGGTGCCGCGCAGAGTTGCTGCGTATGCGGTTGCGGAGCCGACGCCGCCTGCGCCGATAATGCCGAGCTTGGTGGGGGTGTTTGCGTTGCTCATGGTCGTTTCCCTATCTTGGTCGGGTTATTGGGTTGATTCTGCGGTGCTTAAACTGGTCATAATTGTATAGAACTCATATGGGCATAAGATACGGGACATAGCCGCTGAGGAAATAGCTAGTACAGTACCCCATACTCATAATGTGCTCACATACATGTGAGACGAGTATCTACGTATTGAGTTTGAGGCTCAATGCGTTACCGCTCTTTCAGCATACTCCCTCAGATAGATAGGGTACAAGAGGAATTTTGTGGTTTTCTGTGGTTTTTATATAAATACATCATGACCTTATCTTTATTTTATCGACATAATGTCACACAAAACCACATACTGCGACTGTCTCACAAGCTATCAGTATCCAAGTTCAAGGTCACAATACCCCCCTACCCCCAATCCGGCAAGGCTGCGGCAGGCAATCCGGCAAGGCTGCGGCAGGCAATCCGGCAAGGCTACGGCACGCAATCCGGCAAGGTTGCGGCTGGCAATCCGGCAAGGTTGCGGTCAAGTGCCTGACTTCCCGCATGGGATGAGCCTCTGGCATTTCAGTAGGGCCGTGGCTAAAACACACGCATGGGATGATGCTCTTTAGCCCAGGAAAAAGTGCCAAGGTAGGTGGACTCTAGAACTCTCTCTGGAGGCATCGTCCCATGCGCAAGCTAACCAAGTCAGTTTTCCTATCCGGCAAGGCTGCGGCAGGCAATCCGGCAAGGTTGTGGCTGAGTGTCTGATTTTCCGCATGGGATGATGCTCTTCAACCCCGGAAGGGCTGGAAGGCAAGCGGCCCCAGAAACGTAACTCCCTTGGCATCGTCCCATGCGCATTATCCGAGTTTACTCATCCTATAGTTGCGTTCCTGAGGCAAAGTCGCTGTCCGAGAGAAAAGCATTCGCGCACGACCTGAGCCTTCGCGCCTGGGACGCGAATGCCCAGCTAATAGCACTCAACCATTCTCTCTCCCCGCTCCAGTTTCTGCCCCCTTAAGATTCGGCGCCGCTGCAGAGACCGAAACGTCGCAGGTGCGAGTGGTTGCGTTTCACTTTGTGGAAGCGAGAGCAGAGAGCCCGCTCCAGCTCAAACAATGACAAACCCCGCGCTATCTGACACTTGATTTTTATTGTGTTGGTGGTGCGGGGTTTGTCATAACTCGCAAGTCGCGTGCCTCCGCTCTTGCCTCTGTGCTTGCGTTCCCGAGATGGCTGGGGCTTACGCCATCGAGTCCCTGAGAGGACGACGAATGGGGTTTTCGAGGCTCACCCTTCGCACGCGTCTCACGACACACTCTCCCTCGACTTCGGGATGGTACCGCTCCCCAGATTTATACCGCTTCCTTGAATGTTTTACTTTTCTTCACCGCCTCGCGAATAGTATTTTTCATCGCGAGGGATGACACCCCTCGCGATGAAAAATACTATTCGCAACATGAAACGCTAACTCACACACGCATGGGATGAGCCTCTTCAGACCCGGCAGAGCTGGAAGGCAATCAGACTCAGAAAAGCAACACCCAGGGCATCGTCCCATGCGCTATGTAATAGAGTTGTATACTTGCGGTCTTCATTCTTTATTCCCGCGTCGCGAGTACTTATTGCTGTCGCGAGCACTATTAACGCTCGCGACGGCAATAGATGCTCGCGACGTAAAAGGGGATGTATCTGATACTTCACATGGGATGAGCCTCAGACATTCCAATAGAGTTGTAGCTAAAACACTCGCATGGGATGATGCTCTTCAGACCCGGTAGGGGTGGAACGCAAGCGGACTCAAAAACGCAAGACCCTTGGCATCGTCCCATGCGTAAAGTATCTGACTCGATTAGCTCACGCATGGGACGAGCCCCAGGGAGTAACGTTTTCGAGACCGCTTGCGTGTGTTTCTTACCTGGGCTGAAGAAGCTCATCCCATGCGGGAAATCAGACATTTGACCCTAGCCTTGCCGGATTGCGTGCCACAACCTTGCCGGATTGGGGACTGTAGCCTTGCTGGGAACGCAAGTACAGAGGCGAGAGGCGGAGGCACGCGACTCGCGAGTTATGACAAACCCCGCACCACCAACACAATAAAAATCAAGTGTCAGATAGTGCGGGGTTTGTCATTGTTTGAGCTGGAGCGGGCTCTCTGATCTCGCCTCCCAAACTTAAAAACGCAACCATAAGTGCGAATGCCTTTATGGGTAGTTTATCACCGTAAATATAGGTATATCCTACGGGGATTCCTTCAATAATAATTTTGTTACCCAGCAGGGTTGCTTCTTTACGCTGGATACTGGCACTGGTTTTTTCGGTGTAGAAGTGCGTGTTGTACCCGTAGTATAGGTTCATGTAGCCCGGGTGTGCTTCTTTGCCATCATTAGCTTTGAGTACAGGGGTGGGTAGGCTCATGCTGGTGTATTCGTGGGCTGCTTGCTGGGCGATGAGGGCTTCTTCGCTGGGGCCGTTGTCTTCCTCGTCTACAGGAGTCGCGGGTGCTTCTGTTGAGGTCTTGGTGCACAACGCGATCTGTTGGCCTCGGTTATTAACGAGTCGTTCGGTCATGATGCCGCCGCCGTCGGGGGTGTAGTTTGCGGTGATGCAGCCTCGTTGATCGCGAACGGTACCGTCAGTATAGACAGGGGCTTGCGGAACGGCGGGAGGATCAGCGGGCGCATCGGGAGTAGTTACTGCGCTGCTTTGCTGAGTGGAAGAATTAGGAGCCACGTCTCCCGATATAGCTTCTGAATTTCCTGTGCCAGGATTCTGGGCATCTATAACGACCTTACCACCTTGGTACGATCCTGCAACAGTAGCATTCACAGGAGTGCACGTAATTACTGGATATGCAAGAATAGATAAGCAGAACAACGAAATTGCAAAGCTATTTTTAATCTTCACGAACCAACTCCGTCTTTACAGATTCAACGTCAGCAATACGCCAAAACCCGTCTTTATGGAAAACCGATGCAATGCGCACAGCATTTTTATTCGACTCGGTGTAATCATGGGAAGTAATAGTATTAGCTTGCTTATCTACCATAAAGCTTTTATTAGTAATAATATGACCGTAAATATAGTAGACATGTTGATCTTCTACTTCTAGCGTATTCTTATCAATGTAGATATTGCGAAGACCGCCAACAACCCAGTTCTTATCTTTGTAGAACCGGTAAATGCTCTGAATAAAATCTGCGCCCACCTTATATTCTGAGTCGGTGCGATTAGCAAGACTCTCAGCATCTCCAGTCTGAATGGTGTAATTATGCAAATCCGTCCAATACTGCAAGAACTTGTACAGACCCTCCGGAGTCTCAACATCCATACCCTCAGGATACTTAGGCTTAGGAACATTCTGGGCAGGACCTTCATAG
>Cebus_capucinus_imitator_PRJNA485217_SSR098__coassemble_2092_pt1 | contig 13747 bp, 7 predicted proteins | sample Cebus_capucinus_imitator_PRJNA485217_SSR098__metabat2_high_PE_014 | metagenome-assembled genome bin Cebus_capucinus_imitator_PRJNA485217_SSR098 | reverse complement strand
GCTCTCCTTCGCTGGCACCGTGCTCTTCTCGGCGTGCCTGCTGCCGGGTGAAAGTTACGCCTACTGGAGCTCCAAGCTGTGGAATACTGAGCGTGTGGGGGATCCCCGCAGCCTGCACAATATCTCCATTCAGGGCATGATTGCGCACCTGATGGAACGTGGAATGCTCGCCAAGCTGGTGTACCTGACGGTGGCGCTGGGTGTTGTGGCGCTTAGCGTTTACTGCCTGCGCGTGATACGCGGGGCGGATCGGCGCTATGTGCTCTCGGGCTCTCTTATGTCTTTGATGATCCTGCTGGTGACACCCATTTCCTGGTTCCATCACGGTGTGAGCCTGATTTTTGTGGCCCTAGTGTGCGCGGTGATTATCCTGCCGGATGTGTACCGTCTGAGCGCCTCCCGAACTGTGAAAATAACGAGCACGATTCTTCTGGGTATGGGCTCGCTGCTGCTGGTGATTGACTCCATCCCCCTGGGATTCATCTATATGCGTGTTTTCAGGAAAATCCTGGGCGCCGATAAGCAGTATTGGATGGGGACACCCATGTACCTCTCCCTGCTTGCATTCTTCGCGCTGTACCTGATCTGGGTGCAGGTTATGAAGAAATACCGAAAGACTCCCCTGACTCAGGGGTAACCGAGAATGTCTATGCACTGACACTCTGTGAGCGCAGAACGTGGCTATTGAGCGCAGTATTACTGCTCTCAATAGCCACTTTTGCACTCACACACTGTCGGTAAAAGTTCCGGATTTGTATACGGCGTGGTCTCTTGAAAGCCAACCGAAGCTGGAGGTAAGGTTAAAGTAACCTAGGAGTTCCCTGGAGGAGGTGCCCGTCGCCTCGCCCTGTATCCCGCGTCGGTATGCGGATGGTTTGGGCGGCTGGCACGGGTTGTAGCAGAACCGCTGCGAATAGCCGTACTTCACCGGGAGCTCACGAGACAAAGCAGTACTCCAAGGGGGTCGGTGACCGTGAGGAACACGTCAAGTGCAACCCGCATAGACACGCGGGAACACTACGAGACGCCTCAAAAATTAGAGAGACTCGCATCACCCGGTACTCTGTCTAGTGGCTCGGGAACACCCGATACTAGATCCGCGATTACAGGGCACCCTATTCCAGACACGCCTCTCTATAAACCTACCTCAGACTTCACGTCCGAGACCGTCATAGGCATTGCCCGGGCTAAAACGGGTCACGCCGATATTCGCTCCCTGATGGCTCTGCTGGTCACCAGTAGCGTGCTGGTCTTTACGCCCTCACCTACCTGGTTGTTGCTGAGCACCATCGTCGTTATTGGTCTTTTCTCTGCGATTACGGTACCCGCCAAGCACCTGATGCGCTGGGCAGTGGCGAGCGCCCTTTTCGCCCTGGGCGCCTATATTATCCCCACGCTGTGGACTAACTCTCTGACCGTGGCGGTCAGTTTCATTTGCTATTGGCTGCTGAAATTCGGGGTCAATGCGATTCTGCTCCTGAGTTTTTATACCGCGACCACGCCCGCCGGGATTGCTGCGAGTTTGACCGCTATGCGTACCCCGCGCGTGCTGTACATCCCGATTTTGGTCATGATTCGCTATTTCCCGGTGGCAGTGGCTGAACTGCGCCATATTTATAACGGCATGCGCCTGCGCGGGTTGGCATCGGGGGTGACGGGTGCAAGCCGCCATCCGCTACGTTTTGGCACGCTGCTGCTGATTCCGTTTTTGCTCTCTGCTACGCGTATTGTGGATGAGCTGTCCGCGGCGGCTCTGCTTAAGGGTGTGGGCTCGACTCCGGCGGTTCAGCGCAGCGTGTTGGTGCCGCCGCGCTTCCGTGCTTTGGATGCGCTTGCCCTGGCGCTCACCGTGTTGCTGATTGCTCTGAAGGGAGTGTCGCTATGGCTGATCTAGTGTCTGTACCGAACCCCGCCACCGAGTGTGCCCTGCGCCTGGAGCACGTGAATTATTGGTATCCGCAGGTTCAGGATTCTTTTGCGGGCTCTTCGAGCGCTCCCGAGAGTCGGGAATCGGATCCGATCCTTTCCGATATTAGTCTCGATATTCGTGCGGGGGAGTGCCTGCTGCTCACGGGTGCTTCCGGTAGTGGCAAGTCGACCCTGTTGCGTGCTCTGAACGGTCTGGTGCCTCAATTCTATGAGGGTAATCTTGAGGGTCGTATCACGGTGTTCGGTCGGGATATAGAAGAGATTCCCCTGGGGCAGATGGCGCATGATTCGGCAATGGTTTTCCAGAACCCGCGCACCCAATTCTTCACCCCGGCAGTGCTGGATGAACTGGCTCTGACCCTGGAGAATTGGGGTGTTGAGCCGCAAGAAATCGCGACTCGTATTGCCCGCGCGTCAACAACTACCGGCATTGAGCCTTTTGTAGGGCGGCAGATTACTCAGCTGTCCGGCGGTCAGCTGCAGCGCGTTGCCTGCGCCTGCGCGTCGGTCACGGGCGCGCCGATTCTACTATTGGATGAGCCCACCTCGAACCTATCCACCGGTGCGATTGCTGATTTTGCGGCTCTTCTGGCTCGGCTCAAGGCTGCCGGTGTCACGATTATTATTGCCGAGCATCGCCTGCACTTTATGCGTTCTCTTGCTGACCGGGTGGTTCGCCTGGAACACGGGCGTATTACGGGTGTGTACAGTGCGCAGGAGTTCTTTAGCTTGAGCGAGGATACGCGCCGCGCCCTGGGCTTGCGCGCTTTTGAGGATCCGCAGGTTCAGCTACCCGCGCCCGGTAGGTTTGATGCTCACGGTGTACCCGTACCCGGTGTGCTTATTGAGAATCTGCACTTTAGCTATAGCCCGGCCAAGCGCTCATGGTGGTCTCGGCTCAAAGGCGCGACTGGCTCTCCCCGCGCCCTTAACAACTCAGTGCAGAGCGCTATTTTTACCGGTGACTCCTTCTTTTTCCCCGCGGGCGCTGTTACGGTACTGACCGGGGAAAACGGCACGGGTAAAAGTACCCTGGCGCAGATTATTGCCGGGCTGCTGCATCCGCATGCGGGTACGATCAGCGAAATCAACGGCGGGGGAGAGACTCGTGTACTCAGCGCCGCTGAGCGTGTGCGCGCCACCGGCATGGTCATGCAGGATGCGCGCCGTTCCCTCTTCTCCGAGTCGGTGGCTGCTGAGATTACCCTGGGGCTGACCCCCGAGCAGAAACAGGGGGTTAATGTCCATCAGATTCTTGAGGATATGGATTTGCTGGGCGTGTCGGATCATCACCCGGCAGCCATTTCGGGTGGTCAGGCGCAGCGTCTCGCCATTGCCTGCACCCTGGCGTCGGATAAGAAGATCGTGATTTTTGACGAGCCAACCTCCGGCGTGGATGCAGCCCATATGAGCTCCATTGCTGCCCTCATGCGCTCTGTTGCTGAGCGGGGTGCGGTGGTTATCTGCATTACGCACGATAACGAACTTAAAGCGTTATGCGATATGGACGTTTCTTTAGGCGGTGGTGCTTAGAGTACAGAGTTATAGAGTAACTATAAGCGAGAACACAATACACATATGCGTATCTATCAATGGTGGTAGTACGCCCCATTCTCATCGAGGAGTAATGATGAAACTCAATGTACGAGACCTCATTAATATCGGTGTTTTCACCGTCATTTACATTGTGCTGTTCTTTAGTATCGGCATGCTCGGTCTCTTCGGACCCTGGGTCATGCTGGTCAGCATGCCCGTCTCCGCCATTCTATGCGGAATCGTGCTGGTGCTGCTCATGGCGCGCGTACCCAAGTTCGGCACCCTGACCATTGTGGGCGTGATGACTGGCTTGGTCATGAGCAGTGGCCATAGCTTCTGGGTGCTGCCCCTGGCAATCTGCTCCGGCATTGCAGCAGACCTGATCAATTGTGGCGGGGATATGAAAAACCCGAGTTTTAGCTCCAAACGAGCACCCTTAGCCTACATGGTCTTTGAGCTGTGGATTGTGGCGCCCATGCTGCCCATGCTCTATGAGCGCGAGGACTACCTGGCAATGGTTGCTAAGGGCTACGGCGCCCAGTATGCGGAGCAAATGGGTGCGCTTTTCTCCCCGGCGGTCATTATTGGCATGGATATTGTCGCCTTGGCTCTGTGCTATGTGGGTGGCGTGCTGGGCGTGCGCGTGCTGCATAAGCATTTTGCTCCAGCCGGTGCGGTAACCGGGGCTCAGGCTTAGAGGCCTAAACGTATGCACGGGGTTAATAGCAACACTCAATAGTCGCAGTGTAAATGGAGCGATATAGCACCAACTCAACTGCGACTAATGGTCTAAACCCCTATGTACACAGATAGACACAATACCCACCTATACACAGTGATGTGAAAGGAGTAAGCATGGGTACAACCCATAAAAACTCATCATCCGAGACAAAGTACATGTCCAAAGCCCAAGTAGACGCAGCAGCTCTAAAAGAACTGCTCAAACCCGTGCAGGGTCGCATCTACCTGGGGCAGGCGATTGCGCTACTTTCCGGCATTGTCGCCATCCTGCCCTATGTGGTGCTTGTGCGTCTGGGCGAGCAGCTGATTCCCGCCGCAACGCAGGGTGCGCCTCTGGATTCGCAGCGCATGAGCAACGATATTCGCGATCTCATTGCCGCCTTTAGCGTGCAGCTGCTGCTCTATATCATCGCCCTGCTCATTACCCACGCCGCGGACCTCAAATTGCGCGCTCTACTGCAGCAGCGCATCCTGGGGCACTTGGCACGCGTGCCGCTGAGCTGGTTCTCACAGACCGCCTCGGGTAGGGTACGTACCGCCGTGCAGCGCGATACGCACACCCTGCACACCCTGGTCGCGCACCAACCCGTGGAAGTCATGGCGGCAATTGCCACGCCCCTGGCGCTCGCCGTGTACACCTTCGTACTCAACCCTTGGCTTGGGCTGCTCTCCATCGCAACCCTGCCGCTCTACGCCCTGTCCATGGGAATTATGACGCGCGGCATGGGGGAGAAAACCGCCCAAATGGATGAGCACATTGCCGAAACTAGCGCCCGCGGCGTTGAATTCGTGGACGGTATTGAGGTGGTCAAATCCTTCGGCCGCACCGGTAAGGCGCACGCTGCTTTTGCAAAGAGCGCCATGAAGTTTACGGATTTTTATTGGGCGTGGTGCCAGCCGCTGCTCAAGGGTAGCGCCATGGGTACTGCGGTGATTTCCGCGCCGGTGGTCATGCTCATTAGCCTGGGCGGTGGCGTGCTGCTGGTGCAGGGCGGGCACGCTAGTTTCGCGCATGTGCTGGTGTGCTCGCTGATTGCGCTGATTATTCCGCTGTCTTTGGATACGCTCACGAATACCAGCTGGTCCTATCAGATGGCGGGTGCTGCGGCTCGTCGCATTATTGAGGTGACTCATGTGGACACCCTGGACGAGAGTATTGAACAGGGTGCAGATTCTCTGGAGCAGCAGAGCGCAACGCAGGCTGAAAATGCCGCTCCCGCACCCGCTGAGCTTGAGGCAGACAGCGCCCCCGCGGTTGCCTCGGCATCCACCGGCGTAGTATCCCCCTCCACCCACCACAGCGTACGTTTTGAATCCCTGAGCTACTCCTACACCCCGGGCGGCCCGCTCGCCCTGGATAATATCAGCCTGGATTTGGCGCCGGGCACCGTGACTGCCCTGGTGGGTCCCTCCGGTTCGGGTAAATCCACCCTGGCGATGATGCTCGCCCGTTTCCAGGACCCGCTGAGTGGCAGGGTGCTCATTGACGGGCGCGATGTGCGCACTTTCAGCGAAGAAGAGCTGTATTCCACGGTTGCTTTTGTGCTGCAGCAGGCGCATGTGCTCGATAATAGCGTGCGTGAAAATATTCGCCTGGCGGTGCCCAATGCCAGCGATGAGCAGATCCGCGCCGCCGCCGAGCAGGCGAATATTTGGGATGATATTCAGGCTCTGCCGCACGGCCTGGACACAATGATCGGTGAGGAAACGAACCTTTCGGGCGGTCAGAAGCAGCGCATTGTGATTGCTCGCGCCCTGCTGGCGAACGCACCGATTCTGATTCTTGACGAGGCAACGGCGAATACCGACCCGGATACCACCGCCGAGATTCAAAAGGCGCTCACTCGCCTGGCGCGCAACCGCACGGTGCTGGTGATTGCGCATACGGCGGGTGCTATTGCTGGTGCGGATCAGATTGTGGTCATGGAGTCCGGTCGTATTACCGCCCGCGGCACCGCCGAGCAGCTTGAGAGCAACGAGTATTGGGCGAGTTTGCAACGCCAGGCGCGGCAGGCAAAGGCGCGTAATACGGTGCGTGTCCCTCATACGGTAGGCGCCGGAAATACAGCCAACCCCCTTCAGGAAGGAGAGAGCAATGACTAGTTCCCGTAAAACGTTCCTTAATGACCCGCTGCTGCTGCGCGAGTACCGCCCGATTTTGAGCGATGAGGGCAATAAGACCCTCAATGCTTCCCTGCGCGCGATTATTGCCAGCGGTGTGGTCGACGGTATGGTGTACCTGGCGCTGATTCCCACCTGCTCCCTGGTGATTAACGGCGGCACGGTGCTCTCGATGGGGTTGGGCGGCTGGCTGGCGGTGCTGGCTGTGCTTGCCGTGATTGGCGCCTACACCACCTACCGCATGAACCTGACCGCCTATACCGCCGCCCTGGATGCTCTGCGTGAGGTGCTCATTCGTGTGGGTGACCGTATCGCGTCCCTGCCTCTGGGCTGGTTTACGGCGGGTTTGAACGGTCGCATTTCGCGTATTGTGACCGAGGGTGTGATGGCGGTCGGTTCGGGCGTGGCGCATTTTACCGGCCCGATTCTGCGCAATATGGTCACGATTGTGGTGCTGCTGGTGGGCGTTAGCCTGTGGCAGCCGGCACTGGGTGCCACCCTGGCGGGTATGCTGCTGGTGGTGGCTCTGTGTAGCTGGGTGGGGAATTGTTTAATGCGTAAGGAGCAGCAGGTGATTGCTCCGGCGGACGCTCTGCTTGCCTCCCGCGTGGTGGAGTACGCCAGCTGTCAGGCGGCGCTGCGTTCGGCAGGTCGTAGTGGCGACTACGAGCCTTTGAACACTGCTCTAGAGCGGGGTCATAAAGCCCATGTGAAGGGCCTGTGGCTGAGCACTATTGCGCTCATTCTGGGTGGCATGGCGGCACAGGCGACAGTGGTGTGCATTATTGCAGTGACCGCTCAGTTAGCGCTCGCCGGGCGTGTGGATCCGGTGGCGACCCTGGTATTTTTGGGTATTACGCTCAGGTTTATGCGCAATGTGCAGGATATGGTGAACTTCCTAACCGCCACGGAGAGCAGCCGCACGCACCTGCACCTGGTGGATGATATTCTCTCCGCACAGCCTTTGGAAACCCCGGAGGAACCCGCGGAATTGACCCAGCCGGGAGCCGTGGAATTACGCGATGTGAGTTTCGGTTATGTGCCGGGCGTGCCGGTGCTGCAGAACATTAGTTTCCGCGCCGAGCCGGGTACTATGACCGCGATTGTGGGCCCTTCCGGTAGCGGTAAGACTACGGTGTTCAAGCTGCTGGCGCGCTTTTGGGATGTTGATTCCGGTAGTGTGCGCGTGGGCGGCACGGATGTGCGCGAGCAGAGCACCGAGCAGCTCATGAGTCAGCTGTCCATGGTCTTCCAGGATGTGTACCTGTACGATGACACCCTGCTGGCGAATATTATGGTCGGTCGCGAGGACGCCACGCGCGAGCAGGCACTGGCGGCGGCTCACCTGGCGGGCTGTGATGAGATTGCCGCTCACCTGCCCGATGGGTGGGATACTCGTGTGGGCGAGGGCGGTGGTCGCCTTTCCGGCGGCGAGAGGCAGCGTGTTTCGGTGGCGCGTGCCCTGCTGAAGGATGCGCCGGTGCTTCTGCTGGATGAGGCGACCAGTGCTCTGGATCCGGAGAATGAGGCTCATGTGCAGGCTGCGATTGCTTCTCTGAGACAGCATGCAACTCTGCTGGTGATTGCGCATAAGCTGGATACGGTGCGTGAGGCGGATCGGATTATTGTGCTGGATGAGCACGGTTCAATCGCTCAGGTTGGCACCCATGAGCAGCTGGCAACCCAGCCCGGCATTTACCGCCATTTCTTGGACGTGCGCGAAGCCTCCCAAGGCTGGAGTTTGGTGTAATCAACTGCCCGTTATGAGCATCTAGTACGGTATATAGGTTGTGCCCCCTGCACTCATGCAGGGGGTACAATCTATGGGGCTATAGCCAGGGTTTAGAGGTCCTGGGGAAGACCCAGGTTGAGAGCCTTGATTGCCATAATCAACTGACCCTGAGTATCGTTATCAGGCCAGAGCGTATCAATCTTATAGGGCACTTCGAAGAGATCCGCGGGGTTAACTTCTCCGCGCTCGCTGAAGGATTCCGCCAGCAGGTTAATAACTTCCCGCTGAGTATCGGAGAGGTCGTATCCCTCAAAGGCTCTGTGCAAGTATTTACGTGCTGCTTCGGGGTCTAGACCGAGCGCTCGTCGAATATACTGGCTCAAGTCTGCCAGGTCATCAATGTTTTCGCGTGCAGCCTGGAAGTCTTCGACCGTAAAATCACCGGTGGCGACAAAGGCAGCCTGGAGTTCGGCAATATCCATCTCATTCAGACGGTAGCCTTTACGTGCCAAATCGACGGTGCGGGTGCCAATCATGGAGCGTAGCTGCATGCGCATACGACGGTCGTATTCGTCGATGTCCACGGTGCCGGGGCGGGTAATATCCACATCGATTGCCTGGGGCGCAATGTGCGTATCGGCAAAGTCGGTGTAGAAAATCTTACCCTTCTTGTTCTGGATATAGCGCATTAAATCGCGGAAATCGGCGCGAATCTGCTCCAGACGGCTCAGGGGAGTGTTTTCACCAAAGCCATCGGAGAGCACGTATTCAATCTGCCCGCGCGCTGCCTCAATATCGGGCAGGTTGTCTCCCAAACGTTCGCTCAGTTCATCGGCAACACGGCGCAGATAGTTCAGGCGCGGTGCGGCGCTTGCACTGTCACCTTGCAGTAGTGCCAGTTGCAGGGAGTAGACGTTTATATCGAGGGTGCGCTGTTCGGGCTTGTCATTTCCCATGCTGATATCAAAGGCGCCCAGGGGCATAAGGGATTCAATATCTTCTGCGGGGATAACGGCATGCCATGCTTCGGGTTCGGAGTAGCGCTCCAGGATAAGACGGTGCGAACCGAGCAGCGGGCTGTCGCTGTTAATACCGGACACCAGGGAGTGCAGGGTGGTACCGACTTGTGCACGCAGCTTGGCGTGATCATCGGGTACTTGAGAATCATCCGGGCTATCGGAGGAGCCGCGCAGAGCGTCCAGTTCGGCGGCGAGCTTCAGTAGGGTTTCGTAGGTGCGCTGCGCCTGGGAGATTGAAGCCGACACTGCACGCTGTTCAATATCGCTATTGAAGTAGCTAATATTATCGCAGCAATCGAAGACGTAGAAGTTCTCCTTATCCACACCGGGACCATAGACATCCGGGCAGAGTCGAGTGCCGCGACCGATCATCTGCCAGTACTTCGCACTGGAGCGCACCTGCTTGAAGAAGACCAGGTTGAGCGCATCGGGGACATCCACACCGGTGTCGAGCATGTCTACGCTAATGGCAATCACGGGCGCACCCTGCACACGGCCGGGTAACGCAAATTGCTCAATCAGGTACTGGGCACGCTCTACGCTATTAGTAATCACAGCGGAGAAGGAACCGCCCAGCTGCGGGTAGAGAGCGTCGAAGCGTTCTTTAATAAACTGGGCGTGCTTCTGGTTCTGGGCGAAGATAATGGTCTTGCCCAGCTGATCCCCATTGGATATACGGTGCCCGTGTTCCATGAGCTGCTGAATGACTTTATCCGCGGTATCTTGGTTGAACAGGAAGGAGCGCAGAGCCTCTGAGCTGACATAGTCCGGCGCCTGAGGGGTACCGTTATCATCAGCACCCCAGTCCAGCTCATCCCAGCGTTCTTTTTCATCCGCACTGAGCTTATCGTAGCGTATACCTTCACGGGTAAAACTGGTACCGAGCTGTACACCGGTGGGTGGTACCAGGTAGCGGTCTTCAACAGCTGCATCTAGGGGGTAGTGGTCGGTGGGTACCGAATCGTAGCAGTCGAAGAGCCCGTAGGTGTCGTGGTGAATATCGTCTTTGGGGGTTGCGGTCAGACCCACCATGAGTGCGTCGAAGTATTCGAAGATTCGACCGTACTTCTGGTAGATGGAGCGGTGCGCCTCGTCCACAATAATTAGGTCGAAGAACCCGGGGCTGAACTGACCACTGGCAACCAGGTTTTCAATGGTGGGGTAGGTACTTGCGTAGAAGCGACCGTCGGTTTTCTTTTCCTGCAGTAGGTTAATAACGGGCAGTTCGCTGGCGAATTGCTTCTGGTAGGCGCGTGCTGCCTGGCTGACTAGGTAGATACGGTCTGCCAGGAAAAGGGTGCGCTTGACCCACCCGGCATCCATGAGCATTTTGACGATTGCCATGGAGGTTCGGGTTTTACCGGTACCGGTTGCCATCACGAGCAGGGTACGACGACGGCGCTGGTCAAAGGCGTTAGCTACGGCGCGCACGGCTCGTTTTTGGTAGGGTCGGCTGGCGAGTTCTTCGGGTACGGGTACGTCGGAGAGCGGGCGAGCCGTGCGACGGGCGTGCACGCGGCGCAGATCTTCGCGAGTGGGCAGGGCAAGAATGGGGCGTTCGGGGTATCCCGCTTCGTCACCTGCGGGGGTGAACCAGCGATCCCAGAGTCGGTGCTCCAGGCCGTTGGTGGTAATAACGACCGGCCAGACGGGGCGTCCGGTTTTCAGGCTGGCTGCGTGGATACCCTCGGCGTAGTAGGCTGCCTGGTGGGTTCCTTCGCGGGGGTCACGGCTGGCGCGCTTGGCTTCGATAACGGCGAGGATAGTGCCGTCATCGTCTTTGAGCACATAGTCGGCGTAGCCGGTGCCGATCTTGCCCACGTGGCCTACGGGTATGTTTTCTACGGGGTATTCCAGCTGCACTTGGGAGGGGTCGTTAGTATCCCAGCCTGCGGCGTGCAGATCCCAGTCGATGAGGGAGCTGCGGGTTTGGGCTTCATTGAGGTCAGCGATTTCTTCGGAGCTTGCTTCTTGGGCTAGTCCCGGGTGGGTGCGCTCGTAGTCGCGGTAGGCGGCAAGCTCTTGCTGTAGCTGACGAATGATTGCCTGGTCTGCTTCGCGTTCTTGGCGGTGTGCTTCTTGCTGCTTTTCGAGCTGTTCGGAGAGTTCTTTGAGCTGCTCGGTAGTGAGTGGGTCAGCGGGCTTGACCAGGTGGGGGATCAGGGACGGATCGAACTTTTGAGTCAGGCTAATATTACCGCCGTTGGGGGAGTAGTATTTTACGAGCCATTTGGCAGTTTGGAAGAGGCAGATGAATGCTCGTTTGGCTTCGTCGTCTTTGAGGGGTGCACCGTGTGCGGCTTTATTGCCTGCTTTACGGATGGTGTTGAGCTCCGTGTAGAGGGCGCTGTTATTGATGGTTCGTTTGAAGTCGAGGGATTCCATGCGGTCGGCTAGAGTTGCACGGTATCCGGGGGAGGGCAGCTCGCGCATACGGTAGATGTGATCTACCATGCGTTCTAGGGTGATGCGGGCGTGCAGCATGGATGCTGGGCGGTCGTAGCGCAGCATCTTTTCGGATTTCACGGCGCTGTCGTACACATCCGGGATGGTGTCTTTGAGGAACTCGAAGTTACTCATGGCGTTCTCCTATCCGTGGAGCGAATGGTAGTGTGCGCGGGCGGTCTTGGCATACGCACACTACCATTTTAGCGCTTTAGGAGAAGAAGTAGGACTTTGAAGGTTAGTGATTCGCTAATCAGCGGGTGAGTCTGCAAAGTACTTTGACTTTCCCGTATCTCGAGCCGTACCCAAACAATAAAGCATAATTCCGAGGGCTATGTATAGGAATGTGCAATACGCTGGATTAAAAAGTGTGAGTTCGGATTTGGCTTTATCAATATCTATATTACTCCCAAACATTCTATTAGGAATAAATTGTGGCAATAAATAGCACAACATAAAAATAATATAAGGTGATGCATGGGCAGCGAGTAGAACGTATTTATTATTGGAAAAAATGTTACGCAGTATAAATGGATATAGTATAAATAGGGATACTAGTGGAAGCATAATAAGAGCTATTGCAAGAGTAGTTTTACCATAATCAAAACCGTATGGGACTATACCATTTACATAAGGCTGAATAAATTGGGCTAATGGAAGATATGCCAATGATAGAACCAGTGATAGAAATGTTATTCTACCAATTGTGCTAACACTATCTTTTATAACACTATTAAGAAAATTATAAAAATTATTATCTTTAAAAATTTTATTGTATTTGAAGAACGTGGAAAGAATCCCAAAAATACATACTATAGTTAGCAAGGATGCCGAGTATGCTGTAGACATCGCATTTATAGATTCCGAGGCTTGTACTTGTAGCTGTTCTACACTTCCCGAGATTATACCGGGAATAGGTGCAGCAAAAATAGCAGACCCCAGAAGAAAGATCTTTTGTGCCGTATTAGAATTAATCTTTTGCGGGTATTTTATTGCAGATACAAAAAGAAAAAAAGCGGCGATGAGTATAAAATAGAATAACCCTAGTAAAAGAATTAGATGTGATCCGGTTGATGGGTGAGAGAGAAGAATGAGCCCGATAATAACAGTCCAGGGTAGTGTATACAGGATTCTATAGTAATAATTTGAAAAGCAGGAAATTAGGGTTTTCATTATTCTTGATAATGTAGGTAAAATTATGTAATAGATTAATCTAATATAAATAAAATACTTCTGGAAAATTAAAATATTTATCGGATGAGTAAAATCTGACTGAGGTGCCAGTGAATGAAGGGGATAGTCAACCTCCTGAGTCGTATTGGAATTAAGCTGATCTGCATCATTACTTTTGGAAGTACGGTGATTATTAGGCACAAAAATCCTAGCGATTGAAAAGGACGGACTGGAGGGAAGAGAAGAGAGCTCGAGAATTATCGAGGGATTCAAGAATCTGCTTACGATCATGTTCTAAAGTGGAAACTTTAGAAGCAAACTCTCTCTGCACATCTATAGGGAGTAGTGGTATCTCAAGGTTAGTAATTGCCTTGCGATTAAAACCTTGAATAGTAGCGCCACGTGAATTCTTAATAAAGTATAATTTCTTGCTCTTCAGAAAGTGAAGTAGATATATTGTGTCTAAATTATCTTGGTGATTAATTGCTGTAATGTCTTGGCTCACGGCCATTGGGGTGTGGGTAATTGCGGTTTTACCTACACTAGTACGATTCACGAGAAGGATTCGCCCAGCAGGAATGATATTTGTTGAAGAACCTTCGACAGCTGAGTTATTGATGTGTAAGCGGAAACGAATAGAACCATCTGTAGAGATATCCGCAGCAGAAATCCATGGAATGTTACCTTCCCAATATTCAGGAATCGACTTCTTGGGAGTACCACCATGAGTAAAAGAGCACAAGTTACCTAATGGAACCTGCTGGGCATGAGAAAAATCCAGATTTGTGAAGAGGGAGGAGGTGAGTTCGTCAAGGAGAGAGAGCTGACGCTCCTGAGCCTCAATGACAGACTTCGCTTCATCCAAAATTTTACCTATACGCTCCTGCTCTTCAATAGGAGGCAGCATCATCTGCAAATTAAAGATATCTTGCTTACTCACTTGTAAGAACGTTGCTCCACGAGCATGTGAAAGGAGAAGCGGGTTGATATATGACAACCAGTGCCAAAGAAAGCGTTTGTCGAGATTTTCTTTAGCACGAATTCCAGCTAC
>Cebus_capucinus_imitator_PRJNA485217_SSR098__coassemble_2072_pt1 | contig 14275 bp, 7 predicted proteins | sample Cebus_capucinus_imitator_PRJNA485217_SSR098__metabat2_high_PE_014 | metagenome-assembled genome bin Cebus_capucinus_imitator_PRJNA485217_SSR098 | reverse complement strand
AAGAGCCCCGAGTTCACCTACACTCCTACCTCTCGCCCCATTGAGACCGTAGAGGCCAAGGAAGAAGCTCAGCAGGAAGAGCAGCAGACTGAGACTCAGGAAGAGCAGAGCGCAGCAGCTGAGGAAACCACCGCAGCGGCAGAAGCTACCACCGAGGCAGCTAAGACTGAGGCAGCTAAGCCCGCTGCGACCACCGCAAAGGCTACTGCGACTGCAAAGGCTAGCTCTACCGCTAAGGCTTCCAGCACCGCTAGCGCATCCGCATCCAGCACCGCTGTAGCGGCAGCTGCAGAGAACACTAGCGATAATGGCTCCTCGCCCCTGCCCTGGATTCTGGGCGGCGCGGGCGTGCTGATTGCTGCCGGTGCCGGTGTCTTCCTGTACCTGCGTAACCGCAAGGAAATTAGCTAAGTTTTAGTGTGCTTATGGCGCCGTTTTCACCCGCTGTGTAGAAGAATCTGCACAGCCTGCGGGGGAGAGCGGCGCCATTTGCGCGAATGCGCTCCCCGCCTGCCCGCTATACCCACCCGGTATATCTATCCGCGGTATACCTGTCCACGGTATGCAGCGACATATCCTGCGGGGCGAGCTTCGAGTGCTTATTAACACATACATTCTGTATTACAAGGACAATCATTGAGTTCAACCACAAATCTAAGCCCCGGCGCGGGCACCGGAGTTGAATCATCAACACCGGCACAGCCGACCAAGGGCACCAATAGGGGCGCCCGCACCGGCAGCCGCATCGCCTGGCTGATTATTTTTAGTTGTGCCCTGCTGGTGAGCGTACTGCTCTCCCTCTACGTGGGCTCCCACGCCCTACCTGAGTCCCAGGTGACCGCGGCACTGACCGGCGGCGGGGATGAAACCGCCCGCACCATTGTGCTTGACCAGCGTGTTCCTCGCACTCTGATCGCTATTGCCTGCGGTGCCGCCCTGGCAGTGGCGGGCTCCCTCATGCAATCTCTGACCCGTAACCCTCTGGCTGAGCCGGGACTTATGGGCGTCAATGCCGGTGCCGCCGTGGCTGTGGTGCTATCCGTGGTGCTTTTTGGCGTGATGGGTATTTGGCAGTATATGATTGCCGCCGTGATTGGTGCCGCTATTGCAGCGGTGGTGGTGTACACCCTCGGCCGCGGTAAAGACGGCTCGATCGTTAAGCTTGCCCTGGCGGGTGTGGCTATTTCTGCTGCTCTGTCGGCGGTGAACCAGGCACTCATCTTGGCTAATCAGGACGCCTATAATGAATTCCGCCTGTGGACTGCCGGTTCCCTGGAGGGGCGCGATATGGGTATTTTCTCCGCTATCGCCCCGGTGATTTTCATTGGCGTGGTGATTGCTTTTATTGTGGCTCCCGCGATTAATGCCCTGAGCATGGGCGAGGAAGCCGCAACCAGCCTGGGCGTGAGCGTCTCCCGCACCCAGAATCTGACCCTGATTAGCGTGACTGTGCTTGCCGGTGTGGCAACCGCGGCGGTGGGCCCGATTGGTTTTGTGGGTTTGGCGGTGCCTTTTGTGGTGCGCGCCCTGCTGGGTAATGACGTGCTCTGGGTGAATATCGGCTCGGCTATTGTGGGCCCGGTGTGGCTGCTGGCTACCGATGTGCTTGCGCGCGTGGTGGTCGCCCCCGAGGAAACTCAGGTGGGTATTATTGCCACCCTGGCGGGCGCTCCGCTCTTCCTCTTCCTGATGACTCGACCGAAGGTGGAGGCACTCTAATGACGACGACTACCTCCTCTGTCCGGGCGTCGGCAAGCAGCGCTCGCCGCGGTCGTGACCTGTCCAACCGCCCGGTGTTGAACCTGCGCGGTCCCGTGAGTGCCCAGATTCCCTGGCGTACTTTTGTGCTGAATCTGGTGCTGCTGGTGGCTTTGATTGCTCTGTCCCTGTGGGGTTTGCAGCAGGGTAAATACTCCCTGAGCCTGGGCGATACCGTCAATGCTCTGTTCGGTCACGGTAAGCCCCTGGCGGTGACCCTGGTGCAGCAGCGCGCGGCTCGTATTGTGGCTGCTCTGCTGGTGGGTGCGGCTCTGGGTCTATCCGGTGCTATTTTCCAGGTGATTAGCGGTAATGCCCTGGGTTCGCCCGATATTATTGGTTTCACCAATGGTGCGGCGACGGGCGCTTTGCTGCAGATTATTGTGTTCAACTCCGGCCCGGTGGAGGTTGCTGCCGGTGCTGTTGTGGGCGGTTTGGCGACCTCCCTGCTGGTGTGGGCTATGACTCGCCGTACCGGTTTGAAGGGCTTCCGCCTGGTGCTGGTGGGTATTGGTGTGGGTTCGACCCTGGCGGCGTTTAACGCGCTGCTGGTGGTGCGTGCATCTCTGACTCAGGCGCAGACGGCGGCTTCCTGGCTGGCGGGTAATCTGAACGATATCGTCTGGGAGCGCTCTATTGCCCTGCTGATTGCCATGATCGTTGCGGTGCCCCTGCTGCTGGTGCTGGTGCGTCCCCTGGGCGCTATTCGCTTTGGCGATAATGTGGCTGCCGGTTTGGGCGTGAATGTGGATAAGTACCGCGTGGCGGCGCTCTTTATTGGTGTGCTGCTGGTTTCCCTGGCGACCGCAACCTGCGGCCCGGTGGCTTTTGTAGCGCTGGCTGCCCCGCATATTGCTAAGACCCTGTCCAAGGATAGCGGTGTTGGTTTTACGAGCGCGGCACTGATGGGTTCCCTGCTGGTGCTGGGCTCGGATATGATCGGCCGTTACGCCTTTGGTAGCCATATTTTGCAGGTGGGTATTGTGACCGGTGCTATTGGCGGCCTGTACCTGATTTATTTGATTTATCGTGAGAGGAAGAGCGCCTAATGAGCGTGGAGAAGAAGAACGAATCCCGCTTGGCGGGCGAGAAACTGGTGGTTGGCTACGGCGAGCACCGCGTGCTGGACGGCGTGGACTTTGAGCTACTGGAGGGGGAGCTGACCGTTATTCTCGGTCCGAACGCCTGCGGCAAGTCCACCCTGCTCAAGACCCTGTCCCGCGTGATCCCGGCAAAGTCCGGCACCGTGAGCCTGGACGGCACTCCACTATCGCAGATGAAATCCCGCGCCATTGCGCAGATTTTGGCGATGCTGCCTCAGACCCCGGAGGCGCCCAATGGTGTGACCGTGGCGGATGTGGTGGCTCGCGGCCGCTACCCGCACCAGTCCCTGCTGCGCTCCTGGTCGGATGCTGATGAGCAGGCGTGCGTGCAGGCTATGAAGGCGGCGAATGTGCTCGAGCTGGCAGACCGCCCCATTGAGGCTCTCTCGGGTGGTCAGCGTCAGCGCGTGTGGATTGCTATGACTCTGGCTCAACAGACTCCGCTGATTCTGCTGGATGAGCCGACCACCTACCTGGATATTACCCACCAGATTGAGGTGCTGAACCTGGCTCGCGATCTGCACGCGAACGGTCACACGGTGGCTGTGGTGCTGCACGATCTGAACCTGGCGTTCCGTTACGCAACCCATGTGGTGCTGATGCGTCGCGGTCAGATTATTGCTCAGGGTGCTCCGAAGGACGTGGTGACCCCGGAGATTATTCGCGAGGTATTCGAGCTGAATTCGATGATTATTGATGATCCGGTGACCGGTACGCCCCTGATCATTCCTTTTGAGGATCAGGAGATTCATATTGCCGCCGATGGTATTAGTGCCGCTCGTGCCGAGGCTGCTGCCTCTGCCTAGGGTCGCTTCTAGCGGACGTTAGAGATAATCCCCGTATTTCTTGGTGAAAGATAAGGAATACGGGGATTTTCTGTTTACTGTGGTGGTCTTAGGTAGGGTCTAAAGAGGGGAGAGGATACGAGTCACACGCCCTCTATTGTTCCCTATACAGCCCTGTGCGTGAAGAAATTAGTGAGTCTCTGCGAGTCGCTACATTATCTAACGTGTCTAAGCTCTAAGCTGTATTACGTTATGCTCATACCACACTCAGTGGTACCTTAGAAGAGTAGATTTTTCAAAGCTCATGCAGCTGATGGAAGGAATGGGTTATGTCCACTGAAGTAAACCCGCAGCAGCTTAACGTTCAGCATGCTCTGGACGAAGTGATTCGCCGTGCTGAGGGAGATTGCCCTCCCGGTCTGACTCCGGCTGAATACGCTGCGTGTTTGCGCCGTACCCCTCCGAAAACTCCGCGCCCCACGCCCACCCCGCGCGTTGCCTCCCCCCTGATGACCGAGCTGATTGAAAGCGCCGTGAATCCTCAGGAGCTCACCGCACGCATTGAAGATCTGATCTCCGAGGGTACCCCGATTGTTCAGGCTGCCCGTGATGAGCAGGGCAATGACCTGCAGACCGAGCGTATTGTTACTTTCCTGTACCGTAATGGCGAAGCGCAGCAGGTGCTGCTTTTTGTCAATCGCATTACCGATGAGAAGGACTTGGGGCGCTCGCTCATGGAGCGTATTGAGGGTACCGATTGGTGGCATTTGAGCTTCCAGATGGAGACCAATTGGCGTGCCTCCTATTGCTTTGTTCCTGCGCTGCCCGGCGGCACCCCGCCCTGGTTGAACGACCGTGACCAGGTGCAGCTGCGCCGTGTGCTGGACACCGGACTGTACGATACGAATAACCCCCTGGAGATGGTCAATCGCCTGGGTCACCATATGAGCGTGGTGCAGCTGGAGCATGCGCCGGTGCACGAGTTTGTGCTGGAAATGCACGAGCTGGAACAGCTGCCCGAGTACGAGTGGCATATGGCTCCCGAGCAGCACCCGGTGAGTATTCAGCGCGTGGGCGAGCCCGCACCGGAGGCGCCCCTGGTCATTTTCTTTGATGGTGAGGCGTGGCTGCGCCTGGGCCTGTTGGAGACCCTGCAGCGCGCGCACGATGCCTCCCGTCTGCCGTCTTTTAATGCGCTCTTTGTGGACTCGGGTGGTCGCGAGCGCCGCTGGAAGGAATTGGACGGTTCCAATCCCATTGGTGCGTACCTGGCGGATCAGGCTCTGCCCTGGCTGGCTGCTGAGCATAATGTGGCGCCGGCTCGTGAGAATATTTTCCTCAACGGTCAGTCCCTTGGTGGGCTGTCGGCACTGCTGGCTGTGCTGAGCCGCCCGGAGGCTTTTGGCGGTGCTTTCGCTCAGTCTTCCTCCCTGTGGCAGGAGGTAGCTTTTGAGCGTTTGGCGGCTCTGAAGCAAGCTAATGAGCTGAATCGTTTGGATCATCTGAAGCTGGATATTGAAGTCGGTCAGCAAGAGTGGATTCTGACCGAGCCGCATGAGAAGTTTATTCAGCAGCTGCGTGAAAGCAACGCCGATATTAGCTATACGGTCTTTAATGGCGGTCATGATTATGCGTGCTGGCGCGGTGCTATTGTTCCGGCTCTGGAGCGCATTTTGCCCGCTAATAGTGTGGCGGGGGAGTAATCCCTTAACCCACTGCTGAGCATATGTATATCACCGAATAGAAAAGCTTATATCTGCTACAGCATCAGTAGATGCGAGACGCATCCATTCCCGCTGCTCTGCACCTATGTGGTCTCTGGCATAATGGAGACTAGATACTCGTAGCAGAGAGAAAAGATAGAGGAATCAATGACCGAGACCCCCGCAGCTCCCGTAGAACGCAGCCCCCTGGCTCCCACGCCCCTGATCCCCGAATCCTTCGCCGCTAAATACCGCGAAGCCGGCTACTGGATTGACCAGACCATCCCCGAATTCTTGCTGGATGCATGCCGCGCCAAGCCCCACTTCCCGGCACTGGTTGCCCTCTCCCACGCAGTGCTGGATGAGGAGGATAAGCCCGTGCAGGTGCGCTACTCCTACGGTGAACTGGAGGCAGCCGGTCGCGCCGCTGCCAAGCGCCTGATTGAGGCGGGCGTGCAGCCCGGCGACCGCGTGCTGCTGCAGCTGCCCAATATCGCCGAGTACCTGGTGTACCTGCTGGGCGTGTTCTGGGCGAGTGCTCTTCCGGTTTTCTGCCTGCCTCAGCACCGCCTGAGCGAGCTGAGCCATTTCGCAACCCGTACCGATGCCGCCGCCCATATCTACTCTTCCAAGACTGCGGGCACGAACTTTACCCAGCTGCACGAAGAACTCACCGAGGCTCTGCGCGAAGCGGGCGAGGTAGCGCCCCCGGTCGGTATTGACGCCTCCGTGCCTCTGGAGCCCCTGAGCGAGGAGGAACTTGCCGAGCCCTTTATGCCCGGAGTTATTCAGAATACCGACTCCACTCGCGCTAGCGAGCAGGTGGCATTCCTGCAGCTTTCCGGTGGTACCACCGGCGTGTCCAAGCTGATTCCTCGCACCCACGCAGCTTACCTGTATTCGGTGCGCGGCTCGGTGGATATTTGCCGTATTCACGCCAATACCACCATGCTGATTGTGCTACCCGCGGCTCATAACTTCACCATGAGCTCCCCGGGTATTCTGGGAGCCATGTGCGCTAGCGCCAAGATGGTTTTTGCCGGCGATCCTTCCCCGCAGACCGCGTTCCGTCTGATTCAGATGGAGGGCGTGACCTTTACCGCTCTGGTGCCTCCGCTGGCTCAGGCGTGGGCGGCTTCGGCTGAGCGTAACCCGGTGGAGATTCCTTCCCTGCGCACTCTGCAGGTGGGCGGTTCCAAGCTTTCCCCGGCGGTTGCGGGCACTATTGCCCAGGCCCTTGAGGTTGAGATTCAGCAGGTCTTTGGCATGGCTGAGGGTCTAGTGAACTACACCCGCCGCGATGATGACCCCTACCTGCAATTCAATACTCAGGGTCGCCCGATTAGCCCCGATGATGAGGTGCTGATTGTGGACGATAATGATCAGCCCGTGGCGCGTGGCGAGAGCGGCCACCTGCTCACCCGCGGTCCTTACACTATTCGCGGCTACTATCTGGAAGAGAATGCGAACCGCTTCGGCTTTACCGAGGACGGCTTCTACCGCACCGGCGATATTGTGCGCTGGAACGGCCCGAACCTTGAAGTGACCGGTCGCGCTAAGGATCAGATTAACCGCAATGGTGAAAAGATTGCTGTGGACGAAATCGAAGATATCGCTCTGGCACACCCGGATGTTTTTGATGCCGTGGTGCTGGGTCTGCCCGATGACACTGTGGGTGAGCGCGTGGCTCTGGTGCTGGTACCCAAGCCCGGCGCCTCCTTCGGTGAGAACCCGCGCCGTACCATGCACGAGTACTTTAGTGCCGCTCAGCTTGCCGATTTCAAGATTCCTGAGCGTGTTGAGGTGATGGACGAGCTGCCCACCACTAATGTGGGTAAGATTTCTCGTCGCGAGCTGCGCGTGCTGCTTGCCGATATGCTCGCATCCTAAGACACTACCTAAGACTCCGATAGAAAGAGAGAATAATGTCCGCTACTGAGACTCTGCGCCCGATCCTGGCAACCTACCTGAAGGAAGAGGATTCCCTGCAGGCTGCTTTTGACCAGCCCACCACCGACCTGTTCAGCCTGGGTCTGGATTCCATGGGTGCTTTTGCCCTGCTGGATGATCTGGCTGCTGCCGGTATTGTCGTGGAATTTACCGAGTTGGTTGAGAACCCGACCGTGGAATTCCTGGCGTCCCGCGCCTAAATAACGTATAGACCCTGCGCCCCGATAAACCGGGGTGCGGGGTCTAGCTCTCTGTTTATACTCTCGAACGATATTCCCGTTTTAGCTTTTCCAAGGATGGATATGCACACCGATTCCCCCTGGCTTCCGCTCTCTTCTTCCGCGCGAGGCATTTACCTTGCCGCCGTGATGGCTCCCGAGAATCCGCGCTATAACACTGCCGAGATGCTTGAGCTGCCTGGCGACACCGATATGCACTTGCTGCGCCGCGCTCTGGAGCAGTTCTATGCGGAGAATGAGGGCGTGCGTGTGCGTACCCGCGTGCATGCCGGTCGTGCCGAGCAGCAGGTGCTGCCCATCGAGGACTTTGTGAGCGGTGTGCAGGTGCTTGAGGAGTATTCCCTGGAAGGCTTTGACTCTGAGGACTCTGAAAGTAGCGGGGGAGAAGGGGAGCTGCCTCTGCCGGTGCTCAGCTGGGCTCGTGCGCTGCTGTCTGAACCGCTGAACACCGATAAGGGTGTGACTCTGCGTAGCGCCCACACCCGTTACGCCGGTAAGATGTGGCTCTATCACTCTATCTCCCACGTGGTTGCTGATGGTTTCGCCGCCTTTAATGGCCTGTCCCGTATCGCGGCGATCTACCGTACCCTTGCCGCCGGTAAAGAAGCCCTCCCGACTACTCGCCCGGGCGTGGCTGAGCTGATTGCTGCCGATGAGGCAGCAGCTCCCGCTCGCGAGGCAGATCTGGAGTTCTGGCTGTCCCCCGAGCAGGCTCATGTGCTGGAAGAATCCGATTCTTCCCTCGCCGGTCGTAGCGCGGAGGCTTCCTCGGCGGCACTGCGTGTGAGCCTTGCGGTGCCTGTGGAGTTGCAGACCCGTTTGCTGAGCGCAGCTAAAGAGAAGGGTGCCTCCTGGCCGCATCTTGCCACAGCAGTGGTGGGTTCCTTCCTGGCGCGTATTGCTAACCGCGAGTCGGCGGCATTTGGCGTGCCGCAGATGAACCGCATGCTGCCGCCCAGCGTGGATCCCGCGACCCGTGACCTGGCTAAAATTAGCGCACAGACTGCCTGCACCGCAGTAAACGTGCTACCGGTTCAGGTGCCCTCCGTTGGTTCCCTGGAGCACGCTATTGAGCGCGTCAAGCAGGATTTTGAGCGCAATGCCCAGCATCCCCTGGCACGCCAGGAAGATCTCGAACGCGCCGCCCGTACCAATGATGCGCGCCTCTTTGGTGCTCAGATCAATGTGGTTCCCTTTGATGCTGTGCTGCCAATCAGCACCCCTGAGCCCCTGAGCGCCGAGGAACGCGCAGCCGGTGTGCGTCCCGAGCCGCCCGCTACCGCGCGCATTCACAATATTTCCGCCGGCCCAGTACCCGATATGACCGTGACCCTGCGCGGTATGCCCGGTCGCGGTAACCCCATCGCCCTGGAAATCGACGCGAACCCCGCGCTGTATACTCCCGAAATTCTGCGCGCCCACGCTAGCCACCTGGCGGATTGGTTCCGCAAATGGACTATTGCTCTGGAAAATAACCTGCCTCTTGAAGCGCTATCCACCGCGACCGACGCGGAACTGGCGGTACTCGATAGCTTTAATGCGCCCGAGCACCCGGTGGAGTACCGTACCCTGCTGCAGCGCTTTGTGGCAGCGGTCAATGCTCATCCTGAGCAGGTTGCTCTGCGCGCGGCAGCTCCTGCACGACGAGCCGATGGCAGCTTTGGTTTGACCCCCGAAGATACCCAGGCCTATGATTTCAACCAGGAATTGAACTATATTCAGCTGGATTATCGTGCCCGCGTGCTCGCCGCTGAACTTATTGGTGCCGGTGTGCGCCCCGGTGATGCGGTGGGTCTGCGCGTGGAGCGCGGTATCGAACAGTACGTGGCTCTTTACGCCCTGCTGTACGCAGGAGCCACCTATGTGCCCGTGCTGCCCGAACTGCCCGCCGAACGTATTGGCGTCATGCTTGAAGATGCCGGTGCATCCGCCCTCATTCACGGCCCCGGTTTGGCACCCCTGGGAGCGAGCGAACTTGCCCCCGAGCAGCCCGAACTCTACGCCGCCCTTCCGCAGATTCAGCTGCCGCCCATTAACACTGTGGAGCAGCTGAGCGAATCCGAGGTGCCCGCCCGTGAGCACCTGCCCGGTCTGGAGACCGACCTGGACTCGGACGCCTATATCCTGTTCACCTCAGGCTCCACCGGCCGCCCCAAGGGCGTTGCCATTAGCCACCGCGCAATCGATAACCGTCTGCGCTGGCAGCAGCACCAGATCCCGATCGGTGCGGGGGATAAGGTTCTACACAAGACCGCTATCTCCTTCGATGTGCACGTCTGGGAGCTCTACTGGCCCCTGCAAGAAGGCGCCACCGTTATTATTGCCGCGCCCGAGGGGCACCGCGACCCCGCCTACCTGGCGCGCGTGATTGCCGAGCAGGGCGTGGACTGCCTGCACTTTGTACCCACCATGCTCACCGCGTTTCTCTCTTCCCCCAGCGCCGCCCGCATTCTGCGCGAAGCCGGCTACGGGGATGGCGAAAGCGATAAGCACCTGAAGTACCTGGTGTGCTCCGGCGAGGCTCTGCATCGTGAGCAGATTCTGGAAGCCCACCGCGCTCTGGGCGTGTGGATTCTCAATCTCTATGGACCCACCGAAGCCGCGGTGGATGTTACCTTCTGGGATAGCTCTGAGGACCCCGAGCGTGAGCAGGTGCCCATTGGTGAGCCCGTATGGAATACCGGCACGTTTATTCTGGATAAGGCGGGTCGTCCTGTGCCTGCCGGTGTGCTGGGCGAGCTCTATCTGAGCGGTGTTCAGCTGGCGAGTGGTTATAAGAACAACCCCGACGCCACCGCCGCTGCCTTTGGCGAAGACGCAACCAATGGCATGCGCGTCTACCGTACCGGTGACCTCGCCACCTGGGAGCTACTACCCGATGAAAGCGCACCCTACGGTGTGCGCGGTGTAATCCTTTACCGCGGTCGTGCCGACTCGCAGGTCAAGCTCAACGGCCAGCGCCTGGAATTGGGCGATATTGAAGCAACTCTGACCGACGCCGATCGTGTGAGCGGTGCTGTCGCTATACTCTACACTGGCCCGGACGGTAATCGCGCCCCTGCGCTCGCCGCTTTCCTAGAAACCGGTACTGAGCGTGAAGAAGAGCAAGCTCAGATTATTGAATCAGCCCGTGCTCACGCGCAGGCTAGCCTGCCCGAGTATATGGTGCCGACCCTCTGGCATGCGGTACACACCTTCCCTGTGGGTACCAGTGGTAAGGCGGACCGTAAGCTGCTGGCACGCCATGATTTCGCGGTGACCACCGGCGAGGACGGTCCTCACGATTTGCTGCAGCAGCAACTGGCGGCGATTTTCGCCTCTGCTCTGGGTGTGGAGCGCGTGGGCGTTCACGATGATTTCTTCGCTTTTGGTGGCTCTTCCATGAGCGCGTTGAACGTGATTGCTTCTATTGAGGAGCAGCTGGGCATCACGGTCTCTATTGGTGCGCTCTTTGCGTATCCTTCGGTGGCTGAGCTGGCGGCATCCTTGGGAGAGAATAGCGGTGCTGAGTTCCAGCCGGTGCTGCCTCTGCGCCGTGTGCCCAAGACCCCGAATCCGGATGCTCCCGCGCCGTTGTTTATTCTTCCCCCTGCGGGTGGTTTGGGCTGGTCTTATGCGCCCTATGCTGCCGCGCTGCCCTCGAATCAGGCAATGTACACCCTGCAGCTGGCGCCTTTTAGCGCCCCTGAGGTGTCTATGCCCTCAAGTCTGGATGAGCTGGCGCGCTATTTCGTGTCCCTAATTCTGGGCGTGCTGAAGGAGAAGCAGCTGCCGTCTCGCGTGCAGCTCATGGGTTGGTCTGTGGGCGGTACCGCCAGCGTTGAGACCGCGGCGCTGCTGCGCGAAGCAGGAGTTGAGATCGAGCGCGTGGTGGTTCTGGACGGCTATCCGGCTGAACAATGGTCGGGTGTTCCGTCTCCTGATGAGCAGGAGAGCTACCGTGCTCTGCTGCGTATGGCTGGTTTGCCCGAACCCGACCCGGAAGAAGTGCTTGATTTGCCCACGGTTCTTGAACGTTTGAAGTCTATTGGTTCGGCTCTGGGCTATTTGGGTGAGGACGCGCTGGGCGTGACTTTCGCGGCAATGCAGGCTTCTCCTGCTCTGCTGCGCGGCGCCTCCCATCGCTACTATGATGGCCCGGTGATTATGGTTGCCGCTCCCCATGAGGATCAGCCCTATTTGGATGCGTCCGGTTGGTCTGATCATTGCGCTGCCCTTGAGATTGTGCCTATTGAGGGTGCGAGCCATACGGGTATGGTCAATGACTCATTTGTTCCTCAGATTGTTTCATCGATCTGGGTCTAAAGAGGTTCATCCCATGCGAGTGTATAGGCATCTGAAGTCAGACAAGGGGAGAAACGCAAGGGATTTCTGGAACGCTACCGTCCCGAACTAAACTCAAAAACATATAGATAAAGCGTTAGGGGGTTGTCTCATCTGAGACAACCCCCTAACGCTTAGCTATCGCCTATAACGACGAGAGTGTATTACTCAGCGTCGCTACCGGTACGACCAGCGTTGACGTTTGCCAGGTCGTACTTTGCGAATGCCTGTGCAGCCAGATCAGCAGATACCTTGCCCTGCTTTGCCAGCATCTGCAGGGTGCGTACCACGAGGGACTCTGCATCGATGTGGAAGAAGCGGCGTGCGCCGGGGCGGGTGTCTGCGAAGCCGAAGCCGTCTGCGCCCAGTGCTGCGAAGTCGTTGGGCACGAAGGGACGGATCATGTTCTGCAGGTCGGATGCGAAGTCGCTGGTTGCGATAACCGGGCCTTCTGCACCTGCCAGCTTCTGGGTCAGGTAGGGCAGGCGTGCGGGCTTGCCGGGGTTGAGGAGTTCCTCTTCCTCAGCTGCAACGCCGTCGCGAGCCAGTTCAACCCAGGAGGTGACAGACCATACGTCTGCGGATACGCCCCAGTCCTCAGCCAGCAGGCGCTGTGCTTCCAGTGCCCACGGGACAGCGATACCGGATGCCAGCAGCTGTGCCTTGGGGCCTGCAACGGTGGAGTCCTGCAGCTTGTAGATACCCTTGATGACGCCTTCGACGTCCAGGTTCTCGGGTTCCTTGGGCTGGTGGATGGGCTCGTTGTACACGGTCAGGTAGTACATGACATCGTGGTCTTCGTCCAGGTTGCCGTACATCTGCTCGATACCGCGCTTGACGATGTGGCCAATTTCGTAGCCGTATGCCGGGTCGTAGCTCTTGATAGCGGGGTTGGTCGCTGCCAGCAGCGGCGAGTGACCGTCCATGTGCTGCAGACCTTCACCGGAGAGGGTGGTGCGGCCTGCGGTACCGCCGATAATGAAGCCGCGAACCAGCTGGTCGCCTGCTGCCCAGAATGCGTCACCGGTGCGCTGGAAGCCGAACATCGAGTAGAAGATGTAGATCGGGATCATGGGCTCGCCGTGGGTGTCGAAGGAGGAACCAACAGCGGTGAATGCTGCGGTTGCGCCTGCTTCGTTAATACCCACGTGAATGATCTGACCTGCTGCGGACTCGGTGTAGGAGAGCATCAGTGCACGGTCAACGGGCACGTAGTTCTGACCGTTGGGGTTGTACAGCTTTGCGGAGGGGAAGAAGGAGTCCATACCGAAGGTACGTGCCTCGTCGGGGACGATGGGCACAATGCGGTGGCCGAAGCCCTTAACACGCATGAGGTCCTTCATCAGGCGCACGAATGCCATGGTGGATGCTGCCAGCTGCTTGCCGGAGCCCTTCATAGCGCCCGCGTATGCCTTGTCGTCCGGCAGGTCAATAACCGGCTGGGTGTTGGGGCGTGCGGGGATTGCGCCACCGAGCTCTGCACGGCGTGCGTGCATGTACTGCATTGCCGGGTGGGATGCATCCGGTACGTAGTACGGCGGGTTGTAGAGGTCCTTTTCCAGTTCCTCGTCGGAGACGGGGATGCCCAGGTGGTCACGGAAGCCCTTGAGTGCTTCCATGGTGAACTTCTTCATCTGGTGGGTGGAGTTGCGGGACTCGAATGCCGGGCCCAGCTCGCGACCCTTAATGGTCTGTGCCAGGATGACGGTGGGCTGACCCTTGGTCTCCAGCGCTTCCTTGTATGCTGCGTAGATCTTCTTGTCATCGTGACCGCCGCGGCGCAGTGCCCAGATTTCGTCGTCGGTCATGTCGGCGACGAGTTCCTTGGTCTCGGGGTACTTGCCGAAGAAATGCTCGCGGATGTAGCCACCGTCTTCACCACGGAAGGTCTGGTAGTCACCGTCGAGGGTTTCGTTCAGCAGCTGGATCAGCTTGCCGGACTTGTCCTTCGCCAGCAGTTCGTCCCATTCGGAGCCCCACAGCACCTTGATGACGTGCCAACCGGCACCGCGGAAGAATGCTTCGAGCTCCTGCACGATCTTGCTGTTACCGCGCACGGGGCCGTCCAGGCGCTGCAGGTTACAGTTGACGACGAAGGTCAGGTTGTCCAGCTTTTCGTTGGCTGCCAGCTGCAGTGCACCGCGCGATTCGGGCTCGTCCATTTCGCCGTCGCCCAGGAATGCCCAGACGTGCTGCTCGGAGGTGTCCTTGATGCCGCGGTTGTGCAGGTAGCGGTTGAAGGATGCCTGGTGGATTGCGTTCAGCGGACCGATACCCATGGACACGGTCGGGAACTGCCAGAAATCGGGCAGGCAGCGGGTGAGCGGGTAGGAGGGAATGCCGTTCTCGCCCTTGGTCTTCTCCTGGCGGAAGCCGTCCATCTGCTCTTCGGTCAGGCGGCCTTCAACGAATGC
>Cebus_capucinus_imitator_PRJNA485217_SSR098__coassemble_2069_pt1 | contig 14323 bp, 11 predicted proteins | sample Cebus_capucinus_imitator_PRJNA485217_SSR098__metabat2_high_PE_014 | metagenome-assembled genome bin Cebus_capucinus_imitator_PRJNA485217_SSR098 | reverse complement strand
AGTTCAGCGTCCAAAAGGATGGCGGCTTCCGGGTCGGTGAGGAAGACGAAGTCGTTACCGGTTCCGTGGCCTTTGGTGAGGTTCTTCTCCGCCAGTTCTCCCCAAGCGCTCATGCTCTGCTCCTTTTTCGTGGGGTCAAAAGTTTCTTGTGTTTATTGTACGCGTTTAGCCTTGCGGGTACTCTTCACGAATAATTCGTACAGCGTGATCGACTAGGTGCGGGTCGGTGGCGTTCAGCCAGTGCACGCGAGGGTCGGCGCGGAACCAGGTAATCTGGCGGCGCGCGAACTGGCGCGTAGCAATGGTCGTATCCTCAATTGCTTGCTCCAGAGTGTACTCCTCCAGCCCTTCAGAGGCGGCAATCCCGGATAGCTGGTTATATGCGCTCTCCAGGGCTTTCAAGAATTCACGGTAGCCAATAGCACGAGAGGCGGTTTTTGCCTCCCGCAGGCCCTTCTTCTCTAGAGCGTGCACTTCATCGAGCAGACCGGCATCAGCCATAGCCACCACACGCGCGTGCAGCCGCTCGTGCAGCTCCGCACGATCCATATCCAGCCCAATCTGAATCGCCGGGGAAACATACTCGCGCACGGGCATAAAGGCACTAAAGGGGCGCCCCTCGACCTCCCAGACTTCCAGGGCACGAATAATACGGCGTTCATCATTCACGCGCGCCGCCGATTCGGGATCCACCTGTGCCAGTCGCTCATGCAGGGCACCAATTCCCCGCTCAGCTGCTTCTGCCTCCAGGCGGGCACGCACGGCAGGATCCGTACCCGGGAATTCCAGTACATCTAGAGCCGCACGCACATAGAGACCGGATCCACCGACCAGAATCGGGTATTTACCGCGGGCGCGAATCTGCGCGAACAGTTCACGAGCCTGCGCCTGAAATTCCGCCACGGACGCCTCGTCTTTAATATCCATGATGTCCAGCAGATGGTGCGGTACGCCCTGCATTTCCTCGGCAGTGATTTTGGCGGTGCCGATATTCATACCGCGGTAGAACTGCATGGAATCGGCATTAATGCATTCGCCTCCCAGCTGCTGTGCTAGGGCAATGGCAAGCGCACTTTTGCCCGTGCCGGTGGCGCCCACAATGGCAATAATGGGCAGGGTCTTCTCTAGTTCATGAGGCTGGGAGGTCATTCTTCTATTTTACGTGGTGCGCGGGGTGTTTTGGCCAGAAGGCACTACTGCCGCTGGGTAGGTCAGCATGCCTTTGAGCTTCGGTCCCGTATCTCTAGCGAGCATATAAAGCGTGGCATGAGTCGCACATGTGATCGCTTTATAACTCACCCCCGGAACGCAGCGAGCGCACGATTCCCCGCTGGCTACAGAGATCTGTTAGCTGCAGAGAATCGTGCGCTCGTTACACAATTAGAGCTATTTACTTACGCAGACCAATAGTCGGCATGCCCAGACCCACCGGACCGCCGGAAACCTGAGTGGTTCCGGCACCGCAGGAATCCGCCTGGGAGCGGTCCCAGGCATCGCCCGCGCGAGTGCGTCGCAGAGTGTATTCTTCGGCGCTAGGGTCGGAGAGCAGGTGGAAAGAACCAGCCTCGGTAATGGGCACGGTCACCATGTCACCGGGGCGCGGGGTTTCGCAGCCGGCGGGCACGGAGAAGTGCACCAGGCGCTGGTCGGGGCCGCGACCTGCCAGACGGTGAGTCTGCTGCGCCTTACGACCGGATTCGGCAACGACCATCAGTTCCACGGTCTTGCCCAGCTGCTTGCGGTTCTCTTCAGCGGCGATACGGTCCTGCAGAGCGATCAGACGCTCGTAGCGTTCCTGCACGATCTCCTTGGGCACCTGGTTGTCCATGGTTGCCGCGGGGGTGCCGGGGCGAATGGAGTACTGGAAGGTAAACGCCGAGGAGAAACGTGCCTGCTCCACCACGCGCAGGGTGTCCTGGAAATCTTCCTCGGTTTCACCGGGGAAGCCCACAATAATATCGGTGGTGATCACGGCGTTGGGGATGCGCTCGCGCACCTTCTCCAGGATTCCGAGGAATTTCTTGGAGCGGTAGGAACGGCGCATGTCTTTGAGCACCTTGTCGGAGCCGGACTGCAGCGGCATGTGCAGTACGGGCATGACGTTCGGGGTTTCTGCCATGGCATCGATCACGTCGTCGGTGAACATTGCAGGGTGCGGGGAGGTGAAGCGCACGCGCTCCAGACCTTCAATGTCACCGCAGGCGCGCAGCAGCTTGGAGAATGCCTGACGGTCGCCAAATTCCACGCCGTAGGAGTTCACGTTCTGACCGAGCAGGGTCACTTCAATAGCGCCGTCGTCGACCAGCGCCTGTACTTCGGCGAGGATGTCGCCCGGGCGGCGGTCCTTTTCTTTACCGCGTAGGGAGGGCACGATGCAGAAGGTGCAGGTGTTATTGCAGCCCACGGAGATGGATACCCAGCCGGAGTACACGTTATCGCGCTTGGTGGGCAGGGTGGAGGGGAAAACTTCGAGGGATTCGAGCAGTTCTGCCTGTGCCTCATGATTGTGGCGGGCGCGCTCGAGCAGCGCGGGCAGGGAGCCGATATTGTGGGTGCCGAAGACGACATCGACCCAGGGCGCCTTTTCGATAATGGCGTTTTGGTCTTTCTGCGCCAGGCAGCCGCCGACGGCGATTTGCATGCCTTCGTGCTGTGCTTTGATGGGCTTGAGCTGGCCGAGGTTGCCGTAAAGGCGGTTGGATGCGTTTTCGCGTACAGCGCAGGTGTTGAATACCACCAGGTCGGGGGTTTGTCCTTCTTCGACGCGCGTGTAGCCGTTGGCTTCGAGCAGGCCGGACATGCGCTCGGAGTCGTGTACGTTCATCTGGCAGCCGAAAGTGCGCACTTCGTAGGTGCGTTTCTTGTCGGCGTGGTCGATTTCTTCTTGGGTTACTGCGTTTTCTAGGGTGATACTCACGCCTTTAGGGTATAAAAATTTGGTGCCCGCCTCTATGCAGGTGTTCCTTAGTCTGTACTTTAGGCTTTGGGGTGTTTGTGGCGCCTAAGGGTGCATGAGAACACACTCAGTGAGCGTTATTCTTATACAGGGGATATAATCGAAGCGCCGATTATTTCAACTCAACTTTATTTCTTTCCGGATATTCTTATGCTTCAAACCCCAACCGTCACTTTGGAAACCTCTGTTATCCCTATGATTCCGCAGCCGAGCCGCGTGCGCACCCTGCCGGCGCCGGTTCCTGCGCTGTCGGTGATTTCTACTCCTGAGCCTGCTGATGTGCTGGAGCAGGCTATTCGTGCGTATATTCCTGCGCCTTCTCATGCGCCGGCGGATTCGAAGAGGTTCCGTCGTCTGGCTATGCAGCTGCTGGATTGGACTGCGAGCGCACCGCTGGGTCGTATGATGCCTGAGCATAGCCCGCGTGAGCTGGTGCATTGCCAGATTTTGGGTACGAGTATGCGTTCTGTTGTCTTACGCCTGCGCTATCGTCATGCGCGTACCGGTCAGGTGGTGCGTGTGGTGGTGAAGCATTTCCGTCGCCGCGATAGCCTGCATAATTCGGGTGGTTTTGGTTTGGCGCGTGAGTTGGCGTCGGCTCGTCATTTTTCTGCGCTGACTGATGGTGTGCTGCCGGGGTATTACACGCATTCTGATGGGCTGCGTGCGATTGTGTTGGAGGATAGTAGCGCGTCTTTTGCTGACCCTGTGCCTTTGGCGCGTGCGCTGTCTAGTGATGATTCGGTGGTGCGTCGTTCGGGTTTCCGTGCACTAACTCAGTTCTATGCGGCGCTGGGCGGTATTCCGGTGGATGCGGATGCTGCGTTGGCGTTCCGCCGCGAGTTGGCGTCGCTAGATAAGCGTAGTCCTTTTCCCGGTGGTGCGGCGTCGTTTTCTCTGGCCTCTCGCGGTGCGGCGAAGCTTTTCCCGCAGGGCTCTGCTGAGGGGGATACGGATCCTTATACTCAGCTGCGTTTTGCTTTTAAGCGTATTGCTCAGCCGGTGTTTTTGGCGCGGGGCACTCTTGCTAGTGATGAGTTGGCGCGTGCTTTTGCGGCGACGCGCGGCGCAGATTATATGGTGAGCACGGGTGATTTTAATCCGGAGAATGTGCTCTGTTCCCCGTCGTCTTTGGGTTTTGCATCGGCTGTGTCTTCGGATGCTGTGCCTGCGCGCGGTGTGGATGCTGAGGGTAGTGCTTTTGTGCATCGCGGCATGCTTTTTGCCGAGGTGATGTTGGGTTTCCCGTCTTCGCCGGCGTATCCGGGGTATCGTGTGGAGCGCGAGCGCGATATGGCGCCGCTATATGTGGCTCTGTGGGGTAGCCGTGATTTGGATGCTGATTTGGCGTTGGATATTACCCTGTGCACTCTGATGATTGCGTGCACGCTGATTGAGCTGTATGCGCGTAGCGAGCGTGCGGCGCTGCTGCCGGTGCTGTGCAGTGAGGCGGCTGATTTTATGCAGGCGCTCTTGGCTATTGCTTTGGAAGATGTGCCGGAGGGTCCTGCTTCTGGCTCGGGTTCTGAGGATTCTGCTTCCGAGACTGCTATCGAGAACACCGATTCTATGAATGCCCTTGAGTCTCTGCCCGATGTGGCTGAGCTGGCTGAACTGCCGGAGATTGAGGCGCAGTCTCTGAGTGCTGAGTATCGTGCGACTCTCATGCCGATTATTGAGGAAGCGATTGCGCGCCTGCGCACTTTTGAAGTGTAGTTCTCCCCATCGATCTAGGCATAGGTCTGTCTATAAACGCCGGGCGGCGGTGAGTATCCCACTCACCGCCGCTTCACTGTATCTATTTATCTCTAATTATTAAAAACTACGCTTGGTGTCCAATCCACTGGTAGTAGGTTCGTCCGTCTTCCAGCTTCCAGTGTCTTCCGCCCGTCATCGAAGAGCCACGTGCAATCCTCAAAGCCCCAGAAGAAGTGGTGTATTCCTGGTCTTCTTGAAGTTCCCCGGTATTACCTTCTCTGTTACGACCGTGTGGAAGCAATATCCCCTGACGGATAAGGCTATTCAAATCTTGAGTAATGCATTCGACCTTACGTATAGTGCTATCTGCACGTGCATCCATAGTAGCTTTGGTCGTAATTATTGATCCTTTAAGCAGAACGAACTTACCGTCTACAACCTGCATTCGTGCATCAATACCATGATTTTCATCTACGTAGTAGAAAAGTGGTGATTTAACAACAGAACCCGAATCCTTCAGATTCATAAGTAACCTACCTTGGTCATCTAGCTCTAGAAATCCTTGGATGTATTACGCTGTAATCCCAGGATTCTAGAATATTGAGTGAACTACAACTCCTAGTATATGCCCCCAGGTACTTTTTGACCCATTGATACGTTACAAGATGATAGCTCGGGGTAATATCCTTTATACCCTATCCATGGATAAGCGATACCACATGGAGTAGTATCAGAGCATGACACATAATCATGCGCTGAATGCGCGCGCGGATAAGTACATCTACCGCGTTGACTACTCTCCCGAAGACAAAGGATACATCGGTACAGTCCTTGAGTTACCCGGGCTCTCACACTTTGCCGAAACCAATGTGGAAGCAATCATCGGCATTATCCAAGCCACCAAAGACGCACTCGCTATCCTTGACGAAGAAGGCAAACATATTCCCGAGCCTCAAACTATGCAGAGCTAGTAGTTCTCCTCGCGGAAAGCGTCGATTTCATGCTTGACCACCGAATAGGCAATGCCCGCCGAATAGCCGCGGCGACCCAGCATACCCACCAGGCGACGCATCACCCTATCCCGCTCCGCGCGATCCCCAAGGTCCATGGAGGGGCGCAGCTTCTTGCGCACCAGCTCAGCTGCATCAGCGCGCTCATCGGCATCTGTGCGCTGAGCCAAAGCTTCCTCAGCCATCTCCCCCACAATACCGCGACTCTTCAGCTCACGCCTCAGCGCCGAACGCGATAGCTTCTTGCCCGCGCCACGCTGAGCCACAAAATCACGCGCATACTGGGCATCATCAATCAGATTCGCCGCTTGGAACTTATCCAATAGAGGCTCAATCAGATCCGACTCGAAACCCTTAGATTCCAACTTAGCGCGCAGCTGCTGACGGCTCTTCGCCGAATACGCCAGCTGGTTGTACACAATCGTGCGCGCCTGCACATAAGGGTCAATCTCTTCCCGCTGGCGACGACCGCGCTTCTGCCCGGGAACCGGCGCGTTCTCCTCAGCAGAAAGACCCCGAATAAAAGCCTCTTCTTCGGGAGTCAGCGCCTCATTCAGGCTGGAACCTTCCGCAAAAAGAGGTGTCGAGATGCGCTTGGGTTTAGGCTTTTCCTCCGCTGGACGTGCACCAATAGCCGGAGCATAGGGCGACTTCTCCGACTCCTTGAATCGGCGGAAACCGCGCTTACGATCCGGGTTATAACGCCGCTCATAGCGGCTCTTTGATGTCTTCTGCTTGCTCTGAGCCGAGCCCGAAGAGCTACTATCGCTCTCAGACTCAGCGCTAGAACTCGGAGCAGCCGGGCGCACGGGAGCATTCTCCGGGTCGGGCTTATCCTCAGCCACGCCCAAAGCCGCCGGATGCCACGCCGGGTACTCCCCCGCATGTATTGGTGCCGAGGATTCTTGAACACTCTCTTGGACAGGTGAGGCTTTAGACGTCTTTACCGAGCGAGAAGGCGCTACACGCGCAGGTTGCGCGGGTGCCTGCTGAACTCGCGTAGCTTGCGCTGCGGCCTGCTCTACCGGTGCCTGCTGCGTAGCGGCACCAAAACCCAGCTCAGCCTGCTGCTGGCGCAGGCGGCGCTTCCAAGCGGGCATAGACTCCACATCTTCAGTGCTCTCTACGGGTACTACAGGCTCAACACTAGCGGGTGCATCGGGTTCTTCGAGCACAACAACATCAGGCGCCTCGGACTCAGATACAGCAAAATCGGGTTCATAACCCTCATAGGGATCCTCCGGAATCCCGCTATCCGCAGGGGAATCATCACCGGGGAAGGGAGCATCAAAAACAGGAGGGCTAAAATCAAAATCCTGAATATAAAAATAGGGCTCGCCGGGTTCAGTTTCAGCGGGTTCAGTTTCCGCGGGCACCGCTTCAGTCTGTGTCGCTTCAGAGTGTACCGGTTCAAGCGTTACGGGCTCAGTCAGAACAGATTCAAGCGCTACAGGTTCAACCGGGCTATCCCAGAGAGGATCGGGTGTGTAGCTCGCTAGGGGTTCAATATCTTCAGGCTTTACCGCCGCAAAGGAAGAAGAAATATTCAGATCATCAACCGGCAAAAACACAGGAGCCTGCGAGTCTTCAGCCTCCCAGGCAGAGCTCAGCCAATCACTTGCACCGCCCTTATTCTGAGCCATCCTATCCCTCCTTCCCCTAAGAACACAGCACTACTACCCTATCACTGCTCACAGCCCGAACAGTTCAGGCTCAGCAGATACACAAAAGCGTGGGGCGCCGTGCTCACGCACAGCGCCCCACGGCCTTCTGACACGCCCGCAGGCGCTACACACAGCGGCTTATCGAGATGTCTCTACATCGCGTCCATAAGCCACCAAGCCTATTACAGCTCGTCCGAGAGCTCATCCAGCGGATCAGACTCAGCAGCAGCCTCAGCACCCTCGGCAGTTTCTTCCTCGGGAGCCTCAATAATGCCCAGCTTGACCAGGACCTTATGCTGCAGCTCTTCGGTCAACTCGGGGTTGTCCTTGAGCAGCTTACGCACATTCTCACGACCCTGACCCAGCTGCTCACCCTCATAGGTGAACCATGCGCCGGACTTCTTCACAATATCGTGATCCACCGCCAGGTCCAGAATGCCACCCTCAACGGAAATACCCTCACCGTAGAGAATGTCGAACTCAGCCTGCTTGAAGGGCGGAGCCATCTTATTCTTGACAACCTTAGCGCGAGTCTTCGCACCAATCGGGTTCGCGCCGTCCTTCAGAGTCTCAATACGGCGAATATCAATACGCACCGAAGCGTAGAACTTCAGAGCCTTACCGCCGGTAGTGGTCTCGGGAGAACCGAAGAACACGCCGATCTTCTCACGCAGCTGGTTAATGAAGATCGCGGTAGTGCCCGAAGACGCCAGACGGCCGGTAATCTTACGCAAAGCCTGAGACATCAGACGAGCCTGAAGACCCACATGGGAGTCACCCATATCGCCCTCAATTTCAGCCTTGGGAACCAGAGCCGCCACGGAGTCAACCACAATAATATCCACCGCGCCGGAGCCAACCAGCACGTCCATGATCTCCAGAGCCTGCTCACCGGTATCCGGCTGAGAAACCAGCAGAGCGTCAATATCCACGCCCAGCTTTGCTGCGTACTGAGGATCCAGCGCGTGCTCCGCGTCGATGAATGCAGCCACGCCGCCAGCCTTCTGAGCGTTCGCCACAGCGTGCAGAGCCACGGTGGTCTTACCGGAAGATTCCGGACCGTAAATCTCAATCACGCGACCGCGAGGCAGACCGCCAATACCCAGTGCAGCATCCAGAGCAATAGCGCCGGTGGGGATAACCTCAACCTGGGTGTTGGTCTTCTCGCCCAGGCGCATCACCGCGCCCTTGCCGTAGTTCTTTTCAATCTTTGCCATGGCGTCTGCAAGAGCCTTGGCGCGACCTTCTTCGGCAACACGGGTCACGGTCTGAACTTTAGAGTTCTTAGCCACTGTATATACCTTCTTCTTAAGTTTGATTCAGAGTTCATTCAGGGGCGGGTGCCCCCTGTTGCTTACTACTATAGGCATCCAAGCGGACAGGTTAAGCGGGTTCCCACACATCTGTGGAAAACCGAGACAAAAACTATCAAAACGGCGCCTCTGTGGATAAGTCTACCAAATATAGAACAATTTTACGACTATATCGCACGTGTTTCCGGGAAAAATTTTCGAGCCTTTTTCGAACACGCACCCCGAGGTGCACGCGGATGCGCCTCTAACGTGGCTTAATATCGGGCCCAAAACGGCGAGATTCCGGCACATCCTGCACAATGCACACCTGCTCCCACACCGCGCGCGGATCCACGCCCGCATCCAGAGCCTGCTGAGCCGTACGATCCCCCAGGGCACCCAAAACCAGGTCTTTAGCTAGAACACGCGCATAGGAAGCACCAAATTCATGCTCCATAAACACCCAAAATTCACTTAATTTCATTCCAACACCCCGCTTCCTTAGCGCGAATATGACAGGTTTAAGACAGCTTTATGACATAGTATGACACGGCGAATCTCGCCCGATGCCCGACAGAACAGCTCATTCACTCAGGGCGCAGGTACTCGCACCTCACGCGGGCATAACAAAAGGCAGGTTAGTCAACCTGCCTTCTGCTTATCTATAGGTCTCTTATGCCATGCTGGACATCATGTACTGCTCAGACATCTCAGCCGGAATAGTATCCGGAACCTGCACGCCCTCAAGCATAGCCATACGATCGGATACCTCACGCAGCATCTGGTACATGGGAATCTCCAGCGCCTGGCAAATACCAGCCAGCAGCTCCGAAGAGGCTTCCTTCTGGCCGCGCTCAACTTCGCTCAGGTAACCCAGGGATACACGAGCCTTCTGGGAAACCTCGCGCAGGGTACGACCCTGACGCTGACGAACGTCACGCAGCACCTCACCAATAGCCTGGCGCAGCGGTACTACCTTGGGCTCCTCGACGACCGGAACAGCCTGCACGGGTGCAGCGCTCTCAACTTCCATCCAGCGAGTAACACCATTGATAGATACGCGTTGCTTAGTCATAGCTTTAATCTCCTCTATAGAGTAGTTCCGCCCATAAGGGGTCTTATATCTGTTAAGCCTAGCCTATTTTTACGCTCTGAGCTAGGCGAGCGGTCACATCTGGACATCTTGTCCGCGTGTTACATCTATTAGAACATGCCAAGCTATGTCTTTATTCCCCCGCAGCTGAATGTTTCCTGAGAATCTGGAGTTTTCTAGCTTGACAGTGTATATAACCGCTTCGCTACTGCTTTTATTCCGGTTCTGGGGGTGCGTAGGATGCGCTTCTTAGGATTAAGCGGGATATTTAGGGCGCATGGGACGAGCCCCAGGCAGTTGCGTTTATGAGATCGCTTGCGTGTGTTTCTTACCTTGGCTAAAGAGGCTCATCCCATGCGTATGTTTAGGTATATCACCCAAGAAAGCGTAAGAAATGTACAAAACGCACCCACCCCGAAATCGGGGAGAAAACGCCGTGAGACGCGTGCGGGAGGCGAGAAGTCGAAAACCCCATTCGCTGCCCCCCCCTCAGGGACTGCACGGATAAGCACCAGCCACCTGCGAAACGCAAGCACAGAGGCGAGAGTGGAGGCATGCGACTCGCGAGTTATGGCAAACCCCGCGCTACCTCTAACACCTCAAAATTAAAGTATTAGACAACGCGGGGTTTGTCATTGTTTGAGCTGGAGCGGGCTCTCTGCTCTCGCCTCCCAACTCACAAACGCAACCACGCACTCACTCAGCCGTAGCCTTGCCGGATAGCTGACCGCAGCCTAGCCGGATTCGTGACCGCAGCCTAGCCGGATTCGCAGCCGTAGCCTTGCCGGATTCGCAGCCGCAGCCTTGCCGGATTCGCTGCCGCAGCCTTGCCGGATTGGGGTAAGAGTTCAGAGTGATTTACTGAGAAGACAGGGACTCAATGAGAAGAGTCAAAGCCGATAGGACTGATTGTGCTCGAATAGCAGCGCGATCACCCTCAAAAGAGTACTCACGAGCTATTACACCCTCCGGGCTAGACAGACCAATAAAGACAGTACCAACCGGCTTACCGTCATGCGGTTCTGGGCCCGCCACACCGGTAGTCGATAGCGCATAGCTAGCATCGCAGACTCGCGCCGCACCGGCAGCCATCTGCTGAGCAACACGTGCGTCCACGCTACCCGCTTGGGCCAGAAGAGTCTCAGAAACACCCAGAACTGAAGCCTTCACCGAGGAAGCATAAGAGACCACACCGCCCATAAAATACGCGGAAGCACCCGAGACAGTGCATATAGTTCCGGCAAGATCGCCACCGGTCAGCGACTCAGCGGTTGCCAGGGTAATCCCGTGTTCAATAGCAAGCTCATGTGCCCGCTGCACAGCCTGCTGAATCTGCGCGCTAATCTGCTCAGCGTATGCGCTCATGCTTAGCCTCGCGGGTTTTCAGCGTAGTATGCTGCGCGCAAACGAGCCGCATCGCGTACATACACCGCACCGGTCCAGACAGTCATAAAAGTTGCCGCGCCCATAATAATCCACCCGGGAATCAGCCACACGGTACCGAGCAGACCCAGCGGCAGCAGCATAACCACAATAGCCACGGTCTGCAGCACGGTCTTAATCTTGCCGCCCTTATTTGCCGCCATCACGCCATACTTAATCACGAATAGACGCATGATGGTAATACCCCATTCACGCAGCAGAATCAGCGCGGTGACCCACCACCACAGCTCACCCAGCATAGAGAGCACAATAAACGCCGCGCCGGTAATGAACTTATCGGCAATAGGGTCGGCAATCTTACCGAAGCTTGTAATCAGATTACGCGAGCGCGCCAGGTAGCCGTCTGCCCAATCGGTAATCATGGCGGCAATGAAAATACCCCAGGCTGCCCAGCGCGCGCCGGGGTTCTCCGCACCGAAGGTGCCACCGGCAACCAGTGCCCAGATGAAGAAGGGGACGGCGATAATGCGCAGGGTGGTTAGAAAATTGGGTAGGTTCCAATTGGAGGCGGTAGGCTTCTCGCTCATTGCTCTTCTTTCCTGTCTGTGTCTTTATACCCATGGTAGCCCATTGGGGTGCTTTAGAGCTCTTGAGAGGGAGGAAAAAGATAATGCGCTACGTGCTCTCACGTAGCGCATTATCTTAAGCTGCGGGTCTTTAGCGCCCGGTCAGTGCCCAGGCGTCTTCGCTGCCCTCATCGTCATCCTCATCCAGGATATCCAGGGGCTCCCCGGCAGGAACCGCATTCGCGTACGGATCAACAGCCGGTGCCGGAGGCTCTTCGCCGCGCACGCGCGCCAGTGCTGCCTCCAGATCCTCGGGGCGAACCAGCACCTCACGTGCCTTAGTGCCCTCAGCCGGGCCCACAATACCCTGAGATTCCAGCAGATCCATCATGCGGCCTGCCTTTGCGAAGCCCATGCGTAGCTTACGCTGCACAAAGGAGGTTGCACCGTACTGGGTGGTGACCACCAGCTCCACGGCACGCAGCAGATCCTCAAGATCCTCGCCAATTTCGTCATCAATCTGCTTCTTGGAATCGGCGGTGAGCACATCCTCACGGTACACGGTCGGAGCCTGTGCCTTCACGTGCTCAACCACGGCGTGAATCTCCGATTCGGACACCCACGCGCCCTGCACACGCACGGGCTTGGAAGCACCCATGGGCAGGAAGAGCGCGTCACCCTGACCGATGAGCTTCTCCGCACCGGGCTGATCGAGCACCACGCGAGAGTCGGTAACCGAGGAGGTTGCAAATGCCATACGCGAGGGAACATTCGCTTTAATCAGACCGGTGACCACATCCACCGAGGGGCGCTGAGTTGCCAGCACCAGGTGAATACCGGCGGCACGCGCCAGCTGGGTAATGCGCACAATGGCTTCTTCCACATCGCGCGGAGCGACCATCATCAGATCGGCAAGCTCGTCCACAATCACCAGCAGGTAGGGGTATTCACGCAGCACACGCTTAGAGCCCGGGTCGGGCTGAATCTTACCCTCGCGCAGTGCCTTGTTAAAGTCGTCCACATGCTTGAAACCGTAGTGCGCCAGGTCGTCATAGCGGGCGTCCATTTCACGCACGACCCATTGCAGAGCCTCGGCGGCCTTCTTGGGGTTGGTAATAATGGGCGTAATCAGGTGCGGAATACCCTCGTAGGCGGTTAGTTCCACGCGCTTGGGGTCGACCATCACCAGGCGTACCTGGTCGGGGGTGGCGCGCATGAGGATCGAGGTGATCATGGAGTTCACGAAGGAAGACTTACCGGCACCGGTTGCACCGGCGACCAGCATATGCGGCATTTTCGCCAGGTTCGCCAGCACAAAGCCGCCCTCAACGTCCTTACCCACACCCATGACCATGGGGTGATGGTTGGCGTGTGCCTGGGAGGAGCGCAGCACATCGCCCAAAGCCACGGTTTCACGGTCGGTATTGGGAATTTCAATACCGATCGCGGACTTGCCGGGAATGGGCGAGAGGATACGCACCTCTTCGCTCGCCACCGCGTAGGCAATATTCTTACTCAGGGCGGTAACGCGCTCAACCTTGGTGCCGGGGCTCAGCTCAATTTCGTAGCGGGTGACCGTAGGACCTCGAGAGAAGCCGGTGACGGTGGCATCCACGTTGAACTGCTCGAGCACGCTGGTCAGGGCTGCGACCACGCGCTGGTTCGCTTCGGAGGATTCCTTGGCGGGCGGGCCGGCGACAAGCATATCTTCTGCCGGCAGGGTGTAGGCGCCCGCGGAGGATTCCACGGTTTGTGCCGGACGCGCCGCTTCCGGGGAGGCCGGTCGGCTATTATCGCGTACCGCCGGGGCTGCCGGGCGCGCCTGCTGGCTCTGTGCGGCGGCAGTGCGCTGTGCCAGCTGAGCCTGAGCCAGGCGTGCCTCTGCCGCGGCGCGCGCCGAGGGGGTCGGCTGGTTACTCTGGCTCGGCTGTACAGATTGAGCTGTCTGGGAAGACTGGGTTGCAGGGTCAATCACCGGCTGCATGCGGGTTGCGGTATCGTCTCCATCGGAAAGCACCGGCTGAGGCTTAGTCTGTACCTGCTGGCTCTGCGAACCCTGAGTATTACCCTGTGCGGGCTGCTCAAAAATATCCGCGTCAAAAAGACCGTTCTGCGGCACTCGACCGTAATCACGAGCCGCCTGCTGCACCTGGGATAGACGTGCCGCCGGGGCATCGGATTCCACATCAAAGAGTTCCGCCTGACCGCGAGAAGCCGAGCGACGAACAGCATTCAAACGCTGTTTACGAGCCGGGGCAGTTTCAGGCGCCTCGGGCGCGCTCTGCTCCGGTTCGGGGAAGGAATCAGCCACCATAGCCTGCACAAATGCTTCATCGCCGGCGTATTCATCCAGGTTAGGGTCGTTCTCCTGCACGGGAGCATAACCAAACCAGGACTTCACGCGGGAGAAGAAACCACCGCGGGACGCCGGGGCGGTGCGCTCGCGAGCGCTCGGTGCCGGAGCTGCCGGAGCCTCCAAATAGCTGCGATCATGCTCTTCGGCATTCAGATCCACAGTAGCACTCTCATCAGGGCGCGGGCTGCGGGGCTGCTTCTCCCCCAGAGCAATGCTCATCAGGTGCAGGGTGCGCGGCCAGAGCTGACGCACCGGAGTGGCGGTCATAATCATGACACCCACTAGGAAAATCAGGGCAATAATAA
>Cebus_capucinus_imitator_PRJNA485217_SSR098__coassemble_2040_pt1 | contig 14861 bp, 14 predicted proteins | sample Cebus_capucinus_imitator_PRJNA485217_SSR098__metabat2_high_PE_014 | metagenome-assembled genome bin Cebus_capucinus_imitator_PRJNA485217_SSR098 | reverse complement strand
AAGAGCGCCATGAGAGCCTGCTTGGGGCGAGCTCCCACGCTTTCCTTGACTACCGTGCCATTCTTGAAGAGGTAAATGGCAGGAATTGAGGTCACGCCGTACTCTGCGGCAATATCGCCATCGGTATCCACATTGACCTTTACCACCTTGAGGCTATCGGCATTCTCGACAGCAATTTCATCCAGGGTCGGAGCCATGGAACGGCAGGGGCCGCACCATTCAGCCCAGAAGTCCACAATAACCGGCTTATCGCTGGAGAGAACCTCGCTAGCGAACTGATCGCCGCTAATATTCAGAGCGCTCATAGCGCCTCCTTATCAATAGAAAGTATTAGAGAGATTCCAGGTAGTGCTGAGCGTCCAGAGCCGCAACAGCACCGGAACCGGCAGCAATAATAGCCTGGCGGTAGGTCGGATCAATCACGTCACCGCAGGCAAAAACACCGGGGAGAGAGGTGCGGGAGGAACGACCCTGAACCGCAATGGTATTGTTCTCAGTTAGCTCCAGCTGGTCTGCAACCAGCTCAACGCGCGGGTCGGAACCAATAGCCTCAAAGATACCGTCTACCGCCAAATCGCGGTTCTGACCGGTTGCGGTGTCCTCCAGAACCAGGTTGGACACGGTGGCTTCACCCTGGATTTCAACGACCTGGCTATTCCACACAATTTCAATCTTCTCGTTCTCAAAGACGCGCTTCTGCATAATATCCGAGGCGCGGAAAGAATCGCGGCGGTGAATCAGATAGACCTTGGATGCGTACTTGGTCAGGAAGTTAGCTTCCTCCAGAGCGGAGTCGCCACCGCCGACCACTGCAAGCACCTTATCCTTGAAGAAGAAACCGTCACAGGTTGCACACCAGGAAACACCGTGGCCGGAGAGGCGCTCTTCGCCGGGAACATTAAGCGAACGGTACTGGGAACCGGTGGAGAGAATCACGGTCTTTGCCAGGTGAACTTTGCCATCGGAGGTATGAATCTTCTTCACATCTCCCTCAAGCTCCAGACGGGTTACATCTGCATAGCGCACATCGGTACCGAAGCGCTCAGCCTGGGCAGCAATATTGCCCATCAGCTCCGGGCCCTGAATGCCCTCAACAAAGCCGGGGAAGTTCTCCACCTCGGTGGTGTTCATCAGCGCACCACCAATAGCCACGGAGCTAGCAAAAAGCACGGGGTGCAGATCGGCACGTGCCGCGTAGATAGCTGCGGTATTACCGGCGGGACCGGCACCGACAATAACAACCTCGTGAACGGTTGCGTCGGTCTCTTCGTGCTCGGGGGCTGCGGGTGCGGTATTCAGATTCAAACCGCCCAGTGCTGCACCGCCAAACAGGCCGCCCAGAGTGGATTCGCTCATGGTGTTCTCCTTCATTCGTTTACCTATGGGGTATAACCGTTGTCTTCCTTCGATTATTCCACGTTTGCCGGGCGCTGGAGAAGCCGCACACGATGAGCGCAATATATGGTCATAGAAGGTCACGAACCGTCATAGAAAAGAGCGTGTGTAATCTAAGCACAGATAGAGAAAGGGTCGAGATTCATCAGAATCTCGACCCTTAAACAGCCCGGAATCTAGCTCTTAGGCAACCTTCAGCTCGCTAATGCGCAGACCGTAGGGCATGCGCGCAATGGGCTGGGACTGGCGGGAAGCGCTATTGAAGACAATAATCACGTAGCCGGTCTTATCAGCCTGCTTTGCGGTATCGAGCTTGACTGCGGTGGAAGGACCGGAAATAGTGCCCTTAGCGACCTCTACAGCGCCGTCCAGGGAGTCCTTGGAGTTGGTGTAGACGGTGAATGCACCGCCGGTGCCGCCGATCTGGTCAATGGTCACGGTATTGGTCAGGGTGGGGGTCTGCAGCTTAATGGCAAGACCCACTCCGGTGACCAGACCGGAGAAGTTTTCGGTACCGAAACCGTAGCTCATCCATGCGGTGTTGGCGTTGCCATCGGTCAGGTAGGGCAGCATGGTGTCCATATCCGCCATGTAGGTGGGGTTATTGGGGATCAGGCGGGTAACGCCGGCGATCTTCGGGGGTGCTGCCGGGGTGGGGGAGGGGGTTGCGCTCGGGGAAGCTGCGGCGCTTGCAGCTGCTGCGGAGGCGCTTGCGCTGGCTGCCTTGGCGGTGGGGTCTGCCAGCACGGGTGCGTTATTGCCCAGGGAGCTCAGGGAGCTCAGTGCTGCACCCACGCCGATAACCAGCACCAGCACACCGGCAAGGGCAATAGCCCATACGCCGCGGGAACGGGTTTCTTCCTCATCCTCATCTTCGTAAATGCCGCTGGATTCGGAGACTGCGGAGATAACTTCCGGGTTAATGGGTGCCGCTTCGGTCCATTCCTTGGTGGCGCTAATGGCTACCGGTGCCTGTGCGGTGGAGGTGCCCACACGCTCGTAGGTGTTCTTGGTGGCGTCCTTGGGGGCTCCGAAGATTTCGGAGTCAATGGCGCCGTCGTTCTGCTCTTCTGCCAGTGCCTGGTTGTCGGTCAGCAGGGTATCCAGCAGCACGTCCGGGCGGGTGTGGGAGGTAATCAGGTACTTATTACCTTCGGGGGTGATACCCATATCCAGGATCTGAATATTAAAGCGGCTGCGCTCGGCGAGAATACGGGAGTTGTTTTCCAGCAGGGAGGCGCGTGCGGCCGAGGCCACCACAATGGAGACCTTGCGGTTGAGCACCTGGTCAATGCCGTCCAGAATCATATCGGATTCTGCGGTGGTAATGGTTTGTGCGGTAATTTCGTAGCGGTTTCCGAGGACGGTGCCTACGGGAATGGGCTGCGCCATGTACTCTCCCTGTGGTTTTTGTGAGCGTGCACCCTCTATCGTCGGGGTGCCTGTGGGCTGTATGTATTCAAGTGTACCGCCTCTTGTGGCTCATCGCTGTGTGCGCCTGTATATAGCTCCCCGGTAAAAGATGCGGGTCTATATAATCCTCTAGCGGGCGCTAGAGAGGCTTTAAACGCCGCATCCCGCCTTACTTTATGTAAGACGGGATGTAAGTTTTGAGCCTTGGGAAGGCAGTGCAAGCAGCTTTAGCGGCGTACCAGAGCTTTCACACGGCGGGTAATGGGTGAGACCAGAGCCAGACCCTCGTGCAGACCCACCAGGCGCATCATGGGCACATAGCAGATGGCCATAATGCTTCCGGCGATGATCAGAGAGATCACCGCGCCCATCTTGGAGCTAAAGGCAAAGCCGTTCAGATTCCATGCACCCAGCAGGTAGAGCGCCAGCAGAGCCGGAAGAGCCGCACCCACCGATGCGAAGAAAGAGCGAGCGTAGCTGCTAATAATCTTCAGACCCTCGTAATCTCCCAAGCGGCGGCGGATTGCCACGTGACCGGTAATGAGCATCAGGAAGCTATTAATCGGGTAAATAGCTGCGAGCGCAAAGACCACATAGGGTGCCGGCAGCAGGGAGGCTGCGAAGCTCATGATCGCCATGGTAATGGAGGAGAAGAGCTGCAGATTGAAGGGGGTCTTGGCATTCTCTCGGGCAAAGAGCACGCGCGTGTACATAAAGTTCACGGTCAGCAGGGGAGTGGCGGGAGCCAGAATAATAATCAGCTGAGCAATGGCAATGGCGGCTTTAGGATTACCACCGCTAAAGAGAGTTGCTACAGGGCCGGCCATAACCACTAGCGCCACGGCGCAGAAGACGGTGGCGACACCGGAATTGCGCAGGCCGCGGGAGAATGCATAGATCACGCTATCGCTATCATCGGCAATGGAGGAGGCGCTCAGACGGTTAAAGAGCACGGTGGCGATGGATACGCCCACCACGCCGTGCGGCAGCATGTAGAGCATGGTGGCATAGTTTAGGGCCTGCAGACCCGGCACCTCAATGCCCTGAGCGGCGTAGAAGTCTCGGGAGGATACCACGGAGGCTGCCACCTGGGTCATGTACATAAAGGAGATATTGGAGATCACGCCCGAGGCGAGGGTCCAGCCGGCGAGCTTTGCCGCTTCGCGCAGACCAATGCCTCGCCAGGCGAAGTCGGGGCGAATGCGCAGACCCATGCGGAAGAGCGGGATAAAGAGCACCAGGGCCTGGACAGCCACGCCCAGGGTTGCGCTACCTGCCAGGACCAGGGTTTGGGCGCTGGTCCAGTTTTCCACCGAGTGCGCCGGCGGGATGGTGCTGGTATCCTGCGGGCCAAAGATCGCAATAAAGCCGATCAGGGCGGCAATGGTGATGATATTGTTCAGCACTGGCGACCACATATAAGCGCCGAAAGCGTCCTTAGCGTTGAGCACCTGACCGATGACGGTGTATAGACCGTAGAAGAAGATCTGCGGCAGACACCAGAGGGCAAAGATAACGCCTAGTTGCTGTTGTTCTGGGGTCCAGCTGGCGCCCATAATGTGAATAATGGGCACGGCGCAGGCGACGGTTATGGCGGTGACTATACCGATGGCGGTCACGGTGAGGGTGACCAATTTGGAGATATAGCTCAGGCCTCCGTCTTGGGCTTGGGCGGCTTTAATAATTTGGGGCACCAGCACGGAGTTGAACACGCCACCTGCCACCAGCACATAGATGAGGTTGGGCAGGGTATTGGCGGTTTCGAAAACGTCGCCCACATTGGATATGGAGCCGATGGCGACGGTGAGCAGGATTGCTTTGACGAAACCCAGCACTCGGGATACGAGGGTTCCGGCTGCCATAATGGCGCTGGCGAACGCGTCTGTTCGTGCCACCTATTCTCCTTTGATATGAGTGTTTAGAGCTGGTTTTGGATGTACTGGTAGGCCCGCTCGGCGATATGGCGTTCATTGGCGAAGGAGAGTTTCTCTCTCAGTTCTGCCAGGGGTACCCATGCGACGTCTACAGCTTCGCGGTCGGGGTCGTTGTCCACGGTCAGTTCCCCGCCGGTGGCTGCAAAGAGGTAGTGGTAGACCTGTTTGCGGATTCGCATTCCGGAGGCGGTAAACCAGTATTCTATGGTGCCCAGGGGCCAGATGGGGCGCCCGTTAATGCCGGTTTCTTCGGCGATTTCGCGGGTTGCTGCATCTGGGATGGTTTCTTCGGGCTCAACATGGCCTTTGGGTAGGCACCATTCGAGGGAACCTGCACGGTTGACTCGGGCAATGATAGCTGCGGGCATGCTGGGCTGGTTAAAATCGATGACAATTCCGCCCGCGGAGACCTCTGGAGGCATCGCGGCAGGGCGCAGGGGCACGAAGGAGCCCTCTTTGGGTGCGCGTGGTACTGGAAAAGTCATAGTTATACCTTATCCGATAGCTAGCCTTATACGGTATCTAGTGCGAGGTTATGAGAGCTACCCGATATGCTTTTTTGCGCAGAATCTGCAAGGATTAGAGGACTATGTCGCAAAAAATTGATGTGTTGAAGATGTATCCTGACGCCGTGGCACTGGGTGAGCTTTTTGCTCGCGCGGGTTTCGAGCTGTACCTGGTGGGCGGTATTGTCCGCGATATTATTCGCTACAGCCAGCAGGATTCTTCCGACACGTTTACCGATTTTGATCTCACCACGGATGCCGAACCGGAGCAGATTCAGCAGATTATCGCTCCGTGGGCTGAGAAGATGTGGGATATCGGTAAGGAATACGGCACGATTAGTGCCCGCAAGAACGGCGTGATTTACGAGATCACCACCTACCGTGCTGAGGTGTACGCCTCGGATTCTCGTAAGCCCACAGTGACCTTCGGTAAGGATTTGCGTGAGGATCTGATTCGTCGTGACTTTACGATGAACGCTATGGCCGCTCGCCTGCCCGATGGGCAGATTGTGGATCTTTTTGAGGGGCAGCGCGATCTGGCGGAGGGTATTATTCGCACTCCGCGCTCGCCGCAGGATTCTTTCTCTGAGGATCCTCTGCGTATGATGCGTGCGGCTCGGTTTGTGGCTCGTTTTAATATGAAGCTGGCACCGGAAGTTTTTGAGGCGATGTCGCAGATGGCATCGCGCATTGAGATTATTTCCGCCGAGCGTGTGCGCGATGAACTGGTCAAGCTGATTATTGCTCCCTACCCCAAGGCTGGTATTGAGGTGCTGGTCGATTCGGGATTGGCTGATTTTGTGCTGCCGGAGCTACCCGCCCTGCGTATGGAGATTGATCCGGCTCACCATCATAAGGATGTCTACTGGCATTCTCTAAAGGTCATGGAGCAGGCGATGGATCGCGAAACCGGCCCGGAGGGGAGCGTTCCTGCCCCCGATTTCATTTTGCGTTTTGCTTCCCTGCTGCACGATATTGGTAAGCCCGCCACCCGCAAGTTTGAGTCGGATGGTTCGGTGACCTTCCTGCAGCATGAGCTGGTGGGTGCGAAACTGGCGCGTAAGCGTATGCGCGCTCTGCGTTTTGATAATGACACGATTAAGGCTGTTTCTCGCCTGATTGAGTTGCATATGCGTTTCTATGGCTATCGTGATGCGGGCTGGAGTGATTCTGCTGTGCGTCGTTATGTGCGCGATGCCGGTGAGCAGCTGCAGCGTTTGCATCGTCTGTCCCGTTCGGATGTGACGACCTCCAATAAGCGTATGGCTCGTTCCCTGGCTGCTGCCTACGACGATCTGGAAGAGCGTATTGATGCTCTGGCGGCTCAGGAGGAGCTGGATGCTATTCGTCCGGATCTTGATGGAGGTCAGATTATGGCTCTGCTGAATCTTGCTCCCGGTCCTGAGGTGGGTCGCGCCTATAAGTTCTTGATGGACCTGCGTATGGAGGAAGGCCCTGTGGGTGCGGAGGAGGCGAGCGCTCGCCTGCTCTCCTGGTGGAATGAGCAGCAGGGCGCCCGCTAGGGTTTGCTCGCTATACGGGTGAACGGTTCGGGGGAGAGGGAAAAGATTTCCTCGTAATATTTGATTAAAGTTCAACCTTAACTTGAAAGTAGTGCTAAGCTGGATATAACTCAACTTCTTAGAGTGCTGCCTGCGACTAAAATTGTGCTTACTTCCGGTGGTTGTAGGTGGCACTCTTAGAGTCCATATCTGAGTGTGGACCTATCGGTTGAATGTAGTGTGTTGTGGCGGTGGATGTTTCACGTGAAACATCCACCGCCACATTGCTTTGTTGGCTTTCTGGTGAACCCTTCAGTTTTTGCCCGGGTGTAAAAATCCTTCCTTTAGTGTCAGAGCCGGAACCTACACTGCACTCACGAGACAATACGAAGAAAATCTGTCGATTGTCCTGCTGGTTCATAGCTGATACATAGCTACAAAATTTATACTCAAGGTATCGACACGAAATATATACGAAAGGACTCACTTATGGCTTATTCATCTGGAAGCTACCAACACGGTGCAGCCCCCGGCCCTCGCACCTATGTTAATGAACCGGCTCGCGTGGTGTACGTCAAGCAAAAGTCGCTCATTGCCACCTATATTCTCTGGTTCTTCCTGGGATACCTCGGCATTCACAAGTTCTACCTGGCTCAACCCTTCCAGGCGATGTTCTATATCATCCTTACCTGCCTAACGGCACTTATGACCCCGATAGCTCTTGGGTGGCTTCCTGGTGGTCTGCTGGCATTGCTGCTCTTCAAGGATGCCTTTACGAATATGCTGCGCGTTGCTATTCTCAACGCCCGCTAAACGCACTCGCCAATATAACATTCAAGGACTACCCGCACCGTCGTAGGAGGTGCGGGTATTCCTTTTAATATCACAGTGTGTTTACTGTCCTTGAGCCTATATCTGGTGTAAACTTAAATAATCTGTGCGCGCACCCTCATGGTGCGTGACACACGATAAAGCAACATGTATCTCCTGCTATGGAAATCCCATAGCCGTTTAGCCCAAAGGAGGGGTTTAATCATGCGTGCATATGAACTGATGGTTATCCTCAGCCCCGAGGTTGAGGACCGTGCGGTTGAGCCTTCGCTGTCCAAGTTCCTCGAGATCGTCACCAACGATGGCGGTTCTATCGAGAACGTAGACATCTGGGGTCGTCGTCGCCTGGCATACGAAATTCAGAAGAAGTCCGAGGGTATCTATGCAGTGGTTAACTTCACCGCAACCCCCGAGACCGCAGCTGAGCTCGATCGCGTTCTGAACCTGAACGAGTCCGTCATGCGCACCAAGATCATCCGCCCGGAAGATCAGAAGATCTCCAAGTAAGGTCTTTAGCTCACCTGCTTAACCTGTCCGTTAAGCATGGTGAACTAGAACTAACATACTTGAACCCATCTCATACGTAGGAGGCATCCATGGCAGGCGAAACCGTCATTACTGTGGTCGGTAACCTCACCAGCGATCCTGAACTGCGATACACCCCCAATGGTGTAGCCGTAGCAAACTTCACGATTGCATCCACTCCGCGCACCTTCAACCGTGCAACGAACCAGTGGGAAGATGGTGAGGCACTCTTTCTGCGCGCGTCCATCTGGCGCGACTACGCAGAAAACGTCGCTGAATCCCTGAAGAAGGGTACCCGCGTTATCGCGCAGGGTCGCCTCAAGTCTCGCACCTATGAGACGAAAGAAGGCGAACGCCGTACCTCCTTCGAGCTCGAACTCGAAGAAATCGGTCCGGCACTGCGCTACGCAACCGCAAACGTAGCCCGCTCCGCGCGAGGCAACGGCGCAGGTGGCAACTTCGGAGGCGCCCCGCAGTCCAACTTCGGTGGCGACAATAGCTTCGGTGGCGGTGCTGCACAGGGATACGCTCCCCAGCAGAACTACTCCAATAACGGCTACTCCAACGCCAACGGTTTCAATACCGCTCCCGCCCAGCAGAGCGCACCTGCACCTCAGCAGGCACAGCCTCAGGCTGCACCCGCAGCTGATCCCTGGAGCTCTCAGGCAGGCGGTAACTACAGCTGGGGAACCGGCGCTGCTAGCGACGAACCCCCGTTCTAAACCGTCCACGTTTTCTTTCACACCATAAATTATTCATCCATCCCGCGGTTTAAGGCCGCGGGCTCCCAAACTCATGAAGGAGCACCACGATGGCTAAGGCTGAAATCCGTAAGCCCAAACCCAAGCAGAACCCGCTCAAGGCTGCTGACGTCACCGTTATCGACTACAAGGACGTCGCTCTGCTGCGCAAGTTCATCTCCGATCGCGGCAAGATCCGCGCTCGCCGCGTAACTGGCGTGACCGTTCAGGAACAGCGCAAGATCGCTCAGGCAATTAAGAATGCCCGCGAAGTTGCACTGCTGCCCTACTCCGGCGCTGGCCGCTAAAGAGAAGGAGAGTATAGAACATGGCTAAGATCATTCTGACTCAGGAAGTTTCCGGTCTCGGTGCAGCTGGCGATGTTGTCACCGTTAAGAACGGTTACGCACGTAACTACCTGCTGCCCCGCGGCTTCGCAGTGACCTGGACCGTTGGTGGCGAGAAGCAGGTGGAGTCCATCCGCGCAGCTCGTGCAGCACGCGCAAAGGCTTCCCTGGAAGAAGCAAAGGCACTGGCAGCAGCACTGTCCGCTAAGCCCGTTGTGATCGCTCACAAGGCTGGCGTTGATGGTCGTCTGTTCGGCACCGTCAAGGCTGAGGCAATTGCTGAAGCTGTTGAGGCTGCTGGCATTGGCTCCATCGACAAGCGCACCATCCACCTCGGTTCCGCTATCAAGCGCACCGGTGCACACCAGGTAACCGTTCGTCTGCACGACGACGTTGTTGCTAACGTTGAGCTGGAGGTTGTTGCAGCTGCATAATGCATGCGCAATAGCTTGAAATTCTAGAATTTTCTAGGACTCAAAAGGGGTAGTACCTATAGGTACTACCCCTTGTGCTATACCCAAATTAATAAGGTTATGACTAAGTTTTAGACAATGGGGTACGTACGCCGAGGCTTGCATGGAAACTTCGCTGCGCTTCAAACAATGCTCCGCTTGCGCATTTTTGAGGTGAGCTTCGGTTCATAATAATGTGCGAGCTTCGCATAACTCAGCGCGTACGCCTCGTTTCCTGCTTGCCTCGGCTTGGTCTATATCTTGCGTTCCTAGGTTGCGGGGCCTTGCTCGTGCAATCCTGAGAGAGGACGACGAAAAGGGGTTTTCGAGTGCTCACCTCCCGCACGCGCCTCCCCTTATTTTCTTCCTGGCTCGGGGCGGTAATATTTCGGCTGCTTCTCCCGTTTTCTCGGCTCGGGTAGGTAATAGATCCGCATGGGATGATGCTCTTTAGACTCGGTAGAGTTGAGAGGCCGGTGAACTCTGGAACTCAGCCCCCTGGGCATCGTCCCATGCACATAAACCAGAGTGTTTCACGTGAAACATTCACACTGCGCTCTCTATGTTTCACGTGAAACATTGTTTCTGCTTTATCGCACGTCAGGAAGTGATATATAGGAGAGCAAGTATGAAAAAACGTCATAATTCCGTAATATACGCAATAGGCTAGGAGAAGAGGAATCGCAGGGGTATTTTAGAAGTACAGCATCACCCGTCGCTGCTGTAGAAAAGAGATTTCAATGCTAGAAGTCAAAAACCTGACGAAGAAGTACGGTTCCAAAGTGGCCGTTGACAATATCAGCTTCACGGTGCCCAATGGCAGAGTCACCGGATTCCTCGGCCCCAATGGTGCAGGTAAATCAACCACCATGCGCCTGATTACCGGCCTGGAACACTCAAACTCCGGTACGGCACTGGTTGATAATGTGCCCTACCGCGCCCTCGCATCCCCCATTACCAGTGTCGGCGCACTGCTCGACGGTAAATCATTTCACCCCGGACGTACCGCATACCAGCACCTGCGCACCCTGGCACTCACCCACTCCATCCCCGTCTCCCGAGTCAAAGAAGTACTGGAGCTGGCGGGTATTTCCTCTGTTGCCAACCGCAAAGTGGGTAAATTCTCCCTGGGTATGACCCAGCGTTTGGGAATCGCCTCGGTCCTGTTGGGAGACCCTCAGAATATTATTTTGGATGAACCCGTCAACGGCCTCGACCCGGAAGGTGTCGTGTGGGTTCGCCAACTGGCGCATTACCTCGCTTCCGAGGGTAAAGCTGTGCTGATCTCCTCGCATCTGATGAGCGAAATGCAGCTGACCGCTGACGATCTGATCATTATTGGTCGTGGTCGACTGCTGGAGCATACCTCCATGCAGCAGCTGCTTGATCGAGTCAGCGAGCACCGCTTCCTGGTGCGTACCGATGAGCGCGAGCGCCTGCAGGCTCTTCTGCGCGCCCGTTCCATTGACCTCGAGCCTCTTGAACACGACGCCCTGATGGTACAGGCACCCGCCGAAGAGATTGCCCGCCTGGCACTGGATGAGCGCATCCTCATCTATGAACTCTCTTCTCGTAAAGCAACCCTGGAAGATGTATATTTGCAGCTCACTCGCGGGGAAGAAGAATATAGTTCCCTGGCTCCTAACGCATCAGCTGCGCCCGCAGCACCCGCGTCAGCTATCCCCTGGCAGGATTCTTCCTCCCCAAACCCGGCAGGAAAGGAGTAATCATGACTGTCGCACCCTCCACTCTCCCAGCACAATCTTCTGCACAAAAACGCGCATCCCGCACGCCCAAACTCTCTAGTGTGGGAGTGCTCCGAGCAGAGGCCTATAAGCTACGTACCCTGCCCTCCCCGAGGGTTCTCTTCCTCGTGGCGCTGGCGCTCATGGCGAGCTTCGGTGCCCTGTACGCATGGACTTTATCCATGACTTACGAGCGCATTCAGAATGCGAAGCCGGGGGATAGGATCCCTTGGGGAGGTTCGGCTCTGCCTCCCGAGGCTGTGGCTGAGCAGCTCAAACATGTGGTGTTCTACCCGGCGGTTGCCGGTGCTACCTTAGGCGGTCTGCTTTTCCTCTCTGCTGCCGTGAATTTCATAGCTACGGAGTACTCCACCGGTTCTATCCAGTCTTCTCTGGTGTCCGTGCCGCGCCGAGGGCTCCTACTATTGGCTAAGGCTGTTTCCATTAGTGTGGTGGCTTTTATCCTGGGTTATGCGGGCTCAATTCTGGGCTTTATCCTGGGTCTTCCCGTTCTACCCGAGGCTATTCGCCCCGAGGTGGACGGCGGTATGTACCGTCTTTTTGCCCTGGTGGGATTGTATATGGTGGTGCTGAGCTGGATGGGTCTTGGCCTGGGTGCTCTGCTGCGCTCCAATGTGGGAGGTATTGTCGTGGCGGTTGTCCTGCTTTTCGTACTTCCCTTGCTGCTGGCTGTGTTTAGCGGGGTTGAATGGGTTAGGGAGATTACCGTATATACCCCCGCAGACCTGGGCAATGTGATGATGACCCATGATATTGATAAGGTCACAGATCCAAACCATACGGTGCGTACTCTCTGTTTCATGGCGTGGGGTCTGGTGCCGTTGGTAGCGGGTTGGGTGCGTTTGAGGTGGAGCGACTAGTCTCTTCGAGGCAGACAGAACCTTTCATAAAACAACCGTAATGCGGGCGGGTAGGAAACTACCCGCCCGCACCTTATCTACATACTCCACGCGGTTAAATACCCTGTACGCTTTAGCTCGGGTACTCTGGATGTATGGCTAAATCTTCTGCTCCGCGTTCTGCTAGTGCTCAGCTATGTCTGACGAGCGCTATTTTTTGTGCCGTGACCCTGGTGTCTTCGGCGTTTATGCTTATTCCATCCTCTATGAGCGCGGATGCTGCAGTAACAATTTTGGCACTGTGTATGATCGTGGGCTCGATTAGCTCCCTGATTGGCGCTATCTGTGCACTGGTGGGTCTGGTGCGTTTCCGCTCGTACCGTTGGCAGAATATTGTGTTGGCTCTTGCCTCTCTTCTGCTGAATCCTTTTACGATCATCATGGTTTCTTTGATGGTTAACCCCTCGGTTTAGGCAGATTGAGGGCTTAAATTCGCGGTTCACAGGTTTCTAGGGGTGCTCTCCCAGCATTCTTCCAGCTAAACACAAAGCTTTGTTCAGGTAGCTGGTGTTTACTATAAGTGTTGGTTCGAGAGGACTGCGATGTGAATGTGTGTGTTTCGTATATCTGACAAAGAGTGTTAGATACGAAGCAGAAGGGCGAAACCTAATGCAGGTTTCGCCCTTCTGCTTTTAACCTCGCGGAGGATTGACCGCGGGACTCAGAGAAGAAGAGCACAGAGCAGTTGTCTAAGGGAATCTAAGGGAATACGTATCCAAGGACCTTGTAGAGAAGTACTTTTCAGGATCTACCAGGTAGACCCTGAGACCCTGTACCTAAGTGACTCCTAGAAAGAAGAGTCTGTGCACCACAGAAAAGCTGCTTCCAACGCTTGTATAGGGGCTATATCGGGGTATATGTCTAGAAAATTTTTGAAAATTTCTATAGATTTTTGCTCTTCACTCAGAGCATAGATTTCTCTCCATATGCACCTATATGTGGTTTTACGTGGGATTTTAGGGGTGGTCTGGCTCTACTTTCCCACATGAACCCACACAATCCCACTCATTCACAGGTTTCTTTCAGTTTTAACAAATTGGGAATAAAGGTGAATGCCTCATAGTTATATCAGTGGGTTCGAGAGAACCTACGAAGAAAGTTGGACTTCCATAGCGGAAGTGGCTCTGATTTTCGTATGTATGTGTGTGTGATGAATGGGGAGAGGTCTTCGGACTTCTCCCCATTCTCTTTTAACCGATCAACGTGCCTCTACCTACCGTCTTCCTTGAGACGCTCTGTGCTCGCTGCTGAGCGCATCCGGGGAGTCTAGCTGTAGAACTAATGTCTATCTCAGGTCACCCTAGAGTTCATATTCTGTAGTGCTCACTGTAAAAATTGATAGCCCGGGCGGCGGGGGAGTAGAATACAAGTAATCTTGCCCAACCGATGCAAATTATATGCACTGCGAATTAAAGGAGATCTACGCATGGCACAGAACGTACCCGGTACCGACCGTCCGGCAGAGAAGGCAGCCGGCCACTGGCTTCTGGCACAGCTTGGTAAGAAGGTCCTGCGCCCCGGCGGCCGTGAAACCACCGAATTTCTGTTGCGTCGCGTTCTGGGCGGCGAGATTGATGTCGTAGAGTTCGCACCCGGCCTGGGTATTACCGCCCTGGAAATCGTCAAGCGTCAGCCTGCAACCTACACCGGTGTTGACCTGGATCCCAAGGCAGCTGAAATTGTGCGTGAGCGTATTGATGCCGCGAACCACCCCAACTACCGTGTGGTCAATGCCAGCGCAGAAGAAACCGGCCTGCCCTCTGAGAGCTTTGACGTGGTCGTGGGTGAAGCAATGCTGACCATGCAGACCGACCACCACAAGCTGGACATTATGAAGGAAGCTGCACGCATCCTGCGCCCCGGTGGATTCTACGCTATCCATGAGCTGAGCCTGACCCCCGACTACCTGCGTCCGGAAATTCAGCAGGAAATCCAGCGCGATCTGGCGCGCAGCATCCGCGTAAATGCTCGCCCGCTGACCGTGAGCGAATGGACCCGTCTGGCTGAAGAGGCAGGTTTTGAGGTTGTGGATATGTACCAGACCGATATGGCTCTGTTGGAGCCCAAGCGTATGATTGCCGATGAGGGTCTGGGCATGGCGAAGATTCTCTTTAACCTGGCACGTAAGCCCCAGATTCGTGAGCGTGTTCTGGGTATGCGCGCAACCTTCCGCAAGCACGCTGACCACATGGGTGCTATTGGCCTGGTGCTGCGCAAGAAGGAAGCATAAATCCTTCGGGTCTATAGACTCCATAGATATATAGAATGATGCCTCGGGTTTTACCGTATGTCGTGAGCCCGGGGCATCGTTTTTAATCCTTTAGCCCTGCGCTCATTCGGGGCTCTTCTCTGCCCTCTATCCTTGTTATAGGGGATAATAGGGGAGTGCAGAGTTACGACTCTGCCCCTTATATATCCGTAGTTTTCTTGGAGGAGTTTTTCATGTCTGAATCCCCCGTCGAATATGGCGCTCGCTCTATGCCCCATGATGAGGTCGCTGAGCAATCGGTGCTGGGCGGCATGCTGCTCTCCAAAGATGCTATTGCTGATG
>Cebus_capucinus_imitator_PRJNA485217_SSR098__coassemble_2030_pt1 | contig 15201 bp, 14 predicted proteins | sample Cebus_capucinus_imitator_PRJNA485217_SSR098__metabat2_high_PE_014 | metagenome-assembled genome bin Cebus_capucinus_imitator_PRJNA485217_SSR098 | reverse complement strand
CGCATGTCCCGAAGGAGCGTCAGATGACCACCACACCCCGAACCACACGCGTACGAGCCAGCGAACTGATCGGCCGCTCCTGGCTCAACACCGGCGGACAAGACCTCAACCTGCAAGCACTACGCGGCAAAATTGTCATCCTCGACTTCTGGACCCTCTGCTGCATTAACTGCCTGCACGTACTCGACGAACTACGCCCCCTGGAAGAAGAATTCTCCGATGTGCTCGTCACCATCGGCGTGCACTCGCCCAAATTCGAGCACGAAGCAGACCCCCAGGCGCTCGCCGCCGCCATCGACCGCTACTCGATCGAACACCCCGTCCTCGACGACCCGGAGCTGAGCACCTGGCAGGCATACACCGCCCGCGCCTGGCCCACCCTGGTCGTCATCGACCCCGAAGGCTATATTGTCGCGCACCTCTCCGGCGAAGGCCATGTGCAGGGACTGATTTCCCTGGTACGCGAACTGGTCGAAGAGCACGAAGCCAAGGGTACCCTGCACCGAGGTGACGGCCCCTACGTGCCGCGCCCCAAGCCCGCAGGCGCCCTCGCGTTCCCCGGCAAAGCCATTGAATTACCGGCAGAATTTAGCGCACCCAATCTCTTTGGTCAGCGTGAAAAAAGCTACCTGGTCAGCGATAGTGCCCGCCACCGTATTGTGCGTCTGGCACCCGATCTGACCACCGTGCTGAATGTATACGGAGGAGGCGCCGACTCTACTGAAAACACCGGTACTAAGGGCTACGCGGACGGCACCGGCCGTGAAGCGCTGCTGAACGAACCCCAGGGGCTGGCGCTCGTGCCCGAAGAGCTACGTGAACAGCTCGGCTACGATGTGCTTATCTGCGATACCGTCAACCACCGCCTGCGCTCGCTGAATCTAAACACCGGTCGTATTGAAACCCTGGCGGGTAACGGCGTGCAGCGCGTGATCGACGGCGAGCAGGCAAGTAGCGGGGACGCGAACTATATTGACCCCGCCGCGCACGCAACCGACGTGGCGCTCTCTTCCCCCTGGGACGCCGTGTATTCTCAGGCAGCCGGCGCCTTTATTATCGCCATGGCGGGTACCCATCAGCTCTTTGCCTATAACCCGGTCACTGAGCGCGTGAGTATTTTTGCCGGCTCCGGTGTGGAGGGTCTGCAGGATGGCGCCGCCGATCAGGCGTGGTTCGCTCAGCCCTCCGGAATTATCCAAGCGCGCGATGGTAGCCTGTGGGTTGCTGATTCCGAGACCAGCGCACTGCGCCATATTACTTTTGTGGATGGCGGCGTGCAGGTGGACTCTGCGGTCGGTCTGGGACTCTTTGACTTTGGATTTGTAGACGGTGATTCGGAGCATGCTCGTCTGCAGCACCCGCTGGGTCTAACTGAGCTGCCCGATGGTTCCATTGCCATTGCCGATACCTATAACGGCGCTATTCGCCGCTGGGACCCTGCCACCGCAACCCTGGGGACCCTTGAACGCGGTCTGGAAGAGCCCAGCGACCTGCTGGTCGAAGAAGGCGCCGACGGCGTGCCGCGCCTAATCATTGTCGAAACCAATGCTCACCAGCTGGTGCGCGCCTCCATTCCTCAGAACGCACAGCATGTAGACGAGGGTGCTATTACCACCTCCCGCCCGGCAACCGAGCTGGCGGGTCACACCCTGGAACTGACGGCTCGCTTTAGCGCACCGGCGGGGCAGAAGCTGGACACCCGCTGGGGAGACCCGACGCAGCTGCGTGTTTCCTCCACCCCGGAGGAGTTTATTCTCTCCGGGGCCGGGACTTCGCAGGGGCTTGAGCGTGTGCTGGAGCTAAACCCGGAGATTAGCGAGGCGGTGCTGCATATTACGGCACGCGCTTCCGCCTGTGATGGTGAGCCCGGTGGTGAAATTCCTGAGCACGCCGCCTGCCATCTGTACCAGCAGGATTGGGGTATCCCGGTGAAGGTTACGGGAGCAGCTGATGCTGAATCTGCCCTGGTGCTGGAGCTTCGCGGATTGAACTAAGAGCTTCTTTGCCCAATGCTAAACGGTGACGTGTTTCTTCCAATAGCAGGCGCATAATGTGCACGCCATTGGATAAAACACGTCGCTGTTCGGGATTTAAGAGATAGTTACGTGTACATCCGATGCCTCAACATTGACCGAACCGGTCAGCTTAAAAGGCACATCGCGAGTAATCACCTGAGTCTTACCCGAATACAAATCCAGCTGTGTGAAACTAATCTGCGCCGTGCCGTCAACGGCGCTCAGCGACCAGGTAGACTCATCCTTCACTGTTAAACTCAGCGTAGGTTCCTGAGTAATCTTCCAGGTCACTGCACCCTGAACACGACCGGAAAAATCAAAACTAAAGGGGCAACCGGCAGGGTAGAGTGTATTCTTCGAAGCGCACGCCTCCAAGTACTCATGCACCTGAGCAGTCACCTTCTGCTGAGCGCCCTCCGCAGGAGCCAACGCCAGCTTAGCCTGAGGAAGCTCCGCCGCAGAATCCACCAGCACAGTCTGAGGCGCGGTCGTGTACACGCTCGAATCATAGGTGGTCGTATACACGCCCGGATAAAACACCGGGAAAGAGGCCGCGCCCTGATCCACCGCAACCTTACGATTATTCACCGTTGCCGCCTGCACACCGGCAATGGAGACCTGCAGCTGCGGCAGCTCGTGCGCATCAATAGCCCACTTATCGAAAAAACCCCAGTGCGTGCCCACACGATGCACCGGGAAATCGCTGTGGTTCTCGGTGCCGTTCACCGTATAAAAGGCGCGCACAACCGCCTGATCCCCCTCAGAGCTAACCACCTCGTAGCGCAGATTTTTCAGCGGTGCATAGGCGCGACGTAACGGCTCACCGTCCAGCAGGGAACCGTCACCCTCGGGGGATGGCAGGCTCAGTAGTGCCAGGGCGTGGGAACCATTGCCTTCACGCAGGGCACGGAAATACTCACTGACCTGACCGGTCGGACCGTACACCATTTTATTGGTCACATAGAGCGCACCCGAGACCAGCAACACCGAGCCCAAGATACTAATCGCCCACCACGTCAGGATACGCTCCAGCGCAGAATGCGCCGAACGATAGTCGTCAATGGGATGCGCATGTAGGTGCGGTTTATGTGCTTTGGCGGTGGTCTTTTCGGTGCGAGGTGAGGGCATATATCTAGGGTATCGCACCGCTACGCTTTGAGCTGTTCTATGACATAGAATCGGGGCGAATTGGTTCCTGTTCAGTGTTCATAGGGTAGAGTTGAGTGTATGGCAGAACGCGCTCATGAAGTCCCCGCCAAGTACGGGCCAGTCACTCACATTTTCCACCCCCGCATGCGATCCTATGCACGCCGTGTGGAGGCGTCCCTCCCGGGTACCATTACCCTCATCGCAGCGATCATGTTCCTTGCGTATAAGCGCCCGGCTCTTCCCTATATTATTCTGGTGAGCCTGATTGCCTTTTTCGCGGCTATTCAGCTGTACTCGGTGCTGAAACCGACGATGATTGCTCTCACGAAAACCCATGTGCTGCGCGCTCGCGTTTTTGGCTGGCATGCGGTGGAGCGTTCTAGCATTGACCACACGATTTTTGTGGAGAAGCTGTACGCGAAGAAAGCCTACGGACAGGATCTGAAGGGTATGGTAGCGAAGCTGCGTTATCGTTCTTTCCCCTCCCTGTGGGCTATTGATAGCGAGGCTAAGCCTCTGCTACGTTTGGATGGGCGCGTGTGGGACGGCAAGACCATGCGTGAGGTGTCTGCTGAGCTATCGGATCAGACGAGTCTGTATAAGGCTGCGAATGTGGTGGATATTGACCGCCAGCATCCGGGGCTGATTAGCTTTGGTGAGCGTCACCCGGGCTGGAAATCCGCTGTGATTATTAGCGTGTCGGCGGCCGTGGTGATTCTGCTGGCCGTGGTGTCCCTGCTGCCTGAGGAGACTGCGCACGCTATTCACCTGTACTAGCGATTAGTTTTTGAGTATCATCAAGCCCGGCGGGTCGTAGTGACCGCCGGGCTTGTTCTGCGTCTATTGGGTGTCTTTCGCTGGACTATCCGTAGGATTTTCTTCTCCTAGAGACCATTGGTGGAAATACTTTTCCCTGGTGATGAATTCTTTCGCTAGTGGTAGGGAAGGGAGAATTTGCTGAATGTCTTCCGGTAGTTCTTTTCCTGAGAGAGGTTTTGAAAAATTAACCGGATAGGGGTACTTCATAGAGGGTTGATAGACAAGATCTTCATGGGTGGACCAACGCATAATACCGGCTTTTTCTAGATCTGTATATTTTGGCGACTCATCATAGGACATATAGAGAACATTAAAAATCCCGTGGTATACATAGGCCTCGATAATACTGGGGTTATCGGAATCATCGTATTCTATATATCGTATAAATACATCTGATATATTGTCCTTCCGAATATAGTGAAGAATGGGCGGGAACCCCGGGATAACGGTTGCTAGGGTATCGCTCTCTTCATCAATATGTGGAGGTTGCTTTTGGATGCCTTGGTTGAGAGCATGAGCGATAGCTCGTATAAAGTCCATCTCCTCTTCGGAATATGCGGAGGTTCCATACTCTATAAGCTGCCCGTCGTCTTTGAACGTAAGGCAGGCTTCGCGTGTGAAGTAAGGGTAAGTGTGTATACTCTGCGAAGAAATGTAGAGCGTCAGTCGCCCCCAATTAATCCCGTAGTCTATGGAAAAAGGATGTACAAATCCATAATCTTGAAATATAAGGGATCCATGATAGATTCCTTCGTTAAATATAGGACGTTGAACAATAATATAGCTGGCTGTTCCGCATAAATTTTTGATGCATATAATACCTCTAATATCGGAGGGGCTGTAGTCATGCATCGGGTACATGGGGAAAGGAATATAACGTGCCTCAACTGGTGTATGTTTCATATCCTGATAAGACATATAGGTTCCTCCTCATATCGACAACGCAGGGTTGCTGTCAGTGTACACCTATGTGACTTAACATACAAGGGGTAATGCATATCAAGCCCGGCGGGTCATAGCGACCCGCCGGGCTTGAATCTATGCGAGGCTCTTCGAACCTAAAACCGCATTATTTACTTGGACAGTACCGCAACCAGGTACTCGTCACCCTCCTTAAAGGGGTGCAGCTGCCAGGAAACATAGGTGTTATCCACGGTAAAACCAACCTCGCGAGCATCGGCGAGGAACTGCTCAAAGCTGTAGTCACGACCCGGGCCGGAACCATAACCAACCACGGCGCGACCGCCCTCAGCCAGCACAGTGTAGAAGTTCTCCACCACTGCCTTGCGGGTGGAACGAGCCAAGAAGCCCATCACATTTCCGGCGCATACCAGCAGCTCAAAACCCTCATAATCGGGCTCGGAAACACCCACAGCATCCGCCAGATCCACCAGGTCGGCGGTCTTCCACGTAGCCTCGGGGCAGACGCGCTGCGCCTCAGCGATCAGCTCGGGGTCAATATCCACACCGGTCACGCGGTGACCCAGGGCGTGCAGACGCTTGCCGATACGACCGGGGCCGGAACCGGCGTCCAGAATCTTGGCGCCGCGGGAAGCCATGGCGTCGATCAGGCGTACTTCGCCGGCGATGTCTTTGCCTTCGGCTTCCATATCTTTGAAGCGGTTAATGTACCACTGGGAGTGGTCGGGGTTGGCTTCTTTACGCACGAGCCACAGGGACTTATCGCGCTCTGCGCCGTTGCCGGGGGTGGGTAGATCCATGGGGGACATGGGGTCTCCTTTAGTCAATGATTGATATAAATTCGGGTGCCTACGGGGGGCGAAAATTTAGGGGTTCATGGGGTCGACGGGCTCTTCCTCGACCGATGCAGCCGCGGCTGCCATTTCCTCAGCCTGAGGCGCGAAGGTCTCAACCAGCTCGGACATCAGATCACGAACCTCATCCGGGCCGGTAACGGGGCCGCCTGCAAGCAGACCGTCAGAGCCGAGAATGAGTGCCATGGGCACGCCGGTACCGAAGTTGTGCTGGGTAGCGTGATGAGGATCGAGCAGCACGCTCTCGGGGGAAACATCTTCGGGCAGTCGTCCCAGAGTCACAGCCTGCTTGAGCTTCTCCTCGCTACCGTACACGGGGTGAATACCGAGCATGGGTAGCTGCTGCTGCCAGGCGGGGATATCTGCAGCGACCCTGGTGCATCCGGAGCAGGTGGGGGAGAGGAAGAGCAGCACGCGCGCCTGAGTGCGAGCCATATCGCGCAGGGTGGTGAAGGTCTTCTGATTGGTTGCCGGGTAGAGGGAAGCGTGCGGGATGGGCATGCGCACATATTCTTCTTCGCCGTTGGCGTTGATGGTGAATTGTGCTGCCAGGGGCGCTTCCTCTTCGATGCTGCTTTTGCCCTGTAGCTTGGCCTCTCCCATGGACCACAGGAGCGCGGTCAGTACCAGGGCACCGAAGATCCAGGCGTAGTCGCTCGGCTGTGCGCGTAGCAGCTCGGGGATGAGGGATGTGCCGTGGGTGTAGCTTGCGTAGAGGGTGCCGGTTGCTGCTGCCAGGAGCGCAATATTACGGTAGAGGGTGTATCGAGTCACGGGTACGCTATCACGACCGAAGCAATTGCAGCCTTCGGTACGACCGGTTTTGAGGGCGCGGGCGATGACGAAGACATAGAATGCCATGAGCAGCCAGGTGAGCATGGCGGATGCGCCGAAGGTGCCCAGGCGCAGGAATTCGGGGGTGCCTTCTGCCAGGTAGGCGGGTGCAATGAGCAGACCCAGAGCCAGCAGCAGCTCGACAGCGGGCAGGGTGTAGGTGGTGAATTTAATGGGTGCGATGGGAAGCAATCCGAGGTTGAGGATTCCTTCTTCTACGCTTTTGGGGTCGCGGATTTTGGCGTATCCGCTGCTTGCCAGGATGGCTATGAGGATGGCGGTGCAGAGCATGTAGCCGGGCACTATATTCCCTTCTCTGAGTGAGGCGCTCAAGGCTTTGCCTCCTATTTTACGCCTGTTGACACGCTCTGGAGAGATAGAAAGAAAAAGCCGCCGGTATACTGCGCGAGTATGCCGGCGGCGTGTGGAGCGGCTGACGGGAATCGAACCCGCGTATCAGGCTTGGGAAGCGTGCGCTCTACCATTGAGCTACAGCCGCAACTACCTCCATGCTAACACAGCGCGCACCCCGCACCCCCCAATATGACAGTCCATAACAGCCAAGAAACAAGCAGAGCATCCGCAACTGGCAAAGCACCCTGTACACAGACTCTGCCCAAACGCCACCCAATGAGGTGAACACCGCACAGAAATAGGCGCTCTCACCCCGGCTAAACAGCGCGGTCAGCGCCCAGAATTGATATTCTTAAAGGGTGCTACTATCTGATCGTCATATTCTCGAAGAAATCAACGCAGGCAATATTGTCCTAGAGCCTTACGACCAGTCGATGATCCAGCCCGCAAGCGTGGACGTGCGCATCGACCGTTTCTTCCGCCTCTTCGACAATCACAAGTACCCGCATATTGACCCCTCGCAGCCGCAGGAAGACCTCACCCGCCTGGTAGAGGTCGCCCCGAACGAGCCCTTCATTCTGCACCCGGGCGAGTTCGTACTCGGCGCAACCTACGAAAAGGTCACCCTGCCCAATAACATTGCTGCCCGCCTGGAAGGCAAGTCCTCCCTGGGACGTCTGGGTCTGCTTACTCACTCCACCGCTGGTTTCATTGACCCCGGGTTCTCCGGTCATGTGACTCTGGAACTGTCGAATATGGCGACCCTGCCGATTATGCTCTGGCCCGGTTCGAAGGTGGGTCAGCTCTGCTTCTTCCAGCTCAGCAGCGATGCGGAGAACCCCTACGGTTCCGGTGCATACGGTAACCGCTACCAGGGTCAGCGCGGCCCGACCGCATCCCGTAGCTACCTGAACTTCCACCAGACCATCATCCCCACCGAATCCTAGATTCTCAGGGTGAACGCGAGGTACGCGCCTCGCGTTCAAGCTTTAAGGAAAGAACTCACTCACCATGACTGATCGCATAATGGTTCTGCACACCGCAGACGCCTACCAGACTCTGCTCTTCACCCCGGATATTTCCGATGAATTCGTGCAGCGTGTAGAACACGCCTGGAAGAACTTCCAACCCGAAATCTTCGAAGATATTCAGCAGGCGTACGATGCAGCCCCCACCCACCACCAGGTTCTGGTAGTGTACGGTGATGAGGCGAACCCCATGGAGACCCACAGCTCCCTGATGGGTCCGTACGCCTCCTTCGGTATGCAGCGTGTGCTGCCCGGCGAAGAAGCGAAGGGTCTACAGGACATTACCAGCCGTATTACCCTCTCCATGCTGGAGCAGCGTGCCGGTGACTCCGTACTGCTGCACGCGGCGGTACTGGGCGACCCCGCCACGAAGCAGGCTATTGCCCTGATTGGGTCCTCCGGTACGGGTAAAACCACCGCGACCATGACCCTGGGTACAAAGTACGCTTATCTGAGCGATGAAACCACGATCATTAACTCCGATCTGAGTGTCACTCCCTACCCGAAGCCCCTGTCTATTATTGAGACTCGCGGTGAGCCCAAGGCACAGATTCCCGCTGCTGAGCGCGGCCTGCAGCCGGTGGATCCTCGCGATACGAGCTACACTCTTAGTCGTCTGGTGCTGCTCAAGCGTGACGAGCAGTTTAGCGAGCCGACCCTGGAGCCCATTACTATTGAGGGTCGCCTGCAGGAATTGACCGATCAGTCCTCGGCATTGAGCAAGCACCTCGAGGGTATTAACTCCCTGCTGAAGGTTATTGAGGCAACCGGCGGTGTAGTGCAGCTTTCCTACGCGGAGATTAGCGATACTTTGCCCCTGATTGAATCCCTTCTGGCAGGCGAGATTCCCGCGGTGCAGGAGGATGTGGAGATGCTGCTCAGCCCGGAGCGTCTGCCGCGCGTCTTTGCTAACGGTACTGTGGTTGTTTCTCGTGCTCCGGGTACCTCCGCTGCGTGGCTGGGTGAGACGTTCTACCTGCTGCACGATCAGACTCTGGACGTGCTCTCGCCCTTTGCCGCAGAGTGCTGGGTGCAGGCTGAGGGAGAGAAGAGCATCGATGAGCACTTTAAGGTCATGGGTTCGATCTTTGAGGGTCTGCCGCAGGATGCTTACCACAATATTATGAGCCAGCTGGCTGAGTCTGGAATTCTGCAGATTTATGTGGTGGAAGACGATCTCTTCATGATGGATGAGACCCTTAATGAGGCCGTGGATTTGCGTGAGTTGATTCATGAGTCGGATGAGATTGTTGAAGAGGATTTTGCGGACTAGGCTTCTGCATCAACGCACTAGATTAGTAGGCTAAGAAAGACCCCGGCGGGTACGAAATGTACCTACCGGGGTCTTTATATGTGGTTATTGCAGTGCAGAGAAGAGCTATTGCTCAAACGGCGCGCGATAATTCTGCTTCGCACGCTGCTTCTCAATCTTCTTACGCAAACGACGCGCACGACGAGAACGCGTAGCACTCGGCGCCTGCAGCGGAAGGGTGAGGAGCAAACCCAACACAACCACCAGCATAATGCCCAACATACCGTAAATCTGCGAACCAGAGAAGGTCACAAACAAACCGAAGAACAGCGGAGCCAAAAAGCTCGTCGCGCGACCGGTGGTCGAATACAAACCGAAAAGCTCACCCTCCGTACCCGGATCAGCAATACGCGCCAAAAAAGTACGCGACGCCGATTGTGCAGGTCCAATAAACATACACAGCAGCAAACCGCACACCCAAAACATTTGAGCACTCGGAGCCATAAACAGCGGACCAGAAGAAACAATCATTGCCGAAAGGGACAAAATAATCAGCATCTTCGGGCCCAAATAATCATCCAAATAACCGCCCACAATAGCACCCACGCCGGCAACAGCATTCGCCGCAATACCAAACATCAGCACATCAGGGGTGGTAAAGCCAAAAGAGCCCGCCGCCAAAATACCGCCAAAAGTATAAATACCCACCAGACCATCACGGAACACGGCACTAGCAATCAAAAAACGCAGAATCTGCGGCTGGGTACGGCGCAAACGGACCAGAGTGCGCCACAGCTCCTTATAGGACGCTAGCAAACTACCGCGGCGGCTCGGAGTGAAACGCGCAAAACCACGCTCCAGTGAACGACGCTCACGATCGGGCAGAATCGTCGGCAAAAACTCATTACGGCGGCGCATACGAATCAACACCGGAGTGCAGAACACCAGCACCCAAACCGCCACGAAAATCGCAATAGAGCGAATATTGAGAGCCTCATCGGGACTAATACCTAAAATGCCGGTTGTAGTGTCCTTGCCCATGCCAATAAAGAACACCAGCACCAGACCCAGAGCAACAATGCCACCAAAATAGCCCGAAGACCAGCCAATACCCGACACCTTACCAATATTGGCGGGAGTAGACACGCGAGGCAGCACAGCGTTATAGTTCACCACCGCGAACTCATTAAAAATAGACGCCACCGAAATCACCAGCACACCGAACCACAGGTACTCAGGATGCGGGTACACGAAAAAACACGCCAGCGTTAGCGCCACCAAAATCAGGGTATTGACACCCAACCAGAAAATATTACGACCCGTGCGGTCAGCACGCTGACCGGTCACCGGCGCCAACAGCGCAATCAGCACACCCGCGGCAGTCATACCGTAGGAAAGCACCTGAGAGGTATGTGCAGGGTCGCCAAAATAAACACTGGTCAAATACACGGTAAAAATAAAAGTGGTCATCACCGCGTCATAGCAGGAAGAACCAACATCCCATAGCGCCCACGCCGTCACAGACCTCTTACTGGTGCTATGATCCGGGCCGCCAGAAACACTCTGAGCCATAGCCAACCTTTCAGCACTATCCGCACGCACCCCAGCGCACGAATATAAAGTTCAAGGACGCACCCGGCACACACCGGGCACATCCTTGAACACCTAAAACTTAGGAAAAGAAACGACGCTGAGCGCGTGCAATCGCAAAGCTGACCACAGTGCCGGTCACTGCAGCCAGAACCGACCAGATCAGCGCGTTACGCAGAGTGTCCTCAGAATCCGGGCCGATGACCGGGGGTTCCTTACCGGTAACGCCCTTCCACACCAGACCTGCACCCTTAGATGCAATAGCAGAACCTGCCATACCAATCAGGGCGGGAACCGCCTTCGAAACCAAAGCCATAATGCTCCTCATATCAATGTATGTTCTCTGCCTTTTCACAAACGAAAAAGCTCACCCCCTAAGACTATCCTGTCCACCGTGCAGAAAGCGAGAAAAAGCCACGTCATATTCTGTAAAAATGCTGGGAATTTGTGCATTCTATGCCACAATAAGAACGATATGGGTGCCCCACCGCGCGGTGAGGCGCCACGACAGGGGAGCGCCACACGGGCGCTGAGAGTGCACACCCGTGCAGACCCTCGAACCTGATCCGGACCATACCGGCGTAGGGAGTCGAATCTCAACGCGCGCACAAAGACGCTGCGCGCGGTCCCCTTCTCAACCCAGGGAAGGAAAACATATCGTGAAAAACTACCGCTGGCGCGTGAACGAAATCGTGGTTCTCGCCGTTCTTGCCGCAGCATGCTCCGTTATTTTTGCCATCTGGAACACCGCAGTCTACCCCGCCGCCAAAGCCCTGCTGGTGGCAGCGCCCGAATATCGCCCCCTGATTGGTGGTGCCTGGCTGCTTGCCGGTGTGCTCTGCGGCTATATTATTCGCCGTCCCGGTGCGGCCCTCGCCGGTGAACTTATTGCCGCTTTTATCTCCTCCATGCTGCCCGGCGGTGCCGGAGCCAGCGGTGAAATTCTGCTCTCCGGCCTGATTCAGGGCGTGGGTGCCGAGATTATTTTCGCGCTCTTCCTCTACCGCCGCTGGGATGCGCTGACCGCGCTGGCCGCCGGTGCGCTCTCGGGTGCTTTTATGGGCATTAGCGAATTGATTATCTACTATGCGGGTGTATACGACGGCTCTAAGGCTTTTGTTTACGCCCTGTGCTCCATTATCTCCGGCGCGATTCTTGCAGGAGGCGGCTCCTGGCTGCTGACCCGCGCCCTGGCACAGACCGGTGTGCTGGCATCCCTGGCATCGGGCACTCAATCGCGTAGCGCCTAAGACCTAGATATAGCGCAGAACCGTGTCGTATAGCCCGCCCGTAATTCTCCTGATGTCAGGGTGGGTATACGGCACGGTGACTGCATTTAATCTCGGGCAATCCAACATTGTAATCAAACCCCGCGCAAGCATGTTACAGCACCTATAGTATCGGCACCCATGAACACCCAAACCACACAGAACACCGCCCAGAGAGCCGGTGCACTCATTGAGCTGAACTCTTTGAGCTGGCACCACCCCGGACGTAAACGCCCCACCCTCGACTCCATTAACCTGAGCATTGCCCCGGGGGAGAAAGTACTGCTGCTGGGTGCCTCCGGAGCCGGAAAATCAACCCTGCTACACGCTATAGCAGGTGTGCTCTACGACCAGGACGGGCAGAGCGCCAGCGGAAGCATCACCATTAATGGCGTACCCGCTGATCAAGCGCGCGGCGCCATTGCCCTGATGCAACAGGATCCGGAGTCCTCTGTGGTGCTCTCGCGCGTGGGCGATGATGTTGCCTTCGGCGCCGAAAATATGGGAGTAGAACCGGCAGAGATCTGGCAGCGCGTTGAATCCAGCCTGAACGCGGTTGGTTTGGGGCATTGTGAGCTCGATCGTTCCACCTCGGCACTATCGGGTGGACAGAAGCAGCGCCTGGGGCTTGCCGGTATTCTCGCCATGCACCCTGCCGCTTTAGCACTGGACGAACCCACCGCAAACCTCGACCCTGCGGGCGTGATTGAGGTGCGGGATGCTGTACTTGCCGCCGCCCAAACTACCGGTGCCACCCTGATCGTGGTAGAGCACCGCGTGGGCATTTGGTCACCCTTTATGGATCGTGTGATTGTACTCGGTACCGACGGAACCATTAGCCATGACGGAACCCCCGAGCAGGTGCTCACCGCAGCCCGCGATGAACTGATCGCCGGGGGAGTGTGGGTGCCCGACTATGAACCCGCTCTGCCCGTCTTTAGTGCGCCTAAGCCCGGTGAACCTCTGATCGTAGCGGATAATCTGGGTATTAGCCGAGTGAACCCGGCGCGCAAAAGTTTGAAGATACGACGCGCACAGGTTGCCAAATATTCCGAACCCGTTGACCTGGCACTTGAACCTGTCAAACACTACATCCCGAGTGCGCTACGCCAGATTCCCGAACTGAGCCTGCGCGCGGGGGAGCATCTGAGCCTATTGGGACCTAATGGTGCCGGTAAATCCACCCTGGCGCTCACCCTCGCCGGCCTGCTCTATCCCGTCAGTGGTCTACTGTACGCATGCCCGGCGCTACGGGCGGCGCGCGGAGGCGAGAAGAGCGATGCACACTGGGATATTGCCTCCTGGAACCCGGCGCAGCTGGTCAGTCGCATTGGCTATGTTTTTCAGGAACCCGAGTACCAATTTGTGACCTCTCGTGTGCGCGATGAACTGCAGGTGGGTCCTCGCCGTGTGGCGGCGCTTGAGCACCGCGCCGTGGATGAGCAAGAGTTGGAGGCTCGTACCGATGAGCTGCTGGAGCGTCTGCGTTTAAGCCATGTGCACGAGGCGAATCCTTTTACACTCTCAGGTGGTGAGAAGCGTCGTCTTTCGGTGGCAACTGCGCTGGCGACCCGACCGCAGCTATTGATCTTGGACGAGCCGACCTTCGGTCAGGATGCGCGCACCTGGGCTGAACTGGTGCAACTGATTCGTGAGCTTATGGCTGAGGGGGTTGCGGTGCTATCCATTACCCACGATGAGGAGTACACGCGTGCTCTGGGTGGAGGATATATCCGTATAGAGAATAATAATTCTATATTTTCGGGCTCTGCACTCAACGCTTCTGTCATCAGCGAGGAGGAAAAATAATGGGACAGGATATTTTCTCCTCCATTATTCGCCGCGATAGTTTCTTTGGGCGCCTAAATGCGGGCGTGAAAATGGGCGTTATGTTCCTATTGATTATCGCCATAATGATCACCAAAGACCCCGTAACCTCTCTCGGGTTCTTTAGCCTGCAGGTAGTGCTGGTAAGCCTGAGCGGTTTTAATCTGCTGCGCCTATCCTTTTATCTCTGGCCTCTGCTGGTAGCACTGCTGACCACCGGTTGGTCCACCGCGCTACTGGCCCCTAAGACCGGTGAAATGCTCTGGGATTTTGGGCTCAATTCCATTAGTACTGGCTCTTTGGAAGTAGCGCTCAATATGATGCTGCGCGCCCTGGCGATGACTATCCCCAGCTTGGTATTTGTGATGAGTACCGACCCGACCGACCTGGGTGATGCTCTAGCCCAGCGATGGCGCCTACCGGCTCGTTTTGTGCTGGCAGCCCTGGTGGCATTGCGCCTGGTGGGCGTGCTCTTTGGGGAGTGGCACGCTCTGGGGCAGGCTCGACGCGCTCGCGGTTTGGGTGCCGGTCAGTCCTGGTGGGGGCGTATGTGCACCGCAGTGGGTCAGTGTTTTGCTCTGCTGGTGCAGGCTATTCGCCGCGGCTCTCGTCTTGCGGTCACCATGGAGGCGCGAGGTTTCGGCGCGGGGCGCCGCACCTGGGCTCGTGAGTCTACGGTCTCCCGGGCTGATTATGCGGTGTGTTCTGTCGCTGTATTGATGATTATTGCGGTGTATGGCGTCTCTGCCACAACCGGCTCTCTGACCTTTATCTGGTCTTAGAGGCAATCATGTCATAACCCGGCACAAAATACAGCTGAGAATGATTGACATCTATATCTGGGGGTATGGTTCATAGTGAAGAGGCAAACTATTTTCGCTGGAAACACCCCAACAGAAAGCGAGGCATGATGAAATCTTCATCTGTATATCGGATGCACGGTATGCGTGAACCGCGCAAGAACTCAGGTCTGCTGGCGCTCTACGCCAAGACCCCAGCCTGGGCGCGTGCTCTTGCATCCTGGGTATGGAGCGTAGCGGTTTTCTGGGTCGTCACAAAACTGACCATGAATCGCCCCTGGTTCGATGCTGAACTGCTCATGATTGCGATCATCGCCGGGACAGCATTCGCCGCGGTTGCCCATACATACCGTAGGAAGCATCCGTTCTAATCCCTCAACCGAGATAATCTATAGGGCTCGTCATATAGGTGGGGCTCTTCTCAACCATTGAACCTAATGATTGAGAAGAGCCCCGCCTATATGCTCTTAAACCGGTGTATCGGATTCTT
>Cebus_capucinus_imitator_PRJNA485217_SSR098__coassemble_2017_pt1 | contig 15563 bp, 8 predicted proteins | sample Cebus_capucinus_imitator_PRJNA485217_SSR098__metabat2_high_PE_014 | metagenome-assembled genome bin Cebus_capucinus_imitator_PRJNA485217_SSR098 | reverse complement strand
CATAAGAGTACGCATACACAAAGACCCCCGCACCGAGCTCTGCGTGAGCCCGATACGGGGGTCTTAGGACGCTATGAGGCGCTAGATTCTAATCCTCAGAGGAGAGCTCCACCAGCTCACCGGAATCAATAGCCGCCACCGCCTGGCGCAGACGGGAAGCAAAACCGGGGCGCACATAGTCCTCAAAATCAACAGGATCCACCCACGCATACTCCAGCAGCTCCTCAGCCTGCAGGCTAATGGGAGTATCGGAGGCAATCACGCCCGCATCGTACATATAGTAGGTGGAATCGCCCCAGATACCCAGTGCCAAACCGTGGAAAATAAAGACCAGGCGACCCAGCTCAAGCTCCAGACCCAGCTCTTCGACCAGCTCACGGGTGCAGGCGGGCTTGGGCGCCTCACCAGCCTCGACAGTACCGCCGGGCAGAATCCAACCGTCCTTATAGTTGGGCTTGACCAGCAGCAGATCCCCGCGCTCATTGCGTACCAGGGCGCCCGCCGCCAGGCGACGAGTGGGCAGAGTGGCAATAAAAGCTTTAAGGTCCTCATCGCTCAAATAGCTATCGCGCATAGTGTCCTTCTCCTCTAGTCGTTACGCTTGAAGAAACGCTGGGCAATGCTGCGGGCGGTGCGCACGGTGCGCTGAGCCACCTGGGAGGCGGTCTCCACGGCGTTTTCGGCGCGCTCGCGTACACTCGGCTCGACGGCAGGCTCGGGTTCAGAGCTTTGATCCTCGTTCTTCTCCGGTTCCGGGCTCATATAGTTTCCGGCGCGCAGCTCATCAATCAGCGTGCGCTTGGGAGTGATCACCTCGGGCTTGGCTTCTACCGCGGCAGAGGTGTCGGAGTCAGCGGGGGCGCTCTTCTCCCCCGCGCTATGTCCAGTGTTTTCCTCGGCGCTGTCGGATGCGCTCTGTGGGCTCTGCGACTCAGATTCTGCGGGTTTGCGGCTCTCAGCCTCAGAATCCAGCAGATCACCAATCACCGAGGCACGCAGCTGCTGATCCAGTACACTCTCAGACACACCGGAATCCAGGCTCTCTTCTAGGGCATTATCCAGGGCTTGCAGAGAATGCGGGTGCGATGCGGGCTCTTCACCAGGCACCTCATGCTGCATCCGATGCAGGGTCTGAACCGCCTCAGAAACCTGCTCCAAATCCTGCGGCTGAGTGCCGGGCTCCTCGTCCTCTTCATAGTGCAGGGGCTCGGGCTGTAGGTGGGTCAGCTCAAAATCAATACCCTCGGGGTTGGAAATGGCGTGCATCCACTCCTCCAGGGTAACCGTGCGGTCATTAGCAACCAGGCGGTAACTATTCTCCAGCACATTACCGGGGGTGCTCACAGCACCCATGAGAGCCGCCGGTTCTAGGGGAATACCGGTGCCGTCCACCTCGGGCTCGGGCGTCTCAGACTCGCCAAAAATACGCGCGGTGCTAATGGTGCCAATATCAAAACCGTCCACCGGCACACTCGCCAACTCGGAGGGCAGATTCAGCAGTTGCAGCACCGACTCCAGACCCAGGGGCGCGCTCACATCGCGAGCGTAGCCGGTGAGTCGGCGCATATCCACGCTGGAGACACCAAAGAGAGCCGCAAGTGCCTGCACGCTGCTCTCATTGGCGGCGGCAGCCTCATCCCCCACCGCAATACCCGGCAGGGAGTACAGCAGATCACTAAAGGTCTGGCCCAGGGCAATACGTTCCTCCGGGGAGAAGATACGGGTCAGCTGCTTGGGCACCGTGGACCAGCGCATTTCCAACACCTCAAGCTCGGGGCTGGGAGCGGCCATAAAATCAGCCATGCGCACATACTCGCGGGTCAGCAGAGGACGCGGATAATCCAGCACCACTAGGTGCTGCTGATGGGCGTTACCCTCGGCAATAATCGTGGTCTCGCCCAGGGCAGCGGCAATCTGCAGCAGGTGCTCCGGGGCGCCGGAAATTAGGGTCCACTCCCCCGCAGGTGCCAGGGTCACCGGCAGCGGCATGCGGGACAGCAGCAGGCCGGTTACCTCATTAATATGCACGGCAACCAGGGCAGCGCTATCACCATCGGCGGTAAATTCCACCTCGAGCACATCCTCAGGAATCTGCACCCACACGGTGGGTTCTTCCTCCAGGGCGGCGCCGGTCACCGGCAGGGAGTCCACCAGCCACTCCACGTACTCTTCCAAATCGCGACCCAGGCTCATGGTACCGTGCGCAACATTGACCAGGTTCACATAGCCCTGCTGATCCATAGCGCAGAGCAGGTAGATTTCAATACCGGTATCCCCGCGCTCAAAGGCAATAACCTCCGGGCGGGCGGCGGTCAGTTCCTTCAGGTGTCGGATAATATCCTCGTGGCTGGTGCCTCGCGCCAGAATGCGACGGCGGGTCAGCTCTTCTTCGGCTTCGGCATCAATCACGGCGTCAAAATCGGGCTCGTCGCTCTTGGAGTCAGCACTACCGGGCTCAGCGCTTTCTGCAGCCTCGGTGGACTCCGGGGTATGCTCTGCGCTCTCAGGCTGCTGAGTGTTCTCTTCCCCAGCACCCTCTGCCGAGTCTTCCACACTCTTCTTGTCCCCGGCGCTCTCTTCATCGGTGTTTTCACCCTCGGCCTCAGAAGCGATCTTCTGCGCTAAGGAAACCTCTTCAGCCGGGTCCGCCGGAGCCGGTGCATCCATCCACTGCTGCTGCAGCTGCTCCAGGGTCAGGGTCTCAAAACGCGAACGAACCAGCTCATCCACTTCATCCTGACTGGGCTGAGATAGGGAAGCCAGCTCACGCACCTGCGCCAAAAGATCAGAAATAGCACCGACAACATTTTCGGTGGCAATATCATTCGAAGAGTCAGTGGAATACACCAAATCGCCAGCAATCTCCGGGCTGGCATCACCGTACTCCAGAGAAAGACGAACCCACAGGTAGTCCAGATCGTTCAGAGAATCCTGCGCCGGGCTATCCTCCCGAGGCTCTTCAAAATCCCGGAGGTCATTCTCCGGGCTTATGTGTTCGGATTCGTAGTCGTGATTCTGATCCATACTCTTCTCCCATCTTTATCGCTCATTAACCTATAGTCCAAGCATACGCACCGGCTGCCGTCCCCATTGCCCGCACCGACACGAATAGGCTCAACTGTCTCTAAGAGCGAACGGACGGCGCCCATTCTGAGTAGAATGCGCACCGCCCGTCACCTATTACTGCATTTTAGAGGAACTTCTCAAAGCCCTTGGGCAGGTTCAGGCTGGAGAGGTCCAGATCCTGATCCTGTGCCTGCTGACCAAATGCCGCGCCCGCGCGAGCCTGAGCCTGCTGCTGTGCTGCAAGCTCCTGTTCCTTACGCTTCATCGGGTTACCCGACTTGCCCGCCTTCTTCTTGGCGTTCTTCTTAGCCTTGCGCTTCGCGCCGCCGGCTGCCGCCATACCGGGCATCTGCATACCGCCGGGCATACCGGGCATATTGCCGCTCGCCAGCTTCTTCATCATCTTCTGAGCCTGAGCGAAACGCTCCATCAGCTGGTTCACCTCGGAGACGGTCACACCCGAACCCTTAGCAATACGCGCACGGCGAGAACCGTTAATGATCTTCGGGGCCACGCGCTCGTGCGGGGTCATGGAGCGAACAATAGCCTCAACACGGTCAATCTCGCGCTCGTCAAAGGCCTCCAGCTGCTGGCGAATCTGAGCCGCGCCGGGCATCATCATCAGCAGCTTCTTCATGGAACCCAGCTTGCGAATCTGCTGCATCTGAGCCAGGAAGTCATCAAAGGTGAAGTCTTCCTGATCGATGAACTTCTTCGCCATGCGGTCGGCCTCAGCCTTATCCCACTTGGCTTCCGCCTGCTCAATCAGGGTCAGCACGTCACCCATATCCAGGATACGGCTTGCCATACGATCGGGATGGAACTGCTCAAAGTCGGTGACGTTCTCACCGGTGGAAGCAAACATAATGGGCTTGCCGGTCACCGAAGCCACGGACAGCGCCGCACCACCGCGCGCATCACCATCAAGCTTAGAGAGCACCACGCCGGTGAAGTCCACACCCTCGTTGAAGGCGTTGGCAGTATTGACTGCGTCCTGACCGATCATGGCGTCAATGACGAAGAGAACCTCATTGGGTTCAATGGCATCGCGAATATCGCGTGCCTGCTGCATCAGTTCAGCGTCAACACCCAAACGGCCCGCGGTATCCACAATGACCACATCGTGCAGCTTGGCGCGTGCCTCGGCAACACCGTCACGAGCAACCTGAACGGGGTCACCGGTGGGAGTGTCGAACTCGCTGGTAACACCCGGGTGCGGTGCGTAGACGGGCACGCCGGCACGCTCACCGACCACCTTCAGCTGGGTGACCGCATTGGGGCGCTGCAAGTCAGAAGCCACAAGCATGGGGGTGTGGCCCTGACCCTTGAGCCAGTACGCCAGCTTACCCGCCAGGGTGGTCTTACCGGCACCCTGCAGACCCGCGAGCATAATGATGGTCGGGCCGGTCTTCGCCATGGAAATACGGCGAGTCTGACCGCCCAGAATAGCGACCAGTTCCTCGTTCACAATCTTTACGATCTGCTGCGAGGGGTTCAGCGCCTCGGAGACCTCTGCACCCAGGGCGCGTTCCTTCACATGCGCAGCGAATTCACGAACCACCGGCACGGCAACGTCGGCGTCCAGCAGGGCGCGACGAATTTCGCGTACGGTCGAGTCGATCTCTGCCTCGGAGAGACGACCCTTACCGCGCAGGTTTTTGAAGGTCGCTGTCAGGCGATCGGAAAGAGAGTTGAACACCGCTTGTGCCCGCTTTCTATATCGAATGGAAACCTATAGTTTGATGTTAAGAATACCGCAGAATAGCTGCACGCCTGTAGTTAGGGCGCCATGTCGTGGCATTCATTACGCCAGGGGCGCAGAAGAAGCAGAACACCCCGCCTCCCTGAATATCAGGGTGACGGGGTGTTCCATCACTTCGCTAGAACGAAGCTATACGCTCAACAGCGGTAGATTAGTTGCTACCGGTCAGCTTCTTGCGCAGTTCAGCCAGTGCTGCATCGGATGCCAGGGTGCCTGCGGATGCGGGCTCCTCGGAGGAGTACGATGCGGGAGCGGGCTCAACCGGTGCCGGTGCTGCTGCTGCAGCTGCTGCGTCAGCCTCGAGAGCCTTTGCAACCTGAACCTTGTGTGCTTCCCAACGAGCCTGCGCCTCGGAGTACTGTGCCTCCCAAGCCTCACGCTGAGCCTCGAACCCTTCCAGCCACTCGTTGCTCTCGGGGTCGAAGCCCTCGGGGTACTTGTAGTTACCCTGCTCGTCGTACTCTGCAACCATGCCGTACAGAGCGGGATCAAACTCGGTAGCGTTGGGGTCAACGCCCTCGTTTGCCTGCTTCAGGGACAGGGAGATACGGCGGCGGTCCATGTCGATGTCGATGATCTTGACGAACAGATCCTCGCCAACAGACACAACCTGATCTGCCAGATCAACGTGACGCTGAGCCAGCTCGGAGATGTGAACCAGGCCCTCGATGCCGTCTTCAACGCGAACGAATGCGCCGAAGGGAACCAGCTTGGTGACCTTACCGGGAACGATCTGACCCAGTGCGTGGGTGCGGGCAAATGCCTGCCAGGGATCTTCCTGGGTAGCCTTGAGGGACAGGGAAACACGCTCGCGGTCCAGATCCACTTCCAGGACCTCGACGGTAACGGGCTGGCCAACCTCGACAACCTCGTTCGGGTGATCGATGTGCTTCCAGGACAGCTCGGAAACGTGAACCAGACCGTCCACGCCACCCAGGTCCACGAATGCACCGAAGTTGACGATGGAGGACACGACACCCTCGCGAACCTGACCCTTTTCGAGCTGGTTGAGGAAGGTGGAGCGAACCTCGGACTGAGTCTGCTCGAGGTATGCACGGCGGGACAGAACAACGTTGTTGCGGTTCTTGTCCAGCTCGATGATCTTTGCGTCCAGCTGCTGGCCGATGTAGGGAGCGAGGTCGCGAACGCGGCGCATCTCAACCAGGGATGCGGGCAGGAAGCCACGCAGACCGATGTCGAGGATCAGACCGCCCTTAACAACCTCAATAACGGTGCCGGTAACAACGCCGTCATTTTCCTTAATAACTTCGATGTCGCCCCATGCACGCTCGTACTGTGCGCGCTTCTTGGAGAGGATCAGGCGACCTTCCTTGTCTTCCTTGGTCAGAACGAGAGCTTCGAGCTCGTCGCCCACGGAAACAACCTCGCCGGGCTCAACGTCGTGCTTGATGGTGAGTTCGCGAGAGGGGATGACGCCTTCGGTCTTGTAACCGATGTCGAGCAGAACCTCGTCGTGATCAACCTTGACAACCTGACCCAGGACGATATCGCCATCGTTGAAGTACTTGATGGTCTCGTCAACTGCCTTGAGGAATTCTTCCTCGGTGCCAATGTCGTTGATTGCGACCTGAGGGATGTTGGTGCTCATAAAGATAGGGCTCCAATTGGATAACTAATAGGTCGATACGTCCGCGAAATGCATAGAGCATGCACCGCTTCTCACCGGCAGGCGCCGGAGGGTCGTATCGAGCTGACGGATACTTACAATACTTATTCGCACATTCAGCGTTTTCAGCCCGTCCGAAGGCGCACTGGATACACTAAACCCACAAATACGTTCTACCAGTCTACTCCCTTAGAGACTAAAAAACAATACACCGCACCCGGCGTGTTTACTCTCGACTCTGCCGCTCATTGAGAGCAAGCGCAGCATGAGAGAAACACCCGGGCGCGGTGTTATGTCCTTGCGCAGAGGCGAGCGCTAGTGAGCAGCCTCCTGCCAGGAGGCACCCCAACCGCACTGAACCTCCAGAGGCACGCTCAAATCAGCCGCGCCACTCATCTCCTCAATCAGGATCTTCTCAGCGGACTCGCGCTCACCGGCAGCCACCTCAAGAATAATTTCGTCATGCACCTGCAGCAGCATGCGGGTCGCCAGGCCCTCAGCCAGCAGGCGGCGGTGAATATTAATCATCGCGATCTTCATCAAGTCCGCAGCCGCACCCTGAATCGGGGCGTTCAGTGCCGCACGCTCAGCCGACTCGCGACGCATACGGTTCGTGGACTCCAAATCCGGCAGCATACGACGGCGGCCAAACATGGTCTCGGTGTAGCCGTCCTGATGCGCCTGCTTGACCACATTGCGCAAGAAACGACCCACGCGACCAAAACGCTTAAAATAGTCGGTGCGCAGCTGGCCCGCCTCCTCGGCGCTAATATTGAGCTGCTTGGACAGACCGAAACGAGACAGACCGTAGGCAAGACCGTAGGACATTGCCTTGACCTTAGCACGCATATCGCTGGTGACATCCTCGGGAGCCACACCGAAGACCTGCGAACCCACAAAACGGTGCAGATCCTCACCCTGAGCGTATGCGTCAATGAGCGCCTTATCCCCCGCCAGGTGCACCATAATACGCATTTCAATCTGCGAATAGTCGGCGGTCAGCAGACCCTCATACACGACACCGTCCACCGGCTTGGGTGCGGAAATAAAGGCACCGCGAATACGGCGACCCTCTTCGGTGCGCACCGGAATATTCTGCAGGTTCGGGTTCGTGGAGGACAGGCGACCGGTGGAGGCGGCAGCCTGCTGGAAGGTGGTATGCACGCGGCCGTCCTCTTCAGAAGCCTTGATTAGACCCTCCACGGTCTGCTTGAGCTTAATATTGTCGCGGTAGTGACCCAGGGCGGCAATAAAGAGAGCACCGTCGGATTCGGGAGAAATCTGAGCCAGCAGCTCGGTCATGGATTCCGAATCGGTGGAGTAGCCGGTCTTCATCTTGCGGGTGGTCGGCAGCTTAAGCAGTTCAAAGAGCACATACTGCAGCTGGGTCACGGAGGCGAGATTCAGCTCGGATTCAACCATCTGTCCCTTCTCCTCGACCGTAACGGTCGGGCCCACAATGGCGCGGGCTGCGGCAACGGCGTCCTCAGCACGGGCGGTGAAGGTCGCCTCCAGCTCTTCCAGCAGCTCAGCCGAGACCGCAATACCGGCACGCTCCATATCGGCAAGCACCAACAGCAGGGGCAGCTCAATCTCGGTATACACGCCCAGCTGCCCTTGCTCTACCATGTCATAGTGCAGCACGCGCGCTAGCTCGTGTACCAGGCGAGAGAATTGAACATTGACCTGCAGATTGGGCACCTCGGTGTTAATCAGCATAGATTCGGTGAATTCATCCGCACCCATCCACAGGTACTGAGCCGCCATATCCTCCAGGCGCTCAATGAGCAGGCGGCGGGTCGCCTTGGGAATAAAACCGCACATATAGGAAGAGAGAGCCGGGTCTTCCACCGCACCGTTGAGCTCCAGACCGTTGACACCCAGCAGCTTACGCACAGACTTGAGATCCAGCACAATCTTGCGAGCGTTTTCATCGGCACACCAGGTTGCGAGCGCACCCAGCAGTTCCGGATCCACCAGGGCGGGGTCGCAATAGATACTGCCGGGCTGATCGGAATCTGCGGGCATATGCGCGGTGAGAATAATACCCTGTAGCTGCGGGGCTTCTTCGGCGGCGCGGATTGCCACCTTGGTCACGCGCTTACCCTCAAGGTTCTTACCCTCGGCGCGGGCAATGGGCATCTGGGTAAGCGGGTACAGAGTCACGGCCCCGGCAATGCGCTCGGGAGTTTCCAGCTCATTACCGGCAGAGTCCTTACCGTAGCGGGCTGCGGTAGCTGCCGCCAGCCACTCGTGCAGCTGCTCTACGCTCTCCAGAGGTACGGCGGGCTGGGTGCTGATCGGTTCAAAAACCGGGCCGGAGTAGGAGGAGGCGGGCTTCTCAGCGCTCACCGGCTCCATATCAAAGAGGGTGCCTTCACTACGTGCCTGCGAACCTTCAGATTCGCCGAGCTTCTTAGCAATCTGACGCACCAGGGGTGTGAGGGTTTCGGCCGCGCGCTTGCGCATGGAGCGGAACTCCACCACATCAAAGAAAGACTCCAACGCCGCAAGATCCGGGTTGAAGAAGGTATCCTCCAGGGTGACGTCCACATCCAGATCGCGCACCAGGGCGTTGAGGCGGCGGTTGCGGCGCACCGCATCCATATTCTCGCGCAGCGCCTCGCCCTTCTTGCCGGTAATCTTATCGGCATTGGCAAGCACGCCATCCAGAGAGCCGTATTCATTCAGCCACTTGGCGGCAAAGCCGGGGCCCACACCGGGCACGCCGGGCAGGTTATCCGCCTGCTCGCCGGTCAGCGCCGCAAGATCCGGGTAGAGTTCGGGGGTGACCTTGGTCTTCTTAAGCACCGCCGCCGGGTCCATGATCTGAATACCCTTTGCCGGGCCGGTGGTCACCGGGTAAAGCAGGGTAATGTCATCGGTAACCAGCTGGAAAATATCGCGGTCGCCGGAAAGAATCAGCACCTTATAGTCGCTGGCTGCGCCGCGGGTGGCAAGGGTCGCTACGATATCGTCCGCCTCGTAGTTTTCCTTGGTCAGCGCCGGAATATTCAGGGCGGCGAGCATCTGCTGAATCAGTTCAATCTGGCCGGAGAACGCCTCGGGAATAGCATTACGACCACCCTTGTACTCGCCGTATTCTGCGGTGCGGAAGGTGCCGCCGGGCAGGTCAAAAGCCACCGCAATGTGGCTGGGCTGATGCTCTTTAATAATGTTCAGCAGGGTGGAGAGGAAGGCGTGGACAGCCTCGGTATGCTGGCCGTCGCTGCGCACGAACACGTGGTTGCCGGTCTTCTCCGCCATGGTGTAAATACCGAAGAAGGAGCGCAGCGCCAAAGAATGGCCGTCAATTAGAAGCAAAGTATTAGAAGTAGTCACCCCTCTAGTGTAGCTTGAGCGGCCATTGCAGCGCCCACAAAATCACAGCGCTCGGGGTCACTCACAGCGCTTATTCATGAGATAATAGCCCCTATGACTGAAATCAACCAGGGCTCAGACTCGCCCATCACCATCAACGTACCCGACCGTCCCGCACTCGAAGGCCTGGAGACCAAGCTCTCCCAGCGCTGGGCGGATGAAAAGACCTACGCCTTCGACGAGAACACCACCCGCGAGCAGGTGTACTCCATTGACACCCCGCCGCCGACCGCATCCGGCTCTCTGCATGTTGGTCATATGTTCTCCTACACCCAGACCGACGTTATCGCACGCTACCAGCGCATGACCGGCAAGAACGTCTTCTACCCCCTGGGTTGGGACGATAACGGTCTGCCCACCGAGCGTCGCGTGCAGAACTACTACGGTGTGCTCTGCGACCCCGCCGTGCCCGATAATGAGGACTTCCGCTCCCTGCTGACCTGGACCGCCGAGGGCAAGCCCAAGCCGGACCGCTCCCAGGCAAAGTGGCCGCGCATCTCCCGCAATAACTTCATTGAACTCTGTGAAGAACTCGCCGTAGAAGACGAGAAGGTCTTCGAGCAGCTCTTCACCACCCTGGGTCTGTCCGTGGACTGGTCGCGCACCTACCGCACCATCGACGCGCACTCCCGCAAGGTCTCCCAGCTGGCGTTCCTGAAGGACCTGCAGGCTGGCAACGCCTACATGGCTGAGGCACCCACCATGTGGGATGTTACTTTCCGTACCGCAGTAGCTCAGGCTGAGCTGGAAGATAAGGAACGCGAAGGCGCCTACCACCGCCTATCCTTCCACCGCCCCAATGGCGAGAAGGTCTGGATTGAAACCACCCGCCCCGAGCTGCTGCCCTCCTGCGTGGCTCTGGTGGCACACCCCGATGATGAGCGCTACCAGCACCTCTTCGGCACCACCGTCACCTCTCCCCTCTTCGGCGTTGAGGTTGAAATCAAGGCGCACCCCCTGGCACAGCCCGATAAGGGTGCCGGTATCGCCATGATCTGTACCTTCGGTGACACCACCGACGTGACCTGGTGGCGTGAACTGGCACTGCCCACCCGCGCCCTCATTGGCCGCGACGGTCGTTTCTCCCGCGATATCCCCGAGTGGATCACCAGCGAAGAGGGCCGCGAGCGCTACGAGCGTATGGCTGGCGCAACCGTCTTCACCGCGCAGAAGACCGTGGTGGAAATGCTGGTTGAGACCGGTGAGATGGAGGGTGAGCCCAAGAAGATCATGCACCCGGTGAAGTTCTACGAAAAGGGCGATAAGCCCCTGGAAATCGTGGCTTCCCGTCAGTGGTACATCCGCAACGGTGGTCGTGACGCGGACCGTCGCGAGAAGCTCATTGAGCGCGGCCGTGAGATGAACTGGTACCCCTCCTTTATGCGCAGCCGCTACGAGAACTGGGTTGAGGGTCTGAACGGCGACTGGCTGATTTCCCGCCAGCGTTTCTTCGGCGTGCCCTTCCCCGTCTGGTACCCGCTGGACGCCGAGGGTGAGCCCGACTACGAGAACCCGATTCTGCCCAGCGAAGAGATGCTGCCCGTTGACCCGGCATCCCAGACCGCTCCCGGCTACGAAGAGTCCCAGCGCGGCGTTGCCGGCGGCTTTATTGCCGACCCGGACGTTCTGGACACCTGGGCAACCTCCTCCCTGACCCCGCAGATTGCAACCGGTTGGGGCGTAAACGAGGACCTGCACTCCAAGACCTTCCCCATGGATCTGCGCCCGCAGGGTCACGATATTATTCGCACCTGGCTCTTCTCCACCGCCGTGCGCGCCGAGACCCTCGCAGGTTCCGTGCCCTGGTACAACACTGCGCTCTCCGGCTGGATTCTGGACCCGGATCGTAAGAAGATGTCCAAGTCCAAGGGCAATGTTGTGGTTCCGAACGAAGTACTGGAAAAGTACGGTTCGGATGCTGTGCGCTACTGGGCTGCTTCGGCTCGCCTGGGTGCTGACACCGCCTACGACGAAGGTCAGATGAAGATTGGTCGCCGCCTGGCTATCAAGCTGCTGAACGCTTCGAAGTTCGTGCTGAACCTGGGTGCCACCGTTGATTCTGTGATTACCAGCCCCGAGCAGACCGCCGTGCTGACCAATGCACTGGATCGTTCCCTGCTGGCTCGCCTGGCTACCCTGCTGGATGAGGCATCGGTTTCCTTCGAGAAGTACGAGTACGCTCGCGTGCTGCAGATGACCGAATCCTTCTTCTGGTCCTTCACCGACGACTTCGTTGAGCTGATTAAGGACCGCGCTTACGGTGCTCGCGGTGAAGAGGAGCAGGCTTCTGTTCTGGCTGCTCTGGCAACCACCCTGGACGCTCTGCTGCGCCTCTTCGCTCCCTTCCTGCCCTTCGTGACCGAGGAAATCTGGTCCTGGTGGCGTGCAGGTAGCGTACACCGTGCCTCCTGGCCTTCCGCTGCGGCTATTGCCGATCTGCAGGATGCCGACCCGCAGGTGCTGCCCACCGTGGCTGCCGCTCTGGGTGGTCTGCGCAAGGCCAAGAGTGACGCGAAGGTCAAGCAGCGCACCGAGGTTTCCTCGGCTGTTGTGAGCGCACCGGCTGAAGAGCTGGCACGCGTGCAGGCTGGCCTGGGCGATTTGAAGGCTGCCGGTAACGCCGCTGATCTGACCCTGGTTGAGGCCGAGGGTGAGCTGGCTGTTTCCGATGTTGTGCTGGTCGTTGAGGACGCTGAATAAGCGTGTGTCATGTTGCACAAGGCTAATAGATAGCCTGTGAAATGAACCCGCCGGGTGTTATGGATTGTATCTATAGCACCCGGCGGGTTTTTGTCTACGCTTTTGGACCGCAGGTTTATTGAGGGTATGCATCAATAGCCCAAGATAGTGTGACTCGCATAATATTCACACTATCTTTCGGTATATGACCAAACACGCCGATTCTCCCAGGTCAGAATGCTAGAATGAGCACACCGTCAATACGATACACACGAGACGAGACACTTCCGGCATCGCTCTCACACCTGCCCCGAGTCGCACCCATGATATGCGCCCGGGCGGTGGCACGCGCGCGCCCGTCTCACACCGTATCCCAACCACCGCAGGAGAACTATGACCTCCCCCCTCGGCACCCGAGAAGACACTCTCGAGTACCTCGCCCGATTCCAAGCCATTATCCGCCGAACCGGCGACATCAACGACGAAGGCAACCGCCTCCTCACAGCGGCCCGTCAGCCCGCCACCTCCTCCAAGCCTCTCCCCTATGCTCTGCACGCACTGCTGGGAATTGGCGCGGTAGCTGTGCTGGTGAATATCCTTAACTCCGTTACCACCCTTATGATGCTTGGGGAAAAGCCGTTCATTCACTACCTGCTCTTCTACCCCATTATCCTGGGCATCTACGCCTACGGCAGCTGGAAGCATGACAGCACCGGCAGCATTAACGGTCTGCACATCAGTCCCGCACGATTTACTGTCTATCTCTTCGCAATCATCCTCCCGATGCTCTTGCGTTCCAATGACTTCCACGATATCGCTATTTACCAGCTAGCGTTTGTACTCGGTCTGCTTGTCTCCGCCTGCGTTTCCCTCAAACGAACTTTCCACAATTCCGCAACTCCGGGAAATAGCGATACCTTCTCCGAGCATATCCACGGTGCCGCCGCAGCGAGCGGTGTGTACGCCCTTATGTGTATCGGCCTCGTAGGTTCCAGCACCACGTATAGGAGCGACATGATCCCCGAGATATTGCTTGCCCTCGGAAGTGTACTCATCGGATGCCTGGTGGGTACCTTCACCTACCTCAGGAGTGCTTCACGCAGGGCAGCACAGGAGAACACCCAGACCGCACAGCGTGAGCAGGCGGTAGAGCGAATGACCGCGTTGCAGCACGAGCTGCGCGAGCTCAACCAGGAATACATTGCCGAAGGTATGGATCAATTCCCTCGCGAATACACCGACCCCGAGATTATCGGTGCACTGCACTCCATGATTGCTTCCGGCGCGGTTGAGAGCGTACCCGAAGCCATGGAACGCTACGACTCCGAATCTTACCTGCGCTCCTGGGAGGTTACTCGACGAGAACTCACTGAGGGTTCTATTGCTCGAGACTCTGAGAAGGAACGTCTGAATCATGCTCTAACTCTTCACCGAGTCCTGACCGAGATCGATATTATTCCCGAGTCTAAGTAATCGGTTCTGAATCTATAACATAGGTGTACTTATTGTTAGGTTTTGAGGCTGGAGGCGAGAGTAGAGAGCCCGCTACAGCTCAAACAATGCCAAACCCCGCACTATCTGACACATGATTTTTGTGTGTTAGTGGTGCGGGGTTTGTCATACTGGGATGAACCTCTTCAGCAATCCGGCAAGGCTACGGCCAGCAATCCGGCAAGGCTACGGGAAAAGCACCACACCCGCATGGGATGATGCTCTTTAGCTCCGGTAGGAGAACCAACGCCAGCGAACCCTGAAACTCAGCCCTCAGGGCATCGTCCCATGCGCAATGTATCCAACTCGATTAGCCCCTGCGTATCACTGCTGATACATATTCATGACGACAGAGCTTGACTTTTGCTACCCCCCCCCGCCAAAATTGAGATGTATTAACACACCGTATACTTCCAAACCGAAAGTTTTCTTCCCTATGCACAGTGAAGATAGCACCAGTGAAAGCCCAACCGATGAGTAGTGAATTTCCTTCTTCATATTTAGCAGACTTATTCAACCTCACGAATCCACCACAGCCACCTCAGGATAATTCGTCCCAAAACTCGCACCGTTCCAAGGCGCCTACATCGGTTGATATTGCTGCAGAGCTCAAACCAGCACACACTTTGCTCGTAACATCCCTAGTGCTTTCTACAGTCAGCCTTATCATGTCGTTCTGCGGTCCGTTGATTTCTCTCTTAGGTATCATCCCGGTACTTCTTAGCTTCATTGCAGGTTTTAAAACATCACAGGCACGAAGAGAACAAAGAGAGCTCGTTAAATTTCTACAGACCGGCAATACATGGCGATACTACGCTTCTACTGACCGTGAAGAAATGTTTGAGGCTCTCGATCATCTTAACGTACCCATCACCCTGGCGCGTTTCCTGAGCATTACAGCAACTATTTTTGGTTTCTTTGCCGGGACCTACTACACGATCTTGCTCATAGGTCAGTTTTTTCTTCAGAGCACCCGATAACCTCATCCCAGCAAGGACATAAGTACCAATGAATGAATACATCAATACCCGTGAAGGCTTGCTGGAGTATCTGCGACGTTTCCAACAGATCACTATCCGCCTTCAGCAACTAAACGAACACGGGAAAGAGCTGCAAGCTACCCTGAATCAGCAAGGCTCTAAACCGTATAAGAAGACTACCCTGCATAGCTTCTTCTTCTATATCCCTGTCTTCACCTTCTTACCGCTCTCTCTTGTCCAAATTTGGATATATCATCCGATCAGTCTAAGCTACTATTTTCTTGCTGCCGGTATTCTAGTTTATCTCCTCCGAGTACGGAAACAGGCCGATGGGGCGAACACACGCCAGAATGCACGTCAGCTTGCGCTCATTGTTACTCTCGTTCTTCTGCCATTCGGGAATATTTCAATGGACATGTATATCAAAGCTTACTTCCCCGCTTTACTTGCAGGTGGAGCTATCGGTATCTGGCAATACGCTTTCTCTCCACAGACTGGACGCTCTGGTAACAATGTTAGCGCTGCGCTCTATTGTCTATCTGGTATTGGAACTGTTTTCTACATTGCTTCTCTCCTA
>Cebus_capucinus_imitator_PRJNA485217_SSR098__coassemble_2009_pt1 | contig 15723 bp, 13 predicted proteins | sample Cebus_capucinus_imitator_PRJNA485217_SSR098__metabat2_high_PE_014 | metagenome-assembled genome bin Cebus_capucinus_imitator_PRJNA485217_SSR098 | reverse complement strand
CATCGATAACACACAAGAAAGGCATAGAACGCATGAACGTTCAATGGCCCATCGGCCCCATGCCCGCCGCACAATGGCACGCCGAATTCCAGGCAAAGAACGGCCGCGCAGCAACCGACGCCGAATACCAGGCTGCCGCACAAATCGGTCACATTAGTGACGCGCAGCAGGCGCCCGCAGCACAGGCTGCACCCGCACAGCCCCAGGCAGCCCAGTCGCAGCAGGCACAGAGCACCGAAGGCCTGGCACAAGCAGCCGCCGGTGCACAGCAGCTCGCCGCCGGAGCCGCACAATTCGCACAGGGTGCCACCAAAAACGCACAGAACATTATCACCAAGCGCATGGCAGAGAATAAGCTTGGCGCTATCGCTCACCTGAGCGCCCTGGGTGCTGCTCTGCTGACCATTATTGCGAGCTTCATGCCCGCAGTTACTCTCAGCAGTGCTATTGGTAGTGTGAGCGCTGGTTGGTACATTCAAGGCGGCGACGGCCCCATTATCATGTTTATGTCTCTTGTGACTCTTGGTATGGGTATTGCATACCTGTTCGTCGAGAAGGCATGGGCACGTTACACCTTTGCCGCTGTTTCCCTGGTGGCCGCTTTGGTTGTTCTGATTGATATCTTTAATATGATTGGTAAAGCAAACTCCTACTCAAACTCCTATGTAACGGTGAGCGTAGGCTTCGGTGTGTACCTCATGCTGATTATGGGTCTGGTGCTCATTGCCGCCGCCGTACTGGTTACCCTGAATGATATTAAGCAGATGATTGCCAAGGCACAGGCTAACTCCTCGCAGAATGCCGCAGCTCAGCCGGCGCAGCAGTACCAGCAGGCGCCGCAGGCAGACTATCAGGCAGCGCCTCAGCAGGATCCCGTGCAGCAGGTGCCGGCAGCTCCGGCTCAGCCCGAGCAGCCCGGCCAGCAGCCTAACGCCTAAAGATATAGTCACATAACGACTACAGAACACCCCGGATTATTGCCCCGTCAATAGTCCGGGGTGTTCTTGCCTATACAATCTGACAAGGCAACAACCAGAATATAAAGGGGAGTAACTCACCTATCGAACCCGCCGGCGGGGCAGGGGAGAGTACACATGAGATTTCTTGAGCTCGACCCTGATATCGAGCGGTGTTTAGTTTAGGATAGATAGGTAGAGATCGTAGAGAAAGGACAAGCTGTGCTTCCCAGCTTTGACCAATGGAAAACCGACTTTATGGCGCGCACCGGCCGTGCACCCGGCGAGCAGGATATCAAAGCCGCCCTGGGTGTAGAGTTCGCTTTCCAATCGGGCGCAAGCTCCCCGGCAGCATCCACGCAGGCGTCCAACCACACGCCCGCACCGCCTGCTCCCGCCGCTGAAGAGACCACCATTCTGGACGAAACCCAGATCATTGACAGCATGCCTGTACCCGCCGCCACCGGAGGCCAAACGGAGACTGCCCCTACGGTCAGTACCGATCTAATTGACCCGGTAGCTGCTGCCGCCGCGACTATGCCCGCGCCGAATGCTCCCATGAGCTCTATCCCGGCACCGGCTCCCTCTACTTCTAGCGCTGTGCCCCCGACCGCTGTGCAGCCCGCGGTGGCATCCACCGCACAGGCTGCACCGCAAGCTGAATCTATTGAAGCGGAACGAACCCCCAAGCCCGCCGCTTTTGTGCCTACTGTCTCCAGCGGTGACACGAACACCGACTACCCCCGCCGCGAGCGCAACGAAAAGCGCCGCAGCCCCCTGCTAGGTGTAATCGCTGCACTGCTGGTAGTTCTGATCGCAATGCTCGGTGGTTTTTTCGCCTTCCAGCAGCTGGGTTTTGGGCAGTCCCAGAACGTTGCTGCCAGTGCTTCGGCTCAGCCTAGCGGCTCGGGTAGCAGCCCTGCTAGCGCACCCGCTTCAAGCGCAAGCAGCAGCGCCAGCGCAAGCACTACCGCTATCAGCGCCACTGCAACCAGTGCCTCGGCAAGCTCTAGCTCAAGCCCCAGCGTGAGCCCCTCGGCTGCCAATGTGCCCACCGCCAACTCCAAGAGCTGGGTGAGCATTCGAGAGCTGCGCTCTGAAAACCGCGCCCCGGAGAATAAGAGCACCGATACTAGTACCGTGGGTGCGGGTACCTTCTGCGGTACCGGACCCTCGACCCTGGGCGATAAAGACTCCAAGATTTACGTGATGAAGGCTCAGAACGGCATTTCCTGCCTGGACGCCCAGAGCATTTTCACCAATTATGCTTACTCCAAGGGTAGCAACCTGAAGGGCTACACCTGCGAGGCAAATAGTGCCGCTGACTCCCGCCGATTCGGCTACACTCATGTGTGCTCTAAGGACGGTTACGCCCTGGTGCTGACCAGTGTTCCGTTCCTCTCCGGCACCCCGCAGACTGACTTTATGACCACCACTTTTAGTACCGCCAATGGTGCGACTGTGTGCGTGTTCAATAATGCATCGGCGGATATTACCTGCCAGACGCATATGAACTCTTCGCCCGCCGGCTGGGATGCTCAGCGCGGCAATCCGGTAGCGCAGGTATCCCTGGGTACCGGTTCAAGCGTGTCCTCTAATGCGACCCTGATGGCGTCTGATTCTTCCAGCGTGCTCTCGGGTGCTAACGGTGAGAAGCTCTATGCGGGCGAGACGGTCACTCTCTACAATGTCAGCTGCAAGGCTACCAGCGATTCGACTGTGCAGTGCGCCAGCGCCTATAACGCTTTTGTGATCGGCCCGGACGGCGTCGTTGCTCAGAGCTAATAGAGTAGCTTGGGGTCTTGACCTGGGGCGATATAAGAATCTCAGACAGGGAGCTTCTGTCCGCAGGATGGTATAGAGGCTCTATCTTGCCCCGTATCACCGTGTACAACTATTGAAGTGATACGGGGCTGTGCTAGGGTGGAATAACTATATCAACCGATAGCAGGAGAGAATATGTCTGAACCTCCTTATAACTACCCGCTGTCCCCGCAGGACTGGGCAAACCAGTTCGCGGCGCAGACCGGTCGCACCCCGACCCAGGCCGATTATGAGCAGGCGCTGGCTGCCGGTTATGTGCAGCCGGTGGATGCACCCGCACAGTCCGGTTATCCCCAGGGCGGCTATGCTCAAGACCCTTACGCGCAGGGCACTTATGCCCAGCAGGGATACGAGCAGGGCGCATACGCACAGGATCCCTATGCGCAAGACCCCTATGCACAGGGTGCCTATGCTGGCTACCCCGCGCCGCAGAAGAAGTCCGCTCTGCCCCTGATTCTGGGTATTAGCGGCGGCGTGGTGGCACTGCTGGTCATTGTTGCGCTAATCCTGATCTTTGTGGTGCCTCGCGGCTCGAATAACACCTCGGCGGAGGCTTCAGCGAGTGCTAGCGAGTCCCCGAGCGCATCTGCAAGCTCGTCCAGTGCAAGCCCCAGCCCGAGCGCAAGCAGCAGCTCTGCCAGCGCCTCGGCAAGCGCAAGCCGTAGCGCTTCGGCAACTGCCTCGGCGAGCACCAGTGCATCCGCAAAATACACTGTGGATCAGATTGCCGGTACCTACACTGCCAAAAGTGAAGTTGAAGGACGTATGACTGACTTTACTCTGCGTCTGAAAGCTGACGGTACCTGCGGTCTGGGCGTGGCAGCTACCGTTGATGGTCAGTACATTAGTGTTGATGAAACTTTGAATTCCTGCACCTGGACTATTAATGCTGCCGGTACTCACGTGAATATGCAGATGACCACTATTGATGACACACAGGGTCGAGATATTCTTCGCATTGAAGATAAAGATACCCTGCAGAGTATTGCGCGAAAAGACGAACGCTTTACCCGCGCATAAATACCTGTGAATGCAGCCCCCTTGCACGGCTCATACGGTCGGTGCGCTCTTGGCGTGTATGCTTCCCGCACAGGAGCGTAGCGCCAAGAGCGCACCGTACCTTACCCAACCACCCATTTCACTCGGCGAATATGTGACCCTACGAGACCATAGAGCCAATGACCACCGAGAACCCTTTGAATATTTCCCCTTCCGATAATCCCCATACACCCGCTGGCACTTCCGGCGCTCAGCCCGAACATGAACTACAGGTACCGCAAGCACAGGTATCCGAACCAAACACTGTTCAGAATCACGAGCAGAACCTCATCGACCGCACCGATAGCTCGACTGATGAACAGAACGAAGACTTCGGCACCTTCATCTGGGACGAAACCGCAGCCACCTATATCAGCCAGGACTTCAACGTCCCCTATCTGGATCAGCTGAACGAAACAGAAGAACAGCCCGAAGAATCCAAACCGGATCCTGAAGAGAGTACCGAGAAGAGCACCCGCAAGAGCAAAATCGCAAGTATCGGTTTGGGAGCTGGCGCCATTGCCCTGGTGCTTGCCGCAGCCGCGGGCGTGTACACCATGACCCAGCCCAAGAGCGGACCGGAACGCAGCCCCTCCGCCAGTGCGCCCACCTCCGCAGGACTCGTGGAGGCGCAATCCCAGCAGAACCAGCCCGTGCGCACCGAAGACGGCGAAAGCCCCTCGCGTGTCAAATATAGTGCCGAAGATTTTATTGGGCAAGAATATATTATGACCAATGAGATAGACGGTCACCGCCTGGACACCTACCTGAAATTCAACGCGGACAATACCTGCACCGTTAGCAATGTGCTGCACACCGCCGATACCGAATACCATAACCGCGATGCGTTTAGCAGCTGCAAATGGGTACTCAATTCCTCCAGCGCGCGTATTTATGTCACCACGGTCTTTTCCGGGGATAAAGACAACGGCTATGATATTTTTGAAATTAAAAGCCGCGATCATTTGCGCAGCGTCAATAGTAACCAGAACCCCTACTATCGTGTAGGAACCGCCCTAGCACCGGGCAGCAGCCCCTACGCTCGCCCGAGCATGGAGGGCACGCCCACCACGGCGCCCTCGCTATCCATTAGCCCGCGCTCGAGTGCAAGCCCCAGCCGATAGTGCCCTAACCGTATTGAGTAACCGATTCACCAACCGAGAGACTATGAGTAACCCGCTAACTCCCGCCGCATGGGCACGAAAATTCTATTTCACCCACGGACGCCGCCCCACCAACGGCGAATACCGTGCCGCTTATGAGGCGGGCGAGGTTAGCGCTGTCGACCCCGCGCAGCCGCCGGTACGCACCCGCTATGAGGAAACCACGGACTTCTATGTGGATGAAGAAAGCACCGTGCTACTGGGCGAGGATGAATTTAGTGAGTTCAACCGTGCCCAGTTCGCCAACCGTACCGGTCGATCCGCGCCCGAAGGCTGGGGGAGCGCAGGTACCGCTGCAGGATCCGGAAACGCTGGAGGCACCGGTGCCGGGAACGGGGGAGTACTGCCTCCGCACACCACCGGGCCGCTGCCTCCCGATCAGACCGGAACCCTGGGCTATAGCGCACCTACCTCGCGCAAGCCGCTCATGCTCACCCTGACTATTTCTTTGACGGTGTTGATCGTGCTGCTGGCTCTGATTCTCTGGGCGGTCAGTACCCGCAATACTGCAGCTCAGGATCAGCCTGCGGCGCCGGGTACGAGTGCTTCTGCAAGCCTGTCTGCTAATGCTACTCCCAGCCCGAGTGTCACCACGAGCGCTACTCCCAGTCCAACGGCAACGAGCGCAAGCGCAACCCCGAGCACTACTCCCAGCCCCACAGCAACCTCGGAGCGTCCCCCGGCGCTGAGCGGTGAAGAATTCCAGGGTATTTACTCGGTACCCACCAATGAGTTTGAGAATAAGAACCGCGCTATTCACCTGGTGGCGCGCGCCGATAACACCTGCGTCATGGTCGCCTATAGCGAGCATGCTGAGCGCACCGACTACCCCTGCGAGTGGAAAATGACGGGTAAGAATGTGGCGATCACGCTTAAGACCTCGACCCTGAAGTTCAACGGCGAGATTGAGGGTAGCACCCTGACCCTGAGCATGACCTTCCAGGGCAAGACTACCACTCACCGTTATGAGAAGATCAGTTCCACCGTGACTGATGCAGAGATCGCAGCCCTTGGCCCGGGTACGGGTGAGAGCTAAAGCCGGTTGAGTACACCGACATGAACTATCCCCGAGAGCTTTGTGGCTCTCAGGGATTTTTCAGTTTAAGACCCCAATAGCGGAGCAAACTGATAGTTAGCTGAGTGTCACCCGCCAGTGTCCTGGGAGATTGGCTTCTTTTGTTCTGTCCACGGTTGGTGAGTGATAGGGTGAAGGGGCAGTACACACATACTGTTGCGAACTTGCTGAGCTAGTCCGCTACACTTTACACCCGCGGGTGTAAAGGACCGTTCACCGTTGGGTGGTCGGAGGAAACTTCTGACGGTCATCTCTTCTGAACGGCGGTGAACTTCACTCACCTTCAGCACGGGCGGTCCCATGATAGGAACGTCTAAAGCGGTGGTGCATCTACGGATGTACCACCGCTTTGCTGTATATGCATACCTGCATAGGGGGCGCTATGGAGAGGCAATAGAGGAGAAAAGCAGAGGATGGACACTAGAGCAGAGGCGGTAACGGATATAGACATAGGCTCGTAACGATTTCTCTATACTGGTTAAGGCAATACTAGAGAGATAGAAAGAATACGATGACTCAGACCCCTTCCCAGGGCTACGGCTACGATAGCGCCGCCCCGCAGGCACCCGCGCAGCAGCAGCCCGCGCAGAGTGTGCCTCAGCCTGTGCAGCCTCAGCCGGCACAGTCTGCACCCGTAGAGAGTGTATCTGCACCTCTGGCCCCCGCTAATGTAGCGCCGCAGAATGAGATGCCTCAGCCTGCTCCCGCCTACACTGAGCAACCCAGTGCACCGCTCACGGCAGAGCAGCCCACCGGCTCCTTCGTACCCAACCCCTACGCACTTCAGGGCGTACCGCAGGGTACCGCAAGCAAGCAGAAGACCCCTCCTGCGACCGCGCACTATATTATGGCGGGCTTGATCGGTCTGGCTATTGTGCTGGTATATATTGTGCCGATTCTGCCCATTGCCTCCGGCGGTTTGTTCGGCGTAGACATCTCGATGAACTGGTTTACCGATACTTCGGCTCTGGATGAGTCGAATCCTTACACTCCGATGGCAATGGTGGTGTATTTCTTCAATACCGTGCTGTTGCTTTTCGTCATTCTGTTTGTGGCTCTGCGTAATAGCGCAATGCGTATTACCGCCGGTATTATTGCGATTGTCTGGGGCGTATGCCATCTGGGTTTTGCTCTGCTCATACTGGCTGCTATCCAGGCGGAGAAGTCTTCCTCTGGCTACGGCGCCCTGGTGACGATTGGTCCGAGCTTCCCCATGCTGGCTCTTGCCGGCCTGCTCATGCTGGTTGCAGGTATTTTGATTCTGATCAAGTTCGGCTCGAAGTCGCAGAGCACTCTGCCCATTCAGCCTGCACAGCCTGCTTACCCCGCGCAGCAGGCACAGTCTGCACCCGTAGAGAGCGTTTCGGCTCCTCTGGTTCCGCAGCCCGCTCAGCAGGCGCAGCCCGGTGAACACTCGCAGCAGCCCGTACAGCCTCATATTGAGAACAACTCTCAAGCATAAGGCTCACGCTGAATAATCTATACAAACGACCCGAGAGATGCCTAAACCTCTCGGGTCGTTCGTGTATCCTTGCTCCGAGCAAGCGCTCGCCGCCCAAACTATGACATGATAGAAGCATGACTGAAAACCACAGCACCGCAGAAGACATCAGCGCCGAAGAGCGCCTTGCCGCCCTGCTGCCCACCCTGCCCGACTACCTGCTGGAGGTTATTCAGCACCCCAAGGCACTGCCCTTCCCAGTCCTCGAACGATCCCAGCTGCGCATCGGCTACGTACCCGCCATTATGCCCGGCAAATGGTTCACCCGCTGGCACGAACGCTACGGCGACCGCGTGCAGCTTGCCGAAATGCCGTTGAACACCGATAGCGGCCTGGCAATGCTCGACAAGCCCCTGGGACTGGGAGACGAGGCACGCGCTGCCGAGCCGCTCATGCATATGTGCATCCTGCGCCCGGATAAAGAACCCGAAAGCCAGGATAAAGACCGCTACCACTCCATTCGCCTGTACGAAGAGCTACCCGTGGTCGTCCTGCCCAAAGACCATGTGCTGACCGTGCTCGACGAAGTACCCGTTGAAGAGCTCGCCGAAGAATTCCTCATGCACGAGCCGGAAGACTTCCCCGCCTGGGCTGAAGTATCCAAAGAATACCGTGCCGCCAACCCGCGCCGCGTACCCGAATACCGCCACGATAAAGATGCCATTGAGCTGGTAGCCGCCGGAGTGGGTCTGTACATTGTGCCCATGTCCATTGCGCGCTACTACCACCGCAAAGACCTAACCTACCGACCCGTAACCGGTCTGGAAACCTACCCGGTGAACCTAGTGTGGAAGCGCCGCCCCAAGGAAGACCCGCGCACCGAAGAAGAAGAAACCATTATTCAGGACTTCATCGGTATTGTGCGCGGCCGCACCGCAACCAGCGACCGCGGTAGCGAAACCAAACAGGCACGCGCCGAGCGCATCGCCGCCGAAAAGGCACGCGATAAGGCAAAGAAACGCGCCGCCAATGCACGCCGCGAAGCCAAGGATCGTAAGGCTGCCAATGCGCGTAAGAACGGTAACGCACGCCAGCATGCGCGCCAATCCGCAGCCAATGCGCAGGCACGCCGCGCCGCCGATAAAAAGGCACGCAAAGCCAAAAAACGCGCCTCCTAAACTCGGAGGCTAAAAGTTCATACATAAGAGCCTGGGAATACCCTCAACTGACAGGGGATTCCCAGGCTCATGTGCGCTATAACGGTCAGAAGCACACGGGGAAAGCGATACACTAGAGACTATGGCACTTTCAATGGAAACCCGACCCGCAGCCTATGCGCTGATCATCGAACAAGGAAAAATTCTGATGACGCGCTGGGTCCCCGAAGACCCCAGCATGGCACCCATGTGGTCCCTGCCCGGCGGCGGAATGGAACCCGGAGAACAAGCCGACGAAACCGCCCTGCGCGAAGCCCTCGAAGAAACCGGATACTCCATCGCCATTGAAGACATCCTTGGAGTACACGCCGGTCATTTCCCCGCGCGCACCGGCATGTACGGCTCCAAGCTGCCCTTCTGCGCCCTGCGCATTGTCTACCGCGCCCACATTGTCACCGGCGAGCTGCGCCACGAAGAGAACGGCTCCTCCGATATTGCCCGTTGGGTACCCATTGCCGAGCTGGATAGCCTGCGCACCGGCAGCCTGATTGACGAGGTGGCATCCATGATGGGCTACCCCAACGCCGCCAGCTGGGCACGCGAATACCGCGAATTCCTCGATGACGAAAACGCACGAAAGCTCTCCTAATGGTCAGCAATCACCCTCATAAAACCCCCGTAAACCGCCACACTATCAACCGGCGCACTCTTCTGGGTTCCGGTACTCTCCTGGGTGTGGGCGCGCTTCTTACCGCCTGCGCAGACACCAAACCCAGCTACACCCCCGATCCCTCCGCTAGCGCATACCGACCCCTGAACCTGCACCTGCACGGGGTCGAAGACATGCCCATTATTGCCGCCGTCTACGCACAGGCGCTCATTGCCGTGGGCTACGACGTGATTATTCACACCGGCCCCTATAGCCGCGAAGAATACACCCGCGCCCTGCAAAACACCGAAGAAAGCAATACCGAAGGCGCCAGCCTGGACATTGTGCTGGACCTATCCCACGACCTGCTGCTCGAAAGCACACAGGACGCCAAACTCTCGCCCGCCTCCATTGCCAGCGAACGCGCCGCCGCAAGCGCAAGTGCCAGTGCAGACGCCGCCGGAGTCTCCCTCAAGCCCAGCCCCAGCGTGAGTATGGGGCCGAGCCCCAGCGCCTCGCCCAGCCCCAGCAGTGCCTTCAATATTCGCGCCATGAGCAGCAGCGATATTATTAACGCCATTAAACGCGTGCTACCCGAAAGCATTAGTGTGCAGGATGCACTCAACGCCAGCTTTGACGAGGTACTCACCGTCACCAGCGCCTTTAGCACCGTCAGCGGCATTAACTCCCTGGCGCAGATTGCCGACTACCCGCAAGCTGCTGGGCTGCGCTACGAACTCTCCAGCAGCTACGCAACCAGCAGCTACGGCATGGACGCCATCGCCAAAGCCTATAAATTCACCACCGGAAGCGTGATCAATGATTCCGACCCGGCAGAACGCGTCAACGCCATTATTAGCGGAAGCGCCCAAATCGCCCAGCTGCGCTCAATAGACCCGGCAATCAGTGATAATCTACTAGTGACCCTAGCAGACCCGCAGAATATCCAGATGCGGCAACAACTGCTGCCTCTGACCCGAGCGCAGCTACCCGCCAGCGCACGTGAGACAATCGCGAAAGTATCGGCTACGCTAGATAACAACAATATAACTTTCCTGCTACGCCTGACCGGCGGCGCCAACCCCGTCTCCAGCGAAGACGCAGCGAAATTTTGGTTAGAACACCCTAGGAAATAACATGGCAACCTACCGTCAATCCTCAAAACTGAATAATGTTCTCTATGACATTCGCGGCCCCATTCTGGAAGAAGCCCAGCGCATGGAAGCGCGCGGCCACCGCATCCTCAAGCTGAACATTGGCAACCCCGCCCCCTTCGGTTTTGAAGCGCCGGACGCCATTATGATGGACATTATCCGTCACCTACCCGAAACTCAGGGCTACTCCGACTCCCGCGGCCTGTACTCGGCGCGCACCGCCATTGTGCAGTACTACCAGACCCGCGGAATCCTCTCCCTGGACACCGACGACGTGTACCTGGGCAACGGCGTCTCCGAGCTGATTCCCATGGCGCTGCAGGCACTCTGCGAATTCGGCGACGAGATTCTCATTCCCATGCCCGACTACCCGCTGTGGACTGCCTCCACCGCGTTGGCAGGCGGCAAGCCCGTGCACTACCTGTGCGATGAGGAGAACGACTGGTACCCCGACCTTGAGGATATCCGCTCCAAGATTACCGAACGCACCCGCGGTATTGTGGTCATCAACCCCAATAACCCCACCGGTGCCGTCTACCCGCGCCATATCCTTGAAGGTATCGCCGACATTGCGCGCGAGCACAACCTGGTGGTCTTTGCCGACGAAATCTACGAAAAGATTACCTACGATGGTGCTGTCGCTATTAACATGGCAACCGTGACCAAGGATGACGTGCTCTGCCTGACCTTCTCCGGTCTGTCCAAGGCATACCGAGTCTGCGGCTACCGCGCTGGCTGGATGGCAATCACCGGCCCCAAGCAGGACGCCACCAGCTACATTGAAGGTATCAACCTGCTAGCCTCTATGCGACTGTGCTCCAATGTGCCCGCACAGCACGCAATCCAGACCGCACTGGGCGGCTACCAGTCCATTAACGAACTGATTCTGCCCCAGGGTCGTCTCTACGAGCAGAACAAGCTGGCGCACACCATGCTCAACCAGATTGATGGCATTAGCTGTAAGCCCGCACCCGGCGCGCTCTACCTTTTCCCGAAGATCGATATTGAAAAGTTCGATATTCGCGACGATGAGAAGTTCGTGCTGGATCTGCTGAAGGAACAGAAGATCCTCTTCAGCCACGGTAGCGCGTTCAACTGGCATAAGCCCGACCACTTCCGCCTGGTCTTCCTGCCCGATGTGCAGACCCTCACCAGCGCGCTGGAACGCCTGGGTAACTTCATGGCTGACTACAAGCAGAAGTAATAACGATGATGTAGATACGCGAGAATCCCGGCACCTTGTCCACTTTTGGAGGAGGTGCCGGGATTCTTTATGCTCTGTGAAGGGCGTTGAGGTGCAGCGCGCCGGAGGACGGGCGCCGCACGCCGGAGGCGCTTCTACTGCTGCTGAGCCTGCTGCGCCTGAGCTAGGCGCTCGCGGGCACCCTCCAGCCACGCCTCACAACGCTTCGCCAGTGCCTCACCGCGTTCCCACAGGGCAATGGACTGCTCCAAATTGCTCTGACCGCTCTCAAGCTGACGCACCACAGCATCCAGCTCAGCGCGAGCCTGCTCATAGCTGAGGCTATCCACCGGGGCGCCCATCGCCTCGGACGCAAACACAATATTTTCAGACATTAGTACTCCTTGTATCAAACTTTCTATAGAACCTAAAGACTAAACCACACGAACATCCGCGGTGCCCTGCTCCGCATGAACCGTCAAATGCTCACCGGAAACTAGCAGGGATGTATCGCGCACCAGCGAGCCGTCGTCACGCTGCACAATGGAATAGCCGCGCGCAAGAATCTGCAGGGGAGAAAGCGCACGAACTCGCGCCAGAGTATGGCCAATGGCGTCGGATTCGCGGCGAACACGCTGCTCAACCGCGCGCAGAGCACGCTCACGCAGACGGTACAGCTCATCGGTACGCCAATTTAGATCCGTCTCGGGCTGAGACATAGACGGGCGGCTGCGCAGAGCCTGCAGACTCTGCTGCTGCACATCAATAAAACGCACCACGGCGGACTTCATACGCAGGCGAGATTCCTGAATAATCGCCAGTTCTTCGTTCAGATCCGGCACAATATTCTTACCCGCATCCGTGGGCGTGGAGGCGCGGAAATCCGCCACCAGATCCAAGATCGGCTGATCCGCCTCGTGACCAATAGCCGAAACCACAGGGGTCTGAGCTGCTGCCACGGCACGCACCAGAGACTCATCGGAGAAGCCCAATAGATCCTCAAAGGAACCACCGCCGCGGGCAATGACGATAACATCCACCTCGGGGTGTGCATCTAGCTCCTGCAGAGCGGCAATGACCTCACGAGGAGAATCGACGCCCTGAACCTTGACATTGCGCACCTCAAAAGCCACCTGCGGCCAACGTGCGGAGGCATTACGAATCACGTCTTTTTCTGCATCCGAATTACGACCGGTAATCAGACCCACGCGATGCGGCAGGTAGGGCAGAGGCTTGCGACGCGCCGGGTCGAATAGACCCTCAGCCTGCAGTTTCTCACGGAGCTGCTGCAGCTGCTCGTGCAGGTTGCCGGTACCCACCGCATACACCTGCTGACCGCTAAGCATTAGGCTACCGTTTTTCCACAGGCTGGGCTTGACCTTAGCAACAATGCGTGAACCCGGCTGAATATTCTGCGGCAGCGTGGCAGCGGCACGACCAAAAAGAGACATTGAGAAGGAATAATCCTGTTCAAGGTCCTTAATATCTATATACACATTGTTACCGCGGTGCCTGAGAGAGACCACCTGAGCCTCAATCCAGGTCTGCGGGATCTTCGCCAAATAATCGCGGGTATTGGTCGCCAGCAGCGCCAACGGCCAAGGGTTGGTCGCCTCGGTCATATTCGCCTTGGGCGGTAGCGCACGCTCCGATAACGCGGGCACCACCAGCTGACCGGACGGTGTCATTTCGGCAGGAATACTCATATCTCTATTGTGACCTATAAAAGGTAAAAGCGCGCGCCACACGGTCACACGCGCAACGCTTAAGGTGAAACTGAGGTGAGACTATAGTGCCTGTCCGGGTGGAACACGGTACCTTTAAAGGCTGAAGCTTGACGCGCGGAAAGCGCCTGCGACCCAGCACACAGGCACTTCACGCACCGCGCCATAACCACGTAGGATAGAGTTCATGTCCACTGAAACCATCTCCCTCGGTCTGCCCGTCGTACCCCGAGTACGCCGCACCCGCGAAGATATCGAAGCAGCAGCGCCCGTTGCCGGCGAGAAGAAAGTCCTGCTAGCAACCCCCCGCGGCTATTGCGCGGGCGTGGATCGCGCCGTGATCGCCGTGGAAAAGGCACTGGAACACTACGGCGCACCCGTATACGTGCGCAAGCAGATTGTGCACAACCGCCACGTGGTTGAAACTCTGGAAAAGCAGGGCGCGATTTTCGTGGACGAGGTGGATGAAGTACCCGAAGGCTCCGTGACCGTGTTCTCTGCTCACGGTGTCTCCCCGGCTGTGGTTGCAGCCGCCGGTGAGCGCGAACTGAACACCATTGACGCAACCTGCCCGCTGGTGAACAAGGTGCACCGCGAGGCTGTGCGATTCGCTAAGCAGGACTACGATATTCTGCTGATCGGTCACACTGGTCACGAAGAGGTCGAGGGTACCGCCGGCGAAGCCCCCGAGCATATTCAGATCGTGAACTCTCCCGACGAGGTTGACCAGGTTACCGTGCGCAACCCCGACAAGGTCGTGTGGATCTCCCAGACCACTCTCTCGGTGGATGAGACGCTGGAAACCGTGGCGCGCCTGCGTGAGCGTTTCCCCTCCCTGCAGGACCCGCCTTCGGATGATATTTGCTATGCAACCTCGAACCGTCAGGGTGCTATTAAGGAAATCGCACCGCAGGCTGATCTGGTGATTGTGGTCGGTTCTGCGAACTCTTCGAACTCTGTGCGTTTGAAGGAAGTTGCTGAGGAGTACGGCGCTAAGCGTGCTGAGCGCGTGGACTTTGCCCACCAGGTGGATGAGTCTTGGTTTGAGGGTGTAGCGACCGTTGGTTTGACCTCTGGCGCGTCGGTGCCCGAGGTGCTGGTTCAGGAGGTGCTGCAGCTGCTGGCTGAGTACGGTTACAGCACCATTGAAGAGGTTGAGACCGCGAAGGAAGATATTCTCTTCTCTCTGCCTAAGGAGCTGCGCGCCGCTCTGAAGAATGACGAGAATGCGGGCCGCCAGTTGGGCGGGCGAGGCGCGAAGCCGACCCGCTAGCCGTGTAGCGCGGCGCGTTTAGCCCACTTAAGCACGTTTAGCCCAGGTATAACTGGGCTAAACGTGCTTAAGTGGGCTTTTTCTGTGCGGTGGGGTGTACCGGAATGTGAGATAGACACCCGCTTAACGGTGTACCCTAGAGGAGTACTCTATTTCACCGAGAGAGGACTGATACCCCGTGCACTTAGCTTCCCATTCCGAACGGGTCTTGAACTATTGGTGGGCTCTTGCTCTTTTTGAGCCTAATCCAGCTCCGAAAATCCAAGCTCCTACACGTGTAAAGAATGAGATTACCTGGTTTATTAAAGAGCATAAGCCGGGAGATATTTTGCCGTGGGAAGACCCTAACCTGGCACCACCTCGTCGTCCTGAATACCAGTGGGAATATACGGCCTATCTGGGTATTTATCCCCTTGCTGATTATTACACGAGCCTCGTAGCTCTCTTTAAACCTGGAGAAACTGAAGATACTCAGAGCGAAGAGAACCAAGAACGTATTAAGATCAGTGGCGAAGGCGCTGTTGCTAGTTGCATCTTTAACGAAAAGGGGGTGCTAAACCTTACCAGTATTTCTCTTTCAAGCGCTGCATATTCGTATGCGCGTGCACCATATCATCGCCCTGAAGATTTTGGTTCTCCCGATAGTTTCCGCGAGATGGAACAGCGGGTTCGTCAATCTCAGATGAAGATGGAACTGAACCGTATTCAACAAGCAATGGGTATTCACGGGCAGCTAAGCGACGATAACACAAAAGAGCTTTTGCGCCACCAGTTGCCTATTAACGGTGCGTATCTTGATAATATTCTGCTATCGATCTTCCAAAATCTTGGGGTGAAAGCGGGTAGCCCGATTCGTGCTGAGAAAATCTATATCGTGGCACGTCAAGTTAAAGAGCCTACGCAAAATCCAGAAAACTTCCTAAACAGCATGCAGCTGGAAGACTTGGGCGAAGCATATAACCACGTCTGTCGACAGAATAGTGATGCTACATTATCTCAGTACATTTCTGAGCATGCTCAGCCTAAGACTGGACAGCGTCGCGATATGGTGCAGATCCCTGAGTACGCAATGGAAATGTTGCAACC
>Cebus_capucinus_imitator_PRJNA485217_SSR098__coassemble_1931_pt1 | contig 17656 bp, 14 predicted proteins | sample Cebus_capucinus_imitator_PRJNA485217_SSR098__metabat2_high_PE_014 | metagenome-assembled genome bin Cebus_capucinus_imitator_PRJNA485217_SSR098 | reverse complement strand
CATCGACTCTTGAACTTTTCTTTGACCTTGTGTTCGTGATTGCTGTGGGCATTGCTGGTTCGCAGCTGCACCATGCACTGAGCCACGGCCATATTGCGCACGGTGTGCTCTCGTACCTGTTCATCTTCTTCTGCATTTGGTGGGCGTGGATGAACTTCACCTGGTTCGCAACCGCTTTTGATAATGATGACTGGGTGTATCGCGCGCTGACCTTCTTGCAGATGGGTGGCGTGCTAACCATGGCAGCGGGTATCGCTCCGTTCTTTGAGACGGGTAGCGTGTTTGTTGCTGCTGCCGGTTATGTGATTATGCGTGTGGCAATGTGTGCGCAGTGGTTGCGTGCGGCGCGTAATAATCGTGAGTATTCTAAGGTTGCCCGCACGTATGCTGTCGGTATTGCGCTGATGCAGGTGTATTGGGTTGCTATTGGTTTTGTGCAGGTTCCTCAGCCGTGGAATACCGTTTTACTGATTATTGGCATTATTGGTGAGGTGTCGGTGCCTGTGCTGGCTGAGCGTGAGCGTCAGACTCCGTGGCATCCGCATCATATTACTGAGCGTTATGGTTTGTTTACTCTGATTGTTTTGGGTGAGTCTCTGCTCGGTAGCGCGAACGCTATTATTGCGAGCGTGAATGAGGGCCATCTGGATTGGCCTTTGATTGCTATTGCCGTGATGGCGCTGGTGGTTGCCGGTGGCATGTGGTGGATTTACTTCTGGGGTGAGCACCATATTGCGATTGGTGGCATGAGCGATACTCTGCCCTATGGCTACCTGCATTATCTGATTTTTGCTGCTGCGGGTGCGTATTCTGCCGGTGTTGAACTGATGATTGACGTGGTTAAGCATGAGGCTCACGGTATTAGCACTATTGGCGCTGCGTATGCTTTGGCTATTCCGGTGGCTGTTTTTGTGATTGTGGTGTGGGCTTTGGTGATTCGTCGTCAGGCTGCTCCGATTGTGACCGGCGTGATTCACGCTGCGATTGTGCTGATTTTGGTGGATCCGTTGATTCCGGTTCCTGCGGTTGGTACGACTATTGCGATGCTGATGATCCTGTGGGTGCTGGTGTGCAATGACCCGACTGAGAAGCATGAAGAGGCTGCGCCTGTAGAGGCATAAATCTCTATCCGGTATTTCTGAAGGCGGCCCGTTACCCTTACGTGGGGTGCGGGCCGCTTTTTCGTGCTTTTGTGTATTGTGCGAGGTTAGTGCTTCACGTCGCGAGCACTTATTGCCCTCGCGAGCGTTAATAGTGCTCGCGGTGGCAATAAGTACTCGCGAGGCGGAAGGGGCGGGGGAAAGAGTCTGGGTTGTGACGGGCGGGTCGGCACAGTGACTGAGCGTGTCATAGTTTGGGGAGTATGACTGATTATTACGTGCTTGGGCGGTGCTGGTGTGTTACTCGTGGCGATATTTTTGAAAAATCAGGGTGTATTTTTCAAATATTATCCACAGAGCGCGAGCCTTTGATCGGAAACACCGCGGTTATCCACAGCCCTGCTGATGAACACTAAAAATTCCTGTCAATCTGGGGGTATTCCCAATTGATAAGGAGTTAATCATGAATGATATGGTCACGATCCACGGTTTTGTTGCCACCGCCCCGACCACGCGCCTGATGCCCAGTGGCGCGCCGGTCACGAATTTCCGTCTGGGCAGCACGCCGCGCTGGTTCAACTCTTCCACCGGTTCCTGGCAGGAGGGTGAGACGAATTGGTATACGGTGGCCTCTTTCCGTCGCCTGGCAAAGAATGTGCAGGCGAGCGTGCAGGTGGGGCAGCCGCTGATTGTTACGGGCAAGATTGCGATTAAGAACTGGACGACCAAGGATGGCGTACCCGCCACCGCGGTGAATATTGAGGCTTCCTCGGTGGGTATGGATTTGAACTTTGGGACGAGTTCTTTTGCTCGTTCGGTGGGTGCTGCTCCCGTGCCCGATGAGTCCTATAGTGCTGACTATAATGCGCAGCCCAGTCAGGGGCAGTCTGCGAATAATCAGCAGATGAGTTACCCCTGGGTGCAGTCTGCGCCTGGGCAGGCTGGGCAGGATAGCACGGGACAGCATAGTGCCGGACAAGCGAAGGTATCCGAAACCACGGCAAGCGAAAGTCAAACGCAAAAGCCGACGGGGGAGAACCGCAGCGAAAATAAACAGCAGGAGCAGGGGCAGCCTGCGGGCGCCTCCGCATTCTTTGCCGAGGGCGCAGATGATGACACGCCCCCTTTCTAACAGAGCACGGCTAAAGAAGATATCCTGCACCGCGGCAACTACGTCACAGCTTCAATGCTTGAAGACCCGGGTGTATATCTGGCATAATGAGTGTTTGTGTGTATCGGGCACGCCCCTGCCGCAGGGGGAAGAGCGACCAACGGTACATGCCACCGGGCACCAATCCTGCCCGGGTCTTCAACTTTTCTCAACGTGTATGCGTTGAGCCCTATCTGAACCTTTTGACCTGCGGCAGATGGTTTCTGGAGAGTAATATGCAGACTCTTGACTTCCTGGATAAGAAGTCCCTCCGCAACGACATCCCCGAGTTCGGCCCCGGCGATACCCTGAATGTTCACGTGAACATTGTTGAAGGTAAGAACAGCCGTGTGCAGGTCTTCAAGGGCTTCGTTGTTGGTCGCCAGGGCGCAGGCGTTCGCGAGACCTTCACCGTTCGCAAGATTTCCTCCGGTATCGGCGTTGAGCGTACCTTCCCGGTTCACTCCCCGGTTATCGAGAAGATCGAGGTTGTAACCCGCGGTGACGTTCGTCGTGCGAAGCTGTACTACATGCGTGATCGTCACGGTAAGGCTGCTCGTATCCGCGAGAAGCGCGAGTTCTAATTCGGAACTACGCCGTAACGTAACGCAAAACCCGTCTCTATTTCGGAGGCGGGTTTTGCGCTTTAAGCGCGTCTTCTCGGCTATTTTCAGTCGGTGACGGGCATAAACGGGTACAATGCTATAAGAGAGTACACCCTAAATGAAAGGTTGTCGTCCATGGCTGATACCAGCACTACGAACCCGGATGATCCGAACTACCAGCCCCAGAGCCGCCGCGAGCGCCGCGAATTGGAAGAGCGTCGTGCCGCTGCTGAGAAGGCTGCACAGCGCGCTGACGCTCAGGCTGAGAAGGACGCTTCCAGTGAGGATACCGGCGTAGCTCTGCACGCTGAGGTTGAGGCTAAGCAGGCGGCAGTTGACCGTGCGCAGGCTCAGGCGGATGCACGCGCTGCGGGTGATGCTCCTTCTTCTTCCGATGAGGGTGGCATTCTTGCCGGCATGCCTTCTGCGGTGGACTCCCCGCTGGAAGAGGAAGAGAAGAAGGTGGAGCAGCACGAGACTGAAGTTGCTGCTGACGACGAAACCGCGCATATTTCTATTGACTCCACCGAGGCTGTCAATGAGCAGACTCAGACGGAGGCAAAGGAGCACGAACGCTCTTTAAAAGCCGAATCGCAGGGTTCTTCCGAGGACTCTGAACACGACTCCGACGAGGAATCTGAAGACAAGAAGCCCGCTAAGCGAGGCCTCTTTGGCCGCGCGACAAAGGAAGAGAAGAATCGTCTAAGTTTCGCTCAGGCGCGCGAAGAGAATCGCGTGAATGAGTGGGCATGGTCGCAGGTCAAGGACTACGGCTCGATTATCCTCTACGCGCTGATTATTGCCTTTGTCATTAAGACTTTCCTGATTCGCGGCTTCTATATTCCCTCGGGCTCTATGGAGAACACTCTGCAGGTTAATGACCGTGTGTTCATTAATGTTGCCGGTAGCTATTTCTCCGAGCCTAAGCGCGGCGATGTGGTGGTGTTCAAGGATTCGCAGGGTTGGATTCCCACCCAGCAGAAGGGTAGTAACCCGATTCAGTCCGGCCTGTCCTTTGTGGGTATTCTGCCGGATACTTCTTCGAACTATCTGGTCAAGCGCGTGATTGGCGTGGGTGGCGACCATATTGTGGCTGACGGCAAGGGTAAGATTACGGTCAACGGTGTTGAGATTACCGAACCGTACCTGCACCCGGGTTCGAACCCCTCGGATATTGCTTTTGAGGTGACTGTCCCCGAGGGCAAGTATTTCATGATGGGCGACCATCGTGACCGTTCGGGCGATTCGCGTTTCCATCTGGCTGATAACCACGCCTATATCGATAAGAGCGATATTCAGGGTGTTGTGTTTGTGATTGCTTACCCACTGAACCATTTTGGTTTGCTGGAGGATCAGAGCAAGGTCTTTGAGAACGTTCCGAACGCTCGATAAGCGCTCTTGCTTTTAGGCTGATATACAGGCGGCGAGTGTGGTGCTTGAAGCACTGCGCTCGCCGCTTTTGCATGGTGTCAATGGCGTATAGGTTAGAGTAGAGACTAAGTAGATAACGTAAAGGGCACAACATGGGGGAGTAGTATGGCGGATCAGAGCGCATCGAAGAGCATAAAGGCACCCGCCCCGAGCGCGGATTTAGAGTACGAGAGCGAGCTGTGGGCTCGCGGCTATTCTCGTGTTGCCGGTATGGATGAGGTGGGTCGCGGCTCCCTGGCGGGCCCGGTGAGCGTGGGCGTGGCGATTGTGCCTGCTGGAACCGAGCTTGAGGTGGGCGGTCTGATTGATTCTAAGGCGCTGAGCCCATCCCGCCGCGAGTCGATGGTTCCGCAGATTAGCGCCTGGCTGGAGCATAGTGGCGGCGCGGTCGCGGTGGGCCATACTCAACCCGAGGAGATTGATTCTTTGGGTATGACCTTGGCTTTGCGTCTGGCGGCTCAGCGTGCCCTGGCTGATCTGGCGTCGCGCGGTTTCGCTCCCGATGCGGTGCTTCTGGACGGTAAGCACGATTGGTTTACCCCGCCCGAACCTGACCTTTTCGGTGATCTTGACCCGGCGCAGGCGCACTATGCTCTGCTGGCGGCGCGCGCCTGGGGCGCGGCAGGAGCTACCTCCGCCCCTGAGGAACTGCCGGTGACTATGGTTATTAAGGGCGATTATCGCTGCGCCTCCATTGCTGCCGCTTCGGTGGTGGCTAAGGTGGAGCGTGATGAGCTCATGGATAGCCTGGATCAGCAGTATCCGGGCTACGGCTGGGCGAAGAATAAGGGCTATGGATCGGCGGCTCACCGCGCGGCTCTTGAAGCGCAGGGCGCGAGCGTGCAGCATCGTCTGTCCTGGTCGCTGCCGCTCAGCGATGAACAGAGAGAAGCCGCCTATGCGGCGCGAGCAGCTGAGGAGAATTAGGAGTACATCATGAGCGTTGAAGATCTGGAAAACTATGAGGTTGCCTCTCAGCTGGCACTCTACCGCGAGTATAAAGACGTGATGGCTCTTTTCTCCTACGCGGTGGAAACCGAGCGCCGTTTTTACCTGACCAATAAGGTGGAGGTCACGCCCCGCCCGGTGGGCGATACCGTCTATTTTGAGGTGCTCATGACCGATGTGTGGGTGTGGGATTTGTACCGCACGAACCGCTTTGTGAAGACCGTGCGCGTGTACGCTATTCATGATGTGAATATTGAGGAGCGCCTGCCGAATCAGGAGTTCTCGGTGCCCGATTTGCCCGCTGTGGATGCGCTGGGCGGCACGGATACTCTGCAGGTTCCCGATGATTTGAACGGATTGGATCAGCTGGGCGGTACCGATAGTCAGGATAATCCGGGGGAGAATACCGGCGATTTCCCGGCGTAGGGTACTACAACACCCTGTCATAATTCGTCATAATCCCCGTCATATACTCGTGAGCAGCGGGCTGTTTTAGGTGTCTATGCACCTAAAACAGCCCGTTTTTCTGTGGATAACTTTGAGTTTGATAGTTTTCGCCGCGGTTATCCACAGTTTTAGAATGTGCCCCAAAAAAATCCTAAAAATTCTGCCATGCTCTGCATATACACGCGCCGCGCCCGTGAACTCGGCACACGCTATCCGAACCGCGGGAGCTGCGCGAATCGAAACTATCAAGCAGAAAGAGAGCATCACCATGGCAGAACAGCATCGTGCCGGACGCATCCGGCGTACCCGCACGAACCCCAGCCAATACCACCCTAAGCATATGCGCGTGGGAGCCTGGGGCGAGCGCACCGCCTGCGCCATCCTTACCAGCCTGGGCTACAGAATTATTGAACGCAATTGGCGCCCGAGCCCCGAAGCCAACCCCGAGCGCATTCGCGGAGAAATCGACGCGATCGCGATTTCCCCTGAGGACGAGCTGGTCATTATTGAGGTTAAAACCCGCTCCTCTCTGGACTTTGGTCACCCGCTGGCCGCTTTTGATCGAGATAAGGGCAAACGTACCCGTCGGCTGGCGTTTATGTGGGCGGGGCAGCAGGAGCACCTGGATTTTGGGCTTATGCGGGTGGATGCTGTGGCGGTCACTGGAACCGAAGAGCATTTCACCTTTGAGCACGCTAAGGCGGTGGCGTAAATGGGTTTTGCACGTACCTATTCGGTGGCGCTGGTGGGTCTTGCCGGCAGCATTGTGGAGGTTCAGGCGGATATTTCATCCAATATGCCCGGCTTTGTGCTGCTGGGGCTACCTGATACCGCCCTGGCTGATTCTAAGGAGCGGGTTCGTGCCGCGGCGGAGAATTCCGGTATGGCTCTGTGCCCGCGCCGTTTGACCATTAACCTGACCCCGGCGACTCTGCCCAAGCGCGGTACGGCTTTTGATGTGGCAATTGTGGTGGCGGCTTTGCAGGCTGAGGGGCGTTTGCGCGTGAGCGGGGATTGTGTGTTCCTGGGCGAGGTGGGGCTGGATGGCTCTCTGCGCCCTGTTCCGGGTATTTTACCGGCGGTTAAAGCGGCGGCCGATGCGGGTCATTCGCGCGTGGTCGTGCCGGAAGAGAATATGGCGGAGGCGCAGCTGATTGAGGGTATTGCGGTGAGCGGTTTTAGCTGTTTGGCGCATCTTTTTGCGGCTCTTGATTCGAGCGAGAAGCTGCGGGAGCCGGCGCGTGCGGCAACCCCTGCGCGTACCGTGAGTACAGATACGCATCTGCTGGCTAAGGATATGTCCGATATTGCCGGTCAAGCTCAGGGGCGTTTCGCCCTGGAGCTGGCGGCGGCGGGTGGTCATCATATTTTGTTCAAGGGTCCGCCCGGTTCGGGTAAGACCATGCTGGCGGAGCGTCTGCCGACTATCCTGCCCGAGCTGGATACCGAGGCAGCCATGGAGGTCACCGCGATTCGCTCCCTGTGCCTGGAGAATGAACGTCTGGAGTCCCTGGTGCGCACCCCGCCTTTTGAATCACCGCATCATAGTGCGAGTGCCCCGGCGATTCTGGGTGGTGGTTCGGGTATTCCTCGCCCGGGTTGCGTGTCGAAGGCTCATCGCGGTGTGCTCTTTTTGGATGAGGCTCCCGAGTTTAAACGCACGGTGCTTGATTCTCTGCGCCAGCCTTTAGAGTCCGGGGTGATTACGCTGGATCGTGCGGCGGCTTCGGCAACGTACCCGGCAGCTTTTCAGCTGGTCATTGCTGCGAACCCCTGCCCTTGCGGTAAGAATACGGGCGCCGGGCTGGAATGCACCTGCTCTCCCAGGGAACGTAAGGGCTATTTTGGTCGTCTCTCCGGGCCTCTGCTGGATCGTATTGACCTGAATTTGAGCGTGCCGAAGGTGTCGTCGGCTGAGCTGGGTTTGAGCGGTACGGGGGAGAGTAGCGAGGTGATTCGCCGCCGGGTGCAGCAGGCGCGGGCGGCTCAGGCTCAGCGTTTGCGTGAGTTTGGTGTTTCCCTCAATGCCCAGACGAACGGCAGGATTCTGCGAGGACCACTTAAGTTGGATGCCTCCCTGACGAAGGATTTGAATGCAGCGGTGGATAATAATTCGCTCACGGCGCGCGGTTATGACCGGGTATTGCGTACCGCCTGGACTCTGGCTGATTTGGATGGTGCCTCCTCACCCAGTGCTGAGCATGTGCAGTTGGCGCTCTTTTTACGTCAGCAGGGCGGCACTCTGAGTTAGCTTATGGCTATAAGAGAAGCTGCTTATAGAACAATACACACGGTGATGTGAGTAACTTTTACCTGCCTCAGTGTTTCGAGACAGCATAGCAAAACAGTGCACATCACCACCATACGATAAGGACAAATCATGACATATTACGATACCCAACCACTGAATTTTTCCGATGAATCTCAGAAGAGCAATAGCGTCTGGGCTGAGATTGCTGCACTGCGTGAGAGAGATATGCACAGCCTGGAGGGTACCTATAGCTGCACCGGTGCTATTGACTGGGACGGTCGAAACCCACACGAGATGTACACCCGCATGGCACGCGCTCGTATTGCCCGCATTGCAGAGCCCGCCGACCCCATCATTGCCGAATGCATTGCGGTCTTTGGCCCCGTACTCACCTGCCACCTCCTAACCGAACACACTATAAGCCTGCGCGATATTCTTGCGCCCGAAATCTGGGAGCGAGGCGAACCCGACCCCGCACTGGCACAGATTGCTTCTCGCGCTTGGGCAGGGGACGGCACCCACCCCAACCGCAGGGAAGTGGGATACCGACCCGGTCAGCATAGCATCGAACGAGAAGACCTCATCAGGGCGCTGAAAGACCGCCGCAAGCGCTGGGCTGAGCGCCTGAGCATTGATATGCTGCGCGAAACCCAGATGGCTGAGCACTGTACCCTCTGGTACGCCATTCCCGAAGACCCGGACTTTCCGCTGCAACTTGCCGACTTGGGCGATAGTGTCCCCTATGGGTTGTGGGGCAGGGGAGAGCGCGCCCGATTAGCACAGCTTAACTCCAACCCGTTTGCCCTGGCTGTGGTCGGCTCACGCGATGCGACCGTGTACGGTCAGAGCGCCACCGCTACCGTGGTTCAGCAGGCTATGCAGCGCGGGGCGTGCATTATTTCCGGAGGTGCCTACGGTATTGATATTATTGCCCACCGCACCGCCCTACTGGGGGAATATGAGCTGCCTACCGTGGCATTTATGGCGGGAGGTCTGGATCATTTCTACCCGGCGCAGAACATTCCCGTGCTGCAGCAGGTGGTCGAGCGCGGGCTGGTACTGACGGAAGTATCTCCCGGTTATTCGCCCACGCGCTGGCGTTTTTTGCAGCGTAATCGTCTAATCGCTGCCCTGGCTGCCAATATCGTGGTGGTGGAGGCGCGCTGGCGATCCGGGGCTCTGAATACTGTTCATCATGCCCTGGAGCTCGGGCGTGAGATTTGGGCTGTACCGGGTCAAATCGACTCTCCCAATTCGGCGGGAACCAATACTTTGATTTCTAATCAGCTAGCACAGATCCTGCTCAATGCCGCCGAGATTTTCCCCGAGGATTTAGAGGTAGCCGCTGCTAGGGGTCAGGCTCGTGAGAAAAAGGAGGAAGAGCAAAATCATCGCCCGCTCGATGATCTAACCCAGGTTCAGGGTAGGCTCTGGGATAGTTTGAGCTCGGCAAAATTCCGCCCCCTGGATGCGCTCCTGGGCGAGAGCGGCGTGGATATGCGCACCGCCGCCCTGCAACTACAGGTCATGCGCTCGCGCGGGCTGGTGCTTGAGCGTGAAGGTCAGTGGCGCCGTGCCAATGCGCGTGAGCTTAAAGCTCTCAAAGCCGCGTAGCGTATGCTAGGGGTAAGACCTGCGGGCTAGTAGAGGCTACTAGAGCGCTAGCAGAGGTTAGTAGAGCGGAGTAGATAGAACCGTGGAGAAAGGAGCTTATAGATATGGCGAATACTATGCGCACAGCTGTCGAAGCTGAGAGCAGTGCTTCCCAGAACACCGCCTATGATGACTCCACCACGGCTCTTCTGCCCGAAACCCTGCAGAAAACCAAGAAGCTAGACCCGGCGCAGGGCATAACCCGGCGTATGCCCGAGGGTACGGGTGCATCCTTGGGCGCACCTTTGGATAGTTCCTCCGCAGACTCGGCAGAAGCCTTCGATAACATCCCCGAAAACCCCGAGTACCTCTCCCATGTATTCGACCCCTATCTCGAAGCTTTCGAACGTTATCTGCGGTACGAAAAACACCGCTCCGAAGCGACCATCCGCTCCTATATCTCCGATCTGCAAGAATTCTTCGGCTATGCGGCACGCCGAGGAACCCGCACCCTGGAGGGCATCGATATTACCCTCATCCGCTCCTGGCTGGGCTATATGCACCGCGTGCGCAAAGCCAAAACCACCGTGGCACGCCGCGGCTCCACCCTGCGCACCTTCTTCACCTGGGCGCTGGAAGAAGAACTGCTCACTGAGAACCCCACGCGCGGCATGAGCGTACCCGCCAAAGACGCTTACCTGCCCGAAGTGCTCAGTCAAGACACCATGGAGCAGCTACTGGATAGCTTACGCGAATCCTACCGCACCGAACCGGATAATATTCGCCTGCTGCGCACCTGGGCGGTTATTGAGCTGCTCTACGCCACCGCTATTCGTATCTCCGAGCTTGCCGGGCTGGATCTGGGCAGCGTGAACCGTGAGGCAAAAACCGTGCGCGTGATCGGTAAAGGTAATAAAGAGCGCGTGGTTCCCCTGGGCACCCCGGCGCTGAAAGTGCTCAACCTGTGGGTGCGTAAGGGGCGCGCCGCATGGATTCCCGAAGGATCCTCCGGCATCACAGCGCTCTTTATCGGTCCGCGCGGCAAACGCGCCAATGTTCGCCAACTGCGAGAAGATATTAACCGCGTTCTGCGAACCCTGGAGAACACCAGCGCTCGCGGCGCCCACGTGCTGCGCCACTCCACCGCCACGCACCTGGTGGACGGCGGCGCGGATATCCGATCGGTGCAGGAGCTGCTGGGGCATGCTTCCCTTGCCACCACGCAGATTTACACCCATGTGTCTATGGAACGACTGGCTCAAACCTACGCCAGGGCACATCCGAGGGCTTAGGGGCCTGCCTGCAGCCGCCTTGCATAAACACTCGCACCAGCCGGATGGGGGAGTAACACCCCAACCTGGGAGTTTCTTGAACATCGATAGAATTTTGGGTCAAACTCTCAACCGGCGCTTCAAATGCGCTAGAATAACTAAGTACACACTTGCGTGACGGCGACCTCGTAGACGCCGCCAGCAGCATCCGAGCACGGCACACGCGAGTACACCGCCCAAAGCCGCACCCGGATGACCCAACCGAAGCGTTACGAAAGAGGCACCAATTGCGCGCACTAGTTTGCCCCGGCCAGGGTTCCCAGAAGCCCGGCTTCCTCACCCCCTGGCTCGACATTGACGGTGTACGTGAACACCTGCAGCGCCTCTCCGACGCAGCCGGTATCGACCTGATCCACTACGGCACCGAAGCCGACGAAGAAACCATTAAAGACACCGCCATCGCCCAGCCGCTCATCGTAGCAGCAGGCATCGTCACCGGCCGCCTGGCACTGGAAAAGCTCGCGGGTGAAGAGCTCATCCTCGCAGGCCACTCTGTCGGTGAAATTACCGCAGCAGCCCTCGCTGGAGTACTCAGCGAAGAAGACGCCATGCGCTTTATCCGCGTGCGCGCCACCGGCATGGCAGAAGCCGCAGCAGCTTCCCCCACCGGCATGGCAGCAGTACTCGGTGGTAAGGAAGAGGAAGTACGCGCAGCTATTGCCGAGGCAAACCTCGTAGCAGCAAACTCCAATGGCGGTGGCCAGATCGTAGCCGCAGGCTCCCTGGACGATATTGAAAAGTTCGCCGCGAACCCGCCCGCACGCGCTCGCGTCATCCCCCTGAAGGTCGCAGGCGCATTCCACACCAGCGCCATGGCACCGGCACAGGCACCCCTGGCAGAATTCGCCGCAACCCTGACCCCTGCAAACCCGCAGCACACTCTGCTGACCAATAAGGACGGCTCCGCAGTTGAAAGCGGTCAGGTTTTCGTCGACACCCTGGTTTCCCAGGTGACCAACCCCGTACGCTGGGATCTGTGCATGGAAACCCTGCTCAGCAAGGAAGTTACCGGCATTATTGAGGTTGCCCCCGCAGGTACCCTCATCGGCCTGGCAAAGCGTGGTATGCGCGGCGTACCCGGCACCGCCATTAATCTTCCCGAAGATCTGCAGGCGCTCGCAGCCTAAAGTTTTAACGCAAACATTTCACCATCGCAGAATTATCAGAGGACTAATCACGTGACTACCCTCAAGCAGTACGAACCGAACCGCTACTCCCGTATCCTCGCATACGGTGCCAGCCGCGGCGAAGTCATCGTGCACAATAACGACATTATCGAACCGATCAACTCCTCCGACGAGTGGATCGTTCAGCGCACCGGCATCTCCACCCGCCACCGCGCCAGCGAAAAGCAGTCCGTGACCGACCTGGCAATCGGCGCCGCCAAGGACGCCCTGGCAAACGCCGGTCTGGAAGGCTCCGAGATGGACGCCGTGATTGTCGCAACCGTCACCCACCCCTACGCAACCCCCTCCCTGGCAACCCGCGTAGCAGACGCCATTGGCTCCAAAGCACCCGCCTACGATATCTCGGCAGCATGTGCAGGTTTCTGCTACGCCGTAGCTCAGGCAGACGCTCTGGTACGCTCCGGCATGGCATCTAAGGTCATGGTTATCGGTGTGGAAAAGCTCTCCGACTTCATTGACCCGACCGACCGCACTATCTCCTTCCTGCTCGGTGACGGTGGCGGCGCAGCAATCGTTGCTGCCTCCGACACTCCCGGCATTGCACCTACCGTTTGGGGCTCTGACGGCTCTAACTGGGATAAGGTCGGCATGTCCGGCTCCCTGCTGGAAATCCGCAACCGCAACTTCACCGAAAACCCCGTTGAAGAGGGCGAAAAGATCTGGCCGACCTTGCGCCAGGAAGGCCCCTCCGTCTTCCGCTGGGCCGTCTGGGAAATGGCGAAGGTCGCCAAGCAGGCACTGGAAGAAGCAGGTATTACCGCCGACCAGTTGGGCGCCTTCATCCCGCACCAGGCAAATGAGCGCATTATCGACCAGATGGTCAAGACCCTCAAGCTGCCCGAAAGCGTGCTGGTAGCCCGCGACATTAAGGAATCCGGCAACACCTCCGGCGCATCCGTTCCCCTGGCAGCGCACCGCCTGCTGCAGGAAAACCCGGAACTCTCCGGCAAGTTCGCCCTGCAGATCGGTTTCGGCGCGGGCCTGGCGTTCGCAGCCCAGGTAGTTGTGCTTCCCTAAAAGCCCTTCGCGTTCAGCACACGGGCCGTATATGCCTGTCAAGCGATATGCACAACGCCCCCTGACGCGATAAACTCATATAGACTTGTGCAACCGTAACCGTCGGTGCACACACAGAAAAGGTGCGCAACGCACCCCGAACAAAAGGAGCCCCTCATGGCTAACAAGGACGAAATCCTCGCAGGTCTGGCAGAGATCGTTGAAGAAGAGACCGGTGTAGAAGCAGCTGAGGTTCAGCTGGACAAGTCCTTCACCGAGGACCTGGACATCGACTCCATCTCCATGATGACCATCGTCGTCAACGCAGAAGAGAAGTTCGAGGTGACCATCCCGGACGAAGAGGTCAAGAACCTCAAGACCGTGGGTGACGCTGTCGAGTTCATCGCAGCAAACGCTTCCTAAGCAAAACCTCATAGACGCGCGGCGCGAGCAAGATCAGCTCGCGCCTTGCGTCTATATATTCCACCGATAGCAACGCAGAAAGAGTGAGAATGTCTCAAAAAGTGCTGGTGACCGGTCTGGGTGCAACCACCCCCATCGGCGGCGACGTGCCCACCACCTGGGCGAACGCACTGGCAGGCGTGTCGGGCGTACGCACCATCGACGAGCCCTGGGTTGAAGAATACAACCTGCCGGTCTACATCGCCGGTCAGCTCGCCGTGCCCGCAAGCGAATCCGAACGCATCACCAAGGTTGAAGCCAAGCGCCTAGACCCCTCCGGTCAGCTGGCACTCATCGCAGCCCGCGAAGCATGGGAAGACGCAGGCTTCAGCGGCACCGACGCAGAAACCAGCGAAGGCGTAGACCCCGAACGCACCGGCGTAGCTTTCGGCACCGGCATCGGTGGCGTGTGGACCCTGCTCGATGCATGGGACACCCTGCGCGAAAAAGGCCCGCGACGCGTCATGCCCATGACCGTGCCCATGCTCATGCCCAATAGCAACGCGGCAGCCATCTCCATGAACCTCAAAGCACGCGCAGCAGCACAGACCGTAGTCTCCGCATGCGCATCCTCCACCGAGGCAATGCAGCTGGGCGCTGAAATGATCCGCTCCGGCAAGGCTGATGTGGTCATCGTCGGCGGCTCCGAAGCAGCAATCCACCCCCTGCCCATGGCAGCATTCGCCAAAATGCAGGCACTCTCCTCCCGCAACGACGAACCCGAAAAAGCATCCCGCCCCTACGACATTGACCGTGACGGCTTCGTCATGGGCGAAGGCGCAGCAGCCATGATCCTCGAATCCGAGGAACACGCCAAGGCACGCGGCGCACACGTCTACGCGGAACTGGCAGGCACCGGCGTATCCGCCGACTCCTACCACATCACCGCACCCGACCCGCAGGCACTGGGTGCAACCCGCGCCCTGAAGGAAGCCCTCGAAGACGGCAATATCGACCCGCAGACCGTGGTGCACGTGAACGCTCACGCAACCAGCACCCCCGCGGGCGACCTGCCCGAAGCAGGCGCTATTAAGGCTGCTTTCGGCGACCACTACAAGAATATTGCGGTCTCTGCAACCAAGTCCATGACCGGCCACCTGCTCGGTGGCGCTGGCGCCCTGGAGGCTGTGCTGACCGTGCTGGCAGTGCACCACCGTAAGGCTCCGGCAACCATTAACCTGGAGTCCAAGGACCCGCAGATTGACCTGGATGTCGTTACCGAGGCACGCGACCTGCCCGCTGAGGGCGAGATCGTTGGTATCTCTAACTCCTTCGGTTTCGGTGGTCATAACGCTGTGGTTGCTTTCCGCTCTGTTAACGGTCAGTAATTGAGCACTCATCGGCTCTGATAGTCGCTGAGTAAAAGACCCACAAAAGACCCGTATGAGTAGTACTCATACGGGTCTTTTTCTATCTTCTGTGCCTCTATACCCAATCCGGCAAGGCTGCGGCGACCAATCCGGCAAGGTTGCGGTCGGCAATCCGGCTAGGTTGTGGCTGGCTATCCGGCTAGGTTGTGGCTGGCTATCCGGCAAGGCTGTGGCTGGCTATCCGGCTAGGTTGCGGCTGTGAATCCGGCTAGGTTGCGGCTGTGAATCCGGCTAGGCTGTGGCTGTGAATCCGGCTAGGCTGTGGTAAATACTCGCATGGGATGATGCTCTGACGAACCGGTAGGGCTGGGAGGCGGGCGAACGCAGGTTCGTAACTCCCTGGGCATCGTCCCATGCGCTTTATAGGACTTCCATGCTTTCGTTTCTGCGGCAGGGTTGCGGATCGAGGAAAAGGCGTTCGCGCACGACCTGTGCCTTCGCGCTGGGGGCGCGAACGCCCAGCTAATAGCGCTCAACCTTTTCCTCTCCCCGCTCCGTTTCTCGAGATGTTTGGCTTTTCAGCGTCTCGCAGTCCTGAGGGGGACTGGGGGATGGGGTTTTCAACGTCTCGCTTCCCACACGCGTCTCACGTGATCTTCTCCCAGGTCTCGAGATGGTACAACCTCTGGGAGTTCTTCCTGTTTCTTTGGACCGTATCGGGGGAGCTCTTTTGCGCAATCCGGCTAGGCTGCGGTCATTGTGCCCAAGCCGTGCTTTCCTCGGAAACGAACCGCAGCCTATGCCTGATTGCAACACTTTGTGACAGGCTGTGAGCGTTCAAAGTGTTTATCGAGTTCTGTATTGCATGACTCAATAAACACTATCTATACTCACAGTCTGTCACCACCCGCCTGGAATAATCTTCCTCCACCGATACAATATCGCAAAAGGGCAAAGATTCCGCATGGGATGATGCTCTTCAGACCCGGAAGGGCAGGAAAGTAGGTGCTCTCTGTAAATCTCGCCAGAAGCATCGTCCCATGCGCTTATATAGATTGTATTAACAGTGTAATAGGCACCCTAAGAATTAGAATTCCTCTTAAAGCTGAGGATTAGTGCAAAAATTGTAGATTTCTGCTCCGCCGTCGGAATAATGTCTTCTTTCTGTTCTAATGCATTATCTTTATTTTTAGGATTTTCCATCGCTTCCAGTAACTTATCGCTATCAGCCTTTTCTTTCTTCAGAATTGGCAAAGCAGCTTCTTTTATCTGATACTCCCCCTTCCAGGGATTCCGTTTAATGAGAGGGATGATAAAAAATAATGTAAATATAAATATTATGATGCCTGTAATATTTTCAGGGTCTACATTGTTTATATGCCCTGTGATCCAGTAGGTAAATCTATAATCCATCATAAGTATCACGCTATAACAAAGTATTGCAATGAATGGGTAGGGTCGTTCTATTAAATTTTTCTGCATTGCCTTCGAACGCGCGTCTTCAAGACGCCAATATGTAATGCAGAATATGCATGCTAGATATAATAGGTAGGCTAGTATCGTACCAAGAAAAGCAGGAGAGTTTGTAGGGTGGGATAGCTGTATGGAGATTATCGATACAATAAGAAGGATAGTAGGAAGTATTAAATTGCACCAAAAAAACCTTAGGCGTAGAGGGGCGCACCACTTAATTTTTCCGTTTTTATCATACGGATTAAATTTGCAGTGAGATTGAATATTCTTATTATCTTTAAGGTAATTTTCAATTTCACTAATTACATTCTTTTGCTTATTATTTAGGCACTTAACCCTTTCGGGATTGCCTGGCATAATAGACGCAGCAAACAGAAATAGGTATGCCCCAATGAAATTAATTATCCATTCGGAAAGATTTCCTGAACTTCTTTTAAAGTTTGTTGCAGATAAAAGGGAGAGTGAAAGTGATGATAGGAATAATATTATTCCGACTAAAATATTTAATGATACATATTTGTTGTACTCTTCTCTACTGTATTTTTGAATTGAATAGTAATCTTTGTGAACGGCCCATAGTGCACCAAGAATGACTGATGCGTATCCTTCGAATTTGATAGAATTAACAATTCTATATGTATATTCTTCTAGACCATTGGTGTTGTCTAGATTTATGTAGATGAGATATGCGATACTTGCGGCGGCTGTAAAAAGCAATGATTTTAGAAAAATTTTTCTAACATCTTTAGGGTTGTAACGAATATTTGGGTCGTGTTCTTTGGATAATGTAGACATGCTTTTCCTTATGCGTGGTGACTTGGGTTAGATTTATTCTCTCTCTCTCTCTCTCTCTCTCTCTTAGAAGTCAAGCATATGTGTAGCGTGTCGGTGGGAATTTTGAGGGTGGAGGGGAGAGAGGCCCAAGCTAGTCGATAACAGAGCGCATGGGACGAGCCCCTGGGAGTTGCGGACCTGCGTTCGCTTACGTCCCAGCCCTACCGGTTCGTCAGAGGCTCATCCCATGCGGGTATTTATCCGCAGCCTAGCCGGATTGCCAGCCGCAGCCTAGCCGGATTGGGATAGGGGTAGAACTCAGATACAGAAGCGCATGGGACGATGCCCGGGGAGGGACGTTCCTGGGTTCGCTTGCGTTGCTTCTCCTGCCGGAGCTGAAGAGCATCATCCCATGCGTAATCTTTTTCAATCTGTTAGCACTTGAGAAGAACCATCCCATGCGTGGATCTTTTACGCAGAACATATAGAAAGAACCGAGTCAGCGGTGAACTACTGACTCGGTTCTTATCTTAGTAACCAATGATTCGATTACTTCTTGTAGCGCTGAATGAACGCAGCCATGGCGTCGCGGTGAATT
>Cebus_capucinus_imitator_PRJNA485217_SSR098__coassemble_1924_pt1 | contig 17865 bp, 14 predicted proteins | sample Cebus_capucinus_imitator_PRJNA485217_SSR098__metabat2_high_PE_014 | metagenome-assembled genome bin Cebus_capucinus_imitator_PRJNA485217_SSR098 | reverse complement strand
GTCTGAACAGCCAGCACCTCATTAATACCCTCGCTAATCGAAGGATGAGTATAAATAGCATCGCGCATCTGCGAGGCCGTCACACCAAAACGCATTGCCTGAGCCACCAGGTTAATAACTTCACCGGACTCCACTACCAGCAGCTGCGCACCCAAAATCTGATCGTTCTCAGCGTCAATCACGAACTTCATCACGCCGGCGGGGTTACCCACAATCTTTGCGCGGGGCATAGCCGCAATAGCAGCCACAGGCTTAGAGGCAACCTTCACACGGTGACCGGCATCCAGCGCCTGACGCTGAGTCAAACCAACAGAAGACAGCGGCGGGTTCATGAAAATAGTTGCCGCAACAGCCTGACGATCATCGGTAGAACGAGAACCATCGCCCATCAGCTGGGATGCAATTACACGATAATCGTCCAGAGAAATATAGGTAAACTGCGGGCCGCCGTTTACGTCACCGGCAGCAAAAATATGGGCTACCGAGGTACGCAGGTGCTCATCCACCTCAATAGCGCCGCGCTCGCTCAAGCGCACAGAGGTATTCTCCAAGCCCAGACCCTCAGTATTGGGCTTACGACCGGTAGCCACCAGCACATAGTCAGCCTCAAGCTGCTGGGCTCCCTGCGCATCGGTGTAGTGCACGCGCACCCCGGAGTCGGTGTTGTCAATGCGTTCAACACTCACACCCGAGCGGGTCTGGATACCCTGAGCGTGCAAAATATCGCGAGCTACCGACGCCACGTCCTCATCATAGCGAGCAAAGAGAGCCGGTCCACCGTCCAGAATTGTCACCTCGGTACCGTATGCAGCAAAAATACCGGCAAACTCAATACCGATCGGACCGCCACCGAGCACCGCCAGGCGCTGCGGGCGAGGCTCAAGGCTCTGCAGCTGCGTGGAAGTCAGCACGCGGCTCGATTCCGCCAGCCCGTCGATTGCGGGCAGTACCGGCAGAGCACCGGTATTAATCACGAAATACTCTGCGGTAAGGCGCAGGGACGCATCACCACCAGTGACTTCAATTTCGGTGTCCGAAATAAAACGAGCATGACCATCAATGAGAGTCACGGTCTCATTGGAGAGCAGAATCTCCTTATTCTTAGCGCGCATAGCACCGGTGAGCTTTTGACGGAAGGTCACAGCGGCAGCGTAGTGCTCATCGGGGTTCTCGCCCTCGCGCAGGGTGTGGGCGCGCTCCACCAGTGCTTTGGTGGGCACACAGCCAATATTAATGCAGGTGCCTCCGTACATATCGGCGGACTGCTCAATCAGAGCAACATTCTTGCCGCTGCGTGCGTAGGCACCCGCCAGGGTCTTACCCGCCTTGCCGAAACCAATAACCACCAGGTCAAAGTGCAGAGTATCGCTCACGATTATTTCCCCGTTCTCTCCGCTCTGCCCTAAAGACTCGCGGAATATTAAGATGTATGACAATCTCTATAACGGTTCTCATGAGCGCTTATTCCAAAAACCATATATCTCAAGTGAGTATTAAGAAACACCCGCAATCATCGGAATAATCACGGGTGTTTTAGTGTTACTGGCTCTTCGCCAGAAACTTTACGCGCGGCGCTGAAGCAGGGTAATAACCTCGTAATGGTTGGAGTTCGGGAACATATCCAACACGCGTGCTTGAACCGGCTCATAGGCGGGCATACGCTCCAAATCCTGCGCCAGGGTCTTAGCGTTACAGCTGGAATAAATAACACGCTCAATACCCGAATCCTGCACCCAGGAGCAGAGCTTAGCACCAATACCGCGGCGCGGAGGATTCATAATCAGCACCTCGGGCACGCTACCGGAGGAGAGAGCGAACTCGGGGGCGTCCTGAGCAGAGAAATACATATTTTCAATGCCGCTCTCACGCGCAGTCCACCGGGCGCTGGCAATAGCCTCGGAGCTAATCTCAATACCGGTTACGGGTGCCTGGCTATCCATCACTTCGGCGGCGTGCAGGGCAAAACCACCCACACCGCAGTACAGATCCCATAGGCTACCCGGCTGAACTTCTGCCACCCAGCGCTGAGCCTGAGAGTACATCGCCTCGGCAATAGAGGTATTGGTCTGGAAGAAACTCTGCGGGCGCAGGTGAAGCACCATAGAATTAACCCTCATCGGCAGGGTCTGGTGCTCAGAAAGGATGATTTCCTCATCTCCCTCCACCAGCGCCACGTGCTCGCGCAACAGATTCACTGAAATAACGCGCGCGGTCGGTAGCTGCTCACGCAACCAATCCAGGTTCTTTTTAATAGGCACCAGCAGTTTCTTGGAGCGCAGCACGAAGCGGATCATCAGCTGGCCGTCATCGCTGGCGGTGACCAGAATATTCTTGAGTTCCCCGCGGCGTGCGGGAATATCGTAGGGGGTGAGAGATGCACGACGAATAAATTCTCGAAGTACCGGTACTGCGGGCTCAATCTGCTCAATATAAAGCGGGCATTCTCCAAGATCGGTGGAGACGCCACTACGATAATCCACGGTGCCCAGGGTCGGATGATCCGCAGTTCCACCCACCACGAACTTGGCTTTATTGCGAAAGCCGCTCTGGGGGCTGGCGGCGGTGGGTAGCCATTCTACACGCGGGTATGCCTGCAGCAGGGTGCGCGCATCGCCCTCCTTGGCGGCTACCTGCTGCTCATAGGGCAGGTCGATAGTGGCGCAGGAGTGGCATAGGTTCTCGCGGTAATACTGGCATTCCATAGGTACACTATTCTACCCCCAGAAACGCAGGAACCCCCGCGTGTACGAATACACACAGGGGTTCACTCACGCGATGATTACATCATGCCGCCCATTGCATCAGCGCCGGGAACAGCTGCGCCTGCGGGCTCAGGCTTATTAGCCACAACAGCCTCGGTAGTCAGGAACAGACCGGCGATAGAAGCAGCGTTCTGCAGAGCGGAACGGGTCACCTTGACGGGATCGTTAATGCCTGCTGCCATCAGGTCCTCGTACTGACCGGTTGCAGCGTTCAGGCCGGTACCTGCGGGCAGGGAACGAACCTTATCAACCACAACGCCCGGCTCCAGGCCAGCGTTTGCAGCAATCTGCTTCAGGGGAGCGTCAATAGCAACACGAACAATGTTCGCACCGGTTGCCTCATCGCCCTCGAGGTTCAGGGAGTCAAAGACCTGCACACCAGCCTGAATCAGAGCCACGCCACCGCCGGGGACGATACCCTCTTCAACAGCAGCCTTTGCGTTACGCACAGCGTCTTCAATGCGGTGCTTGCGTTCCTTGAGCTCAACCTCGGTTGCAGCGCCAGCCTTGAGCACAGCCACACCACCGGCGAGCTTTGCCAGGCGCTCCTGCAGCTTCTCACGATCGTAGTCGGAGTCGGAGTTAGCGATCTCGGCACGAATCTGGTTCACGCGGCCCTCAATAGCAGCTGCGTCGCCAGCACCCTCAATAATGGTGGTCTCGTCCTTGGTCACAACGACCTTGCGTGCGGAACCGAGCATATCCAGGGTTGCAGAATCCAGGGACAGGCCGACCTCTTCGGTAATAACCTGGCCACCGGTCAGAATAGCGATATCAGCCATCTGAGCCTTACGGCGGTCACCGAAGCCGGGAGCCTTAACAGCCACGGACTTAATGGAGCCGCGCATCTTGTTCAGCACCAGCAGAGCCAGAGCCTCGCCCTCAACGTCCTCAGCCACGATCAGCAGGGGCTTGCCGGACTGCATAACCTTCTCCAGAACCGGAACCAGGTCCTTAACATTGGAGATCTTCTGGTTAACAACCAGCACGTAGGGGTCTTCCAGAACAGCTTCCTGACGCTCGGGGTCGGTCACGAAGTAACCGGAGAGGAAGCCCTTATCGAAGCGCATACCCTCGGTCAGTTCCAGGTGCAGGCCGAAGGTGTTGGACTCCTCAACGGTAATCACACCCTCCTTGCCGACCTTCTCCATTGCCTGAGCGATCAGCTTACCGATCTCTGCATCGCCTGCGGAGATGGATGCGGTTGCTGCGATCTCTTCCTCAGTCTCAACTTCCTTAGCGGATTCCAGCAGAGCGGCGGTAACTGCCTCTACAGCCTTTTCAATGCCGCGCTTGAGGGAGAGCGGGTCAGCGCCAGCTGCCACGTTGCGCAGGCCCTCGCGAACCAGTGCCTGTGCCAGCACGGTTGCGGTGGTGGTGCCGTCACCTGCGATATCGTCGGTCTTCTTGGCAACTTCCTTGACCAGCTCTGCACCGATCTTTTCGTACGGATCCTCGAGCTCGATTTCCTTCGCGATGGACACACCGTCGTTGGTGATGGTGGGGGCGCCCCACGCCTTCTCCAGAACAACGTTGCGGCCGCGCGGGCCGAGGGTGACCTTCACGGCGTCAGCGAGAGTGTTCAGGCCTCGCTCCAGACCGCGACGTGCTTCTTCATCAAAAGCAATGAGCTTTGCCATGTGGCGTTGTCCCTCCTGGACTAGTTTTTCGGGTAGGGCTCTCCCTACCCGCTTTAATACCTCATTATTGTGTCAGTTTAGTGCCTGTACAAGCAAGATTTTTGAGCCCCATGTGGCTCTTAATCGCCATGAGCGCACTTAGCGCCCGCCGGGCCTTTTGGGGCTGCCGTACGGGCGCTCAGTTAAGGTCTTATGCCGAGACGTAATCGCTGGCCAGAACCACCATGACGTCATTGGATCCCAGGCCATTTTCAGCGCTAATTTCACGCACGCTGCTAATGTTCAGCTGGGATGCCACCAGCTGTGCCTGCTGCTCGTAGCCGGAGCCGTAGTACACAATGCTGTTGGCCGGTGCAGTGCCGGTCCAGTTGGCGGCTGCCGCCACTCTGTAGCCTGCGGTGCGCAAACGACCCGCAGCATTGGTTGCGCTACCCGCCGCAGCACCCGAGTTGTATACGCTCAAGGTAATCGAGGGATCCACGGTGGGGCTGGGAGTTGCAGCCGCACTGGAGGCAGCTGCATTAGAGCGCGGAGCTGCGGAGGCAGAAGAGCTTGCCACGGGCTTGGTGCTGGAGGTGCCGGGGCTGTACAGCTTGGGCGCGTTCAGGTACATGATAATGCCCAGCATCAGGGCGAGCGCACCGGCAATAATCACGGGGAGGGCGCCGCGCGGGTTCTTGGAGGGGTCGATGAGGGTGCCGCGGTAGGTGCCGCGGCGGGCGGTATTTTCGTCGATCTTGTCGAATTCATCCGGCGGGAATGCGCTCATACTCGGCTCTTCCTAATGGTGCTCGCTGTGCGCCACCTCTGAGCTTGTGCTCTAAGGCGACGCAATGCTGGTATCAGTAGTGTCTGTGTCTAGATTACCCTGTTTTAGGCGTCCGTCCTATGTTGCGGGTGTCTATCTCACGCTTTATGACGTGGTTTATAACATGGCGGCTGAGCTTTTAAAAGTTATTCTCGCGGCGGGCACGCCAGGTGTCGGTTTCTACCGGGTAGCGGGCAATAATGCGCGGATCGTCAATCATAGAGTTGAGCTTTTGATAGTAAGCAATGGGGCTCAAACCCAGGTTAAGGATTGCCTGTTCTTTTCGTCCCTGGTAGCGCCAATTTTTTGTTTCGAGGGCAATAATGGCGTGCTCAAGCTCTGTTACAGAATCCCCCGTACTTTTAGATCTCTGGGCATTTTCCTCAAGCTGTGGCTGCTCGGGCTGATCATGATGGGCGGTATTGCCAGGGGTTACTTCGGCGGGCATGACTGTCCTTGTGGAGTGTATTGGGTAGTGCATATCGGTATAGATTCAATATATATCAGTGGTAGATCAGTGATAGCACCGGTATAGATGAGCTCTATCACCGGCTAATGTCCGAGCCGAAGCGCTATAGTGGCACTATGCAGCAGAGTTTAGAGAATATTATGGCCGCCGATTGGGCTCAGGCTTTAGCCCCCGTGGAGCCTCAGATTCGCGCTATGGGTGATTTTTTGCGCGCCGAGCACGCCGCCGGTGTGCGCACCTTCCCGCCCGGGGTTGAGATTTTTAATGCCTTTACTCGTCCGATGAGTTCGGTCAAGGTGCTTATTGTGGGACAGGATCCCTACCCGACTGCCGGGCATGCTATGGGTCTATCTTTTTCGGTGCATCGGGATGTTCGTCCCCTCCCCCGCTCGCTGAAGAATATTTACACTGAGCTGCAGGAGGACCTGGGCATCCCGCCCGCTGAGCACGGGGATTTGAGTTCCTGGGCAGATGAGGGAGTTATGCTGCTCAACCGTGTGTTGAGCGTGCGCGAGGGTGATGCGGGTTCTCACCGTGCCAAGGGCTGGGAGGATATTACCCAGTGCGCTATCCAAGCTTTGGTGGCTCGAGGTACTCCTCTGGTGGCGCTACTCTGGGGTAATGATGCGCGCAAGCTGGCGCCCATGCTCGCCCCCTATCCCTGTGTGGAGTCTGCCCATCCTTCGCCGCTGTCGGCGCGTCGAGGCTTCTTTGGATCACATCCTTTTTCGCGAGTGAACGAATTGCTGATTGAGCAGGGCGCACAGCCGGTTAATTGGCAGGTTCGTTAAACGATTTCATACCAGCGCAAACGAAGAGGGCTATGGATTCATTCCATAGCCCTCTTTCTATATACCTAGATAGATATATTAGGATTTGGCACGCATTTCCTGGCGACGATCCACACGCCACACGCTCACATGCTGCATGACATATTGCATGACGTAGTTACCCAGAGCCACGCCCGCAGCCATTGCCAACACCAGGGAAACAGCAGTCACCGCATTCTGCACGCCAACCACCACATCCGTCTCCACCGTCAGCAGGTACATGCCGCGGAAGAACGACAAACCCGGCAGCAAGAAGGTCAGCGCAGGGATAGAGAAAATAGCCTGCGGTGCATGCAGCTTATAAGCGGTATAGGTGCTCAGGGCACCGATCACAAAAGCAGCTGCAGCCGTTGCCGCACGACCCGTTCCCTCACCCGAGAGCATCTGAACCCAATAATAGGTGCCCAAACCACAGGCGGTAATCGCAGCAACCAGCAGGCACTTCTGCCAGGAAGTCTGAATAGCCACAGCCCAGGCGACGGTGGCAATAATCATAAAGGTAGCCCAAATCCAGGGCGGTGCCGGTTCAAAACGAGTCTGAGCAATATCCAGCATGGGCCAGCCAAATAGAGCCAGAATACTCACCGCGGTAGCAATGCCAACCACCAGGCCCACAAAACTCATACCCGTGGAGACAAAACGACCCGCCGCTGTCACAGGGAAGCCATTAATGGCATCCTGAACCGCAGCCACCAGGCGCGGGGTTGGCAGAAACATAATCAAACCCGCCGCCACCACCAGAGGAGCGGAAATGCTCACACCCGGGCGGTGTAGGAAGGAGCCATCCCCACCGAGCATAATCGCCAACAGGGTCGTAATACCCGCCCCCACTGCCATACGGAAGAAACTCGCCATACCAATAGATGCCAGGCGGGACATAATCAGATATACGGGGATGAAAATAATAGCGGCGGCGATACTGGTCGCCCAGCTCGCGCCCAGCGCTGCAGTCAGAGTACCCGCACATATAATATTGGCAAGCCAGACAACTGCCGGGGCGTAGAGCTTACGGCCATTGGTAATCTCGCTTAGCTTCAAATCGGCAATATCGAGGTTAATACCGCCCTGAGTAATATCATGGATCAGACGGTAGGTTGCCGCCAGAGCCTCAGAATTTTCGGTGGAGGAACGCACCACACGCACCAGGGTGTGGGTAAAACGCTCCTCGGAGGAGGTATTGCGCTTAATAATGCGCGATTCCATGTAGATATCCGGGTCGGAGGTGTAGTTAATGGTCACCGACTGGTTGGTAATATCCACATCTACCGAGTCCAAACCGTAGGCGGAGCACACGGCAATAATCGCGGAGTCGACATCCACCGCATCGGCACCGTAGTGGAACATTGCCTCAGCAAGACGCAGAGTAAAGTTCAAGGTGTCGCGAGCATACTCTTTCTCACGGCGCAGAGCTTCTTTACGGCGCGCCTCGGCTCGGCGCTTCTCCTCGGAGGACTTCAGGGCAAACTGAGGCTGCTGAATGCGCGCACGACCGCGAGGGGCAGCCGGAGGCGCCGCCGGGGCAACCTGCACAAAGGATTTGAGGGAACGTACACCCCAGCGTCCGCCGGCTCCTCGGCCCACCACGGGCAGAGTGGTGGTTGCCACCGACACGGGCGCAGTGGAGGGCACGGAGGTTATTTCCGTACCGCCAAAGCGCGGGGCTGCGGCGGGCACAATGGGAATAGCCGCGGTTGCTGCCTTTTCGGCGGCGGCTTTAATGGGGTTCTGCTGTTCAAGTGTCTGCTGTTCAGCAGCTAGCGCTTGGCTAATCTGTTCTTGGGCGCGCTGCTGTTCTGCACGCTTCTGTTCGGCGCGATAGGCGTCGGTTTCCCCATAGGCTTGAGCGAGTGCACGAGCTGCCTCGCCGGTATCGCTAGCCTGCTGAGCCTGCGCTTCTTTTGCCCGCTGGATTTCTTCTGCGGAAAGGGCGCGCATACCGTGGATCGGGTTATCCGGGGTGTCTATGTGATCGCTCATGCTGTCCTGACCCGTTGATGTACTTCTTATCACTGATTGTACCGGGCGCTCAGAGCCTCTCATAGGTTCAGAGACTATGAGATACACCGCCCGCTAAGAGTATCTGTGAGTGTTTCTTTGAGTATAAAAATATCCCGCCCCAGCCGAAAGTGGCGGGGCGGGATATTTCAGAAGCTGGAATTACTCAGCGTCGTGGTCGGTCTCGAGAATCTTGACCAGGGTCTCCAGTGCTTCCTCTGCACCTTCGCCCTCTGCGCGCAGCACAACAACGTCACCGTGCTTTGCACCCAGGGACATCAGGGACAGGATGGAAGCTGCGTCCATAGCCTCGTCAGCGGGCTCGCCCTTAGCTGCAATGGTAACCTCAACGGGGAGGTCGCCTGCTGCCTCAGCGAAGATAGCTGCCGGACGTGCGTGCAGGCCAACTCGGCTTGCAATGGTGGCTTCGCGCTCTGCCATGTTTTTCTCCTTTAGTAACCGGGGCTAAAGGTTATTTAAACCCCAATTTATTTCTTCTGGTGACCGGAAAACCCGGAAAAGTTCACGTCTATTATTGTACCTTTTTAGGCCAGGCTATGCGTAGCTTCTTTCTAAAAAAGCCAAATTCACAGCCCGTCCACAGTATCTAATAGCCCGTGATCTTTTCCGGGTTTAGCATCGCTCTATACAGAGGTCAGTGGCTTTTACAGACCCAGCTCGTCCAGGACGGGCAGCTCTGCGCGAGCAGCCTGCTTAGCCTCAGCCGAGGAAATCTGCTCCAGAACCTTAGCGGCAATGTACTGAGCCTTCTCGCGGGTGACAGACTTGAGCACAGCAGCCACGGCGGGGATAGCGCCAGCGTTCATGGACAGGGTGTCCACGCCCAGGCCCACCAGAACCACAGCCAGCGCCGGGTCAGCTGCAGCCTCACCACAGACACTCACGTACTTCTTCTTGCCTGCGGCAACAGAAGCGCGCTGTGCACCCTCAACAGTCAGCTTGATCATCTTCAGAACAGCCGGCTGCCAGGGGTTGTTCAGGTGTGCCAGATCGCCCAGCAGGCGGTCAGCTGCCATGGTGTACTGGGTCAGGTCGTTGGTGCCGATGGAAACGAAGTCCACCTCGCCCAGAATAGCCTCTGCGTTCACAGCTGCTGCGGGGGTCTCAACCATCACACCGTGAGTGGGCAGGCCAACCTTCTTGAGCATTGCTGCGAAGGTGCGAGCTTCGGATGCGGTGGAGACCATGGGAGCCATAACCCAAATATCAGCTTCGGAGCCCTCGGAAGCCAGCTTAATGGCCTCCAGCTGGCGCTCCAGCACGCCGGGAACGGTCCAGTCGGTACGGAAACCGCGAACACCCAGTGCGGGGTTCTCCTCTTCCTTCACGTTCAGGAAGGGCAGGGGCTTATCGGCGCCTGCATCCAGGGTACGAACCACAATGTGCTTGCCGGGGAATGCGTCGAAGACAGACTTGTAGGTTGCTGCCTGAGTCTCAGCGCTGGGCTCGGTATCGTAACCCAGGAAGCCGAACTCGGTACGCAGCAGACCAACGCCCTCAGCGTTCAGGCTAGCTGCCTTTTCAGCGGACTTGCCGTCGCCAACGTTTGCGTAAATCTCGACGCGGGTGCCGTCTGCCAGCACGCCCTGGCCGTCGAATTCAGCAATGGGTTTACGGTTTGCGTACTTGACCGCTGCGTCACGCTCTGCCTCGGTGGGCTCGGTGTTGACCAGGCCGTCATTGCAGTCCAGGTAGACCACGGTGCCGTTTTCAATCTCGGTCACGCCCTTAGCTGCCACAATTGCGGGCAGACCCAGGCCGCGAGCCAGAATAGCGGTGTGTGCCTGGGGGCCACCATCGGAGGTGATCAGTGCGATAACCTTCTCAGGGTCCAGGGTTGCGGTATCAGCCGGCGCCAGGTCAATAGCAGCCAGGATGAAGGGCTCCTCAGAGAAGGGGATGCCGGGTGCCTGCTGGCCGGTCAGGTCAGCAACAATGCGGGCGCGCACATCGTGAATATCGGTCACGCGCTCAGCCATGTAGCCGCCCAGTGCCTTCATCTGGTCAGCGAATGCGGTTGCTGCTTCCCAGATTGCACGCTCGGGTGCCAGCTCCTGGGTCTCAACCAGCTTAATAGCGCTCTTGAGCAGGGCGCGGTCGGTTGCCATCTGGGAGGTGGACTTGAGCACTGCCTTGCCGTCGCGAGAAGCGTTCTCCGCGCGAGCCAGCAGGTCTTCCTTCACACGCTGGGATGCGTCCTTAATGCGCTGCGAAGCCTCTTCAATGCTTTCGCCGTTCAGGCGCAGGGATGCAGCGGGCTCCTTGATGGGCTCGGGCATCTGCAGGACGGGACCAATCACGCGGCCGGCATATACGCCGACACCCTTGTAGGTAGTCATCTATCTTCCTTCACGTAAAGTGTCTATGTGGCTACCCCCAGTGTACCGGTAATGGTGCGCTGGGGGTAGCCTGAAAACATGTTTTTAGCTAGTGGACAAGCATTAACGCTTAGGCGTTCTGCTTAGCCTTGGAGCCGATAGCCTTCAGCAGCAGGTACAGCAGGGCGCTGACCACGGTGCCGGCAAGAACAGCCACCAGGAACATCACCGGGTTGCTGGTCAAACCAATGATCCAGATACCACCGTGAGGTGCCGGGGAAGCAACATGAGCGGACATGGAAATCGCACCGGCAAGAGCACCACCCACAATGGAGGCGGGGATGACGCGCAGGGGGTCAGCCGAAGCGAAGGGAATAGCGCCCTCAGAGATGAAGGATGCACCCAGCAGCCACGCTGCCTTGCCGTTCTCACGCTCAGCATCGGTGAAAGCCTTGGGACGCAGAGCGGTCGCCAGAGCCATAGCCAGCGGGGGAACCATACCGGAGATAATCACAGCGGCCATGATTTCCTTGTTCACATCGCTACCTGCCGACAGACCGGTGGATGCAAAGAGGTACGCTGCCTTGTTAATGGGACCACCCAGGTCGGATGCCATCATAGCGCCCAGGATCAGACCCAAAATCACAGCGGAGGTACCGGACATACCGGTCAGCCAGGACTGCAGACCATCGGTTGCAGCCTTCAGGGGCAGAGCCAGCAGAATGTACATAATGCCGCCGGCCAGCAGAGAGGTCAGCAGAGGAGTAACCACCACGGGCATCATGGAGCCGAGCCAACGCGGCAGCTTGGGCTTACCCAAACCGTATGCAATCACACCGGCGAGCAGACCGCCCACAATACCGCCCAGGAAGCCGCCACCCACGGTGGTTGCTACGGTACCGGCAATAAAACCGGGGGCAATACCGGGACGACCGGCAAGACCGTAGGCAATGTAGGCTGCCAGAGCGGGAACCATCAGCTGCAGGCCCATACCACCGATGGTCTGCAGTACCGCACCCAGGTACAGGGTCCAGTGCACATTCATGGCGCCGAAGAAGGAGTTATCGGCAAGAATGGTCTTGGTGTCAACATCACCGAGGTTTGCCACGGTAATGGACTCGAAGATGAAGCCCAGAGCCACCAGAATACCGCCGGCTGCCACGAAGGGAATCATGTACGAGACACCGGTCATCAGTGCCTTGTAGATTGAAGACCAGCTCAGACCCGATGCACCGGATGCCTCTTCAGAAGCGCCCTCGGTAACAGCTGCAACGCGGGCGCCATTGGGGTTGGCAGCCTCTGCCAGTGCCTCGTTGAGCATGGCTTCGGGCTCATCAATGCCGCGCTTGACCTGGGACTCAACATAGGGCTTACCGGCAAAACGACCGCGGTCACGCACGTTCACGGAGACAGCAAAGACCACAGCGTCGGCTTCGTCAATATCAGCCTGGGTCAGAGTCTCGTTACCGGAGGAACCCTGAGTTTCGACCTTCAGGTCGTAGCCCAGCTCTTCTGCCGCGTACTTGAGAGCGTCTGCTGCCATGTAGGTGTGAGCAATGCCGGTGGGGCATGCGGTGACAGCAACCAGCTTCTTCTTGGGGGCTGCTTCTTCAGCCGTCTTTTCGGATGCTGCTGCTTCGGCGGGCTTTTCTTCCTGCGGCACAGCTGCTTCTTCAGCCTTGGGTGCCAGGCCCAGTGCCTGGTTAACCAGCTCGACGATTTCTTCGCGGCTGGTTGCTTCGCGCAGGGATGCGGTGAAGCTCTTCTTCATCAGGGAGCGTGCCAGGGTGGAGAGCAGCTTCAGGTGTGCCTGGTCTGCACCGTCCGGGGCAGCGATAAAGAAGATCAGGTCGGCGGGGCCGTCCTTTGCGCCGAAGTCTACGGCGGGGTTGGGGCGAGCCATGGCAAGGGTCGGCTCGGTCACTGCTGCAGAACGGCAGTGAGGGATGGCGATACCGCCGGGGATACCGGTGTCGGTCTTGGATTCGCGGGCCTTGGCGTCAGCGTAGAGCTGTTCGAAGTCGGTTGCGCGCTGCGCGCCGACAACTGCCTGTGCCAGTGCCTCAATAACGTCGAATCGAGAGTCGCCCAGGTTTTCGTCCAGCAGGACGAGATCCGTGGTGATCAGATCAGACATGCTACCCTCCTCGGGTTTAGTGAGTGGTTTCAGCTATATATCTAACAAGCTATATAAGCGGGATGTGTGTGCGGAATACCGGCTTTTATACCGATACTCCAAAATCTATAGAGCCCTATATATCGAGAGAACTAGAGAGCCAGCTCGCGGCGAGTCACCTTATCAATGCTGACCTCATCCGGGACAGGCATGCGAGTACCGGGCAAAGAAGCCGCCGCAGAACCATAGGCAACAGCGCTCAGCAGAGCATCCTCAGGGGCAGCGCCCGCCTCGGAAGCAATCACAAAGCCAGCCAGGGAGCTATCACCAGCGCCCACGGTGCTACGCACCTTAATGGGTTCGTGAATTGCATGCCATGCGCCGGATTTGGTGACCAGTACCGCACCGCCGCCGCCCAGGGTTGCCAACACGTACTCAATGCCGCCGCCGAGCAGAGTGGAGGCAGTGCGCGCGGTCAGTTCTGCGCTGGACTCCAGCTCTTCCCACGACGAGGCACCGGTTAGCTGAGCCAGCTCCTCAGAGTTGGGCTTAATCAGGCTGGGCTTGGTGTCCTGAGCCAGGGAGTCAATCAGGGTCTGCTCGGAGGTATCCAGAGCAATCTTGCCCTCAAAGCCCGCCGCGCGCAGAGCACCGATCAACTCAGCATAGTAGCTGCTGGGCAGACCTGCCGGCAGAGAGCCGGCAAGGATAACCCAGCTCGCACCGGTTGCCAGGGCACGCTCAATCACCAGCGCATCCAGCGCCTGACGCAGGGAAGCGTCAAAACGGGTACCGGGTGCGTTCAGCTTGGTGGTGGTGCCGTCCGGATCCACCACGGTGATATTGGAACGAATGGGCTCGCCGGTGGGCAGGTTCGAGTACGCCACCTGCTGCTCGGCAAGCACGGTCAGCACCGGGTCGTGAGCATCTCCGGGCACAATAGCCTCGGTGGGCACATTGGCGGCGTGCAGGGCGCGAGAAATATTTACGCCCTTGCCGCCCGGGTCCTGAACGGCTGCGGCTGCACGCTGAACGGCGCCGTGTGCCAGGGGTGCACTCAGTTCAATGGTGCGGTCCATGCTGGGGTTCGCGGTGAGGGTTAGAATCACGCGATGATCACCTCCACATTTGCCTCTTCCAGTGCCGCGGCCAGTTCCCCGTCGGGGGCGCGGTCTGTAATGAGGATGTCAATATCTTCAAAGGTTGCAAAACGTACCAGGGATTCCCGGTGGAATTTTGCGGAGTCTGCTAGGAGAACCACGCGGCGCGCGGACTTAATGAGGGCGGTTTTAACAATGGCCTCATTCATGCCGGGGGTGGTCAGTCCGAATCCTGCCGCCAGGCCGTTGGCGCCAATATAGGCGACATCGGGGCGGATGGTATTAAAGTATTCTGCCGCGCGGCTACCAACAGCCGCCCAGGTCATTTTACGCAGCTGGCCACCCACCAATTCCAGGGTGACGCCCTCAGCCTCGGCGAGTTTGACGGCGATATGCAGAGCGTGGGTAATAACCAGGCGGTCGTTGCCGGTCTTGAGGTGAAAGTCATTGGCGGCGATCTCTTCGGCGAGCTCTTCAATGGTGGAGCCAGCATCCAACACAATGGAGCCAATTTCCGAATCTGCCAGTAGTTCATAGGCCTTGGCCGCAATGCGGCGCTTTTCGGAGTTGTTCAGCAGCTGACGGGAGGCGATGGAGGATTCCAGGGCGGTGGACTGTTCCACAGTGACAGCACCGCCGTGCACGCGGCGCAGCTTACCGGCTTCTTCAAGAACGGCCAGGTCGCGGCGTACGGTTTCCATGGTGACTTCGTAGCGGCGGGCCAGTTCTGCGCCGTTGACGCGACGTGCGGAGGCGACGAGTTTGGCTATTTCAGCGCGGCGTTCTTCAGCGAACATCTCTCACATCACTTTCTTCTCGGGGGTACGGGGTGTGCACGGCTAGACCGTACGCTGCGGTGGGCTGTAGCCCGCAATGTGAGTTTAGGTGGGTTTTTACCGCGCTAAACTAAATCACATTTGATTTTATGTGCGTTTATGTGGGCACGTCAATATTTTTTGTGTGAACTCACCCATTTTAGCGCCTTTTTCACTATAAAACCCACATTCACCCGCGCGGACGAATGTGGGTCTATGTGTGTTTATGTGGGCTTTTGCATGGTATTTCTATAGAGAAATAGGTGCACTGGCTATCTCTACACGGCGATTGCGCCTGCGCGAGCGCAGAATCAATACCGTCGCTCCCAGGGCAGCACCCAGAGCTAAACCGGTGCCATTGGTGAGCACATCGTGCCAATCCCCCACGCGCTCGGGCATAAAGAATTGAATCAGCTCAATAGCGGCAGAAACAATAAATCCAGCATAAAGCATCCATACTCTCCAGCCCAGCAGCAGGCAGAGGGCAAAGCCTCCGGGCATAAACATGACCGCATTGGCGGCCTGCTCAATACTGGAGTGGTTAATCCACTCGGGCAGTCCGGATGCGTGAGCTTGAGCCAACCAGGCGTCCAGTGCTCCTCCGGCGGCATTATCATCCACGCGCATGGGCGCAAAGACAATAGCCGTGACTGTCAGAGCCCAGAGTACCAGCAGCATCCAAAGAACACCGCGTGCCCAGCGCCCGGTCATAGGAGCAGACGCGGGCTGCCGGCTACCCCTAGTCGACACGAACACCCTGCACACGCTCATCAGCGTGAGCGGCTGCCTGAGCGTGCAAATCCGCACCAAACCATTCGCGCGAGGACCAGGCAAAGAGACCGGCAATATCAAAAGCGATCGGCTCGGCATTGGGGATGGCGGGGCGGTGCTCCCGGCCCAGGGCAGCTGAATAGGTACGGCGAATAAAGGAACCGTGGGAGACCACCATAATGTGCGCACCGGGGTGCTGGCGCACAATGCGGCGCAGGGCGCGCACGCCGCGAATATACACATCGTGTTCACTCTCTACCCCGGGCCAGTAGCGTTCGGGCGAGCGCAGCTGAGTGTCGGGAATACGTAGGCCTTCGGCGCTGCCGTAGTAGCGCTCGACCAGTTCAACGTCGGTAGCACCAATGCTCAGATCGAAACGTTCGCCCACAATGCGCGCGGTTTCTGCCGCACGAATCAGCGGAGAGCTAATGAGCACATCAAAGTGCAGACCTCGGGCGGCGAGCACGGCGCCGGTATCGTAGGCTTGGGCTCGTCCGGTGTCGTTGAGGGGGATATTGGTGGTGCCCTGCATAAGTTCGGCCTTGTTCCAGGTGGTTTGGCCGTGGCGAATGAGGGTCAGGCTACCGTCCAGGGCGCCTTCGGGTACTTCTTCGGCGTCCAGTTCGGGTTCATTGGCGCGAACCACCACGCGGTCGATAGCGTCGTCGAGCAGTTCTAGGGGTACGTGAACCAGTTCCGCATTGCGCGGGATGGGGTAGATGAGCACTCCGGGTACGAAGGGGTCATCCATAAGCTGTTCGGGGGTGTTGCGGTAGAGTTCACCCATAACCATAGAGATAAGCATTCCGTGTGCTGCCACGACGATAGTTTTACCCTCGTGCTCATTGCGGATGCGGTTAATGGCTGCCAGGGTGCGGGTAATGAAGGCTTCGCGCGGCTCGACGGTGGTGTTCAGTCCTGCGCGTGCCTGGGCGATGAGTTCCTGAGTTGCTTCGAGGCCTTCCAGATCGCCAAAGCTGCGCTCCTGCAGACCCTCATAGGTTCCCATGAAGGGTACATCCAAGCCTCGGGCGATGATCTGTCCGCTTTCTACCGCGCGAATGAGCGGAGAGGAGACCACACCGTCTACGTGTACGCCCTCTGCCTCGAGGGCTTTGAGGGAGTCAATGGCTTCGGCGACTTGGGCTCGTCCGGTGTCGTTGAGGGGGATATCGCTGCCACCTTGGAATTTGTGGGCGAGGTTCCAGTCGGTTTGTCCGTGTCGAATGAGGATAATTCGGGTGTTTGCGCTCATGCTTCTATTATTCCACTCGCGGCGCTTCTGTGCTCTCTAGCCTGGCTATTCCTGCTGGTCTATCTCATAGTGCGGGATGTAGAGCCCGTCATTCCCATGACGTAACGGGTTCTTCTTCACCGGTGTTTATTCTCTTCTAACGGGTTGTGCTCTTATACCGGGCGGTAGAATGGGCTCATGGATTCTTTGTCTTCTCTATCCCCCACCTGGGTTCCTAGCTGCGCGGTTTTTGATTGCGATGGTGTGCTTCTTGATTCTGAGAGCGCCTGGAATAGTGTGCAGCGTGAGCTTTTTGACCGCTGGTCTATTCCTTTTACTCAGGAGCTGGAGGATCGCCTAACCGGTCTGAGCGCGCCTCAGGTTGCCGACGTGCTCTCTGAGCTTTCCTTTACCGGCGACCGCACCGACGCACAAGCTTTTGAGCAGCATCGCGATGCGACCCTGGCTGAGCTCATGCGTGTTGAGCACGAGGTAATTTCTTCCGGTGTTGAGCTGATTCCCGGTGCGCGCGAGTTCCTGGGCTACCTAGCCTCCTTTATGCCGGTGGCTGTGGCTTCTAATTCCACTGCGGGTATTTTGAAGCTGAAAATGGAGACCTATGGCTTTGCTCCCCTGGTGACCACCTGGGTCAGTAGCGATGATGTTCCCGAGGGTAAGCCCGCCCCGGATATTTACCTGGAGGCTATTGAGCGTCTGGGTGGCGATCCGTCGCACACCGTAACCTTTGAGGATTCTGCTGCCGGTGCTTCCGCTGCTCGCTCTGCCGGCACTCACCTGCTGGTCTTTGCTCCCGAGGGAGTGAAGGATTCCACCCCTGAAGGCGAAGCAGTTTTTAGTTCTTTTGAGGATCCGGCTCTGCTGGCTCTGGCTCGTGGCTGGGAACAGGCTCGTCAAGACCAGGCCTAAAGATTTTCCGCCTACATATAAAGCTCAAGGGGCTTGCGTGTGAAACGTACGTTTCACAC
>Cebus_capucinus_imitator_PRJNA485217_SSR098__coassemble_1920_pt1 | contig 17926 bp, 13 predicted proteins | sample Cebus_capucinus_imitator_PRJNA485217_SSR098__metabat2_high_PE_014 | metagenome-assembled genome bin Cebus_capucinus_imitator_PRJNA485217_SSR098 | reverse complement strand
GGCTACGGTCGGCTATCCGGCAAGGTTGTGGCACTGAATCCGGCAAGGCTACGGTCGGCTATCCGGCTAGGCTGTGGCACTGAATCCGGCAAGGCTACGGTCGGCTATCCGGCTAGGCTGTGGCTAAAACACCCGCATGGGGTGAGCCTCTTTAGCCACAGTAAGAAGAACACTCAAGTGCTCTCTGAAACGCAACTGCTTGGGGCTCATCCTATACCTAAGGTAATCGGATCATACACATGACGCATGGGACGATGCCAGGGGAGTTACCTTCTCGAGTCCACCTACTTCCCCGCCCTACCGAATCTAAAGAGCATCATCCCATGCGGGGTATCCGACGTACCCTTTCGCGTCGCGAATACTATTTTTTGTTGCGAGGGGTGTCTTCCCTCGCAACGGAAAATACTATTCGCGACGCGGGGATAAGTAATCAGCTCGATTACATAGCGCATGGGACGATGCCAAGAGTGCTGAGTTCCAGAGTTAGCGTGCGTTGGTTCTCCTGCCGGGTCTAAAGAGCATCAGCCCATGCGGGTCAATTGCGTGTCCGGATTCAGAAAACAGAAGAAATCTACGGAACGCTACCACCTCGAAGCCGGGAAGAAAGAGCCGTGAGATACGTGTGGGAAGTGAGAAGTCGAAAACCCCATTCGCCGTCCCCTCTCAGGGACTGCACGGACAGGCACCGATCATCTCTGGGACGTAACGTGTGAGATCAAGCCGCAAGGAGAAGAAACGAGCGTTGGGGCGCAGTTTTGCGAAGGAAGTATGAAAAAGCAACCCGAGCCTGCCTCGGAAAGGTGATACTTCCGGAGCAATGTTTGAGCACCCGCGAGGTTTCAATCTCCGCAGCGGCGCCGCAACCAACGCACCCAGTCAGAAACTCAGCCACAGCCTAGCCGGATTGCTGGCCACAACCTTGCCGGATTGCCAGCCACAACCTTGCCGGATTGCCAGCCACAACCTTGCCGGATTGGTGGCCGTAGCCTTGCCGGATTCGTCATGTATTGGTCAGAAGCTGACATAGTACAAGATTCGCTATCTTTTTCTGCAAGATAGTAAGAGTCTCGTATATGCGTAGTTTCTTGAATTTACGCACGCTTCTAATGTGTCTTATATTCTGTAACGACATTCTGTCAGTATATTTATTAGCCTAAACATTATTTCTTATAAGCCTACCTATTAATCTTATTTAGCATGTGCTCAGTGCCACACTAATATATCTGCGAGTCTGAACTAACTATCACCTACTCTAGATATAAGGACATTATTAATAATCACCTGAAAGACACACATGAGCGAACAATTTTGGGGCGTCTTCCTAGGCAGCTCCCTCATGGGTCTGCGTGAAGGTCTTGAAGCCGGCCTGGTGGTCGGCATTCTCCTGGCGTATATCCGCAAAACCAACCGCAACCACCTCATCCCTAAAATCTGGATGGGCGTTGGCGCAGCTATTCTCGTCTCTCTGGCGTTTGGCGCTCTGCTGACCTTCGGCACAGAGACCCTGACCCAGCAGGCACAGGAGGCCATTGGTGGCGGCCTGTCCATTATTGCCGTGGTTTTCGTGACCTGGATGATTTTCTGGATGGCTGAAAACGCTCGCCAGCTCTCCGGTGAGCTCAAGGATAAGCTCGATACCGCCGCTCAGACCAGCTCCCTGGCTGTGGTGCTGCTGGCAACCCTCTCGGTTGGTCGTGAGGGCCTGGAAACCACCATGTTCCTGTGGAGTCTGACTCGTGGCGCGGGCGCCGGTAACTGGGCTCCGCTAGCTGGTGCCTTTACCGGTATTGCGGTGGCCGTGCTGCTGGTGTGGCTCATGCTGCGCGGCGCGATGAAGCTGAACCTGAATAAGTTCTTCACCTACACCGGTGCGTTCCTGGTGTTCATTGCCGCGGGTGTGCTTGCCTACGGTATTCACGATCTGCAGGAGGCAATGCTGCTGCCGGGCATTGAATCGATTGCGTATTCGCCGGGTGTTTTCTTCGGTCGGTTTGGCGACTTCGGTTCGTTCATGATGTACCTGCTGCACGGTATGTTCGGTCTGTCTCCGCAGACGACCTGGCTTGAGGCCATTGTGTGGTGGCTGTACGTGGTCATCGTAATGTACTTCTTCCTCAAGGCTCAGGGCGTGCTGGCTAAGAAGCCTGCTAAGAGTGCGGTTGCCGCTAAGAGCGCTGAGCAAGCCAAGCCCGCCGATAGGGCTCAGGCTGCCGACAAGGCCTAAACCCCTGGTGCTTCTTCCTCACGAAGTAGCACCTCCTTAGATTCCGTATTCAATCCCCGTTTTATTCCCTCTAGATAAAGGACATAATCATGCGTAAGTCTCTGTACTCCGCTGGCGCACTGCTCTCCCTGGGCGCGCTGGTTCTGAGCGGTTGCACCCCCAACACCGCGAACAACGCTTCCGGCACCTCCGCAGACGGCTCCATTACCGTGACCGCTTCTGACACCGAGTGCAAGGTGGGCGCAACCGAGGTTAAGGCTGGTAAGGTCACCTTCAAGATCACCAATAACGGTACCAAGGTCAATGAGTTCTACGTGCTGGCTAAGGACGGTCTGCGTATTATCTCCGAGATTGAGAACATTGCACCGGGTCTGTCCCGCGATCTGACCGTTGAGCTGGCTGAGGGCGAATATACCACCGCCTGCAAGCCCGGCATGGTGGGTGACGGTATCCGCGGTTCCTTCAAGGTAACCGCTAACCCGGACGCTAAGCCTGTTGCTGCTGATGAGCAGGCTCTGCGCGACCAGGCTGTCACCCAGTACACTGCCTACGTGAAGGATCAGACCGAGCAGCTGGTGACCAAGACTGAGGCTTTCGCTCAGCTGGTGATTGACGGCAAGGACGAAGAAGCACGCAAGGCATACGCAGCGGCGCGCCTGCACTACGAGCGCATTGAGCCCGTGGCTGAGTCCTTCGGTGACCTGGACCCGGCTCTGGATGCTCGCGAAGCTGACCTGGAGCAGGGCGAAGAGTGGACCGGTTGGCACAAGCTGGAGAAGGATCTGTGGAAGCCGACCGCCGCTGATAACGACGGCAAGGAATACACCGCACTGACCAAGGACGAGCGTAAGAAGCTGGCTGAGAAGCTGGTGGAAGACACCAAGAAGCTCAACGAGGAAGTTCACGCATCTAACTTCAAGCTGGACGTTTCCGCTATTGCTAACGGCTCCAAGAGCCTGCTGGACGAGGTCGTCAAGACCAAGATTTCCGGTGAGGAAGAGGCATGGTCTCACACCGACCTGATGGACTTCCAGGGCAATATTGAAGGCGCTCGCGTGGCATTTGAGGACGTTCGCCCGCTGCTGGAGAAGAAGAACCCCGACCTGGCAAAGGAACTGGACAAGAAGTTCAATGCTGTCGAGACCGAGCTGGCTAAGTACAAATCCGGCGAGACCTACAAGTTCTACAATGAGCTGAGCAAGGACCAGGTTCGTGCCCTCTCTGACTCTGTGGACGCTCTCTCCGAGCCCCTGTCGAAGCTGGCTGACGCTGTTCTGAGCTAAGCGTTGATGCTCTAAGGTATAGGGTTCCCCCTAGACTATAGGTACCCCGCCCGCCCGGCTGGAAAATCCCGCGGATTCTTTCCCGCACGAGTGGATTTCCCGCCATAGCCGGCGGGGTACTGCTATGTTAAAGACACCGTATTCACTGCAATCCCAACCCATCGCACACAAGGACTTCCAATGACTGAGAACGAAAAGAACCCCGGCCCGCCCAGCGTATACGCCAAGGAGCCGGTGAGCGCCACCCGCCGCGCCGCTCTGGCAGGTGCCGGTGTTGCCGGTGTGGCTCTGGCTGCTTTTGGCGCCGCCGCCACCTATAACGCAGCCGAGCATAAGGAAAGCACCCCCGCGTCTCTGACCGGTAAAGACGCTGTGCCCTTCTATGGCGAGCATCAGCCCGGTATTACCACCGAGGTGCAGGACCGCATGCATTTTGCGGCGTTCAACCTGACCACCACCGACCCGGACGAGGTAAAGTCTCTGCTGAAGAAGTGGACCGAGGCAGCGCGTAAGCTCATGGCGGGCGAGCTGGTGGGTGAGGTGACCGCTCCGGAGGCACCTCCCAAGGACACCGGTGAGGCGCAGGATCTCTCTGCAGCTCACCTAACCCTGACCTTTGGTTTTGGTCGTTCCTTCTTCGTGGATTCTAAGGGTAAGGACCGTTTCGGTTTCAAGTCCAAGATGCCTGAGGCTCTGATTGAGATTCCGAAGATGACCGGCGATATGCTCGAGGCTGCCCGCAGCGGGGGAGATCTGTGCATTCAGGCGTGCGCCGATGACCCTCAGGTGGCTGTGCACGCGATTCGTAACCTGACCCGTATTGCTTTCGGTACCGCAACCATTGCCTGGAGCCAGCTGGGCTTTGGTCGTACCGCCTCCACCTCGCAGAAGCAGGTGACCGCCCGTAACCTCTTCGGCTTCAAGGACGGCACCAATAACCTGAAGGTTGAGGACCCGGAGCTGCTGACCAAGCATGTGTGGGCGTCGGCTGAGAATTCGCCTGGCCACAAGGATTGGATGACCGGCGGTTCTTATTTGGCAACTCGCCGTATCCGCATGATTATTGAGACCTGGGACCGTGCGCCCCTGCGCGAGCAGGAGGATATTGTGGGTCGCACCAAGATTGAGGGCGCGCCCCTATCCGGCGGTACCGAGTTCACCACCCCTAATTTCGGTATGCAGGGTCGTAAGGGACCTATTATTCCGGCGGATTCTCATATGCGCCTGATGCACCCGGATCAGAATAATGGCGTGCAGATGCTGCGCCGTGGCTATAACTACACTGACGGTACCGACGGTATGGGGCATTTGGACGCGGGTCTGTTCTTTATCGCCTATGTGTGCGATCCTCGCACCCATTTCGTGCCGCTGCTGTCTGCTATGACCAAGTCGGATGCTATGGCTGAGTACCTGCGCCACACCGGCAATGCGCTCTTTGCTGTGCCGCCCGGGGTCAAGGACGCCAATGATTTTATTGGCTCCGGTCTGTGGGAGAAGTAGGCTCGGCTCCTATTGATAGCTTGGTGTGAGCTACTAAAACACCGGGCGCGGGGGATATATGTGTGTGTATCCCTCGCGCCCATTTTTATGCCTAAGACGGGTATTTTTGCCGACTCTTAAGCTTTGTGACCTGTAACTTGACACTCCCGTATCAGGCGATAGTATTGAGTTAAACATCACACGCTATATATGAGGAGACAAAGATGACTCAACCCCCTCCCTCATTTGAGGTCAACGCCTTTGACGCATACCGTCAGGCTGAGTCCGTGCCGTCTGATACCCAGGCGATTTACATTCAGGAAGGCGGCAAAACCAAGGGTGGTCTATTCGACACCCCGGGCAAGCACCCGAAGATTCTGCGCCTTCAGGAAATCATGATTGTATCTGCGCTGCTGTGCTTTGTTCACGCGCTGATTGCAACCTTCGCAGGAGATGCCGTCAAGCCTCTGCCGGGTCTGCCCAGCGTAGGACCGGCATACGGTATTGTGCTGCTGGTCGTCAGCCTGGCAATTTACGCTCTGGTGTACTTCACCATTCAGGGCGGTAAGCGTATCGGTCTGACCGTGGGTCTGGTCTTCGCAATTATCGGTGCATTTGTGGCGATTCTGGCGCTGGTTGGTTCCACTATTGAAACCAAGCAGTACGGTTTCCTGACTCTCTACGTACCCTGGTTCGTGGTCAATGTGCTGTGGATCCGCGCGGCATTTGATCCCGAGGTCAAGGCAAACCTGGTCTAATCCCTAGGCAAACTCGAAAACCGGTGCTCTCTACCCACAGAGAGCGCCGGTTTTTGCGTACCCACACTCATACCCGCACTTGTACCCACACTTAGCCCGGAGAGTGCAAAGAACACCCACCTGACCGACAGGCACAAACCCGGTAGAATAGAGGAGAGTGGGTCTACACGGCCCGAAAGATAAAGCTACAACCCCAAAGACTAAAAGAGAGTAGCAATGACCGAAACCGCAGCGGCAGCACCCGGACAGGGTGACTCCAAGAGCATCCTCGAGCGCCTTGCTCAGGTGCTGGTTGAGAACCCCGAAGAGGGTCTTGATATTGTCCGAGAAGCCTTCGAACAGGAAAGCGAGCGCGCAGCAGCTCTCATCCAGACCGAAGCAGAAAACTTTGAGCGCCTGAAGGAAATCCGTCTGGACTTCTTCGGCGATAAGGGCTCGCTCTCCCTGGCTAATAAGCAGATGCGCGAAGTGGACAACGCGCACAAGAAGAATATTGGTAAGTTCCTGGGCCAGGCACGCGCTAACCTCAACAAGCTGCTGGACGAGCGTACCGCGCAGCTGGAAGCAGAGCGCGAGGCGCGCATCCTGGTAGAAGAAGCCGTGGATGTCACCGCCACCAGCCCTCGCCGCTTCATTGGCGGCCGCCACCCCATCTCCCTCATGCAGGAGAAGCTGAGCGATATTTTCGTCGGCATGGGTTGGGAAGTCGCCGCCGGTCCCGACCTGGAGTCCGAATGGTACAACTTCGACTCGCTAAACATTAAGCCCGACCACCCGGCACGCGAAATGCAGGACACCTTCTATGTGGAGCCGCGCGCAGCTCACCTGCTGCTGCGCACCCACACCTCCCCGGTACAGATGCGCACCATGCGCTCGCGTGATCTGCCCCTGTACATTGTTTGCCCCGGTCAGGTGTACCGCACCGATGAGCTGGACGCAACCCACACCCCGGTCTTCCACCAGATTGAAGGCCTGGCTGTGGATAAGGGCCTGACCATGGCTGATTTGAAGGGCACCCTGGAGTACATGGCACGCGCCATGTTCGGCGAGGAAGCAAAGATTCGCCTGCGTCCGAACTTCTTCCCCTTCACCGAGCCCAGCGCCGAGCTGGATCTGTGGCACCCGGGCGCTAAGGGCGGCCCGCGCTGGATCGAATGGGGCGGCTGCGGTATGGTCAACCCCAATGTGCTGCGCGCTGCCGGCATTGACCCGGAGGAGTACTCCGGCTTTGCCTTCGGTATGGGTATTGAACGCACCCTGATGTTCCGTAATAATGTCGCCGATATGCACGATATGGTCGAAGGCGATGTGCGTTTCTCTGAACAGTTTGGAATGGAGATCTAAAAATGCGAGTACCTCTTTCGTGGTTGCGCGAGTTCGCGCCCGTTCCTGACACTGCTGAGGAACTGATGGCTGACCTGGTTACGGTCGGTCTGGAAGAAGAAGATATTCACCGCCCCGCCGATGAGCTGCGCGGTCCCATTGTGGTTGGTCAGGTGCTCTCCATGGAGCCCGAAACCCACTCCAACGGTAAGACCGTGAACTGGTGCCAGGTGCGCGTTGTTCCCGAGGGCACCGAGCAGACCCTGACCGGTAAGGGCATTGAACCCAGCGGTGTGCAGGGTATTATTTGCGGTGCTCATAACTTCAAGCCCGGCGACAAGGTTGTTGTGACCCTGCCCGGCGCTATGCTGCCCGGTGGTTTTGAAATCACCGCCCGTAAGACCTACGGTCACAAGTCTGCCGGTATGATCGCCTCGGTGCGTGAGCTGGGTATTGGCGAGGACCACGGCGGTATTTTGGTGCTCTCTGAGATCGGTCTGGACCCCGAACTGGGCACCGACGCTATGGAACTGCTGGGCCTGTATGAAGAAGCAGCTGAAGTGAACGTGACCCCCGACCGCGGTTACGCCTTCTCCCTGCGCGGTATTGCTCGCGAGTTCTGCCACGCGACTAAGCGTCCCTTCCACGACTTTGTTCAGGATTATGCCGCTCGCGCGCCGCAGGCTAATGACTCAGGCTACCCGGTGCAGCTGGATAATTCCGTGGAGCTCAACGGCAAGCCCGGCACCGTTCGCTTTGTGACCCGCCTGGTCAAGAACGTGAACGCTTCTGCACCGACCCCTCCGTGGATGGCTGCTCGCCTGCGTCTTGCCGGTGTGCGTTCTATTTCCCTGCCGGTGGATATTTCCAACTACGTCATGCTGGAAACCGGCCAGCCCCTGCACTTCTACGATGCTGATAAGCTCAACGGTACCCTGGTTGCTCGTCGCGCTGCGGCGGGGGAGAAGCTGACCACCCTGGACGAGGTTGAGCGTGAACTGGTCGAGCAGGACCTGGTGATTGCGGATGCCTCCGGTCCGATTGGTCTGGCGGGTGTTATGGGCGGTGCCTCCACTGAGGTATCCGACTCTACCGTCAATATTGTGGTTGAGGCTGCTCGTTTTGATGAGGTCTCCATTGCGCGCACCGCTCGCCGTCACAAGCTGATTTCTGAAGCGTCCAAGCGTTTTGAGCGCGGCGTGGATCCCCAGCTTCAGGCAGCGGCTGCTCAGCGCGCCGTGGAGCTGCTGGTTGAACTGGCTGGCGGCACCGCGGATGAGGGCGTGACCGATGTGGCGCTGCCCTATGAGCCGACCGTGATTTTCCTACCCGAGGGCTACACTGCATCCCGTATCGGTGTGGATTACACCCCCGAGCAGATTGAGTCCACTCTGAGCGAGATTGGCTGCGTGGTTGAGCGTGTTGAGTCCGGCTACCGCGTGACCGTGCCTTCCTGGCGTACCGATTTGCTGGCTAAGGAAGACCTGACTGAGGAAGTAGCTCGTATTGATGGCTACGATAATATTCCTTCGCGTCTGCCCTCGGCACCGGCTGGCCGCGGCTACACCCCCGAGCAGGTGGCATACCGCCGCGTGCTGGATTCCCTGGCATCTTCCGGTATGACCGAGGTCTTCGCGTACCCCTTCGTGTCAGCGGATGCTAATAACCTGTGGTCTAGCCCCGAAGCGGATGTTAAGGTTCCCTCGGTTCGCCTGGAGAACCCGATTTCTTCCGAACAGGGCTGGATGCGTCGCTCCCTGCTGCCGGGCCTGGTCGATGTGCTCAAACGCAACCTTTCCCGCGGCTTCAAGAACCTGGCACTCTACGAATCCGGTCGCGTGTTCCTGCCCGGAGAGCGCCTGGGCAGCGAGAGCATTCCTGCCTTTGGCGTGAGCCCTGAAGAGTCGGTACTGGATGAGATCAATGCGGGTATTCCGGCTCAGCCTATGTACGTTTCGGGTCTATTTGCCGGTGCTGAGCACGAGCCCATGCCGCACGTTCAGGCGCGCCCCTACGACTGGCGCGACGCGGTGGATGCTGCCCGCCTGGTCGGCTACGCGCTGGGTGTTGAGGTTGTCGTTACTCAGGGCGCGCATCAGGCATTCCACCCGGGTCGTACCGCGGCGCTGCGTACCGCTGCTGGCGAGCCGATTGGTTTCGCCGGTGAGTTGCACCCCAAGCTGCTGCAGACCCTGAACCTGCCTGAGCGCGTGTGCGCCTTCGAGCTGGATCTGGATGCTCTCTTTGCGTCCCGTGCCGGTGTGCCTCAGGCCTCCCCGATTTACGGTTACCCGGCTGCAACTCAGGATGTGGCTCTGATTGTTGATGAATCAATCCCCGCTGCTGATATTGCGCACGCTCTGCGTGAGGGCGCCGGTGAGCTGCTGGAGCACATTCAGGTCTTCGATGATTACCGCGGTGTCGGTATTGACGAGGGCAAGAAGTCCCTGGCGTTTGCTCTGCGCTTCCGCGCATCGGATCGCACTTTGACCGCTGAGGAGGCGTCGGCTTCTCGTGAGGCGGCTGTCGCTAATGCTGCTGCTCTCTACGGTGCGGTCGCCCGCGTCTAGTCTTATGCGCCTTTAGCCCGTTTAAGCACGTTTAGCCCAGGCATTACTGGGCTAAACGCGCTTAAACGGGCTTTTTAGATGAGGTGGTTTTGTTTCAGGATATATTCCAGCTGTCGAGTATCTGAGCGGAGCATATCCCAACTAATACGAATGACCCGCCACCCGGCGTTGACGATGTCGTCCATACGCTGCTTCTCTTCAAGGAGCACTCTCTGCGGGTCTCCATAGGCTCCGCTGTATTTGACCTTCCCATCGAACTCAAAAATAATGTACTGTTCGGGCAGACCTAGATCGCCATGATAGGTACGCGTTGCCGTCTGTACGGGGCACTGAACGGTAGGGGAGAGACCGTACTCAATGAGGGCGAGGCGCAGTAGTGTTTCTCCCGGAGACATAACGTTTTCGCACATGCTATCGGCTACTTTTCGCGCTTTGGACGCTCCAATGCCTTGAACATCGTACAGTTCTGTGTAGAGTTCGGAATACGTGACGACACGCCGGAAAAGAGCCGAGTCTGCAATGACTACGGCATCGAGAAAGGGGCAGAAGCGGGCGCAGCTAATGACCGTTTCGATTGGGGTTGTCGCTTCAAAGCCATCGGGGGTGATGGCGGTGGGAGCTGTTTTAGTCCGTGTATCTTGGTGCACACGAACATCCGGGGTGCGGCTGCCTTTGGTTCCTCGGATATGTACTCGGCGCGGTTGATTCAGCACAGCGATACCCCAGGCTATGGCAGCACTGGTGTTGCAGAGTACCAGGGAGGCGGTGCGATTTTTGACTCCGAGAGCGTTGGCAAGGTGCTTCTCTTCTAGTGTGAGGGACAGATCAGTCGGGGCATAGGTGCCTCGACAGATACGGCGAATGGTCTTGGACTGTATCAGACGCTTTCGTTTATTCCGGATAATGTCCAATTTATCTAGCTCTTGACTACTTTTGATTCTATTTAATGGTGAATTGTTCATGTTTAAGATGTATCAGTCTTTTCTGGGAGAATCCTGTGAGCTGTGTCCCTCATTCGCCTTTAGCCCGTTTAAGCACGTTTAGCCCAGGTATTACTGGGCTAAACGTGCTTAAACGGGCTAAACGCTAGATGCACCGTGGGAGGTGCTCTGTCATAAAGTTGCGATTTTGCCCTCCCCTGATAGCCTTGCTGCGTATCCGTCACCGATAAATTAAAGGATAATGATGAGCGTACCTCCGTCTCCTCAGCCCGGCACCGCAGCCCAGATTCCTCAGGCTCCTGGTGTACCTGTGAAAAAGGCAGCAAAGCCTTACTCCAAGCTACAGGTAAGTGGTCTGCTGACCATTCCGGCAGCATTTTTTGTCTACTATCTGCTCTGCTTTTTGCCGCTGTACACCGTCACCGATAAGAACAGCGGGAATGTCTTTAGCTTTAATGGCTATTTCCGCACCGCCAGCGCCCAGGGTACGAACCTGAATATTGAAGAGCTGCGCCACCTGGTGCCGAGTATTTTCACCCCCGGTACTCTGGTACTGGGTTATTCTTTCGCGATTGTCATTCCGCTAATCTTTATTGCTCTGGCGCTGTGGTTACGTAAGGGGTGGCTGCGTTATGTTGTTGCCGTCGTGACCTTGCTACCCGCATTTGCCGCATTCCGTGCACCGGGCATTATGCAGCTTCACGCGGATTCGTTGAACTCTGCTTTCTCCCATGCTTCTGAAAATAGCAGCTGGACGGGAATGTACCTGAACGCCCTGCATATGGATGTTGCCTTTGGCGCATACACTCTAATGTTCGTGGGTGTGATGCTTCTGGCGGCGATCGTCATGATTCTTATCCCCTCTAAGTCTTCCCGCTCTTAGACCGTATAACCACCGATAACGAAAAGAGAAAAACAATGACTAGTTCTAAGGTCTACGCATGGGGTGCGCTCGCGCTGAGCGCCGCGCTGGGTTTAAGTGCATGCTCTTCCGCATCTCCCTCTGCTTCTTCTGCTAGCTCTTCTGCGAGCGGTGTATCCGCAACAAGTTCTGCAGCTACCGCCTCGGTGAGCGCATCCGCTAGCGCATCTGCCTCTTCTACCGCGTCTGCTTCGGCAAGTTCTAGCGCATCCAGCACCGCAGCGGCTAATGCTACTGGCGATATCAAGCCCCAATACCATTCTTCTGTAGAGCTCGGTGAATACGCGGATGCTCCTCTGGGTCTTACGACCAAGGAGGACGGTTCCTGGGTTCTCAAGCAGGCGACCGGCGATATTATGGCGACCAATGCTGACGGCTCCTGGACCATTATTAACTCTTCTTACGATATTGTGCGTACCAATGGCACCCGCGCTAATGACAAGATCGTGGTCAAGGCGGATAAGTCCTGGACTTACTCCAACCCTGCCGGCTACTACGTTGAGGCAGCAGCAGACGGCACCTACACTGCCTCGGAGAACGGCAAAGCCACCACCTCCCTGGTATACCTGCCGACCCGTATTGCAACCAGCCCGAATATTCCCGGCAAGAAGCTAGCTCAGCAGGTAACAGCGGTTCAGGCGAAGACCGCTAATGGGCCCTCTACTCAGAAAGCGGCAGAACCTGCTGCGCCTGCACCCAGCGCACGCTCCCAGAAGCACTCCGGCACTATTGAAGCTCGAGTAAGCACCTCCGGCGTGGCTGGCACCGTGACTAACCACGGCAACCAGGAGACCGGTAAGGTTGCTATCCAGGGCGAGTGGAGCGAAACCCTTGAATCTTCCACCCTGACCAAGGGCTATGAACTGGCCGCGCACCTGCCCTATGAGGCAACTGACCAGGTGATTAGTTGCAGTATTTATATCAACGGTACCCTGGTGGCGCATTCTGAAAACGCCGGACGTACCGCAAACGTTCGCTGTGCTTTGGATAGGAGCCAGATCGGCTAAATCAGAGTTAGCCCGTTTAAGCACGTTTAGCCCAGTAATACCTGGGCTAAACGTGCTTAAACGGGCTTTTTATGTTGATATGTTCTGAGCGCAATATTTCCCCTTTGCGCCCTAGCCAGGTACCCTAGAGAAGGTAAGACTGAGAACGGAAGAGGCTATGGCTGAGCGCGATCTAGAATACGAAGAATTAGAATACGAAGAATACGAGACCGAAGAGAACGCTCGTTTCTTTGAGCTGCGCGAAGAAGCAGAAGACTTCGAAGACCGTCCCCGCATTAACTGGGGCTCCGTCGCCGTCGTGGTTCTCTCCATTATCCTGGCGATCTTCCTGAGCATTACCGGCATTCGTTCCCTATCCCAGGCGAGCGAAGACGCACCCTACGCCGGCAAGAGCTGGGTTATTTCCGGTACGTATAGCGATATGAGCGCCTCCCTGGAAACCAAGGAATACGTGGCGGTCTATAAGGGCACCCTGCCTCAGGACGACCGCATGAACGGCGCAACCTTCAAATCCAATGTGAAGGATAAGAAGCAGGTAACTGCCGGTGAGCAGGTCGAGTTCCTGGGTACTGAAGTTGGCGAAATCCCCGCTGACTTTGAAAAGGAAGCTGATGCCCTGCTGGTTAAGAACGGCGACACCCTGGAGGTAGTCCGCACCGGCAAGAAGGGCAGCGTAAACCTGGTGACCGACGGTAGCGTGGCGGGAGCCTACACCGTGGGTTGGGGTTCGGTGCTCGGTGCCGTGCTGGTGCTGATTTTCGGTATTGGTGGCGCTATTTGGTGGCACCGCCGCAACGCCCCCGTCTACGATGAGGACGCCTACGAGGATGAACCCTACGAAGAGTACGAGGACGAAGAACTCGACGAAGAAGAGGAACAAGCATAAAGCCTCTCGATGCAAGCTCCTAGCGACTTGATAGAGCAAAGCCCCGATCACGGTGTAGACCGAGATTCGGGGCTTTATGCTATCTATCGTGTTCTGCCCGTTGCGCTTTGCCAACCGTAGCCAACCCGTTCGATACTCGCCTGAGTATTCATACCCGGTCCACGCTAAAACCGTACCTTGAGCGTGCCTGACTCTACTTTTGGGGCGTATTCTTTGGTTTAACTAAACTTTTTGACCGGTTTTCGCCCTTCTAAGGTGCATAAAGCACGCGGGCGGTGCATAATTGTGTAGGGAAGAGGTGCGTTCGCGCGCTTGTTCACCAACACAGACATGCTCAACGTATAAGAGTAGGAACACCGGTATGGCTTTTCCCTCCACCAAGATCGCACGCCAGGCGCGCATCGTTGATATTTTGCAGTCCCAGCGCGTGCGCTCCCAGTCGGAGCTTGCGCAGCTGCTCAAGGACGACGGAATGATTGTTACCCAGGCGACGCTTTCGCGTGACCTGGTCGAAATTGGTGCGGAGCGTATTCGCGACGACGGTAGCGGACTGATTTACGCTGTGCCGAACACCCCCTCGCGTCGTAGCGGCTCCGACGAGCCGGATGCGCGCGTCATGTCTCTCTTCCGCGAGCTGCTGATTACCGCGCAGGGCTCGGCGAACCTGACCGTGCTGCGCACCCCTCCGGGAGCGGCACAGTTCCTGGCATCTGCCATTGATCAGAATAACCTGACCCGTATCCTGGGTACCATTGCAGGTGACGATACCGTTCTGGTGATTGCACGCGACCCCGAGGGCGGCGAGGCTCTGGCTGAGGAGTTCCTCTCCTGGTCTGCATCTACCAGTGCATCTCAAGCTTAAGGTATAGGCGCCGCCGTCCGAGTCTGGACGGCGGCGCTATTTCGTGCGCTCTTAACCGTGGTAGAGTGCCCCATATGATGGAAAGGATAGATATGTCGCACCGTAGCGAACCCACCTCCAAACAGCTCTCAGTCGAGCATAATATCGCCTCCCTCATTACCCAGCATGCCCAGCGCGAGCACCCGGCGCTCATTGCGCCGGCGGGGGAGAAGCAGGTATCCATTAGCTACCCGCAGCTCAATGCCGCCGCTGCCCGAGTTCAGCAGTACCTGAGCGAGCAAGGCATTGTCCCCGGCGATCGTGTGGCTCTATCCATGCCCAATATCCCGCTCATGCCCGCCCTCTATTACGGTATTGTCGCCTCCGGCGCCCTGTGCGTGCCGGTCAACCCCCTACTTTCCGGTGCGGAGCTGACCCATCAGCTGCAGGACTCGGGCGCTAAGCTGCTGCTTGCTTGGGAAGGCACCCGCCTTGCCGATGAGGCGCCCTCCACCGTACCCGTGCGCAATGGTAGCGTGAGTGTTCAGATTTTCTCCGCCGAGGCTTTTGCACAGGCCGGCTCTCTGCTGGCGCCCTTCCACGAAAGTGGTGCGCAGCTTGCACCCGTGGCGGTTGAGCCGAGTACTCCCGCGCTGATCCTCTACACCTCCGGTACCACCGGGCGCGCTAAGGGAGCGACCCTAACCCACGCCAATATCCTCTCCAATGCCCGTTCCTGCGTGGATGCTTTTGAATTCCACGCTGAGGATATTGTCTTTGGCGGTCTGCCTCTCTTCCACGCTTTCGGCCAGACGGTCTCGATGAATGCGGTCTTTGCGGTGGGCGCAACCACGGCGCTACTGCCTCGTTTTGTGCCTGCTGACGCCCTGGAGTTGCTGGCAAACGCTCGCGTGAGCGTGCTGGCTGCGGTGCCGACCATGTACCTGGCATTGATTACCGCCCTGGAACAGAACCCGGATGCGGCAAGGGAGCTGCAGGGCAAGAATCGCTTCGGTATTTCCGGCGGCGCGCCTCTGCCCGCAAGCGCTCACCACGCCCTGGATTCCCTGATTGGTTGCCCGATCTATGAGGGCTACGGTCTGAGCGAAACCTCCCCGGTGGTTTCGTTTAACCAGAAGAAGTACGGGCTGAAAATCGGTTCGGTCGGTCGCGCTATTGACGGCGTGCAGGTACAGGTACGCGATACGGACGGCACGGTGCTAGAGCCCGGGGAAGCCGGTCAGCTCTGGGTCGGCGGCGAGTGCGTCATGGCGGGCTACTGGAATAACCCGCAAGCCTCCGAAGCTGTGCTGGATAACGGCTGGTTTGCCACCGGAGACGTGGCACGCCTGGACGAGGACGGCAATATCTTTATCGTGGACCGCATTAAGGACATGGTGCTGCGTAACGGGTACTCCGTCTACCCGCGCGAAGTTGAGGACATCCTCTACACTCATCCGGCGGTGGCAACCGCCGCGGTCGTTGGCGTGCCACACGAGCAGCACGGTGAAGAAGTGGTGGCCGTAATCGTGCTGCGCGAAGGCTACGATGAGCGTATTGTGCAGCCCGCGCTGGATGCGCTGGCACGTGAGCAGCTGGCGGCCTATAAGTTCCCGCGCCGCTATATTTTCGTCGACGCCATGCCTCTGGGAGCCACCGGCAAGATCCTGAAAAAGGACCTGCGGGCAAAGCTGAGCGAAAAAGAGTAAAATCGTGTGTGAAGGGTTCCTTACCCCGCCTCACCCGGTCAGGGGAGGAACCGACGCACCGCACGCAGACTTCCCGGCGCACAGGCCGGAAAACTGAAAGAGAGATTCATGAGCGCAACCGCGCCCGAACCCATGCAGTCCCTGATCCCTTCGGCTTGTGTGACCATTCCGGACTACCCGCACAAGGGCATCCTCTTCTACGATGTCACCACCCTTTTTGCGAATGCGGACGTGTTCAAAGCAGCTATTGACGAGCTCGCTGCCCGCTTTGAAGGTACCTACGATGTGGTTGCCGGTGTAGAGGCACGCGGCTTCCTGCTCGCAGCAGCTCTAGGTTACGCCACCGGTAAGGGCGTCATGACCGTGCGCAAGGCAGGCAAGCTGCCCCGCGAAACCTACCGTGAAGAGTACTCCTTGGAGTACGGCACCGCCGCAGTTGAAATCCACTGCAACGATTTCGAACCCGGCACCCGAGTGCTGCTGCTGGACGATATTCTGGCAACCGGCGGCACCCTGGTCGCTTCGGCAAAGCTGGTGGAGCGTGCGGGTCTGAAGGTCGCCGGTGCGGCAGCCCTGCTGGAGTTGGAAGGCCTGGGCGGTCGTGAAGCTCTGGAAGGCAAGTACCGTGTGGAGAGCCTGAGCATCGTTTCCGAGTAACCCTCGATTCTGGTTTTATATACAGCGTCCACCCCGTTCGCGCGGGGTGGACGTTTTTATTTCGCCCCTTTGCGTTAACTCAGGTAAAATTATGTACCTTAGTTTTCAATCAATCCAAGGAGCGCCAATGAGCCAGGAACATACGGACAAAGACCTGTCCCACGCCGCAGAACAGGCATACGCCCGCGAACTGGCCACCGAGCGCGAATACGTCGCCCGCGTCTATAACCGACTGGACCAGCTACGCGAAGAAACCCAGCAGAAACTCGCCAATGTGCGCAAAAACGAAGTGGGCAGCGGCCATCAAAACCGCTCCGAACGCGACTCCTTCGCCACCCACTACGAAGACCGCCTGGCACAGCTAAACTCCGTAGACTCCCGTCTGGTCTTCGGCCGACTGGATATGCGCCGAAACGATCAGGACTTCACCCGCTATATCGGCCGCATTGGCATTGCTGACGAAGAGCAGCAGCGCCTGCTCATGGACTGGCGTGCACCCGAAGCCGGCACCTTCTACCAGGCAACCGCCTTCACTCCCATGGGAGTGCGCCGCCGCCGACACCTCATGCTTGAAGACCGCACCGTGGTCAATATCGAAGATGACGTATTTGACGAGCAGATGCTCACCGCCGCCGACGAGCTGCACGGCGAAGGCGCGCTGCTGGCAGCGCTGAACCAGAAGCGTACCGGCCGCATGGGTGATATTGTTGCCACCATCCAGGCGGAGCAGGATAAGATTATTCGTTCCGACCTGCCCGGCGTGCGCGTGGTTCAGGGCGGCCCCGGCACCGGTAAAACCGCCGTGGCGCTGCACCGTGCAGCCTACCTGCTTTACACCAATCGCGAGCGTCTGGCGAAGGCGGGCGTGCTCGTGGTCGGCCCCTCCAACTCCTTCATGTGGTACATTGAGCGCGTGCTGCCCTCCCTGGGTGAAACCGGCGTGGTCATGTCCTCCCTGGCTACCCTCTACCCGGGTCTGCACGCCGTGCCCGAAGAAAACCGTGCTGTCGCAGCGCTCAAGGGCGATCTGCGCATGGCAAAGGTTATCGCGCGCGCCGTCAAAGACCGCCAGAAAATCCCCACGGGAGTGCAGAAACTCGATGTTGAAGGCACCGAGGTTGAGCTGACCCCCGAGATGGTTCGTCACGCACGTTCCCGCGCTCGCGCCACCGGCAAACCGCACAATGAGGCACGCGAAACCTTCGTGAAAATCCTGCTCAAGGATCTGACCGCTGCCCTGGATACAAAGCTCAACGAGGCAGCCGGTCACGTGGTTGACCGCCCCTACCTGCAAGAGGACGTACGCTCCTCCCTGGACGTGCGCCG
>Cebus_capucinus_imitator_PRJNA485217_SSR098__coassemble_1913_pt1 | contig 18164 bp, 17 predicted proteins | sample Cebus_capucinus_imitator_PRJNA485217_SSR098__metabat2_high_PE_014 | metagenome-assembled genome bin Cebus_capucinus_imitator_PRJNA485217_SSR098 | reverse complement strand
ACCGGTATCTATAGGGTAGTCGTGTGTGAGGGAAGGGAAGCGCCCCTTCCCTCACACTCTGCATTCTAAAATTCCGCGTTAACCGCTCCAAAAATCATCCTCAAGTATGAGAAAAATGCCTGCGAACCCCGTTCAAAGCTGGCATACTTGAAATATACGGTGGTAACCCACCACACACCACAATGCAGTAGTTCGCCGTTACACCTCAAGGAGAGACAATGGCACAGCTCAAAACCATCAGCCGCAAAGCATGGGTCTACATCACCATTGGCGCCCTGATCCTCATCACCGCCGTCACCCTCTTGAGCGCCCAAAGCTTCAAAACCACCGCCCAAGCAGACGCAGAAGCCAAAGCACCCCCGCCCAGCACTATTACCGCGCGAGTTACCAGTGAAAAACTGCGCACCACCACCGCCCTACGCTGCACGGCGAGCTACGCAAGTACCAAAGCCCTCAATTACACCGGGCACGGCACCCAGTACACCGCCATTCACGTAAAGAGCGGTCAAGAAATTACCAACGGCACCCTCATCGCAGAGGTCAATGGTGCACCCCTCTATACCATTACCGGTAGCTTCTCCTTCTACCGCGACCTCGCCCTGGGTGACACCGGCCCCGACGCAGCTATGCTCAACACAGCCCTGACAAACCTGGGGCGTATGAACAGCACCGCCGGAGAAATCACCGAAGATACCTACCGCGCCCTGAACTCCATGTTTTACCTGGACGGCTACGGTCCGCTTGATAGTGAGAACCCCATTCCCGCAGACTACTTCACCGTTATCTCAGCACCCGCAAAGGTAGCCGGCACCCCGCGCGGCCCCGGCGCAGTGAGCGAAGGCCCCATTGCCGATCTGGTTGAAGGTGCCAAGAGCGTACAGTGCACCAGTCCCGCAGGTACCCTCACCCCCGAAGCTAAGAGCGGCCAGAAAGTCACCATTCCCGCCCTGGGCGATGAAGAATACGTCGGCACCCTGATTGCCAATGACAGTAAGAGCACCCAGAGCGGTAGCGCGGGATCAGCTGCCCAGGCAGAACGCGCCGTAGCCAGCGGTTCCTCCGGTACCCAGCCCGAACGTTATATGCTGGTCAATGTGGGCGAAAAAGCAGAGAAACTCACCACCAGCGTGACCGGTGAGCTCATTCTGGAAGAAACCCCCGAACCTCAAACCGTGGTACCCGCCGCAGCACTCTTTACCAAGGACGGCAAGACCCATGTCATTCGAATCCGTGACGGTAAAGAAGAAGAAATTCAGGTGCGCGTGCTGATCAATAGCAGCGGAAAAAACTCCGTATCCGGTGATATTCACCCCGGTGATACGGTCAAAATCATCCGAGAAAGCCGCAAATAATGAGTGCCTATAGTGTTCAAGCGCAAAACCTGAGCAAAAGCTTTCCTCAGGGCGATAGCACTATTACCGTGCTCAAAGACCTCTCGGTTAATATTGGCTACGGCGAAGTTGTCGCAATTCTTGGCCCTTCCGGTAGCGGTAAGTCCACACTGCTGAATATCCTCGGTTTGCTCTCTGAGAGTGATACCGGTTCCTATATTCTCAACGGTCAAAATACCGCTGAACTCAACGCCGTGCAGCGCGCCCAGTTGCGTCTACACCGCATTGGTTTTATCTTTCAGGCATTTCACCTGATCGACCACAAGAGCGTGCGTAAAAATGTGGAACTGCCCCTGGAATATATGGGTCTCAGCCGTGCCGAAAAAACCCGGCGCGTAGATGCTATTTTGCAGCGCCTGGGGCTCAGTCACCGTGCCGAGGCAAGCATTAAAACCCTCTCCGGCGGTGAAAAGCAACGCGTGGCCATTGCGCGCGCCTTTATTGCCGAACCCACCCTGCTGCTCTGTGATGAACCCACCGGCTCCCTGGATGAAGAGCTCACCCAGGAGGTTATTAACCTGCTGCGTGAATTTACCGGGGATCAGCAGAGTACCATTGTGGTCACGCACGACCCTGTGGTGGCAGCCCAATGCGATCGAGTGCTGCGCATGCACGAGGGCCGTTTAGCGGAAGACTACTATACCGAGCGTGCGGATGCGCCGAGTACTTCTGCCACGGGTGTTGTTCAGCGATCCCCGGGCGCAGGGAGTACAGAGCCCCCGACCGCTCCTATAGTAGTGCAGAGCCTTGTGCCTGTACCTCAGGCGGAGTCTCACGTTGTACAGCAGCACGCGGTACAGAATCTACCCTCAACCCCCTGGTGGAGGGTCAGTCTGAGCGAAGCCTGGGACGCTACCGTGCACCGCGTGCGTCGTAATCTCTTCACCATGCTCGGCGTGATTCTCGGTATCGCCTCCCTGGTGCTCACCGTGGGTCTAACTGCTACTATATCCGGGCAGCTGGCTGAGAGCTTCGATGTGTTCCGTGCCCGCCACCTGGTGATGACCGACACTCGTAAAGAAGCCCCCACGCGCAGCCAGCTGATGGATTTGAGTCGCAGCGAGGGCTACGAGCGTGTGCACCAGCTCAATGGTGTGACCGGTGTGGCTCTCTTGAATCAGCTCTCCGAGGGTTCCGATATTCAAAACGGCCCCGATAATTTCGGTGAGCGCTCCGTGAATGTCACCGCGAGCGTGCTGGGTGCAACCCCCAATGTCTTTGATGTTGAGGGGCACACCCTCACCTACGGTCGTGGCTTTGATGAGGGGCACGTAGAACGCGCTGATAAGGTTGTGGTTCTCTCTGAGTCGGTCGCCACGAAGCTGGGTATCCCCCGCGAAGAGGGCGTGAATGTCTATATTCAGGGGGATATGTTTCGCGTGATCGGTATCGTGCGGGAGAATCCTTCCATCGCTCTCAGCTATGGTGCCGTGTATATCCCTCTGGGTGTTAAGCCCTCTACCATGGATGGCAATAGCTCGGGTAATAAGCACACGCAGATTGTGATTACCACCCAGGCGGGTGCCGCGAACCAGGTTGCAGAAGAAGCACCCTACGCCCTCTCCCCGGAGAAGCCCTCCCGCTATACCGTGGGTGTACCTCCGGAGCCTAAGACTCTGCGTGAGGCGGTGGATAACCAGCAGCGCACCATGCTCATCGCGATGAGTGTCATTACGCTTATTATTGGTGCGATGGGTATTATGAATACCTTCTTGGTGGCGGTGATTGAGAGGCGCCGCGAGGTTGGTCTGCGCCTGGCGTTGGGTATGCGCCCGGCGGGTATTTTGGTACAGATTGCCGCGGAGACTCTGCTGACCAGTATTATGGGCACTATTTTCGGTATTGTGGTGGCAATTAACGGTATATCCATTGTGTCCCTGCTGAACCACTGGACACCGATTATTAGCACGGAGACCATTGCCAGCGGTTTTATCGCCGGTGCTGTGGTGGGTCTGTTGGCGGGTATTTACCCGGCGCTGCGTGCGGCTCGTATTGACCCGGCAACCACTTTGGCATCGGGGTGATTGACCCTTTTGCGTGTGGGCGGCTTTTCTCGGGGTGAGCGTATTGTATTTCGCTCGAGCCCTGGATAAGCCGCCCGCGCCGGGTTAAGGCATTAGAGGGAAGCTAGACGCTGCTCTTGACGCTCCAGCTTGCGTTCCAGGCGCGCCTTTTTACGCTTGAGCAGAGCCCAGGATGGGGAGCGCCACCAGGTCTTCTTGGCAATATCAATGACCGAGGGGAGTTTCTTGGCTGCCAGCGCCTTATCGATATCCAGATCGGCGGCTCCCTCGGCACGCATGCGTTCAATCAGGGCAAAGGCTTCAGCGATCTTTCCGCTGCCGATAACATGTCGATCCATGCGTTCTTGTACTGCCTCTAAACGGGCACGGGTTTGGTCTATATACGCCTGTTGACGTTCATTCTCACCGGACATGCGATTCCCTAAATATTGTCATAATGGCACTAAGATAAGTATGCCTGCTTGCTTGAGATTGAGCACAATTTACGCCCCAAAATCGCGAAAATTCTTCAGTTTACGACTCCGAAAAACTTTTCACCCTTGCTAAAATAAGTACTAAGGTACGCCTGAATCTGGCGTAACGTTAATTCAGTGGCCGCGTGCGGCCAAACCCTCCCGCTAGGAGATAGCATGGCAATTGCAACCCCCGAAAAGTACGCAGAGATGCTGGAAACCGCGAAGGCTAAGGGCTTCGCATACCCGGCAGTGAACGTGACCTCCTCCCAGACCCTGAACGCTGCAATCCGCGGCTTCGCAGAGGCTGGTTCGGACGGCATCATCCAGGCATCCACCGGCGGTGCCGCATTCTGGTCCGGTTCCTCCAAGAAGGACATGGTTGTCGGTTCCCTGGCATTCGCAGCATACGCACGCGAAGTTGCTAAGCAGTACGACGTGAACATTGCACTGCACACCGACCACTGCCCCAAGGATAAGCTGGACGGCTTCGTGCTGCCCCTGCTGGCAGAGTCCGAGAAGGCTGTAGCACGCGGCGAAGACCCCATTTTCAACTCCCACATGTGGGATGGTTCCGCTATTGCTCTGGACGAGAACCTGCAGATCGCTGCAGAGCTGCTGGAGCGCACCTCCAAGGCAAATATTGTGCTTGAGGTTGAGATCGGTGCCGTCGGTGGCGAGGAAGACGGCGTTGAGGGTGCAATCGACGACACCCTGTACACCACCGTTGAAGACGCTATTAAGACCGTTGAGGCACTGGGCCTGGGCGAGAAGGGCCGCTACATTGCAGCGCTGACCTTCGGTAACGTGCACGGTGTATACAAGCCCGGTAACGTGCACCTGCGCCCCGAGCTGCTGAAGGAAATCCAGGAAGCTATTGCCGCTAAGTACGGCACCGCTGAGAAGCCCTTCTCCCTGGTGTTCCACGGTGGTTCCGGCTCCAGCGCTCAGGAGATCGCTGACGCTGTCTCCTACGGTGTGGTCAAGATGAACATTGACACCGACACCCAGTACGCATTCACCCGCCCCGTTGCTGGCCACATGTTCAGCAACTACGATGGTGTGCTCAAGGTTGACGGCGAGGTCGGCAACAAGAAGGCATACGATCCTCGCGTTTGGGGTGCCCTGGCTGAGGAGAGCATGGCAGCTCGCGTGGTTGAGGCGTGCCAGCAGCTGGGCTCCGAGGGTAACTCGGTTCGCTAAAGCGTAGGCATTAGCTTTTAAAGCTGTATACCGCCCCGTCTATTCTGCGCAGTTGTGCAGTATAGGCGGGGCGTTTGCATTGAATACGGCGTGTAGTGCGCTGTGCGAATAACTCTTCTCAAAGATGCGTAGAGGTGCTAGGGTAGAGATTAGGGACACTATCAATGAAAGGATAGAAGAGCATGGCTAAGGTTTTGATTCTGGGCTCTAACGGTCAGATTGCACAGCATGTGGTGCGTATGCTGGAGGAGCGCGGGGATGAACTAACCCTGTATGCGCGCTCTAGGCATCGTTATGTGCCTGAGGGTGCTCGCGCTATTCAGGCTGATGTGCTGGATGAAGTGGCGCTGGCTGATGCTATTGCCGGTCAGGATATTGTGTACGCGAACCTCGCCGGTGAGATTGAGGCTCAGGCGCAGGCTATTGTGAAGGCAATGGATGCGCAGGGTGTTAAGCGTCTGATTTTCGTGACTTCTATCGGTATTTACGATGAGGTTCCCGGTGCTTTTGGTCAGTGGAATAATGCCATGATTGGTGGCGTGCTGAAGGATTACCGTAAGGCTGCTGATATTGTTGAGGCCTCTGATTTGGATTACACTGTGCTGCGTCCGGCGTGGCTGACCAATAGTGATGAGGTCAATTACGGTGTGACTCATCGCCATGATCCATTCACCAATACTGAAGTCTCCCGTAAGAGTGTGGCCGCATTGGTGCGCGATATTGTGGCTGATCCGAGTATCGGTTCTCGTGATAGTCTGGGTGTGCACAAGCCCGGTACCGAGGGGCCGAAGCCTTCGTTCTATTAAAATGCGCTAAATGTGTCTAATATATAGGGTGTTATGTTGAGTCTGCTCTACGTAACACCCTATATGCATTCATTGGTTATTTTTTAAAGTTGCAATATTCCTGTAGGTGAGTAGAATATTCATGGAGCTAATAATTTTCTGCTAGTTTCTCACATTAATCTTGTGATTTGATGTTAAATGACGCGTTTTGATTTAATTTAAATGTGTTTAATAAAAAATGCATGGTTGCTAATTAGGGTATAAGGGAGTATTTTAATTAAGTACATACACCGCTCGGTGTATGTACCGGTAGATAGGGAACCCAGGGCGGTCTGCCTATCCTGTTCTAAGGAGTGCGTTATGCGTACTTTGAAGTCTCTGGCAGCTGGTGCTGCTGCGGCAGCTTTGCTGCTGGGTTCTGTTCCTGCTTCGTCTGCGGCTCAGTTCTATGATCACGCAGATTTCCGCGGGGAAGTCTACGATTCGTATGGTCATGACGTCTACTATTTTGGTGACATGAATGACCGTATTAGCTCTATCCGCAGCTGGGGTGAGAACTATGTTCTCTACCAGGACTACGGGTATAAGGGGTATCGTATTCATACCGATGGGGAGGATCGTTCTAACCTGATGTACGTCAATTGGGCTGATAATGGGTTTGGTTTTATCCGCTGGAATGATGCGATTAGCTCCGCACAGCGTCTCGGTGGACGGTAGATAGTGTATATATGCAGAAATCATGATTTCTGTGTAGTGTATCTTGGCTATAGGTAGGGTCGAAAGGTATAAACTGTACCCTACCTATAGCTGAGGTATATAGTTTATTGAGGTGATTCTATGAAAAATATATATGTATGCTTCATTAGCATATTATGTATTGTTTTAAGTTCCTGTGCTGCTCCTGCGGATAAAGATGAATCTGCTCGAGCGGTATTGGATTATGATAAAAGCACTATATCAACGCCGATTATGGAATATTCTATGTCCTATCAGGATATGATTATCCGTGAAAATGTTGTGGAATTGCTCAAAGCGCAATGTTTTGCTCGTCACGGTGCTGTGTACCCACGTCTAGAAGGTCAATCGGGAATAGGTGAAACATCACGTGATTATGGCGTGTGGAATGTGGAATATACGAAGAAATATGGCCTTCATGCTCCCTCGACTCTTAGCCAGGATAGTTTTGATCGTGGGGTAATGGAAAGTTGTTTGCCTGAAGTTAAAACAGAACTGGATAAAATTGGTGGTGCAATTGATCGTAAAAAATTAGATTATCCCGAAAAATTGCGTTTTCAAGCCTACCATTCTGCTACCCAAGATAATATCTGGAAAGAATATAGGGAGAAATGGTGGAGTTGTATGAAGGATCATGGGTTATCTCCTCGCACTGATGATAACGCATGGGGAAGTGCTGAAGGGGATGCTGCATACCAACAGCGTGGTGGAAGCCAAAACCCAGCTTCTGAAGAAGAAATTCGTGTGCTGACCATTGAGGCTCAATGCAATGAGGATACCGGTATGGCTCGTAATTTGGCGAATCTTGAAGCAGCCTATCAGATGCCTTTGATTCGTGAGCATCAGACTGAGCTGAATGATCTTAAGGAGCAGATTAAGGCTCGAACTGAGAAATTCCAGCGCTTCATCGCTGAGAATCAGTAGGGGAATGGCTGGGGTGTATGCTATGTGCCCCCAGGCCCCTATTTTAAACGTAATATTATGTAATATTTATATGGAATATTGTAGATTTTAGTCTACTAATTTATAGTTTGATATATTTTAGGAACCCTTGTGTGTCAAGGTTCTTGTATATTTCGAGAGCACCTTGTATTGTGATGTGGTGCATACATCAAATGATGTATGTGTGGCTCGATGGAAGGATCCAGGGCGATCTATCCATCCTTACCTTAAGGAGTGCGTTATGCGTACTTTGAAGTCTCTGGCAGCTGGTGCTGCTGGGTTCTGTTCCTGCTTCGTCTGCGGCTCAGTTCTATGATCACGCAGATTTCCGCGGGGAAGTCTACGATTCGTATGGCTCGAGTGTTTTTTACTTTGAGCATATGAATGATCGCATTAGCTCTATCCGCAGCTGGGGTGAGAACTATGTTCTCTACCAGGACTATGGGTATCGGGGTCATTACAAGGTGACCGGGCGAGACGATTATCATGATCTTCGCTGGCACAATGGTGCAGATGATACTATTCTGTTCGTTCCCTGGAATGACTCTATCAGTTCGGCGGCACGCATTCAAGATCGTTAATAATGAAGCGTAGGAAATAATTACCGATACATCCTGGCGGTAGACCGGTCTACCGCCAGCTCCTACATTATATATTGATTTAAAGTGGTGAGATTAATGAAATTAAAAGGGTTGTTTATAATTCTTGCAAGTTTATCTCTAAGTATGACGGGATGTTCATCTTCTTTACAGAAGGATTTGAGTGCTAAAGCAAATCTTGACTATGAAAATAGCCAAATTGCTACACCTGTTTTAGAGTATGTAGAGTCTTCTGAAGATCGCAGTGCAGAAACTAAAGTACGTGATATTCTTCTCTCTCAATGCTTTAAAGATAATGGTGGAGAATATAAAATCCCAACGGGTAAAACCACAATATCTTCTACATCCCGCGACTATGGTATTTGGAGTGTAAAATATACGAAGAAATATGGTCTGCATGAGCCAGAAACATATACACCTGTTCAGAACGACTACGGGATTCTGGATAAATGTCTGAAACTTGTTAAGCCTCAGGTTGAAAATATTGGTGGTGTAGTTGACGCTCAGAAGGCAAAGCGCCCAACCATTATCAGAGAGCGTGCCTATCGTGCAGCAATGTCCGACCCCGAGTGGAAGACAAACCGTGAAGCGTGGTGGACGTGTCTGGAATCTAAGGGGCTTTCCCCTCGAAAAGGGGAAGAAGAGTGGGGAACCGAAGAGTCATTAAGCGCATATACGCGTAAGTCCTCTTCGGATCCTGCCTCTGAAGAAGAAATTCGTGTGCTGACCATTGAAGCTCAATGCAATGAAGATACCGGTATGGCTCGTAATCTTGCGAATCTTGAAGCAGCCTATCAGATGCCTTTGATTCGTGAGCATCAGACTGAGCTGAATGATCTTAAGGAGCAGATTAAGGCTCGAACTGAGAAATTCCAGCGCTTCATCGCTGAGAACCAATAATCCACCGACATTTCACGCTATAGCCTCATAGACACGGCACAACATACGAGGGCTGAGCGTACATCGTATACGCTCAGCCCCAGCAATACTATATGCCGTAAAGCTATTTAGCTACTTAGAACCGCAGCCACAACCGCCGCAGCCGCAGCCTCCGCCGCCCTTAGTGGCAACAGAGCCGCTGGTCGGAATACCGTCACCGGTATCCCCACCCATCAGATTAATACGATTACCAATAGCCGGACCCACCGCAGCATTCGCGCGATCGGCCAGGGTCGCCGCAAAACCAGCAGGTTGCAGGCTCGGAACCGGGGAAGACTCCACAGCAGCACCGCTCGGGCCGCAGGCAGCGGCAGCAGCATTTGCCTTCGGCTGCTTGACCGTATGAGCCTTAGAGAAACGCTTAATCTGCTCGGCGGTCGGGTACATATACGACACCTTAACCTCACCATTGACCAGCATGAGAGGCAGAACCTCAATACCGGACATAGCAATCTGATCCGCAACCGGCTCGCACAGCTCAAAAGCCGAAGGATAGGTGTCCGTAGAGTACACCTCAATATCCACGCCGGAATCCAGAGCCTCCTGAGCAACACCCAGGAAGAAGCTACGCTCCATATCGTCACGATCCTCAGGGTTCTCGCCCGGACCGGGAATAAACACCTCCAAGACGGTGCCTTCAGCATTATTCATATCGCCCACAGCGCCCACCTTTCATAACACAGCTTAATTGGTATATACCCTCCTATTTTAGACCCCGGTGCATATCACTGCCCACAGGCACGCCCCATTATGCTCAGCGCAAGAGCGTAGAAGTTCCGTACCTTGGGCAATATGTTCAAATTCGCCCTCAAGGCTCCCCAGAGTGTACCTGCTACGGTAATCTGGAATACAAGAGATAAGGCGAAAACGCCCCGATACAACTCAAAGGAGTACAGAATGTTTGGATTCGGTAAGAAGAAGGCAGCAGCAGAAGCACCCGCCACTGATGTTTTCGTAGCCCCCGTAGCCGGCGAATACCTGCCCCTGGCAGAGGTCTCCGACCCCGTATTCTCCCAGGGCATGATGGGTGACGGCTACGCAGTCAAGCCCACCGCAGGCACCGTTGTAGCACCCGTTGCAGGCACCGTGGCACTGATCCAGGACACCATGCACGCATTCATGCTGCGCAGCGAAAACGGCGCAGAGGTGCTGGTACACATCGGTATCGACACCGTTGAGCTCGGCGGTGAAGGCTTCACCCGCCTGGCAAATGTTGGCGACGTAGTCGAAGCGGGCGCACCCATTATCGAGGTCAACTGGGACGAGGTTGCACCCAAGGTTCCCTCCACCGAGACCATGGTCATGATTACCAACACCCCCAAGTTCAATATTTCCAAGGACTCCGACGCACGCCGCACCGTAGCAGCCGGTGAGCGCGTTGCAGAGGCATCCAAGAAGTAACGATTCCCCGTAATCAACCCGAGGGCTTTGTGTAGCACGATAGCTGCACAAAGCCCTCTGGTGTACCCGCCCCCATGCGCCCCAAAGTCGGGGATAAAAGTGTGCATCACAGAGAGAAAACTTGCCCAAAGACGGGCTATAACGTGGGCATTCCCCACCCAAAAACGATATGCTACTTAGAGCTAAGGTAAAGATTGAGACAAGACTCAAGCGCTAACTCATCTTCACCCGACCCAACCACACTCAGTAACCGGATGGGAGAAACCCGCAATGAGTACACACACATCACTGACCCGCCGACGTCTGATCAGCGTAGGAGCCGCAGCAGGCGCCATGACCGGCGTAAGCATGCTGGCAGCTCCCGCAGCACAGGCAGCAGAGAACACTGCAGCCCGCACCTTCATCAGCCAGGATGAATTCTTTATCGCCCACCGCGGCGCCGGCGACGTCAACCCCGAACACACCGCCTACGCCTACGCCCAGGCAATCCGCCAGGGCGCTCGAGCCGTCGAAATTTCCCTGCGCATCACTAAAGATAAGCAGCTGGTGTGCATCCACGACGCGAACCTCAAGCGCACCACCGGCGTTAATAAGCGAGTACAGGACCTGACCCTGGCACAGGTGCAAAGCCACCCTGTGAATATGCGTACCAGCCTGGGTGAAAAGAGCCCCGAACCGGTCATTCCTACCTTTGAAGAAGCACTGGATGCCATTGACGCAGTCAACTCTAATACCGTGCTCTTTGTGGAGGCCAAGGACTGGCAGGTCCGCGCACCCATGTACACCATTATTCAGCGCCGCGGTATTGCCCACCGAGTGGTCATTAAAATGTTCCGCAATGGTGACGGCGGCTTTAACCCCACCAGTTGGCCGCTGCGACAGGCAAAGTCCAAAGGTATGCTCACCTGGTGCTATTTCAACGGCGAAGACTCCCGCGCGAATATTAAAACCATGCTCTCCAGCGAGAATGTGGACCTGGTCGGCGTGCCGTACTATGAGAGCGTGACCGGCGCAAGCAGCGGCACCATGGCGGAACATACCGTCCGCGGTATCTGCCAGGATGCACAGGCAGTCGGTAAAGCTGTAATCATTTGGGAGATTCACCGCCGCAGTGCCTACCGCAAGTATAAGCAGCTGGGTGCACGAGGCTTTATGTGCCCGGATCCGCGCTGGGTACAGGCATTCTACGGTGACGGCACTCTGGCGCTCAACGGAACTCGCCAGCACGGCATGATTCCGGCAGAGTTCTCCAATGTGAGCGATATGCCTCAGCTCAAGCCTGGATCCATTGTGCACAGCCAGCCGCACGACCAGTCGGTGCTGCTGGGGCCGGTGGTCGAATACACTCAGCTTAAGCGCTACACCCTGGAGTTCAGCATGCGTTGGAACTCTTCCCTGCCCAATACTAACTGGCAGTACGGTTATATTGCCTTTGGCCGCCGCCATGACGGCCCGATGGGCATTGCCGGTAAGTTCAGCTCCGGTAGTGAGGGAAGCGAGGAGTACGGTGGCTGCTATGTGCTGGCCATTCGCCCCGGTAATGTGGCTAAGGATGAGCACGGTAACTATGTCTCGGGTGATCTGATTCAGCTCATGCGCTATGAGCCGGGCCCCGCGTATCCGATCAAGACCACCGTGCTGACCACCCTGCGCCCCTCCAAGCCGTTTAAGGCGGGTCAGCTGATTAACGGCAAGATTATTGTGCGCGGCGATACCATTGTGGTGGATGTTGCCGGTGCGCGCTCCGAAGTGATTTACGATAGCGCTCACCGCGGCCCCTATGTGCACTTCGGCCGTTATCACGGTAATGCTCAGGGCGGTTCTTTGGAGCTGACTCGTTTTATTGCGCGCGAGCCCTGGGCTTAGGTTCTGATATAGGGGCTTTTCAACCTAGCTTTTAAACCTCTGTGGGGTGCATGTTTCACGTGAAACATGCACCCCACAGAGGTTTAATGTATTGTCTTAGGCTCTCTGAGCAACTTTAGGCAGGCAGCATGGTCAGGCATAGCTGCTGCAGGTGCGCCTGATCCACCGAGTCGTCCAGGGTAGTGCGCACTAGATAACCCTGTACTATGATCATAAAGGCATCGGCAATATCGGCGGTAAAACGATCCACTGCATCCTGAGTGGGTTCTTCGGTGCTGTGTTCGCCCAGTTTAATGCGAGCCCAGGGCTCTACCGCGCGACGAATATAGCTGCGCACGGTAGACATCACGGTACCGGTCAGACCCTGAAGTTCCTCATTGGTGGTTGCCTCCAGACGCAGACGCAGCACGGCACTAAAGTTTGTGCGAATGGGCAGATCTGCCGAGGTGTCCAGGATGATGCGCAGAGTATCGCGCGGCGAGGGTGTGTCCGGTAGATTGGTATAAATTTCTTCCAGCTCATCCAGGCGCGACTCGATGGTGGCAGCAAAAATATCCGCCTTGCTCGTAAAGTGCGAGTAGATAGAACCGGAGGAAAGACCGGATGCCTTAATAATGTCGCTCATGGACGTATTCATGTATCCATTGGTGGTGAAGCATTCGAAAGCCGCATCGGCGATCTGCTTGCGGCGGGCTGCTTTGGTGGCGTCTGTAAGTCGAGGCATATATACAGGGTATACCTCCGTGCGCGAGCTTGTCCAGGAGTAAACAAAACATTAAGTCTGTTTAGTGTTCTGTTTGGATATTCCTCCACTGTGTTTCTAGGGGTGGGGCGCTTGTGGTATGGGGGAAATGTGAGCTTACAAACAAAATGACTATTGCGTTTGCACTTCACTCGGACGGGGTGTAGAGTTGAACCCGTAAACACAACAAGCGTTTTGTTTGGAGATAAGAAATGAACAACGCAGCATACACCGCCCCCTCCAGCTGGGGCAAGACCTTCAAGGCAGCGCTGATCGCAACCTTCATGGTCAGCCTGATCATCCTCGCCTTCGTCTGGCCCACCAAGGCAGCAGAATACAAGAACCTGCCCGTGGCTATTGCGGGCCCCGAAGTAAGCGTTAGCTCCTTTGAGCAGGGGCTGAAAGATAAGGGAATCGAAACCTTCGACTTCACCGTGGTCACCGACCGCGCGGCAGCAGAAAAGAGCATTAAGGAACGCCACTCCTATGGCGCCATCATCTTCAATGAAAACGGTGTGCCCGAAGTGCTCACCGCACCGGCAGCAAATGCCGCAGCAACCCAGATGCTCACCGGCGTAGCAACCCAGATGAACGCCCAGGTGCAGCAGAAGTTCGCAGAAACCAAAATGCAGGCACTGACCACTGCCGCAGCTGACACCGAAAACCCCATCGCTGCCGGTATGGCTGCATCCATGCTTGAGCAGTACAAGGCTGAGCAGGAAAAGCTCGCCGAATTGCACGTGAACACCACCCCCGTGGTGACCCTGGCAGAGACCGATAGCAATGGTACCGGCCTGGCAGCTGCCTCCTTCCCCCTGGTTATGGGTGGCACCATCGGTGCAGCAGTAACTATGATTGCCGTGCAGGGCACCCTGCGCCGCTTCGTTGCCGTGGCACTCTACGGTGTCTTCGGTGGTCTGGCAATGACCCTGATCCTGAGCACCTGGATGGGCTTCATCCCCGGTGACTTCACTCAGCTCTGGCTCGCCTTCGGCATGAGCGCCGCAGCAACCAGCTACTTCATGGTGGGCGTTGCCTCCATGCTGGGCTTCGGCGGCGGTATGGGTATCGGCGCCGTGGTGAATATGTTCATCGCAAACCCGATTTCCGGCGCCACCATGCCCCACGAATTCCTGCCCTCTTTCTGGGGTGAGCTGGGTCAGCTGATGATCCCCGGTGCATCCAACACCCTGCTGCGCTCCCTGGCATACTTCCCCGAGGCAAGCACTGCTTCCCAGTGGAGCGTACTGGTAGCGTGGGCACTCTTCGGTATCGTGCTGGGCACCATCGGCTGGTACTTCAAGGAACGCCCGGTTGATGTCGCTGCTGCCGAAAAGGTAGAGGGCGAAAGCCTGATTGAAAAGGCAGTCACCGCCGCACAGGATATTGTTGCCGCTCCCAAGGCAGCAAAGGCAACCATTAGCGTTTCGAACGCATAGTGGGCGGGTGTAAAACCCATACGGCTCCGCCAGGATTAGACAGAGCCTGAGCTAAGAGAATAACCACTCCGGGTATCTCTTATCTCCACGGGTTATACCGAACACCGGAGTGACTAACCCCGATAGGAACATGCTTTGGGTAGAGCGTGAACCTATCGGGGTTTCTCTATGCCTTCTTTAAGGTATCTCGTGAATATGACCGAAGAATGAACCGCATTCAGGGAGGGTGGGGGAGGGCTCTACAATGGATATATGAGCGAAGAAGAACTGCAGCACGCACGTTTAGATCTCTGGCTATGGGCAGTACGCCTGCTCAAAACCCGCAGTCTTGCCGCCGAAGAAATCAAGGGCGGTCATATTAAAGTCAATGGTTCCCCCGTCAAACCCGCGCATAAACTCAAACGCGGGGATATTGTCACACGCCGCCTGCCCGGTTGGGAGCGAACCTTTCGCGTTGAAAAGCTCATTATTAAGCGTGTGGGCGCGCCCATTGCCGTGACCTGCTATGAGGATCTTTCTGCTCCCAAGCCCGCCTATCTTTCTATGCCTCCGGTTGCCAAGAGAGAACGCGGCGCCGGGCGTCCCACTAAAAAAGAACGCCGTGCTCTGGATGCTCTGCGTGCACGTGATGAGGGCGTGCCTGGTGTGTGGGGAGATGAAGCATAGTGTCCAGGTCTGCGAAGCAGGGTGAGGCGGGCGCAAATCATCGTGATACAAACACAATAAGCATTTCGGGTGTTGGGGATGGAACTGCCTCCCCGGAGGAGAGGCACAGTCTCAATCGCCAAATTCTCGCTCTGGCAATCCCCGCCTTCGGTGCCCTGATTGCTGAACCGCTCTTCCTGCTTGCAGACTCGGCACTCATCGGGCAGCTGGGTACCGCCCACCTGGCGGGCATGAGCATTGCCGCTACCCTCATCGGTACCGTGGTTGGGCTGATGAATTTTCTTGCCTACTCGGTAACCCCCAGTGTGGCGCGCCATTATGGTGCAGGAAACTACGCCGGAGCCTATAAAAATGGTGTGGATGGCGCCTGGGTTGCACTCGGATTGGGCATTCTGCTGATGTGTGCCGGATATGCGCTCGCCGACCCGCTGCTTGTGGGTCTCGGTGCCACGAACGAAACCATCGCTTACGCACGCGACTACCTGCATCACAGCCTTTGGGGTTTACCTCCCATGATGGTGATTCTCTCCCAGGTGGGTACCCTGCGCGGTCTGCAAGATACCGTTACTCCGCTGAAAGTTGCCGGTCTGGGTGCTGTGGTGAATTTTGGGCTCAATTGGATGCTGATTTACCCGGTGGGTTGGGGCGTTGCTGGCTCTGCAACCGGTACTTCCATTACTCAATGGCTCATGATGTTTGCCCTGGGGCTTGTATTGCAGCGTGGCATGAAGACGCACGGTGCAAGCTGGCGCCCTGATTGGATGGGTGCTCGTTCGGTGCTATCCCTGGGATCCTGGCTAATGCTGCGCACTCTCTCCATGAGGGCTGCTATGCTGCTGACCGTGGTGATTGTGGCGCGCTTTGGTACCCAATCCCTGGCGGCTTATCAGCTGGGTATGAGTATTTTCTCTCTCTTCCTCTATGCCTTGGATTCCCTGGCTATTGCGGCTCAGGCTCTGCTGGGTAAAGAGATGGGTGCGCGCGATCTATCGCTTGCCAGTGAGCGTGCGGCGGTGCGTGCCCTATTGCATCGACTGGTGCGTATGAGTCTGCTTTACGGTGCGATAACCGCACTGCTGTGCGCACCCCTGGGGTATTGGGGAGCTTGGATTTTCACTGCGGATGTGCAGGTGCAGTCTTTACTGGCAGCGAGCTGTCTAATTATTGCTCTGGGACAGCCCCTTGCTGCCTATGTATTTGTACTGGACGGTATTTTGATGGGCGCTCAGGATATGTGCTATCTTGCGCTGGGCACCTTCGTGATGCTGCTGAGCTATGTGCCGGTGTTGGGCGCTATATGGTGGGCTCAGGCTGTCGGATCTCTGGATAGTTTTTGGGCGTATTGTGCCCTGTGGGTTACCTATATTTTTTGGTATCAGGGGGTGCGTGCCGTGATTTTTGGTCGCCGTGTGCATTCAGATGTGTGGCTGAAAGCTTAGATAGTGATATAAATCACTAAAATAGTTCTCTTTTTCTTCCCCGCACAGGTCACCCAATTTTATATATGCTGTAGCTAACACTTAAAAATATGGTGATACTCATATCACCCTAGCTACACTCAAGGAGGCGCACCATGACGATCGCCCTGATCTGTGCCGCAGTGAATGTTGTACTTCTGCTCGGACTGCGCACCAAACATGCCCTCGCCTTTGGGCTGGCAGAAGCCATTATCTTCTGGATAGGCTTCTAACCCCTCAACCATGGGCGAGATATGAAAAGCGGTGCCCGGGAGCGTCACATACCTGAGGCTCCCGGGCACCGCCCCGTATAGGCCGGTAAGCTAGCGGTCAAAATGAGTCAGGCGAACAGAATTCGCCACCACCAACACCGAACTGGCAGCCATCGCCGCCCCGGCAACCATTGGGTTCAGCAAACCAGCCATCGCCACCGGAATAGCCACCAGGTTATACCCAAAAGCCCACCACAAATTAGAACGAATCGTACCCAATGTAGCGCGCGATAAACGCAATGCACGCACCACAGAAAGCACATCCGAACGCATCAGCACCACATCAGCGCTCGCAGCCGCAACATCCGTGCCCGCAGCCATCGCAATACCCACCGTGGCACCGGCCAACGCCGGAGCATCATTAACACCATCGCCCACCATCGCAACACGACGACCGGCAGCCTGCAGCGTTGCAATAAGCTCAGCCTTATCCGCCGGAGTCATCTGCGCATGAACACGCTCGGGAGCAATACCCAGTTGCTCAGCAAGAGAAGAAACCACCCCCGGAGCATCCCCAGAGGCCAGATGAACCTCAATACCGGCAGCCTGCATGAGCTCAACCGCCCGAGCAGCGTCCGGCTTGAGGGTGTCCTGCAGACACAGAACACCCGCAGGCTGCCCATCCACCGCAAGGATAACCACGGTCAAACCCTGCTGCTGCAGATTTTCAACAATCTGTAGATAAGAATCAATCAGGCGCACACCCCGCTCACGCACAAAACGCGGCGAGCCGACCATGACCGACTGCTGTAGAGAAGACCCATCTTCCACGGCAGAATGCACCAGAGCCGACACGCCACCGGGAACACCCTCAAAATCACTCGCGCTATAGGAATAGGCATTCGGGGAAGAAGAATCTTCAGAAGCCGCCACAATAGCGCGAGCAATAGGGTGCTCACTGAGCGACTCCACCGCCGCTGCAAGAGCCAACATCTTAGAATCCAGAAGGGGTGCAATACCCAAATCAATAGCTCGGAAACGTGCAGCATGCACCACCGACATAGACCCAGAGGTCAGCGTACCCGTCTTATCAAAAACAACTGTATCTACACTGCCGGCGCCCTCAAGTGCCCGAGCGTTTGATATCAAAATACCCAATTGAGAACCACGCCCGGTACCCGCCAGCAGAGCCGTAGGAGTGGCCAACCCCAGGGCGCAGGGGCAGGCAATAAGCACCACCGAGACGGCAGCATTAAACGCCGAAGAGACATCCCCGCTGAACACTAGCCAGCCAATCAAAGTCAACAGTGC
>Cebus_capucinus_imitator_PRJNA485217_SSR098__coassemble_1908_pt1 | contig 18264 bp, 15 predicted proteins | sample Cebus_capucinus_imitator_PRJNA485217_SSR098__metabat2_high_PE_014 | metagenome-assembled genome bin Cebus_capucinus_imitator_PRJNA485217_SSR098 | reverse complement strand
GCCGGATTGGTGGCCGTAGCCTAGCCGGATAGCCTGCCGTAGCCTTGCCGGATAGCCTGCCGTAGCCTTGCCGGATAGCCTGCCGTAGCCTTGCCGGATTGCCGGCCGCAGCCTTGCCGGATTGCGTGCCGTAGGCTTGCCGGATTGCGTGCCGTAGGCTTGCCGGATAGCCGGGAAGGCAAGTATAGAGGCGAGAGTGGGGGATGCGACCCGCAAGTTATGACAAACCCCGCGTACCCAACAACATCAAAGATGTCGTCAGACAGCGCGGGGTTTGTCATTGTTTGAGCTGCAGCGGACTCTCTGCTCTCACTTCCGAACTCGAAAACACAACCAGAAGACCTACAATCTGAACCCATATAAAGACTAGAAACTAGTCACTGGCTTTAGTATCAGACGCTTTGGCTTCTGCTCGTTTCTTGGCGAGTTCTTGGCGTTTGCGTTCGCGTCGTAGCGTATCACGGGCGCGGATTCGCATTTGCTTTTCGACCGCGTCGGTCGACTCGTGACGCACAAAAAGACACGATGCTTCGGGCACGGGCTGCACCTGCTGGCGTAGTTTCGTGCGCTGCTCCATGAGCGCTTTACGCGAGGCTGCCATGAGCGCGTCACGGGAAGTGCCTCCGCGTACTCCAATGGAGCGGTGCGGGGTGAAGAGCACGGAGGCTCCTCGCGGCACGCCACGGTACGCCTCAAAGGAGACGGCGTCTACGTTTAGGCGGTGCGCCATGGTTTCAATGGCGCTGGGGTTTTGATCCACGCATAGGAAGCGTCGCCCGAGGGCTGCGGCTGCGGCACCGGTGGTTCCGGAGCCGGCGAAGAAGTCCAGCACCCAGTCGCCCGGTCGGGAGGAAGCGGCGATCATGCGCCGCAACAACCCGATGGGTTTTTGGGTCGGGTAACCGGTTTTTTCTTTACCGGTGGGGGAGACGATGGTGTGCCACCATACGTCGGTGGGCAGTTTGCCGCGGGCTGCTTTTTCTTCGGTGACGAGCGCGGGCGCCATGTAGGGTTCGCGGTCGACTTCTGCGGTATTGAAATAGTAGCTGCGCGGGTTTTTGACGTACACGAGGATATTGTCGTGTTTGGTCGGCCAACGTCGAGTGGATTTCGCGCCGTAGTCGTACGCCCAGATCAGTTCGTTCAGGAAGGATTCTCGACCGAAGATCATATCGCACATGATTTTGGCGTAGTGTACTTCGCGCCAGTCCAGGTGCAGGTAGAGCGTACCGTCTTCGGTGAGCAGACGGTGCGCTTGGCGGATGCGCGGCTCCAAAAACGCCCAGTAGTCTTCGAAACTATCGGAGTAGCTGGCTATGGTTTGGAGCACACTGCTGTAGCTTTTGCCTTTGAATCCGGTGCGGTCGCCGCCTTCGTTGACAATTTTATTGCTGTAGGAGCGGCGGGTTTGGGGCTTGCCGGTGTTGAATGGCGGGTCAATGTAGATGACGGTGAAGCTGGCGTCGGGCAGAGTCTTGAGGTATTCAAGATTATCCGCCTGAACCAGCAGGGAGGGGCCGTTCGGGTCGAAGACGGGCGCGCCGACCTCCGCGCCGTGCTGGGGTTCAGCATGTTCGGCGCGGTAGGCTGCGTTTTTCGCTTCGGCGTGGTGGGTGGGGGATAGATGTGCCGTCATCTACGTGTTATTCGCTTTCGGTCACGACTCGGCGGGTGCGGCGGCGCGGGCGACGCTCGGTGCGTTCTCCACGCTCAGCGGAGTTTTCGGAAGTGCGGCGCTCGGTACGCTCGCTACCTTCTGCGCGTGCTTCGCCTTCGATTCGGCGGGTGCGGCGGCGCGGGCGACGCTCAGTACGCTCGCCACCTTCAGCAACGCGGCGCTCACCGCGTGCCTCGGAGGAACCTTCTTCGCTGCGCGCACGACGGGGTCGACGGCTACGGCTATCCTTTTCACCGCGCTCGGACTTATCGGAGCGGGTACGGCCGCGGCCGCCTCGTTCGCCACGCGCCGGGCGAGAGGAGCGGCGCTCACGACCGTCACCGTAGTCATCTAGACGCTCAGCATCCAGACCCTCCAGTGTGCGCTCGGAGCGGGGCAGGCGGCCCTTAGTGCCCAGGGGAATATCCAGATCGTAGAAGAGATGCTCGGAGGAGGAGTAGGTTTCTACCGGCTCGGGTACACCCAACTCCAGGGCATCATTAATGTGCTGCCAGCGGGGCAGATCTTCCCAGTCCACAAAGGTTACGGCGGTACCTTCATTGCCGGCGCGGCCGGTGCGGCCGGTGCGGTGCAGATAGGTCTTTTCGTCTTCGGGCACGCGGTGGTTGATCACGTGGGTGACGTCTTCAACGTCAATACCGCGGGCGGCGACGTCGGTTGCGACCAGGATATCCACCTTGCCGTTGCGGAATGCGCGTAGTGCCTGTTCGCGGGCGCCCTGGTTCAGGTCGCCGTGCAGGGGTGCTGCGGCAAATCCGCGGGAGATCAGCTCGTCGGCTACTCGTGCTGCATCGCGCTTGGTCTTGGTGAAGATGACGGTGCGGCCGCGGTTATTGGCGCGCAGGATGCGACCGAGCATTTCGTCCTTGTCCATGTGGTGCACACGGTAAACGACCTGGCGGATGGACGCCTTGGTCTTGGACTGGTCCTCGGGGTTCGCGGCGGTAATGCGCATGGGCTTGGTCATGTACTGGCGCGCAATGGCGACGACCGGGCCGGGCATGGTTGCCGAGAAGAGCATGGTCTGGCGCTTTTCGGGCAGGTAGTCCAGGATCTTTTCGACCGGTTCCTGGAAGCCCAGATCGAGCATTTCGTCGGCTTCGTCTAGGACGACCATGGAAATCTGGGAGAGCTTCAGATCGCCGCGCTGGTACAGGTCGATGACTCGACCGGGGGTGCCGACGACAACTTCCAGGCCGCGTTCGAGCAGCTTGATCTGCTTGTCCATGGGCGCGCCGCCGTAGATGGTGGCTACGCGCGCATTGCGCTGTTTCGCGGCGATTGCCAGGTCATCGCCGACCTGGATTGCCAGTTCGCGGGTGGGTACGAGAATCAGTGCCTGGGGTGCGCCGGGGGTGGGTAGAGCCTCCCAACCTTCGTCCTCACGACCGATGACGCGCTGCAGCACGGGCAGACCAAAGCCGAGGGTTTTACCGGTACCGGTCTTTGCCTGGCCGATAATATCGTGACCTGCCAGGGCTACGGGCAGGGTCATTTCCTGGATGGGGAATGCGTGGGTGATGCCTACTTCTGCCAGGGCTGCTGCGATGTCTTCGCGCACGCCGCATTCGACGAAGGTTTTGGGGGACTGGTTAGTCATGGTGCTCTTTCGCTGGGGTGGGGAAGCCGATCGCGGGAAATTCTGTGCGCTGTGCGCGGTCCTTGATATTGGTCTTTTCGCTTCGTGCGACCGGTCATTCACTTAACCCTATAATCTTAACCCGGATTGGGGTTGAATGCACCTTGAACGCCTGATTTTCCGCAGGGGTTTAAGTCACAGCGCATCTGCACGTTACGGCGTAGAAAAACCGGTGCGGGCACAGAAACGTACTGTGCCCGCACCGGTTATAAATTTGTGTGGTGCCCGCGTGGAGGCGGATGCTTAGGCTGCGAAGCCTACGCGACGCTTCTCTTCGGTACCGAGTTCAACGTAGCCGATCTGTGCGCCGGAGATCAGGGTGGTTGCGCCCTTCTCATCGACCAGTTCCAGTAGGGTGCCGTTGGTCAGTGCTTCGGAGACCTTGGCACGGATTACCTCGATGTCTTCCTTGGATTCGATAATGATTTCGCGGGTCAGGTGGCGTACACCGATTTTGATTTCCATAATGCTCCTTTGAGGTATCGCCGGGTGGCTATTAATTACTTCTAAGTGTACCCGCCCGTGATTGATTCTGGGCTTTATGCGCTCAGAGCTTAGGAATACTCCTAGTCAGTAATATCGATTCCGTAGAGGGCTTCAAGGGCTGCAATGTACTCATCGGTTCGACCCAGAGCCGCCAGCTGCTTAGCCCGCATCATGGGTGTGTGCAGCAGGGACTTGACCATGCGTCGCATTGCAATCTCCAGGTGCTCGGCGGCGGCACCGCATCCATATTGCGCACGCGCTTTTTCAAGCTCTTCGTCCAGCACCTGCATGGTGTGCGAGCGCAGGGCGACGATTGCCGAGTCGATGGATCGGGTTTTTTGTTTGGCGATAAAGGCGCTGGTTTCGGATTCGACGATGGTGCGCGCGGTGTGTACTGCTTCTTCGGTTTCGGCGGGTGCTACCAGGCGTACCGATTCGAGGGTGATGAGTTCCACCTCGGGTAGGTCTGCGATGGCGGGGTCGAAGTCGCGAGAGAGTGCCAAATCCAGGATGGTGTGGCGTCCTGCGGGGATCTCGGAGGGGTCTAGGGGTGCAGAGCCTCCGGAGCAGCCGATAATCACATCGCTGGTTGCCATGGCGGCGTAGAGCGCGGTGTCTTCTACGGCGTGGATCTCGCGTTTTGCGGCGAATTCTTGGGCGCGTCCGGAGCGGGAGTAGACCCAAATATTTTCACAGCCCAGTTCTCGTAGTGCGGCGACGGTGGCTCCTGCGTAGGCGCCGGTGCCGAAGATGAGGGCTTTGCGGCTGGTCCAGTCTTTTTCTGTGACGGCGTCTGCTAGCTCCAGGGCGACGGAGACAATGGAACGCCCCTGGGCTCCCAGGGCGGTGTGCTGGCCGACCTGCTTGGCGGTATGTGCCGCATGTTCAAACAGCTGAATGAGTTCGCTGGTGGCGGTGCCGGACTCCTGTGCTTGGGTGAGCGCGCGGCGTACCTGACCTGCGATTTCACGCTCTCCGACTACGGCAGATTCCAAGCCTGAAGCTACGGTGAATAGGTGGTGTGCGGAGTCGGTGTCGCGGTGAATATCGAAGCTGGTTTCAACAATGTTCAATGCCAGATCTGCCATGGAGGCGATAGCCTCGTAGATCATTGTGCTCACCGGTGCCAGATGCTCGGCAACGTCCATGTGCACGTAGATTTCTAGGCGGTTGCAGGTGGAAAGCACCACGCTGCCGCGCACACCCAGCTGCTGGGCGGTGGGGGAGGTGAGGAGTTTGGGTACGATGCTGGCACCGTCGGCAAGGAGCGCGACGGTGGTCAGGTCTACTGTCCTGTGGCTGGCAACAAAAGCATAGGTAGTCACTAGTTTCTAATCATAGCCATAAGATGCGGGGTGGTGTAAAGCGAGTGTGACTTAGTGGGTAGAACGGTTAACCTGAGTTATCAAGTACGAGTTTAAGCTTAGGGTTGGCTTAGGGTATAGGTGAACTTTTAAACCCCCATTTTTAGGTGCCCTTTAGAGTGGGCGATAAGTGACAGAGTGTCGCAAAAGAGAGCGTTAAAAGCTGGCACACTGGGGGTATGACTGAAAGCATGACCGCACCCGCAGGTGCCCCGCGCGCACCCTACCGCCCCCTGCTGACCGATGAGCAGCTGGCGAAGCTGCCGGCGAACCATCCGCTGCGTCGCGCTGAGGGCGATACTCACGCGAATACTGCCTCCTCGCCCATGCTGCTGGCGCTGACCGGCCGCGGGGATCAGGCATCGCACCGCCCGGTGTGGTTTATGCGCCAGGCGGGTCGTTCCCTGCCGGAGTACCGCGCCGCGCGCGAGGGTATTGCCATGCTGGATGCCTGCCTAACCCCGGAACTTGCCGCTGAGATTACGGTGCAGCCGGTACGCCGTCATGGTGTGGATGCCGGTATTTTCTTCTCGGATATTGTGATTCCGATGAAGCTGGCAGGGGTGGATGTGGATATCGTTCCCGGTCGCGGCCCCGTGCTCTCTTCCCCGGTGCGAACCTTGGATGATGTGCGCGCCCTGCCGGAGCTTGAGGATTCGGCGCTAGATGTTATTCGTGAGGCTATTGCCGCCACGGTGGAGAAGCTGGGCGATACCCCGCTGATTGGCTTTGCCGGTGCACCTTTCACGGTTGCCGCCTATATGGTGGAGGGCGGCCCTTCACGCGATCATTTGCGCCCGCGCACCATGATGCACGCCGACCCGCAGGCGTGGAAGGAGCTGGGTGCCTGGGCAGCGCGTACTGCCGGTCAGTTCTTGCGCGCACAGATTGAGGCGGGTGCTTCGGCGGTTCAGCTTTTTGATTCTTGGGCCGGTTCCCTGAGTGAAGGCGATTATCGCCGCTATGTTCAGGAACATTCGGCGGCCTCCCTGGCGGCTGTTGAAGAGTTTGGTGTGCCGCGTATCCACTTCGGTACGGGTACCGGTGAGCTGCTGGGCGCCATGTACGAAGCCGGTGCCGATGTGATGGGTGTGGATTACCGCCTGCCCCTGGATGTTGCTAGCCGTCGACTGGGTGGCAATGTGGTACTGCAGGGCAATATTGATCCGGCTCTGCTGGCAGCCGGTCCCGAGGTGCTCTACCCGCATGTTGATAGTGTGCTGGCTGCCGGTAATGCGGCACCGAGTCATGTGGTGAATCTGGGTCACGGTGTGCCGCCGACTACCGATCCGCAGGTGCTCACCGATGTGGTTTCGTATATTCACCGAAAGACTGCACGCGCTCTCTAGAGGCAGATTTAGGGCAGAGAATAGGGGTAATATCCCGTCATAATCTGTCATAAACATGTATACGAGATACAAAACACAGTGAATCGGGTAGTCTGAACAGAGGGCTAGCGCCCGGTAATCACAGTTTGCAGAATACACACCGCATAGGATAAACGCAGGAAGAAGGACACACGTGACTGACTCGCTCACCCGTCGCACCGCCATCGTCATTGGCGGCGGAGTTTCCGGTCTGCTGGCAGCACGCCAGCTGCGCGCCGCCGGCCTGCGCGTAACCCTGCTGGAGGCACGCGAACACCTCGGTGGCGCCGTAGGAGCCCACGAAGTTGCCTCCCTCATGCTCGACTCCGGTGCGGAATCCTTCGCCACCCGATCCACCGCCGTCAGCACCCTGATTGAAGAGCTCGGCCTCAAAGACAAGATTGTCACGCCCAACCCGCTCGGATCCTGGCTGTACCTGCCGCAGGGCGCTCGCAAAATGCCCAGCAGCGGCATTATGGGCATCCCCGGCAACCTGAACGATAAGAATCTGATCGATGTGCTGGGTAAGAGCGGTCTGCGCCGCGCTCAGCTGGACCGCGTGTTGCCCATTGCCGCCACCGAGAAGATTCGCACCCTGGGCGAGCTGGTACGCGTGCGCATGGGACGCGCGGTACTCGATAACCTGGTGGCTCCCGTAGTCTCCGGCGTGTATTCTTCCCACCCCGACTCCCTGGATATTGACGCCACCATTCCCGGTTTGCGCGCGGCAATGCGCACCCACCGTTCCCTGGCGGGTGCCTCCGCCGCTCTGCGCGCCGCCTCCCCGGCGGGTAGCCAGGTGGCGTCCCTTGCCGGAGGCATGAACCAGCTGACTGAAGCGCTCATCCGCGATATTCAGGCAGCCGGTGTGCGCATTATCCCCGGTTTTGATGTGATTGCTGTGGACCGCGACCCTGCAACCGGTCAGTGGCTGATGATTCAGAAGAACACCGTGGGCGGGGATAAGATCGCCACCGCCCGAGCGGACTACCTGGTCATTGCATCGGACGGTCCGACTACCGCGCGCCTGCTCGCGCCGCATATTGACGGCCCGGCGCTGCCGGTCATTGAGCCCGGTCCTGAGGTTGCCCTGGTGACCCTGGTGGTGGATCAGAAGCTGCTCAATAGCAACCCGCGCGGTACCGGTCTGCTGGTTTCCGATCAGGTGCGCGGTGTGCGTGCCAAGGCGCTGACCCACGCGAGCGCGAAATGGGATTGGGTGCGAGACGCCACTATTGACTCGCGTCACGTGGTTCGTCTGTCCTATGGTCGCGGCGGCGAAGACTCCCGCTTCAACGACGTATCTCTGAGCGATGAACAGCTGATCACCCTCGGCATGCACGACGCCACCAAACTCATGGGCGTACCCATTACCGGCGAGCAGCTGGTAGACGCCGATGTGATTCGCTGGCGTGGTGTGCTGCCCGCGGCAACCCCCGGCTACCGCGACCGCGTGCAGAACTTCCGCACCCGTGCCGCCGAGCTGGATAATGTGTGCATTATCGGCTCCTGGGCGGCAGGTAGCGGCCTGGTCAAAGTCGTGGGAGATACCACCACGCAGGTGCAGGGCTTCCTCAAGCGCCACAGCTACACCGACCAGCTGCACACCTCCTAAAGATTTATTAATGAGTGCACGCCGCCACAATAACGTGACGGCACTAGAAGAAAGAGAGAACACCATGTCCCACGCATACGGCGCAAACCCCGTTGGCGATAAGGCACCCCAGCACATTAGCTACGGCAACCTGCCCCACTCCCCGGCGGACGAAAACAAGCGCGGCCGCGAAGAAGGTGAAGTGCTGCACTACACCCTGTACACCATCTTCGCCCGCGAAGGCGCACGCCCGGCAGAAGCCAACAGCCCCGAAGCTATCGCTGAATTTGACGCACTGCGCGAAGAGCTCGCAGCAGATGGCGTGACTCTGCGCGGCGTGTACGATGTCTCCGGCATGCGCTCGGACGCTGACATTATGGTCTGGAACCACGGCCAGCACCCCGAGAAACTGCAGGAGGCAGTGCGCAAGATCCGCCGCACTCGCCTGTTCTCGGCAACCCGCATCGTCTGGTCCACCATGGGCGTGCACCGCGAGGCGGAATTCACCCGCCAGCACACCCCCGCTTACGCACGCGATACTCAGCCCGAGCGTTGGGTATGCGTGTACCCCTTCGTGCGCTCCTACGACTGGTACTACATGAACCCGCAGCGCCGCGCCGAGATGCTCAAGAACCACGGTATGAAGGCTATTGACTTCCCGCAGATTCTGGCAAACACCGTGGCCACCTTCGGCATGAACGACTACGAGTGGGTTCTGGCGCTGGAGGCTCCCGAGCTGGTTGATCTGGTGGATATGATGCGCCACTTCCGCAACACCGAGGCTCGCCTGTACGTGCGTGAGGAGACCCCCTTCTACACCGGTCGCCGTATTGAGACCGCTGAAATTGTTGAGGTTCTGTCCTAATCGGAGGACTCTCATCGGAAGGCGTACTGACCGCCGAGGCTTTGATGGAAACTGCGCGGGTGCTCAAACAATGCTCCGCTCGCTCGATCCAAGACCGGTTTCGGTTATAGATAAAGGCGAGCTTCGCATAACTGCGCGCCTGCGCTTGTTTCCTCAGGCCTCGGCTGTACTGTCCCTCGCGATTGAGGGATGGTGCTACAGAAAGGGTATGCGCTGCTAGAGCGGGTGCCCTTCTCACGCTGGTATTATTCCCATACAGCCAACGCACGCTGCTCGAAAACTCGGGGAAGAAGCCGTATATTTCTCTCCCTGCGCGGGGCTTATAAAGCAACCACGCGCTCAACCCCTCCGCAGCTCCCATGCTAGGTGGGGAGGTGAAAGGGGGAAAGGCGGAAGGTTGAGCACTATTAGCCTGACCATTTCACCCCAGCGAAATGGTCAGGGTCGTGCGCGAATGCCTTCCTCCCGAACCCGACCAAAACTGCATTCTCGCACCTGGCACAAACCCGCATTACCTAAACTCAATATCTCTACAACTCATACCCCATCCACATTCAGAAAGACCCTCATGCTCGAACCTCAGCCCTATGACCTGGTGGTCCTTTCCTCCTACGGCGGCCCGGAAGGCCAGGAGGATGTGATTCCCTTCCTGCGCAACGCCACCGCCGGCCGCGGCATTCCCGATGAGCGTCTGGAAGTGGTGGCGGTACACTACCGCGCCAACGGGGGAGTATCTCCCATTAACGCGCAGAATCGTGCCCTGCGTGCGGCGTTGGAACAGGCACTGAGCGAGCGCGGCCCGGTGCTACCGGTGCACTGGGGTAACCGCAACTGGCACCCCTATGTGACCGATGTGCTGCGTGATGCCTACGCCGCCGGTCACCGCAATATTTTGGTGCTGCCTACCAGTGCTTATCCGGGCTATTCCAGCGACCGCCAGTACCGCGAGGACTGGGGTATGGCTCTGGAGAATCTGGAAGCTGCCGGTGAGATCGAGCCCGGTAGTGTGCATATTGCGAAGATCCCGCCCTTCTTCGCGGCGGATGGTTTGGCTGTGGCATTTGCTGACGGGGTGCAGGCGTCCCTGGAGCAGGTGCTACCGGCTGTGGCTGAGCGTGTGGGCGCCGAGAATGCCATTGAGCGCACCCGCATTTTGTTCTGCACACACTCTATTCCGGTGACTTCCTATGAGGACTTGGAAGCCGGTAAGGAGCGTTACGAGGGCGGGCACGCCTATGTGGAGAAGCATCTGCAGAATGCCCGTAAGATTATGGCTCTGCTGGCGGAACGCGATGAGCGTCTGGCAGCGATTGAATGGGAGCTGGTGTATCAGTCCCGTTCGGGGCCTCCCCAGATGCCCTGGCTTGAGCCGGATGTCAACGACCGTCTGGAGGAGCTAGAGGATCAGGTTGACGGCGTGATTATGGTACCGCTGGGCTTTATTTCTGCGCATATGGAGGTTCAGTGGGATCTGGACACCGAGGCGCTGGATACCTGCGCACGTTTGGGTATTATTGCGCAGCGCTCGGCAACCCCGGATACTCACCCGGCGTTTGTGGAGTCTTTGCGTGAGCTGATTGCTCAGCGTGTTGCCGGCACCGCCGAATCTGCCGCTGTGGATTTGGCACAGCGCGCGCATGTGTGCTCGCCCGCTGCCTCCCCGGTATCCGCGGCTAGCTGGGATGAGGATGATTGCACGACCCTGTGCTGCAAGCCCCTGCGCGGATTCTCAAAGACTATGGTGGATAACCACTAGAAGCCTGTACCCGGTGCCTGTACTCTGTTACATGTGCCGGGTATCTTTGCTGATACTCGCATCACACATAACACATCACCTAAAGAAGCCAACCGATAGAAAAGAGAGCCATGAAAACCACCTACCGCCTGGGCACCCGAGGATCCGCCCTAGCCCTAACCCAAAGCACCCTCGCCGCGCGCCGCGTCGAAGCCCTAGCACCCGCCGTAGAATTCGAACTGACCACCGTCAAAACCGAAGGTGACGTACTCACTGGATCCCTGGCAAGCCTGGGCGGCACCGGCGTCTTCGCCGCAGCCCTGCGCCAGCGACTGCTCGAGGGAGGGGTAGACATGGCGGTTCACTCCCTCAAAGACCTCCCCAGCGCCCCCTGCCCCGGCCTGATTGTTGCCGCCGTGCTCGAACGCGAAGACCCGCGCGATGCCCTGGTGGCGCGTGACGGCCTGACCCTGGACACCCTGCCTGCCGGTTCGCGTGTGGGTACCGGTTCGCCGCGTCGTGCCGCCCAGGTACGCGCCCTGCGCCCCGACCTTGAGGTCATCGATATTCGCGGCAATGTCGGCACGCGCATCGCCCGCGTTAAGGGACTGGAAGAGCACGGAAACCGTCAGGTTGTGCTGCGCGAAGGAGCCGAAACCAACCAGCAGGCAGATACCGGCGTGGGTACCGAACACGCGGGTGATTGCGATGCGGTGGTGCTGGCTGTTTCGGGTCTAAAGCGCCTGGGTAAAGAGGAGTTGATTACCGAGTACCTGGATCCTTCGCGTATGCTGCCCGCGCCGGGTCAAGGTGCGCTTGCACTGGAGGTGCGCGAGGACGAATACGCTATTACGCGTGACCCTTCCCAGGCAGAACCCGGTGAATCTATTACCGAACACTCCGAACGTTCCCTGGGGGCTGCACTGCTAGCAGCTGACCATGTTGAAACCCGTCTGGCGGTCACCGCTGAGCGTGCCCTGCTGCGCCGTCTTGAGGCTGGATGCGCCGCCCCGATTGGTGCCTATGCGCAGATGATTGAGGGGGATTTGGTGCTTAATGCTGTTGTTGCCTCTGTTGACGGCACCCAGCTGCTGAGGCACTCCTCGGCAGTGAGCGAACCCGATATTGCTGCGGCGTATCGTTTGGGTGTGCGCGTGGCGGAGGACCTGCTGCAGCTGGGCGCTGCTGACCTCGCCGATTTGAGTGTCTAATTGAATACTTTGGGCATGGCTGGGTATCTAGATGTCACTGATATAAGTTTCTGGATGTTACTGGTTTGAGTTTCTAGATATCACTGATCTGAGTTTCTAGATGTTACTGATCTGAGTTTCTGGATGTTACTGATCTGAGTTTCTAGATTTTATTGACAGAGTGTGAGCGTAGTTAGTGTTCAATGAGTCATGTATTACATGGCTCAAAGATACGTATCTACGCTCACACTCTGTCAATAAAATATGCTAATCGAATGACACGTAGGCGAATCAATCACCTAGAGACCAATCATTATTCCACGTGGATATCCAATGAATTAGCTCAACAGAATTAATCTACTGAAACAGAAGCAGCGGCTTTAGCAGCTGCAGGCAGAGCAGCGTAAATGCGTTCCATTGCAGCATCATCGTGCTTATCCGAGAGGAACCACGCCTCAAATGCGCTCGGCGGCAGATACACACCGGCGTCGAGCATGGCGTGGAAGAACGCAGTGTAGCGTTCGGTGGCGCTTGCCTTAATATCTTCGTAGTTGTGCACACCGTGCTCAGCGGTACCAAAAGAAATAGAGAAAAGATTACCCGCCGACTGAATGGAGTGGTCGACTCCGGCGCGGGTGAGTTCCTCAGAAATACGCGCCTGAAGCTCAGCACTACGCTGATCCAGACGCTCATACACGCCCTCATCCGCCAGGTTCAGGGTCGCAATACCCGCCGCCACCGAAAGAGGATTACCCGATAGAGTACCCGCCTGATACACCGGGCCGGTCGGAGCCAACTGCTCCATAATATGCTTCTTACCCGCCAGGGCAGCAATGGGCATACCGCCACCGATGACCTTGCCGAAGGTGAAAATATCCGGAACCCAGGTTTCACCATTCTCATCAGCATCAACGGGCGCAAACTTGCCCCAATAACCGGCGGGAGAGACACGGAAGCCGGTGAGCACCTCATCAAAAATCAGCAGGGCGCCGTGCTCATGCGCCACATCGTGCAGCGCCTTATTGTAGCCGGGTGCGGGCTCCACGACGCCCATATTGCAGGGTGCCGCTTCGGTGATGATCGCCGCAATCTCGCCCTGATGAGCCTCAAAAGCGGAGCGCACAGCCTCAATATCGTTATAGGGCAGCACAATCGTCTCAGCGGCAGTAGAAGCAGTCACACCCGCAGAACCGGGCAGCGCCAGGGTTGCAACACCGGAACCAGCCTCAGAGAGCAAAGAATCAACGTGACCGTGGTAGCAGCCGGCAAACTTAATAATCTTGTCGCGACCGGTCACACCGCGCGCTAGGCGAATAGCGGTCATCGTCGCCTCGGTTCCAGTGGAGACCATGCGCACCATATCAATAGCGCCGGGAACTACAGCATTAAGACGATCAATCACCAGGGACGCCAGCTCAACCTCGGGGGCAGAAGCCGCACCAAAAGATAGACCGCGGGTAGCCGCCTGCTGGACCGCTTCAACAACCTCCGGGCGGGCGTGACCGAGCAGCGCCGGACCCCAGGAGCACACCAAATCGACGTATTCATTGCCGTCTGCATCGTAGAGGTAAGCATCCTTGGCACGGGTAACGAAGGCGGGGGTGCCGCCCACGGAGTTGAAGGCGCGCACGGGGGAGTTCACGCCGCCGGGGATGCGGGTGCGTGCGGTGTCGAAGAGGGACTGGCTTGCGCTGTGCTGCAGGCTCATGGTTGCCTTTCATCAGAATACGGGCTTTCTTCTATCATAGGTGCTTGATGCGGGAACAGCCGGCGACATGACGTCACTAAGGGCGGGTGTTTTTAAGATGCTGAGTGCTTGGTACGGAGGATGCAGAGAGATAAGAAGCACCCCGGACATACTGTGTATATAGCGTGAGCGTAATCGGTGTAACGTGCTATGAAACGGCAAGAGGGCTGAGCCTACTGATATGATGGAATCTACCTCAGTTTAGGCTTAGAGCGCGAGAAAATGGAGTACTGCGATGTACCACGGCAGGTTAATAGTCCTTGTAGTCTGGGGCGTACTGCTCCTGATGATGGTTACCTGCACCATTATTTCTTACTCCCTGCCCAAGGACCGCGGGGCGGGGCGCAGCTATGTGAATGACCCGGTCAAGAGCGTGCTGAATTTGAGCCTGCTGGTTGGTATTGTCTTCTTGGGCGGTATGGGCGCCCTGGGCATTGTCACCATGGTCAAATCCTTCTTTATTGCCTATTGCGCGGCGATTTTCGCAATTGCTGTGATGTTTTTTATCTACCTGCTGCGTACACAATTCCGCTATATTCAGACCACTGACCGGGAACTGATTTTAGGCGGTGCTCTGGGGATCAAGCGCCGTATTGCCTATGAACGCATTGCCTCCTTTGAGTACGATGCGCCCCATGATTCGGCTGGCTTCCGCGGTACATCCCGAGAGCAGGGAGAGCTGAGAATCGGAGCACCGAGCACAAGCGGCGAGAGCGCACCCGAGCTTAAACTCTATGACTCGAATCATAAGTTGCTGGGTGCCTATAGTCCGCAGATGTACGCCTCCACTCTCTTTGTCTCCTACCTGATCTTCTTCTCCGAAACCGGCCGCTGGCCGCAAGAAAACAATGCAGAGGATGCGCAGGAGATTGAGCGTATTCAGCACTCCCAACCCTTAGAGAAGCTGGCGGTGCTGCAGGCGCCCGTGCCTAATCTGGGTTAAGAGTTTCAAAGGCTATATCCCACGCCCCGCTCTCCCGTAGAATGGACATAGCGCACCGCTTGAGTGCGCGCCCAGCGAGTAGCGCTAAGCGAGGAGGGATCCGTGCGCACACTACTGGAAACCATAGCGCGCGGAGAAACCATCGCCGCGCTCTACCAATATTCCGCCGCAATCAATTTTCTGTATTTTGCCTGGCTGGTGATTCGCCATGTGATTGAATCGCGCCTGCACCCCTACCGCAATCGATTTGGGGTGCGCGGTCGCGTGATTGCCAGCCTGATTATGACCCTGGCAATGGGCGGCATGTCGGCTTTTATCCGCCATAGCGTGAACGATTTTGAGGGCGCCACCTATTGGGTGGTTCTCATCCTGGTCGAGGGCGTATTTTTGCAGATTGTGCTCGGCGAGCGCATGCACTATATTGATGCGCACCCCGATCGCGTGGTCTACCGTCCCAAGCTCTGGCGGGGCTATACCGCCTATTATGCCGATGTTCACGCCTATTCCTATAGCAAGCAGATCGATCAAGAGCATAACTACTCGCACTATCATCTGCGCTTTTACGATAAGGATTTACAGCTGCTGCTGGATTATTCGCCGCGGCTGATTCGCGACCGCACGGTGACCGGCAATGTGGTTTTCCGTCTGCTCATGGGTCGTTGGGCTGACCCGGATAGCTCGAGCGATCAGCGGGCTCTAGCCTCGCTGAGCGAGGAGGAAATCTACGATTATTTGCGTGATTTTAGGTCCGATGAGCCGCGAGAATTTCCGCATCAGCCGGCGGATGCAGCCTTGAGGCAGCGCCTGGAACGTGCGGCGCATACGGCGTAGGGTTTCTCTTTGTGGAGTGCCTGCGCGCCTCCACCCGGTGCGGCGTCCGGCACTCACACCGCGCCTGCCGTCCAGGGAACCCTTACCTCCATCTCCCTACACTATAGGCATAAAGAATCCCTCCCCAAACACATTGGGGAGGGATTCTTCCTATTCATGACAAAGAACCTAACGCATATGACGCTCAGTATCCAGCTTGCGCATAACCTGAGTGTCCTGGTCAAAAATCCAGTTCTTATCAAAGAGTAGACGCACAAACGCCAAACCCAAACCAAGAGCCAGGAACACCAGCAGGGATTGCGCCAAACCGCCCACCGCAGAGTTCATATCGCCCATGGATAGGTGCGACATAGCGGTGTAGAAGGGCACTCCGGGAACCATGGTCACCACGGCGGGCACGGAAAGGGAGATACGCGAGTAGCGGCGCTTATGCAGGGGCGCAATAACCTCCGCCATAATACCCACCGCGAAGACTGCCAGCACCGCAGCCAGGTACGGGGTCCATCCTTGAGCAACCAGCAGAATACGCGCCGTATTGGCAATACCGGCAATTACACCCGCCCACAGCACTGCCGTATGGGAGGCCGCAAAGAGCATAGCAAAGCCCATGGCAGCAATAGCAGAGGCAAGAATCAGTAGCAGCACATAGAGCCAATAGGGCATAGGCGGCAGCTCATTTTGCGCCAGGGGTAGATGATAGATCGTAATCATGACCCACACCGAGAAGGACGCACTGACCAACAGCACCGTCACATAGGTCAGGCGTGCAATACCCGCCAGGAAGTCCATGCGCGCAATATCTAGCATGCCGGTGACCATGGGGAAGCCCGGCACCAGGTAGAGAATTGAGGAAATGAAACCAACCATATGGGTCGGCCCGATCAGTCCCGCGGCAGACAGGGATGCTACCACGCCCACGTAGAGGCTGGTGGAGAGGAAACCGCAGAGCATCCAGATCGCCATGTGGTTAATGCCGCGTTTCATCATGGTTGAGCGCAGGTACTGGCCGGCACCGGCAGCCAGCAGCACCGCGAAGCACTCCACATAGCCGCCTCGGTTCAAAAAGGCGAAGGCCGCACAGGCAATGCCGGAGGCGAGGGTGAGCATCCAGCGCGTGTATAGGTGCGGCATGGAGTCAATACGGTCCAGTTCCGAGTCGGCCTCGGCGGGCGTGATTTTCTCGGGTAGGTTTGAGATGAATACGCCCAGCTGGTCGATTTTATAGGAGTTAATGCCCATGGTGCGCTGTTCGGCGACTTCGGTGCGGAAATTGCCGTTGGCGTAGGCGCTGGTGGACAGTTCGGTGAAGGTCACTTGGGCGTGGTGTTCGTCCAGCCCGATGGCTTTTGCTAGGCGCGCCATGGAGGCTTTAATGCGGTAGGCGCTCGCGCCGGATTTCATGAGGATTCTGCCCAGGCGGAGTACGACCTGCGATTGCGCGACGATGTGCTTGTGCTGCTCTCGGGAGGAGCCCAGGTAGATGCTGTAGGTGTTTGTGTCGGTGTATTCCATGGTGTTCCTGAAGTGGAGTACATAGAGAATACTCTCTTATGCATAAGGCTTACCTAAATATTTTAGCCGATAGATAGACTCCTCGCGGAGATAAATGGCCTATCTCTACGCCATATTCGAACACTAACGCCCCAAGATGCAGCGCGGGGTGTAAGTGGCGTATTGTTGCATATATGAGCTGGATTGATAAGCCTCGCGCAACCTTTGACCTAGAAACCACCGGTGTGGACGTCAAGACCGCCCGCATTGTGACCGCCTCCCTGCTGCTGGTTAACCCCGACGGCAGTATTGTGCGTGCCGGTCAGTGGCTGGTTGACCCGGGAATTGAGATTCCCGAGGGCGCGGCGGCGGTACACGGTATCACCACCGAGTACGCGCGCGAGCACGGCATGCCCGCTGATAAGGCGGTCTGGGACATTGCAGGTGCCCTGGGGTCGCTCTTTCTGGACGGTATTCCCGTGGTAGCTTTTAACGCTGCCTATGATTTTTCGGTCATGCACTATGAGATGCTGCGCTATGGCATTCAAGACGGCCAATTGCCCCCCGGTTTTATCCTTGACCCCTATGTGATTCATAAGCATGTGATTCCGCGCAAACGCGGTAATCGCCGTCTGGAAACCCTCGCCGCCGAGCACGGTATTGCCCTGGATAATGCGCATGCTTCCCGCGACGATGCCCTGGCTGCCGAGCGTCTGCTGGATGTACTGGCACGCCGTTTCCCGCAGGAGTTGGATATTCCCCTGGAGCAGCTGCACCAGAACCAGATTGCCTGGGAAGCTCAGCAGGCGGCTGATTTCCAAGCGTGGATTCGCACTCGACCGGGTCGAGAGAACGAAATTATTGAGAGCGGCTGGCCGATTCGATACTAGCTCTGATCCTCTATCGAGCGTGAAGAGCCTGAGCGAAGCGAAATAGCTGGCCGCTGGGGCACGCCGACGAACCGGTAAACGATATATCACTATATGCACCCAATGACGGGAGAATCATGAGCTCAACTTTTATCCTCGGCGCACCGGGCACCGGCAAAACCCGTGCCCTGATTCAGCGTGCCGTCAGCTACCTTCAGGCCGGGCATAACCCCGAATCCCTGCTGATTCTTGCTCCCACCCGTCAGGGAGCTACCCGCATGCGCAACGCCATTGCGCGCGCCAGCGATCGAAGCCTCTCCCAAGCGCCCACGCGAGCCTGGGCTGCCTACGCTTTTGACGTGCTGCGCCGCGCCTTTGTGCTGGGGCTGCTACAGGGTGTGCAGGCGCCTCCTAAGCTGCTCTCCGGCCCGGAGCAAGACACTATGATCGCTGAAATGCTCGCCA